>Ga0315336_1004268_pt1 | contig 17259 bp, 18 predicted proteins | sample ASW5metaG_FD_204512 | JGI IMG/M metagenome (GOLD analysis project Ga0315336, IMG submission 204512) | Ammonia-oxidizing marine archaeal communities from Monterey Bay, California, United States - ASW #5 | ecosystem: Environmental > Aquatic > Marine > Intertidal zone | place: USA: California... | reverse complement strand
CCGTCATCGCGAAATTCTTTTGAATCATCGCCGTGAGTTCGTCGGCGCTTTCATTGATTTTGCTACGATTCTTCTTCCATCCATCTTCGATCGCATTAAGCAGCGTGCCGAATCCAGGACGGCCTTGCCGATCCTCGGGTGGAAAGTAGGTACCGCCATAGAACGGTTTACGGTCCGGCGTCATGAACACAGTCATCGGCCAACCGCCGCTGCCCGTCATCATTTGTACGGCCGACATATAGATATCGTCGAGGTCGGGCCGTTCTTCGCGGTCGACTTTGATGCTAATGAAATGTTCATTGAGTATCGCGGCGATCGCTTCATTTTCAAACGACTCGCGCTCCATCACATGGCACCAATGACACGCGGAATAACCGATCGACAGGAAAATTGGTTTGTCTTCCGCCTTCGCCTTGTCCAACGCCTCATCGCCCCAGGGATACCAGTTCACCGGGTTGTGTGCGTGCTGCAATAAGTACGGGCTGGTCTCGTCGGCCAGCCGGTTGGTGTGCTTTGGGGTTGCGTCGGAATCGGCGCCAGACACTGGGGCATTCTCCTCGGTTGCAGCTGCAGGTGGCGTTAAGGGCCATACCAATTTGGGGCCGATCACCGCGATAACACCCAACAACACCACAGCCGCGATGATGGTCAGCCAAGGCCGTAGGGCCGATCCAGATGAAGGGTACATGGGTCAAGATCCCTCGGTTGTACGCACATCAGCTCGAATTATCGGTACACAATACCGAAATTCGCCAGACGGCGCAGGCTTTCATGGAAACAGCGACACTCGCAATAGCATTCCATCAATCAGTAAGTGCGGCCACTTGGGTTTTCGGGTCGCCCACGCCGGCAACCGCCGGCGTGGGCATTCATCGGGGCAGATGAATAGTTTGGGTGATCCGGCGAGCCCACAGCGCAGCTGAAGCGGGGAGGTGCTCCGTGAAGACCACAGCCTTGAGACCGCCAGTACCACCCAACGAGGAGGAGCCCGGCCGAAGCCGGTCTACTCTCTGGTGCTGTTCAATCTATTCTGGGAAAAACGGAATCCATGTCATAGAACGGCAAGTAATCGGCGTCGATATGTCAAGTGGAAACCTGCCTAATAACCCACCGTTTTCCGGCGAAAAATGATGCGCCAACGGTCATCCATATCGCACCATGTTCGATGGTCTGGGAAAAGTACAACCAACTAGTGGGGTGGGCGCGGTACTCGTGGATGAATGAATAGTAATAGACGGCGAGCGCGCCGCTAATCACGATAACCCAGACACGAGGGCGCAACACGCAAACAGCCAGAAGCGAGGTCGCGTACCATGGGTAAGGTGCAGGCAGCAATAACAGCCACCCCAACAACGTGAATTGAATCACTGCAATCAATCCATCGATGGAAGCATCGCGACGGAGAATGTGGATCGCTCCGCAGATCGCGCCGACGGCTATCACGCCGGTCGTCACGATGCGTGCATGAGGTGTTAACGCAGCCAGAAGCCCAAACGCACCATCGTTCCTGCGCCAATCCCCCGCGTAGCGGCGAAACCCCTCGGTCAACGTGTCGACACCGACACCGAGAAACGGGAGATAGGCGATAATAGTGCAGCCCACGAGTACCGTAACAAACGCCGTTGTGGATCGGAGGCCGCCGTGCTGCTTGATCCAGTACGCACAAAATGCCGGAACCAATAACACCGGATAGAGTTTGGCGAGGACGGCTCCGGCCAAAGAGAGACCGCAGATCACAGGCCAATGTAGCGCAGGTGAATCGGTACTGCGTGCCGCAGCAAGTAACGCGGCGATGAGGCAAACGGTGGCGAGACTGTCGACATGTGCAGAGTTGGCGACTTCCTTGAGGATGAGTGGATTCCAGGCGTAAAACACGATCCATGCGCGTGGCATTTGGAATCGGGTCAACAGGGCGATCAACAATGCAATGGTGGCGATATCGCACAATACAAATACGATCCGCTGGCCGAACCAATTCCAGGGCGTTAGCCACGCCCCCGATGCAAACAACACTTGAGCCAGTGGTGGATAGACCGTGGGTACTTCAGGGTGGCTAACTCGCTGCAAAACGCGCTGGGCGCTGTCGGTCTCTAAGGCAGATCTAAAATCGTCCGACGCGTTTTCAACGACTTCGCTCGGGGCATGCCGGTAGGGATTTACACCATGAAGAACGGCCTCGCCATCCAACACGTAGCGGTAGGCGTCGCTGGACTGGATCAGGTTGGAATCGAGCATCAACCCGCGCCCGATCACCGCAACGCCGATCACGATAGCCATCGGCGGTAAAGCGTCTCGCCACAGGAGAAGGCCGGCCAATGCCAGGCCGCACCATCCTACGGCGTAGCAAAAGAGAAAGGTCCAGATCGGACGCTCTGCATGGCCTTCGCCAAAAGTAAATTGGGGTCCAAGCACCCAGACACCAAGCGCGAAGAACAACACGAACGAAGCGGAGATGCACCACGGCCAGCGTACACCGGTTGAGCTGAGGTCTTTCATACGCGCCACGATACCCGGCTGACGACTTGAACGGCAGTTAGTCGCGGACGGTGACCGACGTTTGTAGATCCCAGGTGTCCGTGAGGTAACTCAAAAGCTTGGGCGATTCATGACGACCGACCATCACGGCAAGCTGACTCCCCACAGGGCGCGATGCTTTTACAACGGTATCGCCAAGCGCTTTGCCCGCCGCCTCGGCAGCATCGCCACCTTGAGGAATCAACGCCACTTTTACCGGTTTGTCACAGCAGCTAAAGAGCACCTCGACGACTTTCTCGTCGTGAAAATCCGTTTCCCGCGCACCGATGAGCCGCATCGGGTGATGGCCGGCCTCGAACGGCATCAACGCGACATCGAGATTTCGATCTGCAAGAAACGCATTCAGCTTGGAAAGCGTTGGCTCGCCCAACTGATCGGTCTGTTGCATGATCGGAACATTCAACTCGGTCAAGCCGAGAAATTCAGGCGGAGCTGAATTGACGCGAATAGCAAACAGACTAATTGTGACGAGCATCATGGCCGCAAGTGCAGCGACAGGTTTCCAATACCACGGAAAGGTTGTTGGTACGGCGGCCGCGCCGTCCGGCAAAGCGTCCAGCGTGCGCTGCCACACATCGTCAGGGCATGCGGCATCCCGGCTGAGCGCTTCGGCACAACCGCGCTCGAATGCGATCTCGCCTTCCAAACGTTTCCGCTCAGCCGGCGTCAACGATTGATCGAACGCCGCAGCCTCGGACGCCGGCAATTCGCCGTCCAGGTACGCATTCAACATTTTGTCGCGTTGGTTATCCATTTCCATGTGCCTTCTTAATCGTAACGGTAGTAGTGCGCTATGAATTTGCTTCTTCCGTACGCGGTGAAATCACGTCCGTCTTCTTCGACAACAATCGCGGGGCATTCTTAATGATGCCCGACTCCAATGCGTAGTCAGTCAAATCATGCCTCAATTTTGCGCGGCCCCGCGACAAATGCGTCATGACCGTACCCACAGGCATTTCAAGTATCTCGGCAATTTCTTGATACGAAAACCGTTCAATTCCGCGGAGCATGATGCACGACCGCTCGGCCGTAGAAAGCCGCCGGAACGCACGGAACATTTCATCGCCACATTGCTCGATCACGGCTTCGGCATCATCCAATACATAGCCGTACTCCCGCCGTTCTCCGATAGCAATCAAGCTCTCGTCGATCTTGTCGAGGGGGTCAAAGGTGCGCGCCGTATTTCGATTCGCCACGAAACACTTGTTCGTGATGATGCGGTACACCCACGCCCGGAAATTCGTGCCCGGAGTAAATTTGTGATAATTCTCATACGCCGCCAACACGGCCGATTGAAACACATCTTCGGCCACGTTCGAGTCCCAAGCCGTCCGCAAGATATAGCGGAAAAACTCGTCCCGGTGTTTGTCTATAAGTGCTACGAAATCGTCCATGTCTCCCCCGTATATTCGCGACGGGGCCTATTCCGTGTCGTCACAATAGCGCGAAAAGTACTATCCCTCTTGGCTTTCCAGATATCGGGTTGCGTCAATGGCGGCCATACAGCCCGATCCGGCGGCAGTGATCGCCTGACGGTAGTTCTTGTCCTGGGCATCACCACAGGCGAACACGCCATCGATTTTCGTGAGACTGCTGTCGGGCTTCGTAATGAGGTAGCCGGTCTCGTCCATATCGAGAAGACCCTTGAACAAGTCCGTATTCGGCTTATGTCCAATCGCGGAGAAATAACCCGCGCACTCCATCTCCCGAGTTTCGCCCGTGTTGATGTCTTTAAGCCGCACACCCGTCACACCTTTTCCGTCTTCGCCCAGCACTTCGTCCACCACCGAATTCCATTCGGGCTGAATCTTGTCGTTGGCCAGAGCGCGATCTGCCATGATCTTGCTCGCGCGGAATTGGTCGCGCCGGTGGACGATGTGGACTTTGCTAGCAAATCCCGTAAGGAAAAGCGCTTCCTCCATCGCTGTGTCGCCACCACCCACAACCACTAACGGCTGATTGCGGAAACGGGGTAACGCCCCATCGCACGTTGCGCAAGCGGACACCCCGTTGTTCATATACGTCTCTTCGGAAGGCAACCCAAGATACTTCGCATCGGCGCCCGTCGAGATGATTACCGTTTTCGCTTCAAACTCTTCGTCACTGCTATACAACTTCAACGGCGATCCGGAAAAATCTACTTTGGTAATCGTCTTTGAGGCAATACGCGTACCAAACCGTTCGGCCTGTTTTTTGAACAATGCCATCATGTCAGGACCAGTAACGCCTTCAGGGAAGCCCGGATAATTCTCCACTTCCGTCGTCGTCATCAGTTGGCCGCCGGGGAGGATATCTTTACTAAACTCACCTTCGAACAATACCGGCTCAAGGTTTCCGCGTGCGGCGTACAGTGCGGCCGTATAACCGGCCGGGCCGCTTCCAATTATGGCGACGTTTTCCACCATGATGATAAGTCTCCGGGTGTGTGATTGCTTGCGGCGTGGCCACGGTGGTTACATGCGGCCTCACCGAATTCGAATGGACGGAAGTATACGCCGGGCAGGGCGAGTCGACAAGGCAGAGAGGAGACTAGCGGAACGATGTCATGATTTCGTCGAAGGCTTCCTGCCCAGGACATGTCAACGAGTCAGGCAACGTCGCCAACGGCTCGTTCACGAGATCGAGATTGTCTTGAATGGTCGAACTCTTATCGTTGTAGTACAACAAACCCGTGTAGAAGAGCGTCTCATCACGTGCGGCTTCGAGGAGTTTTCGCGCGGCGGCGCGGCTCGTGGCATCGTAATCGATATCCAATTTGCGCAACGTAATCGCCGAGCCGTCGTGCAGCGTGACCACCTGCATCGCGCCAGCTTCGTAATCGACTTCAATCTGTTCGTAGCTGGGGATGAATCCAATGTCATGCAAAGCGTCTTCGTGAGCCTTGGCATACGAGTAGGATTTTGTCGATCCTTCATGATTGTTGAAAGTCACGCACGGCGAAAGTACATCAACCAGCGCCGTACCCCCGTGGGCCAGAGCGGCCTTGAGCAAGGTACGTACTTGCTTCGGATCGCCGGAAAAAGATCGCGCAACAAAACCACAACCCATTTCAATCGCCAACGCACAACAATCGATCGGCGTATTCGAGTTTACTTCGCCGCCCTTCTTATACGATCCCTTGTCCGCCGTTGCGGAAAACTGGCCCTTCGTGAGACCATAACAACCATTGTTTTCAAGAATGTAGACCATAGGTACTTCGCGGCGAATCATGTGCGAAAAATTACCCAGGCCAATCGATGCCGTGTCACCGTCTCCACTGACGCCGATGTTTACGAGATTGCGGTTGGCGACCGCCGTGCCGGTCGCGATGGTGGCCATACGCCCATGCACACTGTTGAATCCATGGGACGTATTGAAAAAATAATTCGTCGTCTTACTCGAACACCCGATACCGCTTAGCTTGGCGACCTGGTGAGGCGGGATATCCATTTCGAAGAACGCCTTCACGATCGAACTTGTAATGGCGTCGTGGCCGCAACCCGCACACAAGGTCGACGCGGCTCCTTTGTAATCCTGCATCGTAAGTCCGATGCGGTTTTTCTTCGGGCCTTTTTGAGGGGCTGTTTTTTCGGCGGCTACAGTGCTTGGGGTCATCCCTGGTCCCTATCCTCGATCGGTGATTGACACGATGCGACTAACAATTGTTTCCGCATCGATGGCAATGCCGTCGTAGTGAACGACGCTAACCAAACGCGCCGCGAGTTCCGGATATTCTGCGCGCAGAATCGAAGCCAATTGACCATCTCGATTCTGCTCGACTACATAAACGATCTCATACTGCTCCACGAATTGCTGCACCTGGCCGTTCACCGGCAGCGCCCGAACGCGGCAGTACGATGTCTCCAGCGAATGCCGTTCAGACAAATAGTGGCGCGCTTCTTCTACGGCCGCGTCGCTCGATCCATACGCGATAATCCCAACCTTTGCCTTGTCCGAAATCTCTGTGATGGGTTGCGGTACATTTTCGCGAATCGTGTCAAATTTGCGAGACAACCGGTCCATATTCTCCTGCCAGTTGTCCGACTTTTCACTGTACCCCGCAGTCTCAGTATGCCCCGTGCCGCGGGTGAAATATGCCGCTTTGTCGTGATTGGTTCCCGGCAACGTTCGATAACAGACGCCGTCGCCATCCACATCGCGGTAGCGTGCAAACTCGTCAACACGGTCTAAGTCTTCCGCCGTCAATACTTTGCCCCGGCGTAAGGACGCTTCCGGCATGTCGAACGGTTCGGACAACCATTTGTTCATGCCAAGATCGAGATCGGACATAAGGAATATCGGTGTTTGATACTCTTCAGCGAGGTTAAGCGATTCATAAGCGAATTCGAAACACTCTTTCGCATTGCCCGGAATGAGGAGCACGTGCTTACAATCGCCGTGCGAGAGTTGATACGCCTTCCCGATATCGCCTTGCGATGTGCGCGTCGGCAATCCGGTGCTGGGCCCCATGCGTTGGACATCAACGATCACGACCGGCACCTCGGCGAAATAGGCTAGGCCCACCATCTCCGCCATGAGCGAAATGCCGGGCCCCGAAGTTGAGGTGAATGAACGAGCTCCGGTCCAACCTGCACCGACCACCATGCCGATGGACGCCAACTCGTCTTCGGCCTGAACAATCGCGTAAGTCGCTTTTCCAGTGTCCGGGTCGTGCCGGTGTTTGTTCATGTGCGTCGTGAGATATTCGCACACACTGCTGCTCGGCGTGATCGGATACCACGCGGCAAACGTGACTCCACCAAACATCAAGCCCAACGCAGTCGATTCATTGCCTTCGATCATAATTTGACCGTGCGCGGCAGTCGAACGACGAAGCGCGAACTGTTCTTGCGCAGTCAAATTCGACCGAGCCCATTCAAAACCGTGTTGCAGTGCCTTCTTGTTCAGTTCAGCCGCTTTCGCCTTACCGGCGAATTGCCAATCCACCCCTTGTTCCAAGGACTCGGTCTCGATGCCAAGCAACCACGCCACAACACCCACATACAATATGTTCACAACCAACTTGCCCAGCTTGGCGTCTTTTAAAATGTCTTTGACCAGCGCATTGAACGGAACAAGATAAACCTGTAAATCGTCGCGGGTCACAAAATGAGAAAGGGTTTCGTTCAGAATAACGATTGCGCCTGGCGCTAACTCCGCAAGATCGTCCGCAATCGTTTTCGCGTTCATCGCGATCAACAGATCGACATGCGTCCGTTGGCCTAACCACCCCGCTTCGTTTATGCGAATGGTGTACCACGTCGGCAACCCTTGGATGTTCGAAGGAAACAAGTTCTTGCCGCTCGCCGGGATGCCCATGTTGAACAGCGATCGAAGCAAGATAAGGTTGGAGGATTGACTACCCGATCCATTTTCAGTGGCAACCTTTATCACCATGTCGTTGATGACGGGGTCGCCGACAACCGGCGATTCAGTTCGTGTTGGCTCAGTTGTTGCAGTAGGCATGGTCAGCGATCATATGCGCCGGACAAACGACGACTCGTTGGGGTTGAGGGAAAAATCGAAAACATAAACCGTGCACGTGCATCGACATCTAAACCATTGCACGCGTAGAGAGAAAAGGAAGCATCGATCACCAGAGGTAGTGGGGCTCCGTCCTCACTGGCAACTGTAGATTGCATTCACCGACTTCATTCTATGAGTGCATCGCCATTAAGAAATGCCCGCCCACTCATTCGTCCACGGACACCCTCATTACGCTTTATCGGCCGATTTCGCCAAACAATAAATTCGGCTAACGTACGCCTCCAAGATCACGAAGTCAAGCAACCATTTCGTAAGATTCAGAAAGAAGTGCCAAATTTCACGAAAAGAATCATAACCTATTTAATTGCATATAGTTAGGAGATTGCAATTCAAATGGAAACCAAACGCTGTCCATCCGCTTCGATTAGCACTGATCACTGTACAAGTATATCCGCAAATTGTGTCACTGTAAAGGTTTAAAGGAATAAACATGTAATGCTAATAATGACTAAATCCAATAAAATTCACCGATTAGAGGGGCGGCGCTGTGGCCGGATTTCCAACTCACTGATCAGCGTACCTTCAGCAGTCCGCAAGACGGTCGCACAAGCATGCCCAATTTCTTCGGGCGTTACCTTCCACTCGTGACTGACTTCCGGGTCGTGACGATGCGAAGCAGAATCGACCGATCCCGGAAATATTGTCGTAACCTTTACACCGGCATCACGGACCTCCTGAAAGAGCGATTGGGAAAAACCGGTCACTGCAAACTTAGTTGCGGCATAAGCGCTGCCGCCAGGCAACGGCACTTTGCCCGATATCGAGGACACATTGATGATATGACCGTGGCCTTGATGCTGAAAACGCTTGAGTACGGCGCGGGTTGTATAGAACACGCCGCTAATGTTCGTATCAATCATCGCGCGCCATTCATCCACCGAAAGCTCGGTGACCGGTTTGCGCGTCACGATGCCCGCGTTGTTAACAATCGCGTCCACACCGCCAAGTCCTTCCGAAGCCGCAGCGATCGCGTATTCGGTTTCGTCCGGATCGCGAACGTCACACGCAACCGCAAAGCAGACACCGCCCTGCGATTCGATACTTTGCCGAACATCTTCGAGCAGGTCTTTCGATCGCGCGAGTACGGCAACTTCAAAACCATCCATCGCGAGGTATGTTGCAATGCCGCGGCCAATACCTTTGCTGGCGCCAGTGATGATCACACGCATCGTTGCATTACTCCAGATCGACCCAGTAGCGCGACACGGGTTTTCGTGTCCGTGGCGATCGGCCTTCGCCCGCAAACATGCCACCGTTCTTGCGGATGATTCGCGCCGAGGCCAAGTTGTCGGTATCGCAGGTGATCAGTGCGCGGCGGATATCGATGCGGCGCGCACGCTCTAAGGTGAGGGCACAGATCCGCGTGCCGTATCCATGACGCCGAAATTGCGGGCGAACTGTGTAACCGATGTGCCCGCCTTCGATACCCAACGTTGGCGTAATGCGATGCCGCAACCAGCTCGCGGCAACGATCGTCGTGCCGTTTCGCACCAGCCAAAAGCTCGTTTGTGGCACCATGCCCGGCAAAAGGCCCAATCCCGACGCCAGGTCTTTAGCTGCTTTGACGTAACGTGCGAGATCAGCGGTAAGCAACGCGTTTGCACGGTCGAATTCCTCTTCCAGGGCACGGTATTCAGCCACCATCGCACGAAAATCTTCCGTGAAGTCTATCGACGGTTCGCACAATGCGAGCGCTTCCCCAGGGTCGATGACGGCGTCGACAGTCACCAGCGCACCTAAGCCTTGACGTCCAACAATACTTTGCCCATAGGCCCTTCCGCCAAGTGGGCGAACGCGGCGGGCAACTCGGGCATCGCGTGGATCGAATCGACCAGAGGACGTGTTTTAATTTCATTGAGCCGCTTCACAATTTGCGTCCAACGCTCCTGTGTGTCAGCTGCGGAAAACGCGCCAACGGCAACACCTTCGATCCGCGCACGCTTGAATAACAATGGGCCCAAAAATAGATCCGATGATCGACCCGCGAGAAAACCGACAACACCAATGCGACCACCGGGTGCAGTCAGATTTACAGCGGCTTGTAGATATGGACCGCCCAGATTTTCAACAACGATGTTCACCCGTGTTCGGCCCACTTCCTTTGCAATGGTTTCTTCCATCGTTGCAGGATCAGTCGAATCGACAACGAGGTCAGCGCCGAGATCTTTCAACTGCCAACGCTTTGCTTCGCTACGAGTTGTTGCAATCGTCATCGCGCCAAACGCACGCGCAAGCGACAACGCCGCTGTACCCACGCCGCCCGTTGCACCGGAAATGAGCACGACACTGCCGGGGCGGATTTCACCCATGTCCACGAGCGCTTGCCACGCTGTGAGATGAACCAATGGTCCTGCCGCGCCTTCTTCAGGCGACCAGCCCTCCGGTAACGGAGCGAGCGATTCTTCAGGCACCGCGACAAACTCGGCAAACGTCCCATCACGTTTTACACCGATTTCGCTGCGGAGGATCACAACACGGTCGCCCTCGTTGATCGAGCCATCGCCTCGCGACTTCACAACCGTGCCACAGCCATCCCGGCCCACGGCAAACGGCGGCGTCCCCGGGTTCGGGTAGACACCACGCACCAGTAAACCGTCTGCCGGGTTTAGCGCGGCATAATCAAGCTCGATCAGCGCCTCGCCATCCGCTGGCTCCGGCGTCGGCATATCTTCCAGTTTCAGATTCGCCAAATCGCCAAACTCATGAAATCGCCAAATCCGCATTTCCTGTTCCTGTCCGTCCTGTGAGCCCTATGCTAATATCATCCGTTGTTCGTATTTTGGAACTTGGCGACTAGACAATCAAGAACAAATTGGCACCCGGAATTCCAATGAAGCAACCCAATGGCGAAGAAAGCTGTTGCACGCCACAACGCAGCGAAGGCCAGGCTGCCGCGCAACCGTGCGGCGGTTGCGCGCCGCCCCAAACTTCCGCAACGCCCACGAGCACAAGAGGCATGAAAAGGCTCGATGGCGGCACTTTTCTGATGGGCTCGGAACACGGCACCTATCCCGCCGATGGCGAAGGGCCCGTACGCGAAGTGACGCTCCGCCCGTTCTATATGGACGTCTGCGCCGTGTCGAACCGGCAATTCGATAAATTCGTCAAAGCCACCCAATACAAGACTGAAGCAGAATCGTTTGGCTGGTCATTCGTGTTTCACGTCTTGGTTCCGGAGGAAATCGCAAAAAAACTCCGGCAACACGTCGACGGCCTCGAATGGTGGTGGAAAGTGCCCGGCGCCTACTGGCGTAAACCGGAAGGCCGAACATCGTCGGTAAAAGATCGAATGGATCATCCCGCGGTCCACATCAGTTGGGCAGACGCCGTAGCCTATGCCCAATGGGCGGGCAAACGACTGCCCACCGAAGCCGAATACGAATACGCCGCACGTGGCGGACGCGTCCAAACCATCTACCCATGGGGCGATGAACTCGAGCCAAACGGCGAGCACAAGTGCAACGTCTTCCAAGGCGAATTCCCAAAATACAATTCGGCAGACGATGGCTACATCGGCACCGCGCCCGTCCGCGCGTTCGAGCCCAACGACTTCGGACTGTACAACACGTCTGGAAACATCTGGGAATGGTGTTGGGACTGGTTCAGCCCAACCTTCCACATCGACGGTCCACGCGAAAACCCACACGGCCCACCCCAAGGCCAAGCCCGCGTCATCCGCGGCGGCTCCTACCTCTGCCACGAATCCTACTGCAACCGATACCGCCTCTCAGCAAGAACCGCCAACACCCCCGACAGCAGCACCGGCAACATGGGTTTCCGCTGCGCAGTGGATGTGGAAGAATAACTAGCCACAGATACGCACAGATGCAATTGCCTAAGCCCTCAGCGCATTCCCAAATGATTTGTTGTTTATACGAGCTAGATGTTCACATCCAGTTTAAGTACATCCGACGAAGCGTTTGTGCCAGAAAACAAGTATGTTCTTGTTGGATTTTGGGCTTGAAGTTTGTTGATTCTGTGGAATCCGGCTAGAGGCTGTCGTCTACTAGTCTCTCATCATCTGTGTATATCTGTGGCCAGATTAAAAAAAGATTTAGATATACGATGCGTGAAAATCCACTCAATCCGCGTACCTATTCGATCGCCGCAGCTTTGGCCACCGCCTTCGCAACCATCGGCGCAATGCTTCGATCAAGGGGGTCCGGCAAGATCATCTCCGCCGTAGGATTCGGCACTGCATCCGCCAACGCGTGCGCTGCCGCAATCTTCATCGGTTCCGTAATCCGTTTCGCTTTCGCATCCAGGGCACCCCGAAAAATGCCGGGGAACGCGAGCACATTGTTCACCTGGTTCGGAAAATCACTACGCCCTGTACCGACTATGGCCGCGCCCGCCGCTTTCGCATCTTCCGGCATGATTTCCGGGATCGGATTGGCCATCGCGAGAATAATCGGGTCATTGCCCATTACCTTAACGTGCTTTGCGTTCATTACATTACCAACGGATACACCGATGAATATGTCAGCGCCCTTGAGCGCATCGGCCAAATCACCCGTACGGTCTTCACGGTTCGTATAATTGAGCAGACGCAACTTGTGTGCATCGAGGTCGGCTCGGTGCCGCGAGATGATGCCCTCCTTATCACACACGAACACGTCTTTGACCGATACACATACTCCGGGATCTTGGCCTACGCACCGCAACAGTTTGGTGATGGCCGTCCCCGCGGCCCCGGCGCCGTTCACAACAGCGGTCATGTCTTCTACACGTTTGCCCAACACCTTGGCGGCGTTAAACAATGCGGCCAACAGCACAACCGCCGTCCCGTGTTGGTCATCGTGCATGACGGGAATGCCGATATCTTGCAGCGCTTCCTCGATTTCGAAGCACTTGGGCCCTGCGATATCTTCTAGATTGATACCGCCAAATCCAGGCGCGATCGCTTTCACCGTGGCGATAATATCGTCTTTGCGTTGTCCCCGGATGACGAGCGGCACACCATCAATTCCTGCAAATTCCTTAAACAGGATCGCTTTGCCCTCCATCACCGGCAACGCCGCTTCCGGGCCAATATTGCCGAGCCCCAACACCGCTGAACCGTCCGAGACAATAGCAACACTATTGCCCTTCATGGTCAACGGATACGCTTCGGCCTTGTCCGCGTTGATCGCGTCGCACACCGCAGCGACGCCCGGCGTATACGCAATCGACAAGTCGTCGCGATTTGCCAAAGGAAACCGCGACGCCATTTCCCACTTACCTTGCCGCTCCCGATGCAGCTTGAGCGATTCCGCTCCGTAATCCCCCATCAGACGTTCCCCCGTTCGATAGATGGCCCATAAATTTCTATAGGAAGCCGATTCTACCTTGTCCAAACCCCGATTACGAAGGCAGTACAATTTGCGTCTGAATAACCTGCGCAGCAAGCTTGCCGTTTTCATCCGTAATGCGCGTCTGCCAAACCATGGTCGTGCGGCCTTTATGAAGGGGCGTGCATTCGCCAATGACCTTTCCGCCTGATGTAAGCGCGCGAAAAAAGTTCGTCTTCGATTCGATAGTCGTCGTACGGCCGCCGCCTTCCATATTGAGCACCGTCGCCACAGCCCCCAGGGTATCGGCAAAGCCCATCACTGCACCGCCGTGAATAATGCCGGGCACCGTGCAAATCTCGTCACGAGCATTCAACTCCGCCCTGATGCAATCCGGTGTCACGTCCGTGAACGTCACGCCGAGCAAATCTGGAAACAAACCCTTAATACGCTCCTGCAGAGTCTCCGCCATACTCATGGTGATTAATCTCCCGTCTTTCTTGATGGATTATTCAGTCAGTGCGAATGCAACGTCAACGATGGCTTGCCTTCTTCCATGATCATGGTGACGAGTATTTTCGCTGTATCGGAATTGCTGGGATTCCGAGTGACGGCATGCAGTCCGTTCGTCGGTTCGTAGAAACAATCGCCGACCTTAAACGTATCGGCCGGACCATCATCCAGTTGTGAGACGATTTCTCCTTCCAAGACGTAGACAAACACATGGCCGGGATGACGGTGTTGCGGCGCGGCCGCGCCTGGCGCGAACGTAACCACTTCCATCCGCACTTCCCGGTTTTCAATGTCGTCGAGCATCTGGGTTAGGACGCGCTCTACCTTTGGAAACGCGGGCCGGTCCTGTGCGCGGGCAACGGTGTAGCCAAACGCTGTCGCTGCGAACAACGCCAGCATGGAGACGGTTAGAGACTTTTTGTTTAAAGGCATAGCATGAACTCCTCTCGATAGATTTAATCAACTTTGACGTTGTTGCGAGTGCCCAAACTAAAACACTACGGCGACCATTGGTGCGAAAACAATCGCTACTTGACCCAAGGAGCGATTTCTTCACCGTCTCGTAAATTTTCACGCCGGTAGTGATACACCATACAGCGCCTGGCGCGGACGCGTTCCGCGGCGACGTAGAAAAATGGACCGTCCAAGTCGGGATCCGTTTCAATGGCGTAGAGCTTTTCCGGCGGCGACAAGTCTAGAAATCGGAGCCGTTCAGATTCCTCCGCCGTGGCGATACGCAGGCGTGGCCGATTGAACGAGGCCGACAATTCAATATACGTTACACTCTCAAACTCGATTTCGACTTCATGGTAATACGCAAGATCAAAACTACCAATAATCAATAGCCCCGAACCATCATAGTCCTGCAGTTCGAAATCAGACGTGTTGGACGAAGCTCGCAGCGATTCCAACAACGCCATTACCTCTTCGCCCTCTAGGTGCATCGTAGTTCCAAACCTAACCAGAGACGGAGCGCCAATTCCCAAGCTCCCCCGCAACGTCCACCATCGGCCCCGCAAAATCGATGCCGGTCACATCTGCGCCCATCGCCGCGAGGTCGTTCGAGATATTGCCCGGACCGCACCCTATATCAAGCACTTGCATACCTTCGGTAACGCCGATAGGCTCGATTAGAACTGAAAGGTTTTGACGGGTAATAGTCGAGATTGTTTCGGGATAAACTTCCGCAACGACACTCCAGCTCTTTCTTTCAAACTGCGCTACGTCTTCGGGGCGGCTTTGCTCACTCATGTCGCAATGTTCCCTTCCTCGATTGCCCGTTTCGTTTCCCTCAGGCAGCGCTCTTGCGCTTTGCGAAAGAATACGGCACCTACAATGAAACCAATTGGATACACGAACGGCGTGGTTAGATCGAAACGGAAACGCCATTCGACATGCGCCGAATCTCCTCGATCTGTAAATGTCCAACGCCCGCCCGCACCGCGCACCAACCATGAAAACGGTGCGCGCAACCCCGAAACAATTTCATACGCCATTTCGCTTGGCGCGGAATGTGCTATCAAATGTTCTTCCAGGACCGTCCCGTCGACATAATGAATATTGCGTATCGTCCCCTCGCGCGTCTCGGCACCATTAAGGTTTTCGACACGATCCATCCCCGGAATCGGGCCGTACCCCGAAAATGTCTGCGGAAACTTTGATAGGTCGTTCGTAAACGAAAACACTTCTTCACGCGGTGCGTTGATAGTGATCGAAGCTTTCGAGTGGACTTGCACGTTCGGCTACGCCTTCGCCTGTGCGACCCAGTCCGGCGCGGAGTCGATAGACTGTCGTATCAACAGATTTAATTGGGCCGCACCATGCTGGACATGGCGCATGTTGTACATCATCAATTCAAGATAACTTGCGCTGCCCCACCAATGGAACGTACAGCGGCGTTTGGCGCGTTCGTTGGTTAGCCCGTCGATGGCATTTCTGCATTTGGCCCGGCAATGCGATAGATAGGATTGCATTTGGTCTTTGGAATATGGCCGATCGGGAATGATGCCGGCTGGATTCAACTCGTCGAGCGTAAACGGCGAAGGCGGCCTGAACCCTTCAACCGATCCATATAGATACAGATCGGTCCAGAACAACGTGTGATAAACGAGATACCAACATTCGACTTGGTCCCATTGCTCATCCGGACATCCGACAATCGCATTTTCGAGCATGTCGATTGATGCACCAAACTGATGCCAAAGACTTTCTCGAATTGCGGCATTCACACTCTTTTCCCCCAAGCACTGCAGCGACCCAGCTAACGCGTGTCGAACGCCAATCGCGACAACATTGCACTCGTGGTTTGACTCTTATTCAAAACATAGACATGCAAACCAGGAGCGTCGGCATCCATAAGCGCCTGAACCTGCTTGACCGAATAATCGATCCCTATCTCGAACGCAGCCTCTTCATCCTCGGCATTATCCAAGTCGTCAAATAACCCCGACGGCAAATCCGCGCCGCAATTCGATACGACGCGCTGTAACTGCCCCGCACTCGTCACGGGCAATATCCCAGGAATAATCGGCACATCGATGCCAATTGCCGTACAACGATCGCGAAACCGGAAAAAGTCATCGTTGGAGTAAAACAATTGTGTAAAAACACAATCCGCACCAGCATCGACTTTACGATTCAGATTCTCCAAGTCGGCATCCGCACTCACCGCTTCCTGATGCGTCTCTGGATACCCAGCGACCGCGATTCCCAAATCGGAATACTCCTGGCGAATCAAGGTGACCAACTCGTTGGCGTAGCATAAACCACCATCCACAGCGACGAAGCGCTCCTCGCCCTCCGGCGGATCGCCACGCAACGCCACAATATATTCAATCCCGCGATCACGCGCATCCGAAAGATAGTTCCGCAATTCGTCCACCGTAGATCCAACGCACGTCAGATGTGCTGCCACCGGGATGCCATGCTCCTCAAGAATCCCCGCCGCGATGTCGAGCGTCTTATCCCGCGTCGATCCTCCCGCACCGTACGTACAGGTCATGAATCCAGGCTTGAATCGCATCAAACCGGCGACGTGCTGCCACAACGCTTCGAGGCCCTTGGGCGTTTTGGGGGGAAATACCTCGAACGAAAGGCCAAAATGACCTTCGCCGTAATGACTGGAAAGTTTCATAGTCGATTCGTCTGACATCCTGAGCTGCTGATCCTAAGAGGTGAGAACACGACATATTACGGGCTTAATCTCGAATCATCAACATTTCCGTCGCACGTCGGCGAACAAAGGACAGTAAATGCCGATCCAGAGGAGAATTCATCGCGCGGAAGTCGCAGCATGAAACTTCTGCGATCGGTAATATGTACATGCCAATCCATAGCGCAACAATGGAGGAAATCTCGAATGGGTAAACTGACACGACGCGAATTTGGGACCGCCGCAGGTACCGGCCTTTTGTTG
>Ga0315336_1004267_pt1 | contig 17263 bp, 16 predicted proteins | sample ASW5metaG_FD_204512 | JGI IMG/M metagenome (GOLD analysis project Ga0315336, IMG submission 204512) | Ammonia-oxidizing marine archaeal communities from Monterey Bay, California, United States - ASW #5 | ecosystem: Environmental > Aquatic > Marine > Intertidal zone | place: USA: California... | reverse complement strand
ATGTTTCTGATTCCGTGAAAAATTTGCCTCATGCAATTGGGCAGGTATTTGTCACTTGAATCACGTTCTTAAAGTCCAAAATTCCGGGTCAGCTAAAGTGCTAACCTCGTTGAGATTAAGAGTTCTGGTTCCTGTGTCATCCCATCTTTTAGGGCAATCTCCATGAGATTTTTGAGTTTTGTGGATTTTGAATCGACTAACTCGCAATCCCGAGAATTCTTGATGTTGAAAAGTACGCTGTTCCCATTTATTTGCAGGCCTTTGAGTGTTGCTCAAGAAGTTCGAGATTATCTTTATATTCGAAAAACTGTTTGTGTTATTTTTGAGCATGTATTTGACAATGCAAAGGAGAGGAGAGGCTTCTCCTTACCTGTGGTAGCTCGCCGGCTATGGGAAATATGGGGCTTACCTCGGAGTTGACCACGGCCGTATCGGAACACTGCTAATGCATTAACAGAACCTATTGTTTTAAATTGGCATTTTAAAACATTCTTAAGCCGGCATGACCTTGGGATGCTCAAGTAGTTCTTTTAGGGTGGAGAGAAACTCGGCAGCTGGGGCTCCATCCACGAGTCGATGGTCGGCGTTAATTCCTAGAAAGCAGGTAGTCCGAGGTACGACCTTGCCACCTCTGACAACGGCCCGTTCGCGTGCTGAGCCCACAGATAAAATTGCGCTCTCGGGCAGATTGACGACGGCAGAGAAGTGGTCCACCCCGTAAGGGCCTAAATTCGATATGGTGAAGGTCCCCCCCTCTAGGGCAGCCAGAGGGAGGTTGCCGGCGAGGGCGCTCTCAGCTAATGACCGGGTCTCGCCGGCAATCTGGTCAATGGATTTCTGGTCCGCCCCTCGAATTACGGGCACTACAAGCCCCACTTCCAATGCGACTGCAATCCCAATATTTATGTCCTGCATCTGATAAATTTCGTTTCCGGCAAGTTGAACGTTGACTAGGGGGCAGCGCCGGATGGCACGGGCGGTATAGAAAGTGAGTAAGTCATTGATGGAAACTTTAACACCCAAGTCAGACTCCCAGGCAGCTTTGCTCGCCTCTCGGACCGCCAATAGGTTAGTGAGATCCACTTCGGCCTGGAGGGTGATGCGTGGAACCTGATCCCAGCTGATGCCCATCCGCTCAATGATAACATTGCGGATTCCGGCAACGGGTGTTGTTTGGGCAACGGCCGGCGGACCACCCTGGGCGGCAGGAATGCCCCTCGGTTTCGGTGTTGCGGCTCCCAAAGCCGCAACGGCGCGGACATCTGCGAGAACAATTCGCCCACTAGGCCCAGTACCTTGGAGGGTCCGGTAGTCGATCCCCATCTCACGAGCAACACGACGTGCAGCGGGGCTGGCGAACACTCGTTTGTTGGCGGCAGAGTCCGACGTGGTGGGGCTGGACTGGAGTGGTGGCCCAGCCTGGGGGGGAGATTGTGGTTCTGCCGTCGGTGCCCCTGCGGGTTTTAGCGAACTGATGTCTTCGTCTTCATCACCGATGACGGCGATATTGTCTCCGCAAGGTACAATGTCTCCCTCGTCCGCGAACGTCTGGAGAAGAAGGCCCCCGTCCGGGGCTTCCACGTCGTACTCCACCTTATCTGTTTGAATCTGGAGAATGACTTCTCCCTTTTCGACCGCCTCCCCATCGGACTTCAGCCATTTGAGGATAGTCCCTTCCTCCATGGTCAGTCCGAGTTTGGGCATCGGAAGGGGTGTGGCCATCGGCAACTCCTCACCGCTTTAAATAATTGGGAGTGAATCATCCCAGGGCGCTGTCATCTAGAGAGTAGCGCCGTGCATTGTGGAGTACAATTTATTGTTTTAATCCGTGCCCTGTGGCAGAAACCCAGGATATCATCGACGTAGACCATTTTGTGGCGCTGGGATTCGTCTCTTATCGTCGAGCTTGTCTCCCAGTGAAAAGTTTTTTTCAAGGTTTTCGGGCAAGAAAATCTAGCATGCTAGCAGGAGCGGGGCAAGACAGGACGAATGCGTCGCCACCAGTTAGTGGAATTTTCCCCACCGTGGATTGGGCAATTTTCTAGTCGGACACAAGCGGTTGACACATGTTGCGTTAATATTCAATGGAGAGTAGATTGTAGTTGGCGTGTTTACCGCACGCATTTGGAAGTGGGCCCGGTAAAGAGGCCCGCTTTTTTTCGTCCCAACCGGGAGCGGGACACTGTGGATTCTAAGGAAGGGGCCGACCTCCTCTGGTTGCTGGTTGTGCGGGTGGCTTCATCGCAGGGTTTCGAACTCGTTGAATTGGAAAGGGTAGGCGGGAAGGGGCAACAGATCATCCGGGTCTTCATCGACAAGCCAGGGGGAGTGGACCTGGCTGATTGTGCGAGGTTGAGCCGTGAGCTGGGAGAGTGTATGGAGGATGAGGGTATAATGGATTCCTCCTTTGTGCTTGAGGTATCCAGCCCCGGAATTGAAAGGCCTCTTCGGAAAGCCTCGGATTTTGAGCGCTACACCGGAAATACCATCAATGTTCGTCTCCGAAAAAGGCTCCGGGAGGCAGGAAAACTTCATTTTTCAGGCATACTGCGCTGTATTAAGGGTGAAATCGTCACGGTCGATTTAGATGGCGGGGAAGAGCGCTCTTTTTCCTTGAATGGTATTGCCAAGGCCAAATTGAAGGTGGACTGGGATCCTATTTTGCGAGGCGAGGCTCTTCAAGACGGTTCTAGTAAACTGGGTCGTGGAGGGATGAACAGGTGAGTCAGGAACTATTGGCGATTATCAACCAGGTGGAGCGCGAACGGGGGGTAGCCAAGGAAGTCCTTTACGAAACTCTGAAATCAGCAATCGCATCTGCAGCTCGAAAGCAGCATGGTTTAGGAGAGAACGTCGAAGTCGAGTTTGACCAGGAGTCAGGCGAGATCCGGGTTATGGTGGTCAAGGAAGTCGTTCGGGTTATCCAAAATCCTGAGACCGAAATCGAGGTAGCAGAAGCTCGCGAAGCTCATCCTAACATCCAGGTTGGCAGTCCTTACAAAATTGATCTGGATACCGATGGCCTAGGTCGCATCGCAGCACAAATGGCAAAGCAAGTTATCATACAGCGTGTCCGGGAAGCTGAACGGGCCAACATTTACCAAGAATTCAAAGGTCGTCAAGGAGAGCTTATTACTGGATCGGTCTCCCAGGTTGAGCGCGGAAATATCTATATAGATGTAGGACGGACCGAGGCCATCCTGCCCCGGCGAGAGCAGATTTTCCGGGAAGTTTACAAGCGTGGGGATCGGATCCGTGCCTATATCCTCGAAGTACGTGAGGCCACTAAGGGCCCGCAAATTGTCACGAGCCGGACCCATCCGGGGTTATTGATTCGTATGTTCGAATTAGAGGTTCCTGAAATTTACGACGATATTGTCGAAATCAAGGGATGTGTACGCGAGCCGAGTGGGCGCTCGAAGGTGGCAGTGTTGAGCCATGATCGCGATATCGATCCGGTAGGTGCGTGTGTGGGCACCCGCGGAAGCCGCGTCCAGGCCATCGTCCAAGAGCTTCGCGGCGAAAAAATTGACATTATCTCCTGGAGCGATGACATCCGAACGTTTGCCGGAAATGCTCTTAGCCCTGCGAAAATTCAGCACATCACCCTTCACGAGGCCGAAGGTCGCATGGAGGTGCTGGTCCCCGATGATCAGCTTTCGCTGGCCATCGGGAAAGGCGGACAGAATGTTCGGTTGGCGGCCAAGCTACTTGGCTGGAAAATTGATCTCAAGGGAGAGAGCGAATACAGACGGATGATTGCCGAGCAGGCATTCGCCTCGGGCGGACATGAGCCGAAATTGGAGGAGACCGACCTCGGTAAGCTCGATGTGGTTGGTGAAAAGATGGTCCAGCTTTTGACCCAGAATGGATTCCCCTCCATCGCCTCGATTGCAAAATCTGCCCTGGAGGATCTTTGTGAGGTTCCTGGCATCGGGCCAAAACGGGCCCAGCTTCTTATTGACGCGGCAGTATCATTTGACAGCGGAGTTTCCAAAGAGGGAAGTGAGGGCGGAGAATCGCAAGAGGAGGCCGAGGTTGCCGCTGGAAAATAGGAGCAATCCTCATAGACTGGCAAAAGTGAGAAGGCCGTAATTTGTTGAGGGTGTGAGGCGGTGCCAGAGAGAACTTGTATTTCTTGCCACAGAAAAGCTTCCCCGGAGACGTTGTTCCGGATGGTGGCCGGACCAGACGGTGAGGTGTACGCTGAGTTGGAAAACCGTCTCCCGGGGCGCGGTGCCTATTGCTGTTTTTGTGATCGGTGCTTAAATTTGGCACTAGAGCCAAAGAATTTGGAGCGGGCACTTCGCACCAAGGTCAAAATACCGGATCCGGAGGATATTGTTACTGCGGTTCAGTCTCTTCTTGAGAGGCGGATCGAAGGCCTCTTGGGGGCCGCAATGCGGAAAAACGTGGTCGCTGCCGGCCGCGATGCTGCGATGAGAGCGTCCCATTCGGGTCGTGCCGGCAGGGTGTTTTTGGCGAGGGATCTCTCTAAGAAGACCCGTCCCGGTGTAACGGGAGGCTTGGTGCGACCACCGGTTGAAATGAAAATGGAGATGAGTCGAATCGGCGATATTTTAGGTGGCCGCCCCGTTGGGGTGCTCTTTGTGTCGGACCCGTTACTGGCAGTTTCTCTTGAATTGAGGAGTTTGCAGGCGAGTGCTTTCGGCCCAATGTGAGACGGCATGGAAGCGGACACAGGAATTTAACGGAGACAGCCCGTGAGACCAGCAAGGACAAGGGCGGAGGCAGCTTGAATGGCAAAGGTGAGAATTTACGAACTGGCTAAAAAGCTGGGTTACGCTAACAAGGATTTTGTCGAAGAGTTGGCCAAGGAGGAGATTGAGGTTAAAAGCTACATGAGCACAGTCGATGAAGAATTGGCCGACCTCATTTTGACGCTCTTCTCCCAGCAGGCCGGCGATCCCTCCGAAAAAACGCCCAAGAAGAAACCAAAAGATGAATTGAAAAAGGTGGTGGCCAAGATCCCGAAAACCACCGAAGGAAAAAAGACGAAAATCCCCAAGGCCAAAAAGCCAATAAAGAAGATTCTTTCCCCGGCTCCCCGAGAAGACCCGCCCATTGCGGTCGCGCGTGAGGAGGAGAAAAAAGAGGTCTCGACTACTCAAGATGATGCTGAGCCAGCGGTGGCCGGGATTCGGGAAACAGATAAGCCCGAAAAAAAGATTCGAAAGTCCTCGATTATTCCCCTCCCTAAAGCCCTCGCGGTTAAAGAGCTTGCCGATAAGCTAAATCTCAAAGCTACCGAGGTTATCAAGGAATTGATGAAAATGGGTCAGATGACCACGATTAATCAGATAATCGATCGCGACACAGCTCAAATTGTTTGCAATGAGTTTGGTTTCGATACGGAAATAATGGCCGAGGACTTTAGTGAGGCTTTAGAAACGGGCGAGATGGAGGAAGAAAACCCGGAGGACTTCATCCCGCGCGCACCCGTTATTACAATAATGGGTCACGTAGATCATGGAAAAACTCGCCTTCTGGACGCTATTCGACATGCCGACGTCATGGGGAACGAGGCTGGCGGAATCACCCAGCACATAGGTGCCTACCGAGTGGCCACCGAAAAAGGGGAGGCTGTCTTTCTCGATACTCCGGGGCACGAGGCGTTTACCGCCATGCGTGCCCGCGGGGCTCAGGTCACAGATCTGGTCATACTTGTTGTGGCGGCAAACGAAGGTGTAATGCCCCAGACCCGTGAAGCTGTATCTCACGCCCAATCCGCCGGGGTTCCAATCATGGTTGCAGTAAATAAAATGGATCTTCCTGATGCTAACCCCGACCGGGTGAAGCAGCAGCTATCAGACCTTAATCTTATTCCAGAGGAATGGGGTGGCAACACAGTCTATAGCCCAATTTCGGCGAAAGAAGGGGACGGGGTGGAGGATTTGTTGGACATGGCCATTCTCCAGGCTGAATTGATGGAACTTACAGCCAACCCGAAGCGAAGTGCCCAGGGAATCGTTATCGAAGCAAAACTCGACAAAGGTCGTGGGGCTGTGGCTACAGTCCTCGTTCAAAAGGGAACTCTGTCCGTGGGCGAAAATTTTGTAGCGGGTGCTTGGAACGGGAAAGTCAGGGCTCTGCTCGACGATCAGGGCAAAAAAATTCAATTCGCTGGACCATCCGCTCCAGTTGAGGTTCTTGGTTTTGCCGGTGTTCCCTTGGCGGGCGATGAATTTGCTTCTGTGCCCGACGAGCGGACAGGACGAGTTATAAGCGCCAAGCGCCAGCAGCGGGCGCGTCTCGCAGCGATGCTTCCCTCGGCCCGCGTGAGCTTGACCAGCTTTATGGAAGGAGTCCAGGAGGGAACGGCGAAGGAACTTAACATCATCCTAAAAGCGGATGTGCAGGGCAGTATCGAGGCTCTGAAGAGCAGCCTTGTAAAGCTCGGCAATGAGGAAGTTGTCGTAAGAATTCTTCAAAGTTCCGCTGGAGGTATTACGGAAACCGATGTGATGCTGGCGGCGGCTTCAGCGGCCATCATCATTGGTTTTAATGTTCGGCCAACACCCGGCGCGGACGCGGCGGCCAAGCGGGAAAAAATTGATATTCGCCTTTATTCAGTGATTTACGATGCAATTGAGGAGGTCAAGGCTGCCTTGGAGGGAATTCTCGACCCCTTAATTCGCGAGGTAATTCGCGGGCATGCAGAAGTTCGCCAGACTTTCCACGTTCCAAACATCGGCTCCATAGCGGGCTCCTACGTGACCGACGGAGCAATCCAGCGTGGGTCGGAGGTCCGCCTCGTTCGAGATAGCGTTGTTGTGTACAAAGGTCGCATTTCTTCTCTGCGTCGCTTCAAGGAAGATGTTGCCGAGGTGCATCAGGGTTATGAATGCGGCATCGCAATTGAAAAATTCCAGGACATCAAAGAAGGTGACATTATCGAGCCTTTCTTGACTGAAGAAGTGGCCCGGACACTTTAATTCCAGTCCCTGCTTTTGATGCCTAGACGGGGAACCTCGATCTAATGACCGCCGTGGGTCTCTTGACCATGGACCTACAGATTCCCGGTAGCCGCTCCCTGAAAAGTAAGCGTAAAGTCGTGAAGTCGATTGTGGCCCGTTTGCGCCAGCGTTCTAATGTTGCCGTGGCCGAGGTGGGTTATCTGGATAAATGGCAACGCAGCATGATCGGGGTGAGTACCGTTTCAAATGACGCCCGCCATGTGGACAGCCAGCTTCGGAAAGCTCTGGACTCGATCGAAAGGATGGGGTTGGCGGTCATTCTTGACTTTAAAATAGAGATTCTGTAGCACCCTACCCGGAGCGTTTAAAGTTGCGGGAGACTTAATGCGATGCACCCTAATTATCCCCGTTCAGCGAGGGTGGCCGAACTCATTCAATCAGAACTGGCTCGAATGCTTCTCCGTGACGTGAAGGATCCTCGCCTCGAGAATGTAGTGATTACCCGTGTTGACCTGACAAATGACCTGCGCGAGGCGGTGGTATATTTTAGGCGGTTTGGCGAAGGGCGCGGGTCAGAGACCGAAGTCGCGGAAGGGTTTGAGGGATTGGAGAGGGCAAGTGGGTTCCTCCAGGGGAAATTGGGGAACCGGCTTCGCCTAAAGCACACTCCCCGGTTGAAGTTTTGTGTGGAACGGGATTTAGGTGGGGGAGGCCGAATCGATCAACTTGTAAACGAACTAGGCGGAAAACGATGAAACTTAATGGCGTTTTAAACCTGAAAAAGTTTGATGGCCCCACCTCTCACGACGTGGTTATCCGCGTGAGGCACATCGTCCCTCCCAACACCAAGGTAGGGCACGCCGGGACGTTAGATCCAATGGCTGAAGGGGTGTTGCCGGTATGCGTGGGTGCCGCGACAAAAATTTTCCCCTATTTACTCGAATGCCGAAAAACCTACCGAGCCGGGATGATATTCGGGCGTGTAACTGACACCCAAGATGTCACCGGAAAAATCTTATCTGAAAAGGATTCGGTAGATGTCTCGTTCGAAGAGGCTCAGGGTCTCTTGGATTCTTTTTTAGGGCCGGGGTTTCAAGTCCCGCCCATGCATTCCGCTCTCAAGGTGGGCGGGACCCGCCTATACAAATTGGCCCGTGACGGAAAAGAGGTTGAACGCAAGGAGCGCCCGGTTGAGATATTCAGTATTTGCCCGCTCGAGGTGGCAGGAAATTGCCTGATATTTGAGGTTTCATGCAGTAGGGGTACTTATATTCGATCGTTGTGTCATGACGTGGGTGCTCTCCAGGGTGCGGGAGGGTGCATGGAGTACCTGACACGGACCGTGTTAGGGCCATTTCGTCTGGAGGATGCCATCAGCCTGGACGAAGCTGAATCCTTGGCAGGGGAAGGGCGTCTAGAAGAAGTGATGGTTCCACTTTCGGAGGCCCTGGCTCATCTTCCCACAGTCAAAATTACCCCCGAGGCCGAGAGCCGATTCAGGAATGGCGTTGCCTTGGCAGGAAAGGAATTTATCTTTGAGGAAGAATTTTCCCCGGGAAAAAAGGTGCGAGTGATATCTTCCGCAGGAGAGCTCATCGCTGTCGGGAGGGTTCTACAAGGGGGAGGACCAGGCGGGAGCCATTGCCGAATTAACGCGGACCGCGTATTTTCCCGCTATTAATTAGAATTCAGACGTTTACATTGGAAGGCAAGTTAGATACAATCCCGCGCCGTGAAGACGAGATTTGTGCAAAGTTAGGGTCCGAATTGCCGAACTGAGAAGTGGAGGCAACACTTAGATGTCCATGACTAAAGGGCAAAAAACAGAAGTTATCGATAGCTATAAAACGCACGAAAGCGATACAGGATCCCCCGAGGTCCAAGTTGCCATCCTTACCGAGCGAATCACCTATCTCACAGACCACTTCAAGGTCCACAAAAAAGATCATCATTCCAGAAGAGGTCTGTTGAAGCTTGTTGGTCAGCGACGGCGCCTTCTCGATTATCTTAGGGACAAAGACGTCAACCGCTACCGCAGTCTGATTCAGCGTCTCGGCATACGCCGCTAACCCGGCCAACCTTCAGAGAGAACCCATGATGCTAGCAATTCGTAAAGAAACAACTGTCAATGGCTACAAACTTGCTTTTGAAACCGGAGAGATTGCTAAGCAAGCTGGTGGCGCCGTTATGATGCACTATGGGGAAACTTCGGTCCTGTGTACCGCCTGCGCGGCCCGATCACCTAGATTGGGGTTCGATTTTTTCCCGCTAACCGTTGATTACCGCGAGGGGTTCTACGCAGCAGGAATAATTCCAGGAAATTTTTTCAGGCGCGAAGCACGACCCGGCGAACGTGAGGTATTGACATGCCGGCTCATCGATCGGCCCATCCGCCCCCTGTTCCCTAGGACATTTCAATGCGAGACAATGATCCAGATTATGGTGATGTCCTATGACAAAATATGCGACTCGGACATCCTCGCCATAAACGGCACCTCGGCGGCGCTCCATATTTCGGATATCCCTTTCGACGGGCCAATCGGTGCCGTTCGCGTGGGTCGAATTGACGGTGAGATTATTGTCAACCCAACAATTGATCAGCAAATCAACAGCGACGTAAATTGCGTCATGGCCGGGACAGCCGATGCTCTCGTCATGGTAGAGGCGGGGAGTTTTGAAGTTTCCGAAGAAGTTTATATGGAAGCTTTCGAAAAGGGTCACGAAGTGATTAAGCAACTCTGCGTTCTCCAGGAAGAATTACGCGATGATGCCGGAAAACCCAAACGTGAGGTCGAAGAAGTAGTGATCGACGAGCTTCTGATGGCCCGCGTGCGTGAAATTGCCGAACCGAAGCTGAAAGGAGCCGCAGAAATTCATGAAAAAATAGCCCAGTACCAAGCTATTGGGGATGCAAAGGCCGCCTGTCTCGAAATGCTATGCACTGAAGAGGAGAGTGCGCCCGACAAGAAGGCTGTAAGCGAATACTTTTCCGATGTCGAACATGATGTGTTTCGAGGTCTTATTCTGGACGATGGAATCCGTGCCGATGGACGGGGATTCACTGAGGTCCGGCCCATTAGCATTCGCCTGAGCCCTCTAGCCCGAACGCACGGTAGCGTCCTCTTTACGCGGGGTGAGACACAAGCGATTGTGAACGCTACACTAGGTACTGCTAAAGACTCCCAACTCATTGACACTCTCGACGGGAAGACTGACCGTCATTTTTTTCTCCATTATAATTTTCCTGGCTTCAGCGTTGGAGAAGCAAAGCCAAACCGAGGGCCCGGGAGGCGCGAAATTGGCCATGGTGCCCTCGCGTCGCGTGCGATTCAAGCAGTCCTCCCCGACCAAGAATCGTTCCCTTATTCAATTCGTGTGGTCTCGGACATTACCGAGAGCAACGGAAGCTCTTCAATGGCTACGGTTTGCGGTGCAAGCCTTTCATTGATGCTGGCTGGTGTTCCCATTTCTTCCTCGGTCGCGGGAGTGGCGATGGGTCTTGTTAGTGATGAGGAGACAGGCAAGACAGCTATCCTCACCGATATTCTGGGCATTGAAGACCATCTCGGTGACATGGATTTTAAGGTCGGCGGCACGCGAGAAGGCATCACGGCCCTCCAGATGGATATTAAAATTAAAGGGCTCAAGTTTAGTTTGGTTCGCGATGCCTTGACCCAGGCCAACGGAGCGCGGATGCACGTTCTCGACAAAATGGACGCTATGATTTCCGAACCCAGAAGTGAGATCTCCGTGCATGCCCCGCGCATCATCTCTATCCAGATTAACAAGGATCGAGTCCGGGACGTAATTGGACCTGGAGGAAAGGTCATTCGTGGAATCGTCGAGGAGACGGGCGCCCAGATTGACCTAGAGGACGATGGCACTGTTTTCGTCTCTTCTGAGGACGAGGCGAGCGCGCAGCGAGCAATTGAGATTGTTCGGGAGCTTACTCAGGATGCTGAACCCAACAAAATTTACTACGGAACTGTTCGAAAAATTATGGATTTCGGTGCATTCGTCGAAATATTCCCGGGGACGGATGGCCTTTGCCATATTTCTATGATCTCAAGGAACCGAATTAAGACGGTAACGGACGTCCTTAAAGAGGGTGATCAAATTCTTGTGAAATGCATCGAAGTTGAGGGGAACGGGCGGATCCGCCTTTCCATGAAGGACGTGAAAGAAGAAGAGCTTTCTGAGGAGCTCAGGCCTCATTATAGCCCTGTGGGATAAAGATATTCGAATGCTTCGTTTTCTTCCGCAAAAAACACCCGACTTCGAAAATCGGCCCGAATTTTTTTGTTCAAATTTTAAGGGTGTAATTGAGTAATTTTAAAATTTTCCCTATAGAAATTTGGCTGTGCAGAACATCTTAGTTTCCGAAGGATTTCATTTCCTTTAGCGCCTCGAGAATCACTTGTTCTGCTATTTTCTCTCCCGGAACATGGTAGTCGTCTGTTTCAATTTTGGTCTTGATCTCGGTCACAAGCTCAGTACGAATATCGGCAATTTCTGCAAATGCCTTCTGGATACGCCCCATCATTATTGCCTTTTCACTGACCTTGATGCTATCGCTAGACAGCCCCTCACTAGAAGGTTGAGAAGGCGTGGAGCCACCCGCGATGGCCTTTTCAGCTTTCTGCCGTCGGTGCAAGGATTCCGTAATGTTTTCGCTGCTGACTTGTCGTCGAATTGGCTCCATGTCAATCATGTATAATTCCTTCATATCTAGAGCGTATAAAACTAGAATTTTTCATTCAAAATATTTTTTACCAGTGTTTTTAATTCACTTTTTACGGTATTGTGTGATTCATCCGAGAGCGATATCAGGACATCTCCGCTTTCCTTGTTGACGATGGCTAGATCCTTTCCATCATCTCCTAGTTTCATTTCCAAACCCAAAGGCTCGATGAGATGAACCAAAGATGTTTGGCTCGCAGTGGGGTCATTTTCTTCGGGAACTCCCGCCTCGTCATTTTCCGTGGGTGATAGAAAATAGTCGACGAAACGGTCAGCAATTCGTTCGGTTTCCATATTCTTGTGGGAGATGGCTGCTGAGTCGGCCTCATCGGCAGCTCTCCGGGCTGCATCCGAGATGTCTACTTCTGCGGGCGATTTTTTTGAGTCATCTTTCGCCTTCGCATCGGCGATGCGTTCCCCTACATGCTGTTGACGCATGTAGCTTCGCTGAACGTTGCTTACAAGATAGGAAGCGATTCTTCCAACCACGAATTCTGCTCCTGGCAAGAGGTTCAGGGTCTCGTCCAATCTAAATCCGTCTTAGATTCTCTTGAAAATCCAAAGTGGATAAATCCCCCCTTCTTTACTCTAACGGCAAAATAAAGGGAGAACTTGAGGGAAAATAAAAAAAAATTATAGATTAGTTTTTTCAAGTACTTAGACTTATATTTCGGTCATTTTTTCTGAGAGGAGGATGCAGGTGGAAGAAGAACTAGTCCCCCACGCGGCAAACTGGTTCTCCAAGGCCGGCGTCCGAGCACACCTCGCCCTCTTCCATGACCACGTTCCCACGGAGGATAGTCATCACGGGCGCACCCTTTATCTTCATTCCATTGAAGGGTGTCCACTTGCATTTTGAAATTATGTTCTGATCGCGGAAAGTTTCCTCGCGCTCCATGTCCACGATGAGTAAGTCTGCGTCCGACCCCACTTGAATCGCTCCTTTCCGGGGAAAGAGATGGAATAGGCGGGCGGGCTGTTCGCAGCAAATTTTTACCCACTGGTTCAACGAGAGGAGACCTTCGTTCACCGCATTCAACATGATGCGGACAGTAGTTTCCACTCCCGGAATTCCGAACGGTGCGTCGTGAATGTTATCAATGCCCGCCTCTTTCATGGCCCGAGGGAAGGGGCAATGGTCTGTTCCGATAGTGTCTACCATGTCTCGCCTCAAATAGCGTCGCATGCCGTTCTTCTCGCTCGGTGCCCGCAATACAGGAGTAAATTTTACGAAAGGGCCTTTTTCTTTGAGGTCATCCGTGTCCATGAAAAAATAATGTGGGCAACTTTCTGCATAAATTGAAACGCCCCGCTCGCGGGCCAAATGAATCGCGTCTAGTAAACTCGGTTGGCTGACATGTGCAACGAGAACGGTACAGCCTGTCAATTCGGCCAGGGAGATTGCGTCGATCGTAGCAACGTATTCGCTCTCAGGGTTCCTCCACTCGCTGATGCACATATAGTCGGTCCGTCCTTCAGCATCGATTCGTGCCTTCGCCTTTTTTAGGATTGAATCGCTTTCGCAGTGAAGCATGACTGTGGCGCCGAAGCTCCTTGCCTCCCGCATGACGTCGAGCAAAACGCCCTCCGAAAGATCGGGTACGCCGTGAAGTTCGCAGAGAAATCCTTTGAATCCGAGCGCCCCACCCTCCCACATAGGGTGGAGGTGCGCGAGATTGTCCAAACTAATCCCTCCGAGTTGGCCGTAGTCCACAACCGCCCGTGTGCGGATGTATTCGGTTTTTTCCTTGAGGATCTTCTGCGTGTAGACAAGTGGCTCGCTCCGGTGGTGGTCGATGACGGTTGTGACACCTCCGCGCGCGGCAGCCATAGTTCCCTGGGTCCAGTCTTCCCGGTCGCTGAAGCCCGGGTCCATCATGTGAATGTGCTCGTCCACCATTCCGGGAAGGAGAAACTGCCCTTCTGCGTCGATCTCTCGTACTGCACTAACCTCTTTCTTGTTTGTGATGGCCGAGATACGGCCGTCTGTCACGTAAATGTGCCCCTGAAACGTAGACGATGGGGTAACGATATTAGCGTTAGAGACTAGAAGGTCGGCGCTCATGATGACACCTCATCTTTTCTCTCGGGGGCAAAGAATTATTGAACCTGCGTATTTTGCATCCGACCCATCATTCGATCAAGGCTTCTAAGCGAAGTTTCAATTTTGCTCTGGGGCTTCGGTTAGGTGCTTTTGTGAAATGTGCCACAATGAAGATAGGCTCGGACGGTCAGAATATAAATGGTAGAAGCTTTTGTATAGATGCATTGTGGGATCTGAAATTTCAACGAAGGCAAAGCCGATGCTCACAAATGGGGCTATCTGAGGTGCCGATACGGAAAACTGAGGCAGGCAGCCTAGGATTTAAATACCGGGGTTGGGGTTTGTCGGGGTATGTTGTGGTCGCAGGATCTAGCCAGGAAGAGGACTTTACTGAGATTCCAGCGCTGCCAACGTATTAGGGGCCATTTTGGGGAAGGTTTCGGTGAGGCTTGTACGAAGAGCAATTAAGTCTTCCGGGGTATCTACGTCACCCCATTCGGGCAAGATTTGAATCCTGTAGTTCTTTTCCGCCAAAATTTGAAATTGCGCCTCGAACACTTGCTTGCCCCCCCATTCAGGGCCGGAAAATAACCCGGTTTCAAGTCGATTTAAACCGATGAGGTAGTAACCCCCATCCTGGGCGGGCCCTAAGACGGCACAGCGCGCGGGTAGGGGGCCTTGCGAATTTTCCTCCAGCCGGGCAAGTGCATCTAAAGCCTCGAGTACAATTTTAGGGGGAAGACCGGGGAAATCCGTTCCTAAGAGGACAGCTCGCCCGCCGTGTGCTATTCGTCTTCCAAGTGCAACCGACATCCGGGCTCCTAGGTCATGGCCGCTTTGAGTTCGGTGCAAAAATGGTCCCGGCATCCAGGAGGGGAGGGGACGCAGGGTGGGAAAGTTATCTGGTATAGCCCATTCTGTTGTAAGACCAATTGATGGGCGGATTTTTCGGATTTCTAGCGCCATTTTCGCCGCGTCCGCCAGAAAAGCGCGGTACAAATCCGCAGCCCCGTGTGCTCCCAGTGCCGGAATCAAGCGTGTCTTGACTTGCCCGGGGATGGGTGCGCGGGCGAAGAGAATCAGGCTTTCTGTGCGGAGCCGTAAGGAATTCATGCACATGTAGATTTCTCAAAAAGGACAAATGACACTTTCCTGAGGGACATTTCCATCAGGGTCTCCATTTGTTAGAACTAACGTTGATATTAGTTTTTAAGTGGTAACATTTCACCCAATTTAGGGGAACAGAAAAAAAGGATGGAATTCAACCAAGAAGTTCTCATCGAGGCGCCCCGAGAGGAGGTCTGGAAGCTCATTTGGAATGTCGAGGAGTTTGCGGGCTGTGTGCCGGGGGTGACGAGTGTCTCCAAAATAGACGAAACCCATTACGATGTGACCGTTGAGCAAAAAATCAGCTTTCTCAAAGCAAAATTCGATATCCGTATTGAGGTCCAAGAACAGCGGGAGCCCGAATTCATCCGAACTCTCGGCGAAGGCAAGGATTCGAAAATTGGAGCAAGCCTGAAGCAAACAAATGAGGTGCGACTCAAGGAGGTTTCTGAGGGAGAAACCCAGGTTACCATTCACTCCACTGTGGATGTGTTCGGAAAATTAGGCTCCCTCGGGTTCAGTGTCATCAAGAATCAGGCGAATAAAATATTTAAAGATTTCGCACAGAATGTAAAAGCAAAACTTGAATAAATCTTCGGTCCTGCGAAAAATCAAGATACAACATTCACAAATATATCGTAGTATGTTGAAAGAATGCGTTTTACGATTTAATTTTACCTACCTGGCCCAAGAGAGTCGCCAACTCCCGGATTTGGATGCCGTCAAGCCGCTCAATTAAATCGGCTATCTCCCTTCGGAGCCCGGGGGTGGTATGAGAACCACTTAGTTCCTCGAACTTGTGCAGCAAGGTTTCCCAACGCATGGGAGAAGCAAAAAATCCTTCGTAGCCTGGTTTTTCCTTCTCAAAGACTGTTCCGTCCTTCATAGTAATTGTGATTTGGACTGGGGATTGTGCGGGATAGCGCTCCGTCAAAATTTCCTCAGAAGAAATGGTCACCCGCCGGAGAAGCTTTTGAATGTCTTCGGCTAAGATACGTTTTATTTCAAATTGAGCCGGCATGACACACCCATCAATAATGCCCGCAGCAACAACATAAGGCAGGCTGTGGTCGGCGGTTTCCTTGTTCTGGATGTCGTGCTTGTTGCCTGCCCCACCCCCACCCATAATGAAATAGGCCCGCTCGTAAGTTTTTATATTTATGCTCTCAATTTGCTCGTGGGAGAATCTGAATTTTCCCTTCATTTCAATTACTCCCTCGATTGCGGTCTGGGAATGAACTCCCGCATTGAACTTCTTCACGCTTATACTAAGAACTTTTTTTAAGTCTTCGTTTGGCCAGTCGATTTCAAAAGGACCGGTGATAGATTCAAATAACCCGCGTGGACCTTCGAAGATTTGGATGGGGCCAGTAATGCCCCGCATTGCAAGAAAGGTGGCATGAATGCCGTTGAATGCGGCGTTTGCTGTGGCGAATCCTTTCCAGTGAGAGATGTTGCCGGTGCGGGAAACAAATAGAGGATTTTGGCAGGCGCCGCTCAATGCAATTGCCTGTGCAGCTTGTGCGGGATCTAGAGCAAGGGCACGCGATGATCCCGCCGCGACGGAATAGGCGAGTGCCAATCCCTGATCGAAACCGTTTTTTTCCGATGGAGCTACATCGCAAAAGCGGCACTGCACCTGATAGGCAAGAGCTAGGGCTGCCATGAAGTCTCGTCCGGAGGCGTCTGCGTACTCCGCAGCTGCCAGAACAGGTCCCAAGTTGTCGCTCGGGTGAGAGGTGGCCATCGACCCCATATAGCCGTCGTTAAAATCCAGATAGCGTACGAGAGCGGTGTTGTAAAAGGTAGCTCGATCGGGGGCGGTCATTCCTCCACCGACTAGGGTACAGTGCCCCTTGCCGCCGAAATCGTCAGCCTGTTGGCGTAGAAGGTCGATGGGTTCGGAACCTAGCGAGCCGATGGCACAGCCAATAGTATCGAGGACAAGAAATTTTACCTGCTTACGCGCCTCTTCAGTGAGGTCATCGTAAGTGACGTTGGCTGCAAATGCGGCAAGTTGTTCTGCAATGCTCATGGCTTTTTTCCCCAAAATTCAGGATTAATTATCTGCCTGTTTAGGGCACTTTTTTAGCATCCTTAACCATCTAGCAGGTGCGAAATGAGGAAGAGGGTGTCACTACCTACATATTAGATGAATCAATAACTTTCAAGCTCAGCTCCTTACAATTTTGCGGGGTTGGCCCTTCGTCCATGCAGGCCTTATTCAAAAGGTTATCGACATACAATTTATGTTTTTGTTTGATATTCACCTTGCATTAACAGAGATTTTTCACATGGACACGCCTATTTTTTTGGCATAATAATACTTTCGATATCAAATATATAGGAGCCTCCAGAGGATTATCGACAAGAAGTTTCGCGTAGCGTGGTTGTAGTAACATCTGGCCTGAGGGAGAAGGCACCCGAGAAAGAG
>Ga0315336_1004266_pt1 | contig 17268 bp, 13 predicted proteins | sample ASW5metaG_FD_204512 | JGI IMG/M metagenome (GOLD analysis project Ga0315336, IMG submission 204512) | Ammonia-oxidizing marine archaeal communities from Monterey Bay, California, United States - ASW #5 | ecosystem: Environmental > Aquatic > Marine > Intertidal zone | place: USA: California... | reverse complement strand
TTCAGGATCTCGCGGATTTCAATGCTTCAGCGATCCTCCACCTACAAACCCTGCTTCAACTCATCCCACGTCTTCGGCTTCCACTCACGGGCGAGGTGTTGCGCTTCAGCGATTTGGTTGGGAGTCATTCTTTCTGCGAGTGCCACTCTCGTCTTGGCAAAACTCTCAAGGGCTTCGCCTTGCGAACGAGACGCGGATTGGAGTACCCTAACCGTGCCGGAATGGCCAAAACGGAAATCCCAGAGAGATTGTTTTCTAGTGCGGAGGGAGATCGGTTGAACGGTACGAGGTCGCCGGATACAGCAATGATTGAGGACTCCAACTTGAAGATCGGCGAGTACCGCGACGACGTGCATGCGGAAGTGTTAGACGACGTTCGAATCGGCGAGCATGGCTACAAGCACCGAATGGTTGACGGCATCGTGATGCCGCCCTACATAACCCCCGCCCGCTATCGTCTCTCCCGGTCACTGGAGACGAGAGCGGGGGACATCTGTTACACGTCGTATCCGAAATCAGGCTCCACTTGGTTGGCTTACATTCTGGTCCTCCTTGTGAACGGCGGTGAAGCGCCGAGCGATACTACGCTCAGAAACTGCTTGCATTGGGTCGCTAGTTCCTGGACGTATCCCCGCACCGAAGAAGAGTTGAGGAATAGCAGCTCACCACGAATTCTAAAGTCCCACATGCCCTACCAGATGGCGCTGGGCGGTGAACCCCATAGGAACCCGTGTAAGTATGTCTATATTGCCCGGAACCCGAAGGATGTGGCGGTATCTTACTACTACTTTGAGCGGGGGAAATCATGGTCGGGCGGATACTCAGGGCCGTGGGAGCACTGGCTCAAGATGTTCATGGAGGGAACTGTCCAACGCGGCGATTGGTTTGATCATGTGCTGAGTTGGTGGCACGCGAGCCGGGCCGCGAATATCCATTTCTTGAAGTACGAAGACCTCTGCCGGGATTTCGAAAAGCAGGCAGAGCAGTTGGCGCGCTTCTTGGGCTGTGCCATTTCAGCGGAGATTCTTCAACAAGTTCATAGCAAGACCGCTTTCCAGACGATGTCCACCACGGCCTTCAGCAATATGGAAGAGATCAGGGAATTTGGCGGTTTCTTTCGACGGGGGGAAATCGGCTCCTGGCGCGACGAGTTTACGCCTTCTCAAAGCGACGCCTTTGACGAACTCTGCGCGCGGCGCCTTCGCGGAACAGGACTGGAGTTTGATTTTGGCCAGGGTTCAACCTAAGACCCCATCGCTTTTCGACCCCGACGTCAGCAGAGAGCATCGATGGCATTCGAGCGCCCGGACGTCGCATGAGGGGAGCTGGCACGTGACTTCTCGCCCGCCGAGCGCAAGAGCGATGCGCGACAACCGCTCGTGGAAACGGCCCTTGAAGAGCACCAAGTCACCTTCCCGAAGGTGTTGTCGCAAGTAACCGACGGCAAACTGCAAATTGCGGTCCGCTTTCAGGATGTGTTCCGAACCCAACCCGGCCTGCTGCGCGGCTTCAGCGAGCCACGCCTGCTTCCGGCGGTCGTTGGTCATCAAGATCAGTTCGTCGCAAGTGCCGCCGAGGTTAAGACCATAGGCGCGGTAATGGGATTCCTCGTCAGCCTCCTTGACGGATCCGATATCTCCTACCACGCCCCACTTGCGTTTGGCAGGAGTTCCCTTCAATGCCCCCAGGGCTGCGAAAACGGTTTCCGGGAGCGCTTTACGATCGTCCACAATACCCCAGGCGCCGTTCGGTAGCGCGACTCTTTGCATGCGGCGGGGGTACGATTCGATCGATTCCAAGCGTTCGATGAGTGTTTTCGTTGATATTCCCCGCTCTTGTGCAAGAGCCACGGCCGCCAGAATGGGGAAGACCGCCGAGTAGCCACTCAACCTGACGTTGAGGTGGAACTCGGTTGCACCGGAGGAAACGTTGAGGCTCGTGCCGGGCGGGTATGTCAGTTCGACGGAGGACGCCCGAACGATGTTATCCTCGCCGCGCCCACAGGTGATGGCTCTAGCGGTCGTGCGCGACTTCATCCACATAACGTTCGGATCATCTCCGTTGAAGATGGCCAGACCCTTGAGGCCGAGCGCTTCGACCATCGCCGCCTTCTCAGCGCGGATGTTCTCAATCGAGCCAAGGTTCTCGCTATGCTCTTCGCCGATCGACGTTACGACAACGACGTCCGGCCTGGTCATATGTGCAAACGCCTTCATCTGCCCCGGTGTACTGATCCCCACTTCTATGACCGCTGTTGGCGTCCCGCGCCGTAGCCGGAAGAGCCGGAGCGCCACCAACGCCTGAATGTTGTAATCGACAAGACTTGCCTGGACACAATCCAAAGCGTGCGCCAGTGTGTGCGCCGTGGTTGTCTTCCCAAAACTACCGATCACGACAACGACGTGGGACTTAGAGATCCAGACGCGCCGGTAAACGGCGGCAAGCGGCCCCAGAATGGGTCCGAGCATCAACAGAACCCTAAAGATCGCATGGGCACTCAGGGTTACAAACTTCGTGCGACGCCTCGATGCACCCGTTTCTTTCATCGGCAGGTAATGCAGACCAGGGTAGCACGGGCACCGAGGTTCGAAAGCCCCGCCACTCTTAGTTCGACCAGTTCTGCAACAGCGAGTGGCACGCACCCCTAGACAGCGGCGAAGTGAGGTCAGGGGCTACAGAAGCTAGCCATCGAATCCTAGCACCTCAAGAGTACACACCCCGAGGACAATCATAGCTTTGCCGAGCTTCCGGCACAACGGTGGAGTTCCGTCAGACGAAGCGGCCCCAGCCAGCGCTAGCCAGCACCAACCGGGGCGTGGACGTTGGCTCGGCTGGGCTGCGAATCAGATACTAAGCCGGCAGCAAGCAAAGAGAAGGCAATCGACATGAGCATCTACAAGCGCGGAAACTCCTACTGGTGCGAGTTCATTTTCGAGGGGGCCAGCCGCGCTGTAACGTCCCGACCTGTGGAGGTATGGTGAAACGTGGCCGATGGCCACCTCTACGCTAGATATTCAGATCGCTTCAGGTCCGGACACTATGCGGACACTGCCCCAAAGTTTCAATTTAAGTTATTGATAAAAATACAGTTATAAGTTCAAGCACAGTGATCTGCTACCACTTCATGGATACGGAAACTGCGGAGGCTATGGCAGGGTAACGCCGGCTACTGGTGTGTGCGCGGCACCAGGACCCACAGTGCCAGATACACGATGGCTCCCGGCAACAGAGGGAAGATCGACCCTACGACGAACAGCACCCGTACCACAAGCGGCGACCAACCGAGTGCCTCGGCGATCCCGCCACACACCCCGCCGAGTATGCTGTGCCGCCGCGAACGCCGGAACGGTGCTCTTGCCCACGCCATCTACTAACAACATACGAAGTCCTGCCCCTAACTGTTCGGAATGATCGAGGCTAAACTGCTGGATGAGGACGTAGCTGCCTTCGAATTGGCCCCTTCGGGGCCTTCCGCCGGCTGTGGCCCGCAGGCGCGCGGATTCCACATCCGTGCCTCTTCTACTTCTGGCGTGGGCGGGGCTGGCCCGCGGCTATAATGAATCTTCTCTCCTGCCCGCCTTCCGGCCTAAGTTCGGAGTCCTTGTTTGTCCCTTGAAGATCGCCTTTTTGAACAGCGGTATCAGAAGATCCGCGAGATTGAAGCACTGGGGTTTTCCACCTACCCTCGCAAGTTCGCCTTTACGCATACGGCGGCGGAAATCCGTAAGAACTACGAGCCGCTGAGCGGCGAGGATCTCGAAGCGCAAAAAATCGAAGTCCGCGTTTGTGGGCGTCTGATGACGGTCCGGCGGCAGGGGAGAGCCGGGTTCTGCCACATCCAGCAAGAGGGCGAGCGGCTACAAGTCTACGTCCGCAAGGATGAAGTCGGCGACGAAGCGTTTGAACTCTATAAGAAACTCGACGCCGGTGACATCATCGGTGTCGAAGGTCTCGTCTTCCGCACACGAACCGGCGAGCTGACCGTCCGCGCCAAGAGGCTGGAGTTTCTTGCAAAGGCCGTGCTGCCCATGCCCGAAAAATGGCATGGTTTGCAGGATGTTGAGATCCGCTATCGCCAGCGTTACCTCGACCTCATTGCGAATGAGAAGGTTCGCGAGGTTTTCGTCAAACGGGACCGCATCATCCGTGCGCTGCGCGATGCTCTCACCGAGCGGGGCTATCTCGAAGTCGAGACGCCGATGATGCAGCAGATCTACGGTGGCGCGTTGGCACGGCCTTTCAAGACGCATCACAATGCGCTCGACGTCGATCTGTACCTGCGCATCGCCCCGGAGCTCTACCTCAAGCGGCTCGTGGTCGGCGGCCTCGACCGTGTTTTCGAGATTAACAAGAACTTCCGCAACGAAGGCCTCTCGATGCGGCACAACCCCGAGTTCACGATGCTTGAGTTCTATCAGGCCTACAGCGACTACAAAGACTTGATGGATCTGAGTGAAGTACTACTTCGGTCCGCCGCGGAAGCCGCCAACGACGGCTCGGCCGAGATCGAGTTCAAGGGTGAGAAGATCGACTTCAGGACCCTCCGGCGACTCTCGATGAAAGAGGCCATTATCGAGTTCTGGCCTGACGACGAAACGCGCCCTACGCCCGTTGATCTGGACGACCTGAATCGGGTGGCAGAGCTCGTTGATATCTATAACGGCACGATCGACCCGCCGCTGTCGCTCCCGGCACACGCTTCGGCGGGAACCTGCATCCAAGCCCTGTTTGAGCATGCCTGCGAAGAGAACCTCATCCAGCCAACGCTGATTTACGACTACCCGGTCGAAGCCTCGCCGCTCTCGAAGAAGAAGCCTGACGACCCCAACTGGGTCGAGCGCTTTGAGATCTACGCCGGCGGGATGGAGATCGCCAACGCTTACTCCGAGCTGAACGACCCGCAGGAGCAGCGCCGGCGCTTTGAACAGCAGGTCGACCAGCGTAAACAAGGCGAGCACGAAGCGCATGAAATGGACGAGGACTACGTCCGTGCGCTTTGCTACGGGATGCCTCCCACCGCCGGCGAAGGCATCGGGATCGATCGCCTTGTGATGTTGCTCACCGACTCGCACACGATCCGAGACGTCGTGCTCTTCCCGCTGCTACGGCCCGAGGGCGAAATCGGCGTTGCCGAGCGACTGCGCGGCGTGGACGAAGCGAGCGGCTCCGAATCCCAAGACCAGGACTAACCCATGTTCTTTGAGATGTTCGTCGCCCGCCGCTACCTGCGGGCCAAGCGCCGCGAGCGCTTCATCTCACTTGTTACCGGTCTCTCCGTCGTCGGCGTGGCTACCGGCGTCGCTGCTCTCGTGATCGCGATGGCGATCAATAACGGCGTCGAGCAAGACCTAAGCCGTTATCTCCTCGGCGCTACCGCGCACGTCCAGCTTCTTGAAAAAGGCCGCCAGGGGATTGGGGATTGGCGCGAGTTCATCAAGGAGTTCGACGACGTGGATCATGTCGTCGCAGCCGCCCCGGCGCTCTACGGTGAGGTCATGATCGTTGGGTCTTTCCGAAGCGGTTTCGCGAATCTGAAAGGCATTGACCCCAAGGCCGAACTTGACGTTGCCGGCATGCTCGCCGACCTCAAGCAAGGGTCGGTTGACGGTCTCGAACGAGCCGACGAATTCCCGGGCATCATCCTCGGTATTGATCTCGCCGAACACGTAGGTGCACGCATGGATTCGTTGGTCACGATCATGAACCCCCAAGGGGAGATGACGCCCTGGGGGCCGATTCCCTCCGAGAAGCGCTTCCGGGTCGCCGGCATCATGGAGTCCGGCTTCTACCTTTACGACAAAGGCTGGGCGATCACTACTCTCAAATACACACAGCAAGCGCTCAATCAGCCCGACGTGATCAATGTGGTCGAGTTCAAGATCAATGACCTGGAAAGGGTGGACGAAGTCGGCGCTCAGTTGGAAGCCATCGCCGGCAGCGCCTTCGCCGCGACTAACTGGCGAGACCAGAACGCCCACATCTTCCGGGCTTTGGAAGTGGAGAAACTCGTTACTGCCATCACCATCGGTCTGATCATGCTCGTCGCGGCGCTCAACATCCTCACGTCGCTCGTCATGATGGTGATGGAGAAGCGCAAAGGCGTCGCCATCCTCAAATCTCTCGGGGCGTCGCGAGTCCAGATCAGGAGAATCTTCGTACTGCAAGGGATGGTGATCGGCGCCACCGGGACTGTCGGCGGGCTGGTGCTCGGCCACGTGATCGCGTGGATTTGCAATGCCTACAAGCTCATTCCGCTCGAAGCGGATATTTATGGGCTGAGCTATGTGCCCTTCGCGCCGCGCCTGATTGACGGGATTGTGGTCGGGTTGGCCGCGCTTCTGATGAGCTACCTTACGACGCTCTACCCCTCCGCCTCGGCCACCCGCATCGCCCCGGCCGAAGTGCTGCGATACGAGTAAGGCCCGCGGGGCCGAATCAATCCAGGCTTAAGATGCGCCTGTCCTACTCCGTCGGACCGGGCGTAGGCTCACTCTTGTACGTCTCGTACAAGTCCGCCACTCCGCCGGACTTCACATCGCCCGGATGAATCACGACACGGTACTGAAACTGTAGTGACTCGCCCGACGCCAGCGTGATGCTGCCGTCCTTTGAGTCGTCACGATAGAAATGATGCTCACCGAAGATGTTCGCGGCGAATAGACCGTAGCTGCGCACGTGCCAATACGTAGGATGCTTCGGGTTGGACGGATGGTCGAAGATCGCGACGCCAAGTTTCTCGCCCTCGATTGCGCCGCTGTAGTCCATCCAGGGGGAGCGCGTGCCCCACACTGTTTTCTCGCCGGTTTTGCCGTTGGCGGTGGTGATCGTGCCGGTTCGTTTGACGCCGGTGGCACGGGAATGTGGCTCTTCGAGCGGCGTCGCGAGGCGGATTGCGAAGGTTCCCTCCTTGGTGTCGCCGAAGTGGACTTCGCGGGCCAGTGCTGTCAGCCGTAGATCAAAGTCAATCACGCGGCTCGAGCCACCGGTGTGAAAGCGCATCGTCCGCTCTTCCCGAATGATCGGCTTGCCATCCCGGTCCTTCCAGACAAAGCTGCCTATGATGCTGTCGCCTTCGGTGCGAACCCCAGCCGTAGAGATCGTGCCCATCGGTGGGATGGTGCGCCCCGGCTCATTGGCCCAATAGTCGTCACCATTCACCTCGCCGTGCGTGAACCACAGGCCGCGGTGGTGCGGATGGTCCTGTCGCTCTCCTTCGACATTCTCCATCGGAAAGTGGCGTGTAACGACGGTGCCGCTGGCGGCGCGCAAGGGATGCAGATAAGGCTTGGGAGCGCCAACGCCATAGTAGAGCGTTGTGAACGGCTTGCCATCGATGTGGACACCGATCTCGCCGTTACCTTTAGTGAACTTTACTTGGCCCAAGACGGAGCCAACCGACAGAGAGAGTGCAAGAAGAATGACGCGAATTCGCATGCTCATAGTGGAGCACATTTTGGGCTGTTTCGGAAACTGCGCAAGGCACTGGTAGCGCCTCGATTTGAATCCAGTTCAACGAATCGAAGCGAGGAGGGTTTGGTGGGTCGCTTAAGGCGCTATTTCTCTTTGCCCTGGGCTTGAGAGGAAAGCTTGACGCCGATTTGAGAAAGCTTCTTTTCGAGTTTCTGGATCTCTTTCGGGTCGCGGTCCGCCGCCGGCCCGCTCTTCCACTCTTTGATCGATAGCTCCCAATGCTTCTGTGCTTCTTTGATCTTACCCTGCTTGAAGTAGACATCGCCCAGGTGAGAGTGGACTATGGGGTCGCGTTTGACGGTCTCGAGTGACCGCACGAGGTAGCGCTCGGCGAGCTCAAACTTTTCTTGGCGGTAGTAGACCCAGCCCAACGAGTCAAGGTAGGCGCCGTTGTCCGGTTCGAGGTCGAGGGCGCGTTGAATCATGTTGTGGGCCTCGTCGAGGCTCTTGTTGATATCGGCCAACATGTATCCGAGGTAGTTAAGAGCGGACGAGTTATCGGGGTCTTTGTCGAGTATTGCCCGAAACTTTGACTCTGCTTGGTCATACCGCTTGGCGCGCTCGAGCACGGCGCCAAACGTGAAAAGCGTATTCAGCGTTTGGTCCTCGGTCTTGGCAAGGGCGGCTGCTTTCTCTACTGTCTCGACCGCTTCGTCGTACCGTCGGCCCTTCTCGTAAACATGCGCCAGCGCCAGCAGCACGGGACGGTTTTCCGGCTCTTCCTTTAGAGCGTCTTTCAGTAGCCGGCTGCCCTCTTGCCAGTCACCGGTTTCCGCCAGTAAACTGGCGCGCTGCATCATCAGCGATCTATTCTCCGGAAACTCTTCGGCGCCTTCATCGGCTGCCTTGAGCGCGGCATCGTAGTCACGATCGAAACGGTACGTTTCAACCAGATGAGAAATGACACGGGGCTTCGCGTCGGGGTCGACTTCCTCCAGCTCTCGGAACGCATCGACGGATTTTTGGACGTTCCCCTCATCGCGGTGCCACATGCCGAGTCGCTCGACGAACAGTGCGCGGTTACGTTTTTCGCGCTGCGTGTAGCTGTCCTTGCGGGTTTCTTCCAGTAGCTTTTCCAGTTCCGCGATCGCCTGGTCGGACTTGCCTTCGGATTCATACAGCAGTACGCCGTTGTACCGGATCTCCATCGAGTCGGGCGCTAGTTCGAGGGCGTTGTCCAGGTGCTCCCGCGCATCTTTGAAGCGCCGCTTTTCGCGGTAGATCTGCGAAAGGCGAAGCTGAAAGTCAGGATTCTTGGGGTCGTCCCGGCTGAGATCTTCGTATTCCTTTAGCGCTTTGTCGATGTCGCCCGATAGAGTCCAGTTGCGCGCCAGCGAGGAGCGAATCATGGTGTTGTTTCCACCCATCCCACGGACTTGCTCAAAGAGGCTCGCCGCCTCTTCATTGCGGCCGACTCGCTCGTATAGGTCGGCCAGCGTCGCCAGTTCTTGAGGACTTGCTTCGCCGGAGTCTCGAACTTTTTCCAGGGCGACGATCGCTTCGCCGGTCTTACCCTGCGAAAGGTGCAAGCGCGCCAGATTTGCATAGCCCTCGGCCGATCCCGGATCGACCTCAAGCAACGTCTTCAGCACTTCCTCGGCCTTTTGCGGCTGCTCCAGGGCTTGATAGAACCCGGAGAGCTTCAGCAAAGCGTCCGTGTCGTTGGGTTCGATCTCAATAATTTTCTCGTGTTGCTCGGTGGCGCGCTCCAGTAATTCGCGGTCGACGCCTCCACGGCGGTCGTTCGTTGCATAGGCCGCTAGGAATCGTCCCAGCGTGCGGCGTACCTCAATGCTGTCAGGATTTCTCTCGAGTGCCGACTCGGCTTCAGCGACTGCTGCATCGAGCCGGTCGGTGCGGCCATAAAAGCGAATCAGTTCGAGTTGCAGGAACTCAGATCCCGGATCGGCGGCGATCGCGGCCTTGTACTCTTCGAGCGCTCTGTCCCAGTATTCTTTGCGGCCGTACTGCCCGGCCCGCTGCATGTTCAGGTGCGCCAGGGCGTAGTGGTAATAGGCCGTGGCGCGGTCCGATTTCGCCGGAGATTCTTCCTGCGGAGCCGCTCCGAGCCCGTGAGGGAGAAGTAGGATTGTCAACAGAGAGAGGAATAATCCTCTCGCGACAGCCGTGGGCATCGTGGTCACAACTCCTGTGATCGCCATATGGCGATAGAAGGGTACAGCGTCTGTTAGCTTAAGTATAGCGTGCGTTTCGGCGCTCACCGTGAGCACGCACACACGCCCTGGAGGCGGTCAATTCGCCAGCCGTTACTCTTCTTCCGGGGGGATTCTTTCACTGCGCGGCCCGACGTGGATATGCGGTCCGGTCGACTGCCCCGGCACGCTGCTGCGGAAAGCGATGAACGGGATGTCCCATGCATAGAGCAGGTCGATGAGGAAGAGGCCTTCCGGATCGTCGGGGTGCAGAGCCACATCGGCTCGACCGGTATGGTTGTAGCCCAGAGAGCGGTGAAGCGCCGTAGCGCCGTCCGCGCTGATCGGCAGGGCCCGCCCAAATTCAGCGAAGAAAGCGGCGTCGATAGTGTAAAGGTTCTCCCGCCATTCCTCGCTCTCGCTGACGTAGGCGAAGGCCAACTCTTCCTCCTTGAGCTCGTCGACCAAGTCCTCTGCGTGCGCCATTGTTGCCAGTTCGCGAACGAGCGACGCACGTTTCTCCGCCAGCTCTAACCGTCGCTCAGCGAAGTCTGCTGCATCCTTCGTTTTTTCGAGCTGTTGCAATGGCAGGACCCCGGCTTCGGCAAGCTCGCGAGCCCGCGTCAGGTCCGCGCGGCTCAGGTCCCGCAACGTGGTCACGGCTCGCATCATCTCGGGGATCTGCTGGACGGTAAGCTCGCGGGCCACCAGCGTATCGCGGACAACCCCATCGAGCCGGACACGTTCCTGCTCTTCCGCGGCCTCTCTGATCGCGTTCCGAGGCAGTACGCCTTCCTTAACCAGCGCGCTCAAACGCTCCTGTTCCGGGCTTGCCGGCGGAGGATCATTGGCCCATACGAGAGCGGGCAAAACAACAAGAAACACACAGATGTAACACCGTCGCAATCCATTCACCGGATGATTCGGTTTCATTCTACCCGCGCAATGTGTGTTCGGAGTAAGATAAGGCAGACAGGAAACGCCACTTTATGTCCGATTGGGAGGCCGCGGTCCACGCGGCACAAACACGCAAAGCCGAAGACATCCTCGTTCTTGATATTCAGGCCGTTAGCTCGTTCACCGATAGGTTTGTCCTCTGTACCGGCGCCAACACGCGGCAGGTTCAGGCAATCTCCGACGCGATTCAAAAGGATCTGAGAGCTGAGGGCGTCCGTCCCTTTGGTATTGAGGGCTATGCGAACGCCGAGTGGATACTGATGGACTACGGTCACTTCGTCGTTCACGTTTTCTCCGCTACGGCACGGGAGTTCTATGCGCTTGAGCGCCTGTGGAAGACCGCGCCGCGGGTCGACGTCCCCGAGCCGGCCGTGGCGTAAAGCCCGCCGTGATGGGGCTGGGGTAAAAGGGCAACTGTGCGCGCGTGAAGATTCGCCTTTGTTACATCTCTAAGCCGCACAGCCGCGAAGCCAACCTGCTCGCGGGCGAATACGCGAAGCGCATCACCCGCTTTTGCCGCTTCGAAATGGTAGAGGTGAAGGGTGAGAAGGCCATCGTACCCGCTCCGAAAGCCTTCAAGATCGTGCTCGATCCGGCGGGACGGACGATGACATCGCAGCAACTCGCCGACTTGATCGAAGCGAAGAGCGGCGAGATTTATTTCTACATTGGCGGCGCGGATGGTTTCTCTGATTCGTTCCGCGCTGAAGCGGACCAACTGCTATCACTGTCGAAGATGACTTTGCCGCATGAGCTTGCTCGCGTTGTTCTCACCGAGCAGATCTACCGGGCTTTCACGATTCTGCGTAACCACCCCTACCCTAGATAACTCCAGGGGGTGCGATGAGGTCGCGCGGAGCGCGACCCGGCGCGTACAACCGTGCGCCAAAAATATTACACAGCTAACCGCGATTCAAGAAACCCACCGTCGCCAAATAGAGCATGTAGGTCGAGAACACCAACGTCACACCCATCCCCACATTGAGCAACAGCGATGGCTTATGCTCCCCGGCGATCTCGCGTTTGTTTATCAGAATCCAGGTGAACAGTACGAGCAGCGGCATCACGAGAGGGCTTAACGCCTGCGAAGCGATCATGATTTGCACCGGGCTGCCGCCGAAGATCGGGACGATCAATCCGAACGATGCGGTGGCGACGACCAGGACGCGGAAAGCCATCCGGCTCATGTCACGTTTGATTGCGAGGAAGTCAGAGATCAGCCACGGACCGAGCAAGTAGTTCGGGAACAGCGACGAAAGCCCCGCCGCGAGTATCCCGAATACGAACAACGCCGCTGCCGCCGCACCCGCCAACGGCTCGATCGTGCGTACCATGTCAATGGCGCGCTCAATCTCCATCCCGCTAATGTGCAGGGTCCCCGCGGCGCAGGCCATGATCGCCGCGTTGATGAAGAACAGCAGCGTCATCGAGAATCCCGAGTCGCGGTTGACTTCGCGGAAGTCACTCGTCGTCCAGCCCTTCTCTTGCACCAACACACTGCGCGTCACGAGTACGACGCCGGCCATCGTTGTTCCGATCATTCCCGCGATCAGCAACGCCGGGTTCCCGACCTTTGGGATGGTTGGCAGTAGCCCCTCGATCATCGCCACTGGATCGGGCTTGACCAACAGCGCCGTCACGAAGAAGGCGACGCCCATCATCGTGACGAAGATGGCCAGGACCTTCAAAAAGAACCCGTGACTGCCTTGCCAGTAGAGCCCTAGGAGTAGCAAAGTAAAGCCCGCCGCCCACACGATCTGCGACACTCCTTCGCCGCCCGTTACCTGCGCCGTCCATTCGCGCATCACGTCGCTGACGATGGCCATCACCCCGATGATCGACGCCAACTGCGTCACCATGAGCGCGCCGATCAAGAAGATCGTGACCGGCTTTCCGAAGTGATTGCGCAGTGTGAATAGTGTCGTCTCGCCGGTGAGGATCGCCAGCCGGCTCAAGGCCACGACCATGATATGCGTGAACAAGGACGCGAACACCAAAGTCCACGTCAGCGACATGCCGTAGCTTGCCCCTGCCGCCGCCATCGTGGTGACGCTGCCCGTCCCGATCACGTACCCGATCATGAAAATGCCGGGCGCGACGGACGCAGCGAAGCGAAGGAGTTTCTTCAGCCCTGATGGCTGTGTTTCAGCGGATGCATGCATGGGATTGGTTCGCGAATGGTACTACCAGAGCAACCGCGAGGGCAAGGGGGCCGTTTCGGGCCGATGCGCCGGCTCGACGTAGGGTGCTCGCCGCCTTCTAAGTGCCAATCTCTGGAAGGGATAACCTCTGACAGATCTTTCGGACGAGCCGATAGGACATCTCGTTGTGCCGGGGTACGGCTTCGACCGAGCCGGTGGTGGGGTTGCTCCACAGCGAGTGGCTTCGTCCCTGGCCGTTGGCACCGGGGATTTCGGGGCAGAACGCGATGTACCAATCACCGTCACGCTCAATGATGGCCGTGAATTCGTTTCGCATCGTGTATGCCGTCGCGAGGCGCTCTTATTCCACGTGAACCAAGACCGATGTACCATCAAGTGGACGCGTCACGATCTATCCGCTCAACAGGACACGACTACCCCATCGCAGCGACCGACACGGACCCATCCTCAATGAATCGCCACTGCACTACCCGACGCCAATTTGTCCAACTCGCCAGCCTACTTGCCGCCGCCGGCCGCATCCCGCTCGCTGCTGCTGATTCCGGGCCAATCGACATCGGTGATCGCCGTGAGCTCTTCGTGGACGACTTCTTGGTTGACACGCTGAACGGTGCGCGCCGCACGCTTCATCGACCCGTCGCCCGAGAAGTCTCGCTCGCGCGCAACAAGCCCTGGGAGGGCAATTCCAGCGGATACACCACCGTGTTGCAGGACGGCGATCTCTACCGCATGTACTATCGCGGAACGCATATCGTCTACACGCCTGGGAAGGGCAAAAATATCCATCCTGAAGTTGTTTGCTACGCCGAGAGCCGCGACGGCATTTGCTGGACCCGCCCCGATCTCGGGATTGTCGAGTTTGACAGCTCGAAGAAGAACAACATCATCTGGGATGGCGTCGGTTCGCATAACTTCACACCCTTCCTCGACACCAATCCTGACCGTACTGTCAAATACCGAGCGATGGGCCGTGGTAAGTCGCTCAATCCCAGCGACGAAAGCCGCTTCGGGCATGGCCTCTACATCTTCGAGTCCGCCGACGGCATTGACTGGAAGCTCACCCGTGACGACACCGTCATCACCGAGGGCGCTTTCGACTCGCAAAACCTCGCCTTCTGGGACTCCGAGCGCAACGAGTACCGCGCCTATGTTCGCGACTTCCGAGAGGGCCGGGACATCCGCACCTGTACCTCGAAGGACTTCATCCACTGGACGAAGCCCGTCTTCCTGACCTACGCACCGGGCCGCATGGGACAGCTATATACCAACGGCGTCATCCCTTACTACCGAGCGCCGCACATCTTCGTCGGTTTCCCCACGCGCTACGCCGACTACAGCTGGGCGGAATCGACGAAACAGCTTCCGCAGCGCGAGTACCGCGAACTCGTTGCCAGCGCTTCCGAGCGCTCCGGGACCGCCTTCACCGACAGCATGTTCATGAGCAGCCGTGACGCGCTGCACTTCGACATCTGGCCTGAGTCGTTTGTGCGTCCCGGGCCGCAGCGCCCCGGAAGCTGGTTCTACGGGGACAAGTATCAGAACTGGGGCATTGTCGAAACGAAGTCCAACTTGCCCGGCGCGGCGAACGAACTATCGTTTTATCTCAGCGAAGCCGGACGGCAGAAGAACGGCAACAGCCTCCGCCGGTATACTCTTCGCGTTGACGGCTTTGTGTCGGTCAACGCGCCGCTGTCCGGCGGCGAACTGCTGACTAAGTCGCTACGCTTTGAAGGGAATCGTCTTGGGATCAACTTTTCGACATCTGCTGCCGGGACCGTCCGTGTCGAACTACAGGAAGGCTACGGCCGGCCCATACCTGGCTTTACCGTGGACGATTGCGACCTCCAGTACGGTGACGAGCTCGACCGCCCGATCTCTTGGAATGGCAACCGTGACGTGAGCAAACTCGCTGGTAAGCCGGTCCGCCTGCGATTTGAACTCAAAGATGCCGACCTTTACGCCTTCCAGTTCACTGGGTAGGTTCCGTGTGCTATCTCGCTCACGCGCTGTTTACGGTATTGGTGACTGGCCCAAGAGCACGAGAGCGGCCCATATTTGCCATTTGTTCGTCCTAAATAGTAGTATGACGGAACCAATCAATGTGGAAGATGTTTGTACTGGTTTCGGGATGACCTTCGCAAGGTACTGAAAACAATAGGGTTGTGATTCAGACTTGGCCCGCTTGATATTCACATGTTTTCCACCGGCTCCGAAGGCCCATGTTTATTGGCGTTTCGCCGGATTGGCAGCTTGAAGCTTCGGCCAAACGCCGATCCACAGGGTAAACGCTTGTTTACGGAACAGTTACAAAAGCGTTTGACGCGACCTGCTCGATGCTTCATGATCTTCTCCGGACCACTTTCCTGATGTCTACTAGCCCGATCCCGATCTCGATTGAAAAGAAACTTCCTACCAGCATTGAAGCCGAGCAGTGCGTTCTCGGCTCGATTTTGCTTGACGATGCTCTCTATCCGCAGATAGCCGGCCGGCTCGATAGCGACGATTTTCATCTCGAGAAGCATCGCCGCATCTTCCTGCGGATGAGTGAGTTGAATGCGCGTGCCAGTGCGATCGACGACCTCACGCTGACGAACGAGCTGACGAAGCACGATCAGCTCGAATCCTGCGATGGGGTTGCCTATATTGCTTCGCTCACGGAAGCTCTGCCGCGGCTTTCGAGCATCGATGACTACGTCCGGATTGTGAAAGACAAGTCGCTGCTTCGGCAGTTGATTCACACGGCCGACAACATCGTCTCGCAGTGCATCGAGGGCAGCGAGGAAGTCGACGATGTGTTGGCGGAAGCCGAGACGGCGATTCTGAAGGTGGGCGACGCGCAGTTGCGCTCAGGACTGTCGACTCCGCGTCAGATCGTCGAAGGTTTTTCCGGCGGGATGTCGGCGTTCCTGGACCCCAGCAAGCGCATCCAGGGACTGTCGACGCCGTTTGTCAAGTTTGATGAGATGACAACGGGGTTGCACGAAGGCGAGTTGATCGTGATCGCTGCCCGTCCGTCGATGGGAAAAACGGCGTTGGCGCTGAACATGGCGCAGCATGTCGCCGCCGATCTTCCCGACAAGCCCGGCAAGCCGGTCGCGATTTTCTCCCTCGAAATGTCGAAGGAGTCGCTGCTGACGCGTCTGTTGTGCGCAACCGCGAAGGTGGACAGCCATCGCTTCCGCGGCGGCTATCTCAACCAGGACGAGCGCCGCCAACTGAACCGGGCTCTGACTCAACTCGTTACTTGCAATCTCTTCATCGACGATTCAGCGGACGCGAACCTGATGGATATCAGCGCCAAGTGCCGGCGCCTGCAGTCCGAGCATGGCCTGGGGCTCGTGATCGTTGATTATTTGCAGTTGATGGCGTCAAAGGGGCGCCACGACAACCGGACGCAAGAGATCTCCGCGTTGTCGCGAGGGCTCAAGCTGCTCGCGAAAGATCTTCGCGTACCCGTGATCGCACTCTCGCAGTTGAGCCGTGCGCCGGAGACACGGCCGGGCGACCATCGTCCGCAGCTTAGTGACCTGCGCGAGAGTGGCTCGATCGAACAGGACGCCGATCTGGTCGGTTTTATCTATCGCGAAGAGGTCTATAAACCGGACCGCGAAGATCTCCATGGAGTCGCCGAGTTTCTGATCTCCAAACAACGTAACGGTCCGACAGGAAGAATCAAGCTGGCCTTCTTGAACAAGTACGTCAAGTTCGAGAATCTGGCGGAGGATGTCGGCGATCTTGACGACGACATGGGTGGATCGATGGGTGAACCTGAGCTGCCGCCCTTCTAGCGGCGCCCCGTTTCATATCCCCAGAAAGTAAGCTTTTCTAGGTGCGCGATACCGGATGGCAAGCTCCGGCGTTGCCATCGGTGCCCGTTGCGCTCGGGATTCTAACAAGAACGCCAAGGCTCCCGTCGTCAGCAGGGTCCGCTCGACCGGATAGAGTGGCTTCCCGGTAACGAACATCTCCTCAATGCAATGGACGAGCCCGTCGAAGTGCGGAGCATGCCGCGCGGTGGCCCCGAAATACGTCGAAACAGGGTCTGCGCGTTCCTTGAGTTTCGCGGCGAACGTCCAGCCGGCGGCGTGGCCGCTAAGCATATAGGCCACGGCGGAAAACCCGTCGTTGTACTCCAATCGGAATACGGTGGGCTCGCGCGCATTGTCTTCGGGGCGGCCCGGCTTCGTGGTGGGATTCGTCGCGAAGGCCTGCTCTAGTAGTGGGCGCGTCCATTGCCCTTGCGGTGAATCGCGCCATTTCCAAACGGCGTCACCTTCGATCCATTCGACGGCGCGGATGCCCGTCTCGCCGCCCCGGCGACGCTCGACCATGCACTGCAACGATTCCAGCGTGTGGAAGCCGTAGGCGTCGAATTGCCCATAACCCACCACGAGAGCGTTCGAGGATATCCGGATTTCCGTTGAAACGAGCGGCTCTCCGCAGGTTGTAGTTTACGCCGCCCGGGCCTGAGCCGGAGGCGGCGTGTTGAGCTTGGCGAGTTCCGCCAAGAGTTTCGGCAGCTGCTT
>Ga0315336_1004265_pt1 | contig 17274 bp, 16 predicted proteins | sample ASW5metaG_FD_204512 | JGI IMG/M metagenome (GOLD analysis project Ga0315336, IMG submission 204512) | Ammonia-oxidizing marine archaeal communities from Monterey Bay, California, United States - ASW #5 | ecosystem: Environmental > Aquatic > Marine > Intertidal zone | place: USA: California... | reverse complement strand
CACGGTTTTCTTTTGTTCGCGCTCGTCATGTGGCCTGTATTCATGCCAATTGCGGTTTTGTTGGTCGAAACAGATGCCCGGCGCCGCCGGATATTGCGTGTGATGGCCTTTTTCGCTCCTATGTTATCGGCCTATTTGTATATGACTGTGGTCGTAAATTCGTCCTCGGTGGCAATTTTAAATCACAGCATCAGTTATGCTGGAACAATCGACTATCTGTCCTGGAAGGAAATACCCTACTTGCTGGCGACGTGCGGACCACTATTTTTGTCTTCGCACCGCATGGTTCGATTGTTCGGTACTCTTGTTTTAATCGCGTTCGCCGTTTCGATTTTCTCCTACGGCAAGACACTTGTCTCAGTTTGGTGTTTCTTTGCCGCAGCCAACAGCACATTGTTGTACCTTCACTTCAGGCGAGAGGCCGTCGAGACTGGGAACAAGGGGTCTGCGGAGCAGGTCACTTAGGTAAGTAATTTTTTATGGTCGATTTCGCACAACCGTACTCCTCACAGCGCTCGCCCGTTTGCGCGGCTAATATGGTCGCGAGCTCGCAGCCGTTGGGCGCACAAGCAGGCCTTGATGCTATGCGCCGGGGTGGTAACGCGGTTGATGCAGCACTTGCCGCGGCGATCACTCACACTGTGGTTGAGCCCACCATGAATGGCATCGGCAGTGACGCGTTCGCGATCCTGTGGGACGGTAAGGAACTCGTGGGCCTCAACGCATCCGGCCGATCGCCTGCCGCTTGGACCCCCGACTATTTCGCAGGGCAATCCGAAATTCCGCAGTTTGGCTGGGATTCAATCACGGTTCCCGGTGCGGTCAGCGCGTGGGTGAAATTGTCAGATCGCTTCGGCAAATTGCCATTTGCGGACCTGTTCGAGGCCGCGATCCATTACGCGGAAGATGGTTTTCAAGTGGGCCCCAAAACCGCCTACTACTGGGAGATGGCCCAGGAGCTGTATAAGGACATTCCCGAATTTGCACCTGAGTTTTCACCGGCACCCAGGGCCGGGCAGCGGGTGCGCAGACCTGACGCGGGGCGCACGCTACGACTTATTGCCGACAGTAAGGGCGAAGCATTTTATCATGGCGAGTTGGCCGACATGATGGACGCGGCCGCGCGGGCAGCGGGCGCCGGGTTGCGCAAGTCGGACTTGGAAGCGCACCAAGCCGATTGGGTGACGCCGATCGCACAGGATTACCGTCACGTGACGCTTCACGAAATCCCACCAACTGGCCAAGGCCTCGCCGCCCAAATCGCACTTGGTATTCTCAATCATCGGGAAGTCCCGCCGGTCGATAGTCCGGATGGGATTCATTTGCAGATCGAAGCCATGAAAATCGCCATCGGCGCGTCGTTCGAGCATTTCGCCGACCCGCGCGCCATGCGGATTACGCCCGAGGAGCTGTTGGGTGCGGGTTCGCTTGAACGCGCCGCCGCTTCGATCACTGACCGGGCAACCGATTTGCCACCCGTTTCGTTACCGATCAGCCACGACACGGTGTACCTCACGGCCGCCGACGCGTCAGGCATGATGGTCTCGTTCATTCAATCCAATTATTGGGGTTTTGGCTCGGGCGTTGTTATACCAGGTACTGGCATCGCCATGCAGAACCGGGGCTGGGGGTTTGTACTCGATCCTGACCATCCCAATTGCGTCGGGCCTTCAAAGCGGCCCTTCCACACCATCATTCCGGGGTTTGTCACCGAAAATGGCGCCCCGCGCATGAGCTTTGGCGTTATGGGCGGCCATATGCAGCACCAAGGCCATGTGCAGATGGTCACCCGTATTTTTGACCACGGCCAAAACCCACAAACCGCCGCAGACGCACTGCGCTGGCACGTCTATCCGGACTTTAGTGTCGGGCTTGAGCCTGGCATGCCACAGTCACTCGCCGACGACCTCTCGCGTCGCGGGCACCAGGTCCGCTACGAGCCCGTGGCGACCTATCTTGGCGGCGCGCAACTCATCCTGCGCACGGACGATGGCTATGTGGGCGGCTCCGATCCCCGCAAAGAGGGCCTAGTGGCCGGCTTTTAGAGGATCGAAGCCCAGCCACCCTAGTCGGTTTCTTCTTTGGCCGACGCGAATGCGCTTTTTGCCCCAATGGCCAGCAAATAAAGGATCAAAAATACTGCGATCAGCCCAGGTGCAACGCCGACCACTCCAAAGATGTCGGTTTCACCCAGGGGGTTGTCGCCGAGCGTGAGCGCACGGTTGCCGGCGATATTGCCGAGCCAGTAAAACAGTGTGAACGCCCAGGCGATGAAGATGAAACCCCAGGCGGTCAGCTTTTGGTTAAAGTCGCTCAACGGCATATAAGGCAGGGCGAGACCAATTACGATCACCATGATGCCGTTCATTGTGCCGCCCGAGTGCGCCCGTACCCAACCTGCTTCGGTACCGAACACTGGGATTTGCAAAATAGTGCCAGGCCATACTTCCAGGCCGCCGACCAGTTTAAAGATCAGCATAAATCCGGCCAGCATGCCCATCAGCATGACCAGCAAACCATGGCCGATCATAATTTTCCGAAGTCGTCGCATATCATCCCCCTGTGATTAACTAAGCGTCTATTTCGGTGGTCAGCAACCAGTGCGCCGATTATTCGGTCTCTTCGGTTACCGAAACCAGGTTAAGGGTCGAGATCGGCTTATGGAAACCTTTTAGGTCCAGAGCTCCAATATCCTCGACTTCAACCAGCGGTTCGACCTCGGCATAGATCCGATTTGTGATCAGGATCTGTCCGGCTTTGGCGTGATCACACAGGCGCGAAGCCAGGTTCAAGACGCTGCCGATGGCGCCGTAGTGATAGCGGCCTTCAAAGCCAATTTGACCAAGCGTTGCGTAGCCGTTGGCAATTCCGACCCCAAACCCCAGATTATGATCACGTTTCTCCCAGCGCGAGATTAAGTTCCCCATCATGTCGCGCATGGCGTCCGCCATGCGGATGGCGCGAGCCTCGGGGTCCGGGATGGGAACCGGGTCGTTGAATATGATCATCATTCCGTCACCGGCAAAGTGCTCCAACGTGCCCTCGAACTCCGAAATCAAGGGGCCCACGGTTTCGTGAAACTCGCGCAACACCCTCATAATGTCCTCGTGTTCGGCGGTTTCCGAAAAGCCGGTAAAGCCGCGCAGATCGCAGAACACAACCGTAATATTACTGCGATGACTTTTCAGCATATCTTCTGATCCGGATGACACGATCATTTCAGCCAGGTGCGGCGAGAAAAAACGTTTCAATTGGCCGACACGGTCTAACTCGTCGCCTTGCTCATCGACCTGCCGCGCGAGGTTTTTGTTTAGTGCGGCTAGTTCGATCGCCTGTTCCTGCGTCCTGTCGTGAAGTTCCTTGATCCGCAGCATGGATTTTACCCTTGCTGTCAACGCCCTGTGATCGACGGGTTTGGTCAAATATTCATCTCCACCCGCTTCCAGACCCGCGACAATGTCGGCGGCTTCAGTTTTGGCGGTTATAAGGATGATAGGAATAAAAGGTACCGAGCTGTCTGCCCGCAGACGTTTGCAAACCTCAATCCCGTCCATCTTCGGCATCATGATGTCCAGTAAAATCAGATCAGGTTCGTGCTCCTTGGCTAAATTCAGTCCTTCGATCCCATCCCGCGCCGTAACAATGTCATAGCCATAGGATGCCATTCGGGTCTCGAAGATATCGAGATTGGCTGGGTTATCGTCAACGATCAGGATTAGCGGTCGCTCTCTCACTCGTTCCTCACTTCGGTAGGGAGGTCAGTCCAGGTACTCGCGGACTTTGGCTAATAATACACGTGGACTAACGGGTTTCGGGAAGTAGGCGTCACAGCCAGCCTCTAAAGCTCTGCCTTCCTCCCCATCCATGGCATAGGAAGTGACAGCGATCACAGGAATATGCCTAAGCGCGTCATTGGCCTTGATCCGGCGGGTGACCTCATAACCGTCCATCACCGGTAGCATAATGTCCATAAGAATGAGGTCTGGGCTTTGGGTTTCAGCGGCAGCCAGACCTTGGTCACCAGTGATCGCCTTAATCACCTCATATCCGGCGCCGGTCAGCAAATCGTTCATGATCTGCATATTGTCCTGTTGATCCTCGACAACCAAAATACGTTTACTCATTTTTCTAGTTCCGCGATTTCCGCCGCAGTATCCTTGTGCGTCCGTATGGGTATTTGGAAGGTGAACGTTGATCCCTGACCCAGATTTGAATTGATCAACATTTGACCACCATGCAGTTCGATCATTCTCTTGGCTATGGCGAGGCCAAGGCCAGTTCCCCCGTATTCACGCGTGGTTGACGCGTCCGCTTGATAAAATTCATCCAATATAAGGGCCTGATCTTCTTCTGAAATACCAATGCCGGTATCGGTTACCGAAACGCAAAAATCCTCTCCCACAATTTTAACATTGATCGACACTTCGCCTTCGTCGGTGAACTTTATCGCGTTGCCTACCAAATTGACCAATATCTGATTCAACCGCCTGTCATCGCCGAGGCCCACCGGGAGGTCGGGCGGAAGATCGCTTGCTAATTTTAAGTTTTTATCGGACGCGAGAGAAGCCACATCTGAAATCACGCCATCGACCAAATCCCCCATGGAATATTCTTCGACCGTGATACTAAATTCGCCGGCCTCAATCTTGGATAGATCCAAAACATCGTTGATTTGGGTCAGCAGGTTATGCCCATTGTTTTCGACCCGGCTTAAAACATCTCTGATCTTATCGGACACCTCCCCATAAATATTGTCTTGAATAAGTTCGGTATAGCCGAGGATCGCGTTCATGGGCGTGCGGAGTTCATGGCTCATATTGGCAAGGAACTGGGATTTAGCCTTATTAGCAGCTTCCGCGTCGTCCTTTGCGGCGGCGAGGTCCTTTTCGAATTGTTTGCGCTCGGTAACGTCGGTCGTCGTCACAACGAAACCGCCCGAAGGGATAGGGTTGCTGAGAACATCTAGGCTCCGTCCATTCGGCCGTTCGAATTCGCGCCGCCAAACCGACGTCATGCGGATCGGGTCGCGCACAAGGTCCAAACGTTCCCGCCATTCGTCGCCATAATCTTGGCGCATGGTTGCACCGACAACGTCATCAAAGGAGACGTCACCTTCAAAAATATCATCGGGTAAATTGAAATGATCTCTGTAGCGGGCGTTATATGACATCAGTTTCCAATGGGCGTCGTACATGACCAAGCCCTGACCCATGTTATCCAAGGTCAAATTGAGGATGCGACTTTTCTCCAGTGCTTCTTCCCGCGCATGTTCGCGCTCTGCCTCCAGACGTTTTCGCTCGTCAATTGGAATGATCGAGCTCAAAAAACATTGCTCGCCTTCGTATTCTATGGGCCTGCTGGAGGTCATGGCCCAAATGTGATTTCCCTCGGCGTCTTTGAACTCGGCCTCTAGTTCATCAAACTGGCCGTCAGTTTCCATAAGGTGGAACATCTTGTCCCGATCTGCCGGATTCACGAAAAAATCACTAATCTGATGATTGGGCAATTCTTCCGGCTTTATCTTGAACAGATCCGCTGCTTGCTGACCGATGGGAAGCACGCTGGTCTTCTTGGTTAAAACCAGGGGAAACGGGATCGCGTTGATAACATGCCTTTGGGTTTCTGCAATTTCCAGTTGCCGTTTGGCCTCAGCTTCCAGGTTCTCCCGGATTATACGAGTGCGTTCTATCGACATCTCGGTGTTGGAACGAAAATCCAGCCAATTTTGCCGACACGTAGCGAAAACCGCTGCCACTGCAATCCATAAGATGAGACTCATGAACAGAGGGTCATGCACTCCATCAAACACGATGATGGCATTGATTATTGCCCAAGCGGGCAGCACATAGGCAAGTGCTGCCCTCGGCATGCTCGGCAACATTGCGATGCCCCCATACCATAAGAAAGTCATAATCATCATCACGACGATTTGATCGGTCGGATTTACCACCGGGATGTACAAGACGATGGTTGCAGTCCACGCCAGCCCCATCAGAAGGGAGTGGGTTTCAAGGCGCCGAATGCGCCGTTCACTCACACTTGTAGGTCTCGGCGCTTTGCGCAGGCGAACATAGCTCAACGCAAGTGGTGTCAATAAAATCAATAACAAAAGTGCCGGAATAATCGCATAACTGCTAAGAAAAACATCCCACTCCACGAACGCGACGACGCCAATCGCGGCCGCATTTCCCATACCCAATACTGGCATGTTGCGGACGACCAGTACCGACTGCTGAATTCGGATCTCAGCCGCGAGCTGTTCGCTGATGTCGGACGATAAACTCATCTCAGTCTTCCCCCAAACGATAGGATACGTCAAAAAATCAGCTTGTCCATCCATAAACGACAGTAAAAACAACTAGGTAGCGGAAGAATTTACCTATTGTGACCAGTAATAAAAAGGGCCATAAGCGGGTTTTCAGTGTGCCTGCGATTACAGTCAGTGGGTCGCCAACAATCGGTGCCCAGGCAAATAGCAGCGACCCTACGCCAAAGCGCTCGAACCAGCCGACGGCTTGAGCATAGCGTTTGGGTGAAACCGGGAACCACCAGCGGTCTTGGAATGCCGCCAGAAAACGCCCGCAAATCCAATTGACGACCGAGCCCAAAACATTGCCTACGGTTGCAACGGTCAGTAACAACCAGGGCTGCTGCTCGCCGGCCACCAGCAGGGCTGTCAGTAAGGCTTCCGACGAACCGGGCAGCAGGGTGGCGGCAGAAAATGCGCTAATGAACAGGCCGCCGTATACGGCAATCGGCTCCATCCCGGATCAAGCGGCGATAAAAATACGAAAACGCATGGGGTGAATACTATCCGGCCCGGCCCAGGCTCGGATATACCCTTGATGCATAATGCTTATCGCAGGGCTGTTGGCCCGCGCGGGCGCCTTGCGTCCTTGTGGCTTGTTTCCTAGTGTGACTGCTCTCATTTTTTGCGAACCAATCGCTCCTTTTAAATCGAAAGTGAAACAGCTCATGCGCGCAATAGCGATCAACGAGTTTGGCGGCCCGGACGTCTTTACGGAAATCGAGATGCCAACCCCCACCGCGGGTGAGGGGCAGGTGGTGATCGCGGTTAAAGCCTCCGCTGTCAACCCGGTCGATTACAAAGTGCGCGACGGTCGGGGCGCTTTTTTGTGCCCTGAGTTTCCGGCGATCCTGCATGCGGACTGCGCGGGCGTGATATCCGAGGTAGGCGAAGGTGTTAGCGGATTCGCAGTGGGTGACGAGGTTTATGCGTTCTCGAGCGGCTTGATGGGCAAGCCAGGGGCACTGGCCGAGTTTATGCTGGCCGACGCCCGTATGATAGCCTTGAAACCCAATAATTTGTCTTTCGAGGAAGCGGCTGCACTGCCGCTGGTGACGGTGACCGCTTGGTACAGCCTGTATGATTGTTTCGAGATTGGGCCCCAGCACACGATCCTGGTTCAAGGTGGCACCGGTGGGGTTGGCCATGTGGGTGTGCAATTGGCCAAAGCCAGGGGCGCCAAGGTTTACGCCACTTGTGGGTCTGACGAAAAGTGCGTGATCGCCAAGTCCCTTGGGGCAGATGACGCGTTCAATTACAAAACCATGAAGACAAAACAGATGGTGAAGCAGGCAACCGGGGGCGCGGGCTTTGATGTGGTCTACAACACGCCGGGTATGGATTCGATCGATCAGTCCGTGGTCGCAACGGCTTATCGAGGCACCATTTTGGACATCCTGGGTGACTTTCCTACCCAGCCCGGATTTTCCATGAAGTGGCTCAATTTCAGCAGCGTCTTCGCCGGACGATCCATTACTCACGACGTCGATCAGGAGCATGTGGGAGAGATTTTGCGCGAGACCGCAAAGCTCGTTGAGGCTGGCAAGCTGCGCCCGTTGGTGCACGACAAAATTTTCACATTTGCCGAAGCCGGTGCCGCCCACGAAGAGGCCGAACATGCCGCGCCAACCGGCAAAGTTGTTTTGTCGTCCCATTGGTGACGGGCCCCCGTGACTGAGACCATTACTCTCGCGTCGAAATTATCTAGTCGGCGGTTTCGCTACTACGATTTTGCCATGGCGGCCTTTGTCGCCGTGTTGCTGTGCTCGAACTTGATTGGTGCCGCCAAGTTGGCGTCTATTTCCGGTTTCGAATTTGGTGCGGGGATTTTGTTTTTTCCGCTCTCCTATGTTTTGGGCGATGTGTTGACCGAAGTTTACGGTTACGCCCGCGCACGCCGGGTCGTGTGGATGGGATTTGCGGCGCTTGTTTTTACCGCCTTTATGTCCATGGTCGTGGTCGGCTTACCGCCTGCCGACGGTTGGCAGGGGCAAGCTGCGTATGAGGCAGTCTTCGCGGTCACTCCGCGCATTGTGATTGCGTCGATTGTTGCTTTTTGGGCGGGCGAGCTGGCCAACGCCTTTGTAATGGCCCGCATGAAAATATGGACCGAGGGAAAGCGCCTGTGGACCCGAACCATTGGCTCGACCGTAGTCGGGCAGGGGGTCGACAGTCTGTTGTTTTATCCCATTGCCTTTCTTGGCATATGGGAGACTAAAACTGTGCTGCTGATCCTTGGCACCAATTACCTGTTGAAAGTCGCGTGGGAAGCCGTGCTGACACCGGCTACCTATCGGATTATCGCGCTGCTAAAGCGTGCCGAAGGCGTGGACGTATATGATACTGACACCGACTTCACGCCCTTTTCATTTCGGTCGTGAAGTCGTGAAGTGTTACTTTTAGCGACAGGCGAATAGGGAGACTTTATGAGCGAGAGCAGTATCACAGTTTGGGGCGCCGTGACGCCACGGGCACTTCGGGTCCATTGGGCCCTGGAAGAGCTGGGGCTTGAGTATAACGTGCAGCCGATCCAGTCGCGCACCGGAGAAACCCAGACCGAAGAGTACACGCAGCTTAATCCCAAGCAGAAAATCCCTTATTTGCAGGACGGCGATTTCGGCATATCGGAAAGTGCGGCGATCATCGAATATCTGTTTCGCACCTATGGTGCGGGCAAAGACGTGTTTGTGCCGGCGAATACGCAGGAACAAGCTAAATCTGACGAATGGTCTTACTTCATCATGACCGAATTGGACGCGCATACGCTCTATGTCATGCGCCGTCATGGGGACCTCGCCGAAATTTATGGCGATTCTCCAATCGCGATTGCTTCGGCGGAACAATATTTTATGAGGCTCATGCGGGCAGTTACGCCGCGCATTGCGGCTGCCGATCCTTTTTTGTTTGGCGACAAAATTGGTGTCGCCGACATTCTGCTGGCGACGACACTCGGTTGGGCGCACGCCTATGCTGTGCGTTTGGACGAAGTGGCTCGGGAGTACATGGCTCGCACAGTCGACCGGCCGGCTTACGCCGCTGCCATGAAACGAAACGCTCTGCCGCCCCGGCGGCCACCTCCAGAGGAATAAATCCATGTCAGGACCGCTTACGGGAATTCGTGTGATCGATTTGACCAGCATGCTGTCGGGCCCGGCGGCAACCATGATGCTGGGCGACCAGGGCGCAGATATTGTCAAAGTCGAGTCGCCAAGCGGCGACCAAGTAAGGTCCATGCAGCGCAGCGACGACGGCATCCCGCCGACGTTCTATTCAATCAATCGCAGCAAACGTTCGATCGTATTGGACTTGAAACAGGACAGCGGCAGGGAAGTCTTGCGGCGTTTAGTCGAAGATGCTGATGTGTTTGTTCAAAACTTCCGTCCAGGTGTGATTGAGCGCATGGGTTTTGGCGAAGACGAGGTGCGCAAAATTAAGCCGGATATCGTCTTCGTGTCGATCAGCGGATTTGGCGAAAGCGGTCCTTACTCCCATCAGCGGGTGTATGACCCGATCATCCAGGCGCTTTGCGGATTGGCCGACGTTCAGGCCGACCGGGACACGGGCCGGCCCAAGATGGTGCGCACGGTAATCCCTGACAAAACCACGGCGGTTACAGCCGCGCAGGCAATTACCGCCGCTCTATTTCACCGGGAGCGCACCGGCGAAGGCCAACACGTGCGTTTGTCGATGCTCGACACCATGGTCGCTTATCTGTGGCCCGAGGCGATTTCGGGGCTCACGTTTATGGATCGCGAGATTGATCCTGCCAAGGGTCAGATGGGTCTTGATCTGGTGTTTGAAACTCAAGATGGTTTTATTTCGGCAGGGGCCGTATCGGACGACGAGTGGCAGGGTATGTGCCGCGCCCTCAACCGGCCCGAACTGATCGACGATCCACGTTTTGCGACTGCGTCGGCCCGGGTCGAGAACAACAACGAGCGGCGCGTGCTGATGTCGGCTGAGATCGCCAAGTGGCCACGCGCGGAAATCCTTGAGCGCCTAAAAGCCGAGGACGTACCCAGCGCGCCAATTTTGAAACGCCGTGAGATTCTCGACGACCCGCAGATCATCGAGAACGGCACCATCGTTGAAGACGAGCATCCCGGCGTCGGAAGGGTGCGTCAGCCGCGGCCCGCCGCGCGCTTCGATAAGTCGCCCTCGGGTATTCAACGTCCGGCTCCCCGTCTTGGGGAAAATACCCGTGAGATTATGGCCGAGGCCGGATTTCATGACGGCGATATTGACGGTCTAATTGATGGTGGGATCATTCGCGCGGCTGAATGACCATAGCTTTCCTCCATTGATACGGATCAATGCTTTTGCCATGGGTCGTGGCACCCTATTTTATGAATAATTGCGACCGGAGTTGATCTCCGGGCAACTGGCGGCGCACGACGTCGGATGGGTACCAAGACGGAGCAGGGCCGCCCTCAGGGGAGGGGAAACCCATGACCGAAAATACCAATCCAGAGTTTGAGATAAGCGGCCTCCATCACGTGGCCTTGGTCTGCGAGGATATGCAGCGGACGGTTGATTTCTACACCGACGTGCTTGGCATGAAACTGGTGAAGACCATTGACCTGCCCGGCGGCACGGGTCAGCATTTCTTTTTTGATATGGGCGGTGGCCAGGCACTCGCGTTTTTCTGGTTTCCGGAAGCGCAAGGCCGGGCGCCCGGCTTGTCGAACCCTAGAGGGTTTATCTCGGAAGAAGTATTGGCCGAAGATCCCACGGCTTGGCTGTCGTCACACGGGTCCATGAACCATCTCGCGTTCATGGTCTCGCCCGAAAAGCTGGATGAATATCGGCAAAAGCTGATGGATAAGGGATTGGAAGTGACGCCGATCATGCGCCACGACACTTCGGAATCTCAGATTGCTGAAGAGGAAAACGAGCTCGTCTTTATCAGCTCGATCTACTTCCTCGACCCGGACGGGATCATGCTCGAATTTGCCGCCTGGAACCGGGAATTGTCAGCCGAATTGGGTGACCGGGCCGATCACAAGCCGGCGACACCGGCGGATATCGAAAAATATCGCGCGCAGGCTCAGGCGGCAGCGCAAGCGGCCGAGTAAACTCAAGAAGGTGATTGCAGTAGCTGCGCGGAGTTCCTCTTCCGCTCTCTGCCCAGTTTTGTCCCTTGTCCAGTTGAGCGACGATAGGAAAATCAGCTACGCGACAAAATCACCATGGATGCCGACAGGCAAGCGGCATTTTTCTTGCTTAATTAAGCAAGCGCTTGATAAAATATGAAAGAGCAAACCCAGTTCCCGAACAAAGTAGTCAGATACTGTGATTATGGAGACATCGGCGGAAACAGAAGGTGCGCAGCGGATCACTCAGCCGAAAAGCCGGCGTAGCGGTAACCGCAAACAGGAACTACTGGACGCTGCGGCCAAACGATTTTGCCGGGACGGCTACGAAAACGCGTCTACCCGCGACATTGCCGACGATGTTGGTATTTTATCGGGCTCGATCTACTACCACTTCAAATCGAAGGAGCACCTACTGGTTGCTGTCCACGAGGAAGGGGTCCGCCGGATCAGCCACGCCGTGTTGGATGCGATCGGTGCCCATACCGACGCTTGGGAGCGGCTCGAAGCGGCCTGCACCGCCCACTTGGAAATATTGCTGGACGGCAGCGACTACGCCCAGGTGGTAATCCGCGAATTGCCGCGCGGAGGAAATCCAGCGCGCACCCAGCTGATCGTCCTTCGCGATCAGTACGAAGCCATTTTTACCAACTTAATCGACAAGCTCCCCCTAGATGAAGATGTTGATCGCCGCCACATGCGTTTGTTCGTATTGGGCGCTCTGAACGCTACTCAAGGGTGGTACAGGCGTGGGGTGAACGGGCAAGGCGATACGCCAGCCGACATCGCGCGCAGTTTTGTCAATCTGGTGCGCGCCCCGATCAATCTAGAGGATCCAGCATGACAGTTTCTGAAACCGCGCCCCGTGTACTCGTCACCAAGATCGGGTTCGATGGTCACGATCGGGGCAGCCGGATTGTCGCGTCTTATTTGCGCGATGCGGGCATGGAGGTAATCTACACCAGCCCCTGGCAAGCGGTGGACGCGGTGGTCAATTTGGCCATAGAGGAAGACGTGGACGTGATTGGTGTCAGCTCGCTCGCGACCGACCATCACTTGATCCCAAAGCTCATGAAAGCGCTCGGCGACGCCAAGATGGAGCATGTGGCTGTGATCGTCGGCGGCATCATCCCGCCCGGCGACGAGAAGGCTATGATGGACGCGGGTGTGGCCGAGATATTTCATCCGGGCGCGACCCGCGAACAAATCGTTGATGGGGTTCGGGGTTTGGCCGAGCAAGTACGCGGTGGATCAGCCGTATCCTAGGGGAGAGGGAGGTCAGCTCGTCATGAACAAACAATCGAAAAACCCAACCGGCGCGCCTACTAGATCAAGCGCCAGCCGCTGGGCCGAAGATTATGCGTCCCAGATTGGAACAGACCTGCCGCGCCGCAATCGCTCGGGAATCGAGATCAAACCCCTGTATACACCCGCCGATTGGAATGGTGATCGCTTTGAAGCGCAATTGGGATATCCGGGTCAGCCGCCCGCGACCCGAGGTGTTTACGCAAGCATGCATAGGGGCCGGTCGTGGAGCCAGCGCCAGCTGATCGGCTACGCGACACCCGCCGAGTACAATCAGCGCCTGCGCAATATGATCGATGCCGGGGTGACGGCGGTCAGTCTCATTCCGTGTAATTCCGTCTATCGGGGTTTCGACATTGACGAGGTCGACATAGAACTCGTCGGCACCTGCGGGGTGACCGTCAATACCATCGAGGACATGGAAGTTTGCCTGGAAGGCATTCCCTTGGATCGCATGTCGGTGAGCCTCAACGACCCATCGCCATTTACTTTGCTCGGGTTTATGGCCGCTCTGGCACGACGGCGCGGCATCCCCTGGTCGGCGATAACGGGCACCTCGAACCAAAGCGATTACATCTCCCATTATGTTGCCAACCATATGTTCTACCGGTTGTCGCTGCCCGGGTCGCGGCGGGTTCTGCTGGATCACATCAAGTTCGCAAATCAACACATGACCGGCTGGAACCCAGTATCGGTGGTCGGCCAGCATATGCAGCAAGCAGGTGCGACGCCGGCCGAATCCATGGGATTGACCTTGTCGACGGCGATCCAATACGCCAACGATTGCATTACCCTTGGTCTCGAACCGGACAGTTTTCTGCCCCGGTTCACCTTCTTTTTTGACATTTCGATCAGCTTATTTGAGGAAGCTGCCAAATTTCGCGCCGCCCGCCGGATCTGGTCGCGCATCACCCGCGAACAATTGGGCGCCAAAGATCCGCGCTCGTGGCGGTTTAAGTTCCACGGCCAGACGTCCGGTTCGGACCTCACCCGCCAGCAACCCTTGAACAATATTGCGCGTGTGACCATTCAAGCCCTTTCCGGCATTTTGGGTGGGCTGCAGTCGCTGCACACAGACGGCTACGACGAAGTACTCAGCGTACCGACCGAGGACGCTGCGCGAGTTGCCGTCGCGACCCAAAATATTCTACGCGAGGAAGCCGGTTTGGCCGACGTAATCGACCCCTTGGGCGGTTCCTACTATGTGGAAACGCTGACCGACCAGATGGAGGAAGCGATCCTCGCGGTCATGAAACGGATCGAGGACGCAGGGGGCATGTACGCGGCCGTGGAAAGCGGTCTGGTGCAAAGTATGATCGGCGAGTCCGCGATCGCATTTCAAAACCGGGTCGACAATGGCGAGCAGACCATGGTTGGCGTCAATGCCTATCAAATCAAAGAAGAAAGCCTGGCCGACGTGGGGTTGACCGGACCCGATCGCGCATTGATGGAGGCGCAGGTTGATCGCGTGCGCCGGTTTAAGAAGGACCGGTCGCAGGACGACGCCCAACAGGCGATTGACGCGCTGCGTAATGCCGCCAATGATGACGGCCAAAATACCTTCGAGCAGGTTATTGAAGCCGCAGATGCGGGTGTCACCCATGGTGAGATATGCACGGCTCTGCGGGAAGAGCTGGGCTATGGCCACCCACTGGTTGTGGCCTGAGAAAAGGGAACTGTGCACGTTATGGATCACGCGACCCAAGTCAAGTTGACCAAGGAGATTTTTGGCCATATCGACGCCAAAACAACATGTCAGCTCGATGATCTGGTTTCCAACCCTGTGTCGGCTTTCGCGAGCGCGGAGCGCCTAATAAGGGAACAAGAAATCCTGTTCCGCGAATACGGTTTGGTGATGGGCATGTCGTGTCATCTTGCCGAACCCGGCGACTATATAACCGATGATTTTTCAGGCGTTCCTATATTGGTTGTCCGTGCCAAGGACGGAAGCGTGCGCGCGTTCATGAATGTTTGTGCCCATCGCGGCGCGAAAGTGGTCGATGGCTGTGGGAGCTCGCGGGGCACATTTTCCTGCCCCTATCACGGCTGGACTTACGATCACCAGGGCAAGCTGGTCGGTGTGCCCGACCCCGGCAGCTTCGACGGCTTGGACACTTCGGAACACGGCCTCAGGGAATTGCCGGCGATTGAAAAATACGGCCTTATCTGGGTGCGGCCCTCGCGCGGCGGGCCTTTGGACATGGACGCGCAGTTGGGGGGCCTCGCGCCCGAGTTGGCTACCTATCGCCTTCAAAACTACCACCACTATGAAACCCGCATTCTTAAGCACAAGATGAACTGGAAGATCGCGATCGATACCTTTCTCGAGCCCTACCATTTCGCCGCGTTACATGCGACCACAGTGGGGCCGATCTTCTTTCCAAACCTGTGTTTGTTCGAGCCCTATGGCAACAACCTGCGCGAAGTTTTGCCCCGTCGATCAATTCAGAAATTGCGGGATCAACCCGAAGCGGACTGGGATTTGGTCCGGCACACGGCGATCGTTTACGTCCTGTTTCCTAATACGGTTTTGGTCATGGGACCGGACCACGCTGAGATTTGGCGGGTCTATCCGCGCCACAATCGGGTCGACGAATGCGTCATGTACCTTGAATTTTATATTCCTGAACCCGCCACGACAGATAGCGCACGCGGTCATTGGGACCGCAACCTGGACCTCACTGTCCGCACAGTGGTTGAAGAAGACTTTCCCATCGGCGAAGGCATTCAGGCGGGCATTGGGTCGGGTGCGTTGGATAAAGTTATTTATGGGCGCAACGAACCCGCACTTGCCCATTTCCAAAGATCAATTACCGCGGCCTTAGGATAGTTATTTCTAGTGACTGTCGGCGGGGAATTCATCCCGCTTACTCTGCAAAGTAATCCGAAAGGCTGTCTAAATCTCCCAATGCCAAAAAGGCGCGGCTATGTTACTCGCGCTCGGCAGTCCATCTGACCATCGTTTGAAATTTCTCCGCTCCATCCTCCAGCGTTGCCGTCAGATCAGTGAGCTGGTCGTAGAAGGTCGCCTCCGACGCCTCTTCCAATGCAATACCTTCTTTGTAGGTCACCAAGGCACCGCGCTCGATCAGATCTTTGTAGCGTTTGACCATGACCGGGTGATTTCTTGACATCATGCGCGCGATCTCAAGGCTTTCACGGTCTAGCTCTTCGGTGTCAGCAAATACGCGCTGAACCAGTCCCCAGTTGAACGCCAATTCGGCATCGATCGGATACGCCGCCATGGTTGCAAGTTTCGCATTGTTGACACCGCAGATTTCAGCAAGTCGCTGGGATAAGCGTCTCCCTGGATGGACACCATACTTTGCATGATTGTCCATAAACACCGCGCGCCGGGACGCGAGCAAAACATCGCAACACAAGGCGATTTCAAAACCGCCGGTCACAGCGGGTCCGTCGACTGCACCGATAATTGGAAACGGGCATTCCCACATGGCGCGAAATGGATCGCCGGCCGAAGTTAGTCCGCCTTCCAGATATTCGTTCAATTTGCCAATATCGAGACCAACTGTGAAAGCTTTGCCTTCGGCCCGCAGGATGACCGCCCGAACGAGGTCATTGTTGGGGTCGGGGTCGCGCAACGCCGTAATGCCGTCGAAGGCTTCGGCGATCGCCGGCATTAATCCGCCGGTCAGAACATTAAATTCGGCGGGTTTGTTCATGGTGACAACGAACAATCCTTCACCGCCCTCCATTTCGTCGACGGTCACGCCGTCGTTGTCGCCATAGCTGGCGATGCGCACACGGTCAGTCATCAAAACATCCTTCTCAAGTTCGAAGCGTATTCAGGCGCCGGTTGCACTTCCAGGCTTCGGCGGTACGCCATGAGTATTTATCCATTCCCGACGGTCCTCAAATGGCTGGGCGACGTAATCGCGCATGAGTTCCATTGCTTGGTCCGTCACGATGGTTTTCATCCATTCTTCGCCTTCGATCCGCAAGCCTTCTTCGATTGGCAAATTGGTGCCGCGATTGATCGCGCGTTTGGCAGCAACGACGGAAACATGCGACAGCTTATTGAGGCCTTCTGCGATCTCGATGGCGCGAGCTCGGGCATCCTCTGCCAGTTCAGTGACAAGGCCCAGCTCCAGCGCGCCCTCGGGCGTTACCGTGCGACTGCGCATAAGGAAATCCATGGCGCGGCCATGGCCGATGATCCGCGCCAGCATCTGCGAACCAGTGCCGGTTAGAATTCCCAATGCGACTTCCGGGAAACCGATGCGAAAATCACCGCGCTGGGCAACACGTATGTCACAGTTTAGGGCCATCTCGAGCCCACCACCCATGGTATCGCCGGTCATGCCCACCACAATCGGTTTGTCCAGATAGGCGAGCGAGCGCAGCAAGGCATGAAAGCCGAAGACCAGATTGTAGGCGGACTGCCGCAGTTTGTCCGGATCGTCACCCAGGGCGACCAGCTCTTCGACGCTATAGTGAGTGATATATCGATCAGGTACTGCGCTGGTCAGCACCACGACACGCACATCGGGTTCACGCCATGTTGCGATCATGTCGTTCAGTTCGGCGGTTGCCGGACCCACCAGATAA
>Ga0315336_1004264_pt1 | contig 17275 bp, 23 predicted proteins | sample ASW5metaG_FD_204512 | JGI IMG/M metagenome (GOLD analysis project Ga0315336, IMG submission 204512) | Ammonia-oxidizing marine archaeal communities from Monterey Bay, California, United States - ASW #5 | ecosystem: Environmental > Aquatic > Marine > Intertidal zone | place: USA: California... | reverse complement strand
CAAATCAATGATTGGATGAAACTTAATTCTGAATTCCTTATTTTCAAGTCCACGTCGTAATTTGCTTTCTAACTCATGCCTCGCCACCGATCGGTCATGCATCGATTTACTGAATACCTGGTGTTGAGACCTGCCCAACTCTTTTGCCCTGAACATTGCAGTTTCTGCATCGCGACGCAAATCGATGGGTTTATCAAAATCCAACGTGCTTAGCCGTATCCCCATTCCACAACTTAAAGTGATCCCGGAACTGAGCAAATTAAAGGGTTCTGCCAATATTTCGTGGAAATGGCTCGCCATTAAGTGAGCTTCTTCCCCGTCGCTAATTCCATAACTGATAAATGCAAAACAACCGCCCGTCATGCGGGCAATCCCATCTCCGGGCTTCAGATTTTCTTCCAGCCGTTTGGCAACGTCCATCAACAATTGGTCGCCGAAGGCAGGTCCATAAACGTCATTAATTTCCTTGAAATTATCCAGGTCCAGTGTGATGACCGCGAAATCAAATTCCGCATCATGCGCCTTCCGCGCGGCTGCCTGGTGTAGTAGATCTGTAAACAAAACCTGATTTGGTAACCCGGTCAGCGGATCTCTAAAGACGCTTCGCTTCAGCTCGAGCTTCATCGTCATTCGCTGTATGGCTAATGCAACTTGATGGGAAATTCCAATCGCCAATCGGCTCTCTTCTTCCGTAAAAAACTTTGATTTTGGACGCGTTTTGGCAATATACAAGACGCCTACAACCCGGTCCTCAACTTCAATGGGCACACATATCGCCGATTTTAGACCTTGCAAGGCAGCTGTCTGACCCAGGTTTGGATAGGTACTTGCGTCGCGAACAAGCACTACCAACCCTTCCTCAATCACAGGAAGAGTAATAGCGCGTGGAAAACCTCGCTGCTTGATTTGATCAAAGTGCTTCTCAAGGATGATTGAACATTGATCAGCCATCAATTCTTTCTCAATTAACTGGCAGACCTCTGCTATTGCGCTCTCCAGGTCATCAATCTTGTTCAGCGCTTCCGCGGTCCCATTGAGTAGCTGCGAACGATCGTCAAAAGTTTCTGTCTTCTCAGCTAATGTCAACCCTTCAGTGATTGGATTGACGATATTCTTGAGCCCGCCAGTTTCCCTGAGTCCATTGCGCAGTTTCATTTTGCTTTTCCCTGCCGTAATTCTGTCCCCATCACCTAACTCTTGCACATCTGTTAATCTATTGCCATTCACAAAGGTGCCATTCTTGCTTCCCAAATCTTTAATGGTTACAGTCCCTGAATTTGCATCCAGGAAAAACTCACAATGCCGTCTGGAGACAAGATCTTCATCAAGCTTAATGGTACTGGTCGTCGATCGGCCAACAGAGGAATCCCCGGCTTTTAATGGCAAAGACATCGGGTTCTCACCCGATCTTTCAACTTCAAGCACCCAAAACCCACCTGTCGGCTCGTTGATATCCCTTGCTCCTACGAACGATTTCAGTTTCTATTATTTACTGATATTTCCTGAATTGTAGGGAGCATTCGCTTTTGAAGTAATGGGCCAGAGGTACCCCCAACCTTTTTAGCCTTCTATTTACAGCGCTATGTCACTATCTTGCTAAAGACCCCGTGCCCCCACCATCATCAGCATAAAAATCGCCAGTAGCACTAGTAATCCCACGCGTGGGATCAGCGTCAGATAGCGCTGTAACCGTGCTAATTCCTCGTCGTCCAAAGTGGTGGCCAGGCCAGCCACACGTGACTCGATTCGTATTTCGAAAAAGAAATGGAATAGGGCCAAAGCCAGTCCCAGCAATCCTCCAAGTGCGATGGCCCCGCCGCGGAAAGAACTGATGTATGGGCCTAAATTCACCCAGCCTGTCAGCTGATAATTGATCACTGCACCCGCCACCAGAGAGAGCCCGGCCAACACAGAGGCCAAACGGAACATGCGCGGAAATATCTCCGCGATATAGCCGGGTTGCTCCTTTGCACTGAGCTTAGAAATGATCGGCACCAATACGAAGACGATAACGATCACTTCGCCCAACCACCCGGCTCCAGCCAGAATGTGCAGCCAGCGGAAAAATGAAAAAGTAGACATTAACCTGCCTTGTGCATATAGCTACTTGAGTTGATGTCACTTGCAGCAGCACCCACTATTTTAGGCGCAAAACTGGAATTTGTCGCCTGCTTTGCTTTACAATACAGCCTCATCCCGCATATTACGGAGATCAAATGACTGCTTTTGATGAACAATTGGCTGCTGCAGAAATTCAATGGGCCGAGCTTTACGGGCGCGGCCCCGAACGCACTCGCTGGACGGATACCCCCTTGCAGGAGGGCGATCAGGCCCCGGATTTTCAACGCCTCGATTCCGCTGGCAACACTGTCCAGCTGAAGGATTTCTGGGCTGAGAATCCCGCGCTAATCCTTTTCTGGCGGCATTATGGCTGCGGTTGCGGCCTCGACCGCGCCGAGCGCCTCAACAATGAGATCGCAGACTACCAAAAAGCCGGCGCCAACGTCGTCATTGTCGGTCAGGGCGAGCCTGAACGCGCCGCTTATTACGCCATGCGCTATAAGCTCGAGGACTACCCCATTCTCTGCGACCCGAGTACAGAGGCGTATTTTGCCTACGGCCTTCTCGAAGGCAAAGAAACCCAGGTCCTCTTCGACGCCCCTAACGAATTCCTCGATCGTGACCCCGAAGCGGGCAAGCGCTTTGTCAAAGAACGCCAGGAAATGGGCCGCCCGCTCGTTGATAACCCCTGGCTGCTTCCTGGTGAATTTGTCGTCGATACCAATGGCATTGTTCGCCTTGCCTATCGCTATAACTTCTGCGAAGATTTCCCCGATGCTCGCGTCCATCTGGCCGCCATCCGCGAAGCCCATTTAGCCGTCAAGTAAATCTTTCTTCCTCATTCGCCATAAGGAGGATACTGCATGCAAATCATCGGCGCTGGCTTCGGCCGCACTGGCACCATGTGGCTTACTGCTGCCCTGGAGCAGCCAGTTTTACGCCATCTAACTCTTGCTGTTATCTGCATCCTATATTTTTTCTTGACACTTATCTAGTTAACTACATGCGTTAGGTCAAAGCCAAACTTATTCAACAAGTTACCTAGTCTTCCTGCTGTGTCCAAAAAGAGCGAGTCCATTTGAGCGCCATTTTTGTTCTCACTTTATCCTCTATTCCTCCTCTAATAGCTGGAGTACTATTGGAGCTGTTCAAGGTTTTTGGGAAAATGCCAAGGAATAAAGTTGATAAATAGTCGCCAGAATCAAAAAATGCAATTAAGCGATGGTCGCGATTTAGGATTCGCTGAATACGGGCCCAGTGATGGAGAGCCAATACTTTACTTCACAGGTGGCAACAGCTCACGAATTGAAGGACGATGGTTCGAAAAATCCTCGAATAGGAACAATGTGCGATTAATCGTCCCAGATCGCCCAGGCTTTGGCTTGTCAACCATTTTCCCAGATCGTCAACTTCTTGATTGGCCAATAGATGTTATCGAATTGGCCAATTTTTTATCGATCGATACCTTTTCGCTGTTTGGATTGTCTGGCGGGGGGCCACATGTACTCGCGACAGTTTATCTGGCACCAGAAAGGGTAAAAAATGTGGCAATCGTGAGTGGGACTGCATCGCCAGAAATGCAGAACAAACACAATGGAATGTGGCCACCAGTTAGACTTATATTCTATACAGCAGAAAAATTTCCTACTATCAACCGATTTCTGCTGAAGCAGATGGCAAACTTCTATAGCGATGAAAAACAAATGATGAAGCGAATGAAACAGGCAATGCCTTTACCGGATGTTGACCTGATCGAAGAACGACCTGAAGTCATCAAGATTTTTTCTGAAGCAACAAAGGAAGCACATCGCAATGGTGTAGACGGGGACGCGCTGGAATGGCAATTGTATGTCAATCCCTGGCGGTTTCAATTGCAGGATATTCACAAAGAAATCATATTATGGTACGGGAAATATGACCAACAAGTCCCAATAGGAATGGGTAGGTATTTACATGCCAATCTCCCGAATTCCCGACTAGTCGAAGTGGAGGATGGTGGTCATTTTTCTACAATTAACAATCACATTGATGCGATTTATACTTATCTAAAGTAGCAATCTCTTTTTTAGCCAAGGTTGCCGGCATTAGGAGGCAAAGCTCCCGCCTCCTTATACCCCTTGACAACATTCCCTAAAAAAATTACTATATCTGCAGCGGATGCATCCTGCGCAGATATATATTTAGCCGTCAAGGAGCAGCAATGACTGATTCGACTCAATCCTCAGAAGACCATCTCCCCCTTACTCCGGCAGTTTTCAACATCCTCATGGCCCTCGCCGATGGTGAAAATCACGGCTATGGCATCATGCTGGATGTGGAGGCCAACACCTCGGGCAGCGTGCAAATGGGTCCAGGCACACTTTACGGCTCCATCAAACGCATGCTCAAGGCTAGCCTCATCGAAGAAAGCGACGAGCGCCCCGACCCCGAGCTGGACGATCAGCGCCGCCGCTACTACCGCCTCACGGGGGCTGGCCAGCGTGTCCTCCGCCTCGAAGCGGAACGCTTGGCTTCACAGGTGGCCGTCGCTCGCGCCAAGAACCTGCTTGCCGACGCCGTCGTAGGGGGTAGGGGATGATCACAGGGATGGGCGACGCCCGTATCGTTCGTCTTTCGCTGCGAGTGTATTCACTGCTTCTTGCATCTTATCCACAGTCCTTTCGCCAGCAATATTCCGCGCACATGCTGCAGGCCTTCGGCGATTACACGCGTCGTGTCTACCTGCAGCGTGGGCTGCCTGGCTTGCTCTGGTGGTGGGCCCTCACGCTCTTCGACTTCCTCAACTCGGTGGTGGAAGAGCACTTGCAAATGATCACTTCAACGACAAAAGAAAAATTCATCCGCTTGGGTGGCTGGGCCTGGATGCTTGCTGGCGTTAATATGTTTGTTGCTATCGCGTTTGGTGGCTTTTATGAAACATCTTTCGGTTCAACACGAGCCTACGAATCCATTCAGGCTGTACTTTGGACCGCTCTCCCTCTTCTTCTAAGCAATGGCTTTTTTGCTTTGCGTGCCAAATATCGTGAAAGCATGGGGAGCTTGGGCAATATCGCGCTCATCCTGGGAGGAAGCCTGTCCTTAGTCAGTTTTATTGCTTTGTTAGCTACAGCTGCATTGACATCCAATGATGCCGTTTGTGTCTTCTTCATCTTTGGCCCAATGGTGGCCATGATTGCCATGATGTTGTTTGGCATTGATGCCTTAAGAGAACGCTATCTTCCTCGCTGGGGTTCCTTCCCCTTTATTGCTGGCCTGATTCCTGTATTGGCTTTCATTGCACAAATAGCCGCAGAAAATTCATCTCCGCAAATTACCTCAGGAACTGGGAATCCAACTCTTATAGATCAACTATTAGAGTACGCCCCCCTGATTTTTGGCGTAGGCGTATTTTTGATCGGCTACATGCTTCAGGGGGAAGGAAAAGCCGCCGAAAAAGCGGTCTAAGCTAATGCTCCGAGGAACGGCCACATGTCTCTCCCCGATCTTAGCTTTAGAAGAAGAGAACATTTGTAAGGGATTACTATGGTGACAAAAGATAAATTTATTCGCATTGGGGGCTGGGCCTTCATGCTAACAGCCTCAATAATGTTCGCCCTATTTTTTAGCGCCAAAATTGATGATGGGCGCTTCAAATTCACCGCTACCTATCAGGCAGTTGATACTTTTTTTTGGATCCTTTTCCCCATATTAATCGGACTTGGCTATCGCGCCTTGCAAAGCCATTACCAGAATCGGCTCAGCTGGTTGGGTGAATTTTCCCTACTGGCTGGCATTGTCACTGCGATAGTCGGTTTCATAAGTGCAGCTACAGTTCTAGTTCTGCAAGTAGACATCTTATTTTGGCACTTGAAATTATTTATTTTCTTATCATCCACGATAACCATGATGTTATTTGGTATTGATTCACTGAGAGGGCGTTATCTGCCTCGCTGGAATTTCACTCCTTTTGGCGCTGGTTTCGTTTATGTATTAGGCATTTTTTTCCAACTGACTACGCAAAAACGTCCTTGGGGGCCAACCCCCTTTGATCCATCAATAGACAATGGGCCCTTGGTATTTGCCATCGGCATTTTTCTTATTGGTTATATGCTTCAACAAGAAGGCAAATCTAGCGGAGAAGCTTCCTGATCTCCATCAGGGCGAGCGGAATTTCGCTGGCTCTGTCTCACTTAGCATCATATTGGCTCGCAGCGCCACCATCAAAACAAAAGGAAACTAATCGATGAAGAAACTTAGAGAAAACTCATGGGTACTCATATTTCTTGTTGGCTTATTCATGCTTTATTATGCTTATTACAATATGGTTTCTATCCCAAATCTTAATCCGGCAGACCCCGACCGGGGTTGGGCCTGGCTGTCTTCCGATCCAGAGGTAATTGAATACATTAAATTCATTTTTAGATTCCTGGGTATCTGGGTTCTGTTATCTGGGATCACAACTTGCGTAATCGCCGCCACAGGATATCGCAAGTCTGAGAAATGGGCCTGGTACAGTCTTCTCTACGTACCGTTTCATTTCTTGCTATTTGCAATTCTCACGCCCTGGACAGCAGTATTAATGATTCCGCTAATTCTTATCACCATTTTAGGGCTTGCTATTCCTTACCGCGAATTTTTTCCCATTGATGGGTAAAAATCTGTTTTGATTGCTGGCTCGATTACAATATTCCTCTGTATTCGCCCTTAGGAGGATCCCATGCAAATCATTGGCGCCGGCTTCGGCCGCACTGGCACCATGTCGCTCACTGCTGCCCTGGAGCAGCTTGGTTTCGATCCCTGCTATCACATGATGGAGGTCTTCAAGCACCCCAGCCACATCAATCGCTGGCAGGCCGCCGCTGATGGCGAAGAGATGGATTGGCAAGATTTTCTCGGCAGCTACAAAGCCGGATTGGATTATCCACTCTCTGCCTATTACAAAGAATTGATGGCTGCATTCCCAGAAGCCAAAGTTATCCTCACGGTGCGAGATCCGCAGCGCTGGTACGAAAGCACGCTGGAGACCATCTACCGCGGGACAGCGGTCCCCGGCTGGCTGCTCAGCGTAGTGCCCCTCTTTCGCAACATGAACCGCATGGTCCAATCGGCCGTTTGGGACAAGCTATTTGACGGCCGCTTCGAAGATCGCGACTATGCAATTTCAGTTTTCAATGAGCACCTCGCCGAGGTTGGGCGCACAGTTCCCAAGGACAAGCTCCTCGTCTTCTCTGTCCGCGATGGCTGGCAGCCGCTCTGCGAATTTCTGGGCGTCCCCGTCCCACTGGGAGATTTCCCCCACGTCAATGACCGTCAAATGACTAGGCGTATGTATGCAGCTGCCCGAATTGTCCCTCTGGTCGGTTTAATCCTTGGCTTGTTTTTTCTCTTTACCTTGCTGCCTTAGATCGATTGAAAAATAAGCTGGGCCCTTAGCTACTGCTTAAGCGCATTCACAAAATCTGCCAACAAGCCATACGCGGTCGTATCTGGACCTGGATTCTTTTCAATTAGTGATAACTCCCCCAATACATCGCTTTCAAAACTCACCATTGATGTCGTCCCCTCAATGGAATAATAGGGCGTCTCCGGTCCAACCATTTCAGGTCTAACTCGGGCAATCACTTTGCCGCTCTCTAGCTTCGCCGAACACATCAGCTTCCAGCGATTCCCCTTTTCCGCTGCTTGGCGGATCGTTTCTTTAGTGAAATCCTCAATGCCTTTTCGCTCAACATCATCAGGCCCTATCGGGCTATCCATTAAAACAGTTGCAAGCGCATTCACCTTTATCGCCGCATCCCAGCCTTCCAAATCCCCGCTGGGGTCAGTCTCTGCGATCCCAATCGATTGAGCGTAACTAATCGCCGCCTCCAAACTTTTCCCCTCTTCCATTTGGCTCAAGATCGAATTGGTCGTCGAATTCAGGATGCCTCTAAATGAGCGCACATTGGCGGCTGGCAGAGCCTCCCGAAACACACTAAAGACGGGGGCTCCATCCATAACAGTGGATTCAAACAGAAATTTCTTCCCAATCCTCTCGGCCAAATCGCTAAGCTCTCTGTAGCCAAAGACTACCGGGCCTTTGTTCGCCGTAATAGCATGCATCCCCAATTCCAGCGCCTTGCGCAGATGACCAAGCGCGGGTTGCCCATCAACATAGCTGACAGCCGTGTTCTCAAACAAGAGGTCTGCTTCGCTGCCTTCAATAAATTCCATGCTGTTAGCGATAGCGCTTGTCGAAAGCGTTTCCAGCGATTCGCCCGTTTGCATTGCCTCCAGCGCGGCTGCAAGGTCGATTCCGTCCGCATTAATCGCCATTCCGTGGCGGCCCGTTGCAATTCCTGTTACTGAAAACTCAATCGCATAGCGATCGGCAAGCTCCTCCCGCTTGTGCAGCAAGAGCCGCGCAAAGGCCTGCCCCACATTGCCAAAACCCATTAATGCAAGTTTGTATTGAGCCATCACTACTCCTTAGATCTTCACCCATAGCATGCTTGTAAGGTCCAGCCCTTGCTTTTTGAAATGAAATAGGAATTCAGGTGCAACAAAGCCACTCATTTTGGCTTGTGCGCCTTGATAACGATCGCTTGCTTGCGCGTTTCAATCGCGTCAGCCCCATAATGCTTAATAACTTCGGACGTTATCGTTTCGATAACCGTATCTAAATCCGCTCCTAATTCAGGAATCTGCAAGGAAAGCGGATTGCCCAAAATAAAGCCATTGGCTACATTCTTGGCCTCGTCAGTCCTGATTGGTTGCGGGAGCACATATATTTCAATGCCCTCAAATTTCGCATTCTCTAAGATTTTTTTGATCTCGTCAATCTTGAAGTAACCGAAGGGCACATCCAGAAATGAGGGCGGATCCTTGGGAAAAATGATCCCTAAACTGTCATTAACCAACTTAATCAGAGGGTTGCGCTCATAGCTGTCCCAAACATTAAAAAGGTATTCACCTCCCGGTTTCAAAACTCTGAAAGCCTCATCCACTCCTTTTTGCTTATCAGGGAAAAACATGATTCCAAACTGACAAACAACGCTGTCAAAGGAATTATCTTCATAAGGAAGCTCCTGTCCATCTGCAGTCTCAAACTGGACGTTTTTTGCGGAGCCCAATTTCTGTTTGGCGATTTCCAGCATGCCTTCGTTTAAATCGGTCACGGTTATATCTGCATCTTCTGGAACTGCCTTTGCGAGATGGATACTAGCGAGCCCGGTGCCTGCTGCAATCTCCAGTGCCCGTCCTCCATTGGGGACTCTTGTCCTCTGTGCAATGTCAATGGAGTACTCTTCAAACAAGATTGGCCCCAGATATTTATCGTAATGTTCTGGAATCGACCCTGTAAAGGCAGCATTTGAATCGGCCATAGAAAACTCTCCTGATTAGCTCTGTGATTTAGCGACGAAGCCAAAAGTATACAGGAAAAGAATCCTTCTATCCTGCATACATCTAAGCGCACATGAATTGTCTTCTTCACAAGTCTTAATCAGATAACAATTGATCCTGCAGTAGACTGTCTAGGCAGGACATCAATCTATTGAGAAGAAATCATGCGAATTCCAACTCTCCCCCAAGCCAAAGAACTCCTCACCGAAGCCGAACAGCGCAACCCAGGACCTTGGGTTGCGCACTCCGAATATGTCGGACAGGCTGCCCAGCTCATCGCCCGCGCACATCCAACCCTCGACGAAGAACCCGCACTCATCCTCGGCCTGCTCCATGACATAGGCCGTCGTGAAGGGCGGAACGGAAAGCGACACATCGTGGACGGTTACACATTCCTGTTTGATCTGGGATTTGATGATGCTGCCCGGATATGCCTCACCCACTCTTTTAAAGTGAAAGAGCTTGATTCGATGTTAGGCAAGGGCGATTTGAGCGATTCTGAATCTGCCTTTGTAACAAAATTTCTCTCCCAAATTGAATTTACAGATTACGATCACCTAATTCAACTTTGTGACGGTTTAGCCATGCACTCAGGCTTTTGCCTTTTGGAAAAACGTATGCTTGATGCGAATCTGAGATTGGGCGTAAATGAGTACACAATTCCCAGATGGAAGGCTGCTTTTCAAATCAAGCGCGATTTGGAAGAAGCCATTGGCACCAATATCTATTCCCTCCTGCCCGGCATAGTTGAAAACACCTTCGATTTTGCTCCACCGAAATAGCCAGCCCTGCCTCTGTTCTCACTGATTATTAGAAAGAAATAAAGCTTCCGTTGAGCGCGGCAATTCGTTTTTGCAGCTTGTTACTATTGCGCTCGCAGCGAAGAAATTTATCATTGGAGCAGGTTAGCAAATGGACCCCAAAGATCAGAGTTGGACAGTCGCAGACATTCCCTCGCAAAAGGGCAAAAATATTCTTGTCACGGGTGCCAACGCGGGTCTTGGCCTCGCCTCGGCTCACATCCTGGCTGGCAAAGGCGCTAATGTAATCATGGCCTGCCGCTACATGCCCAAAGCTGAAGAAGCTAGAGAAAGTATCCTCGCCGAGTTTCCTGATGCTTCTCTTGATATCGTCCACCTCGATTTGGCCGATCTTAGTTCTGTGAGCGCGGCGGCTGCCAAAATAAACGAAAAGTATTCCCAGCTTCATGTCCTGATGAACAACGCCGGCATGAACACCTTCCGCCGCCGGGAGACCACGGATGGTTTCGAACTGACCCTTGCAACCAATCACTTGGGCCATTTCGCCCTCACCGCGCAGCTCTTTGATCTGCTCAAAAGTACAGCTGCAAGTCGCGTGGTTACGCTAAGTTCCAGCGGACATCGCTCGGGAAAAATCGACTTCGACGACCTTATGTCCCAAAATGCTTACCGCATGATGAAGGCCTACGGCCAATCTAAGCTGGCCAACCTGCTTTTCGCCAAGCAGCTTCAGCGCAACATTGAACGCGACAATCTCGACATGCTCAGCGTTGCCGTTCATCCCGGTCTGGTGGCTACCAATATGGTCAACCGCTACAGCGATCGCTCTTTTCTACTACAGATTCCTGCCCGGCTCTTTAGCCTCTTCTTGCTTGCTCCTGCCGAAGGAGCCCGCCCTCAGCTTTATGTCGCTACTGCAGATGGAATTGAGGGAGGCAAATACTATGTAGAGGGGAATAACGGTCACCCGGTGCAAGAAAGGCCCACGCGTGATGCGCGCAATCAAACAATTGGCGAACGTCTCTGGATGGTTAGCGAAGAGTTAACCGCTCAGTCTTTCCCCAATGCGACCAAAGCCTAAAAACTAATCAGCACAAGCCCTTACAGCGATATTTCTGGGCCCAGTTCATTTAGCCAACAGATCCACAATTGCCTGCCAATCGGCCACTCGGATCACACCCGCAGGAAGCATATCGCTTTGATTGTGTGCCTGATCGCCAAACAGTAGCACTTCAATCCCAACTTTTCTGCATTCCTCTGCATGAACCAATTGATCGTCAATCAGCAGCTTGGCTCCAATATCCACGCAGACTTCGGCTTTGCTACGCTGCCTCTCCTCCGCCATTGGGTCTGATATCCCCAAGATGACCTCGTCGAAGAGTTCGGGGAAATAGTGGTCCAGCCATTCTTGACTGCTCTCTAATGTGTTCTCAAAGCGGGCTGAAACGACAGCCAGCCGATAGTGTTTCTTTAGCTCATTAAGGGCCTCTCTGGCCCCACTGATAGGCTCGATAGGTATTAAATCCCTTTCATCCCAGAAGCGCAAAATCCGCTCTAGCGCCTCCTGCTTGGTCCCGCCCCATACTTCCCAGAGTTTGGCATACACCATATCTGCGGCCTGATACTGACTGCCAAAGACAGCGTTGTGCCACAGAAAAAACTCGCCTAAAAAATCAAAGAGCACGTCGTCCATATCCACAGCTATTAGCGATTGTTTTGGGATTTGCATAAACACTTCTCCTCTTCCTTACAGCCCCGAAATTTCGTAAGCCGTGTACACCAACAATAATGCCAAAATTGTATTCACCGCTCTCTGCACAGATTCCTTTCGCATGTATTCCCGAATTGCGGCCCCAGAGAGCGCCCAAAGCGATGTGGCCATAAAAGCTAACAAGGTCAGAATCAGCGCGGAGAACAGCAGCAGGCCCCAATCAGTCAGAATAGGCGCCAAAAAAGTGCTGTAAACCGTGAGCCCAAAAATCATCCCCTTTGGATTAAAGGCCTGCAGGAAAAAACCACTCCAAAATCCTGAGGGCGGCTTTTCCTGCATATCAAAATCATAACTTGCTCGAAAGGAATGATAAGCCAGCCATAGGATGTAAAGCGCACCAATGATGCGGAGCGCTCCTTCAATCCGTGGAAAGTTCCTGTTCAAGGTTTGTGAAAGCAGTCCACTTGTGAGCATTACACCCAGGAATCCGCTCATGATGCCAAAAATATAGGGCAGGGTTTGCCGATACCCAAACAAGACACCAGAGGAAGCGCTGCTGATATTGTTCGGGCCCGGTGTAAAAATAGCGATTATGGCGAAAGCCAGGAAAGCGGGAATATTGACGTCTGACACGAGCTACATGTTAACCGATAGTTCCCGCTTAGGGCTCTGCCACATATTCTACTTTGCTAAACCATAATCGATTTGAAAAACAGATAGGTTCACCGCCACTATCGAAGGCCAGCACTCGCCAGCTATATCGTCCACCTAAGGGTAGGGAGGCCATGAATTTGTCCAGTCCCGTATCATCCGAGTTTTAATATTCAGCATTCCCGTTGGGCAATTCCATTTGCAATTGATAACTACTTGCCCCCAACGCGGCCTCCCATTCAAAAACTACGAGACCAAGATTGGGAATTTCATCGCCATTGCCAGGGCTGTTAAGTTGAAAGCAAGCGCTTTCAGTGACGCTGTCGATTGGCCTTTCCGCAATTTCCGTCCCTAGTGCAATAATTTCCGTAGCTTCACTAGTACTCTCAAGTGCCACTTCGCTGGCTTGGGCTGCCAAAGGAGCTTGAGAGCAGGCGGCCAAGCTTACCAGAAATAGTAGAAGGACTGCAATTCTGCCCTGATTAATTGTTCGGCTCGACCCCATAATATTTTAGGGCAGGCTTCTGGCTAACCAGATATTGAGCATGGCCCCCAGCACACTAAAGATGAGCAGCCCCTTAAATCCTTTTAGCAGGCGCACGCCCAATGGGCCGGCCAACATGGGAATGATGAGTAGGAAAGGGGCTTGAAAAAGAACATAGATGGGCAAGGTGTTCATGCCCATGAAAAAGCCGAATGCAAAGCGCTCCCACTGCCGCTTGCTATCTAGCGGCCATAGGTCGGCTAACAGTACAAATTCCTGAAGAACCAAATAAACGATAACGCTGACAATTCCATAACCCAGCCACTCCCGCCACTGTTGCCCCAGCGCTTTGCTGTCTGACTTTTCTTCCATAAAAACCTTGTGGCGGAATCCTATCTTTTCTCCACGCGTTGATAAACACTTAGCTGCCATTCCCCCGATCTATCCTCATGCACCGAGCGGAAACCCGCCTTTTCTACTAATCTGTTGATTCTCTTCGGATCGTGATAATAGAGCCGGAACTTTGAGCGCGTCACAATGTGCCGAATGCGAGACATGAAGTAGAAGAAGCGTTCCAGAATCGAATCGAGTGGATAACTCAGCAGCAAAAAATGCTTGGCTTTGGAAGCGGCCGGCTCGAGCAGACTGTCCAATTCGGGGTAACAGCACACCACTCGGTCCATCACCACTACATCGGCCGCATTGGCAATCTCTGGGTTCAGTGCAAAATCACGTTGTATGTACTCAACTTTGCTGCTTAGCTCAAGCTTTTCCGCGTTTTTACTCGCGTTGTTTAGATAGGTTGCAGAAGCATCAATAGCCACAACTTTCCTCACCAGGCCGCGTTGCAGCAGTTCATGGTGCAGCGCTCCAGCCCCGCAGCCGATATCCAGTGCAGTGCTATATCCTGGGGTCTCAGTGTCTAAATAGGCAATCAGCTTTTCGCCGCGTTTATGCAGCCCATTCTCAATATAGTCTTCAGCATCCTCGCGCGCCCCATCACGGTCAAAGTGGTTATTGAGATCATTAATGTTTTCGGGAACGCAGCAATTTTCTGTCATGGCGAGGCTTCATCATACTCGACTAGGCTGGGGAATCAATTCGAAGAATGATGGAAAGGAATAAGCCTCTATCCTCATCTAAAGGCTATGCCAATTAACAGGAGGATGAGATGGATGTGAACACAATTACGATTGGGGCCACTTTTGCCTGGGCGCTAGCGTGGGTATTGATACCTGATAAAACCTTGGACAAGCGTCCCGCACTTAAGCGCGTCTTTTTTGGATTAGGAATCCTGCTCGGAATTGCCTTCCTGGTCGTGGTTCTCAGCGGCCACCAATAACCCGGTCGCCGCCAAGTTTTACTCCCCGGTCGCTGTCCCGAAAGCGCCCAGTTCCACGAAACCGGTATTGCCGCCATTGCTGCTCTCTGCTTCAAAGCGCAATGAACTGGCAATAAAATCGACCTCAAATTCGTGGGGGCCATCTGCATCGGGTAAGTCAAAGGGGCCGTAGGTTTCCCCTTTATCTGTGGTGACAGTGAAAGAAAAGATCTGAGCGCTACCGTTAGACATGCTGCGCGTGTGTGCCACGAGGCGGCTCACCTGCACTTCAGTAGCTAATTGAATTTCGATAAAAGCATCGTCCCCATCGCCACGTGAAGACCATTCGCTGGCCGTGCTGCCATCAATGGCGCTATTCGCACCCCATTGCTTGTCATTATCGCCGTTCCCAAAATTGCTGCTCACATCGCTAACCACTGCGCCGTTTTCCAGAGAGAGCCAATTCTCATTAACAATCTTGTTTCCGCTTTCCGCTGCAGTAGTGAAGGTGAAATCACCTGAACGATAAACATTGCCCTGGTTATCCGTAGCAATGATCTGGTAATGATAAATAGTGTCTGCGTCTAATCCTGAGAAGGTAACTACATGATCCAGCGTGGCTCCGCTAAACATGGGAATGGTAGCCACTTCTCCATACTCGGTGGTTTCACCGAAAGGCGAATTGCACACAGTCGGCACACCCGTGTCAAACCGGATGGACACGCTATCAGCGCCCACTGTAAGTATTTCCGGGCCGTCAAAGCCATTGGGAATATCCTCAATGGCAAGCAGACCTGCAGATTGAGTACTGCCGCAAGCGCTCAGCAACGCCACTAGGATTAACACTGCCATCCCGATAACTCGTCGAAATTGTCTTATCGTCATTGTATGCCTTCTTTTAGGAAAAAAAATTGCTGCTGCTGGCTAGTTTACCCCACCTGAAAAACCGCCTGAATTAGGGTTTTCAGAGAGTTTCGATCAGTGGAATTTCACAACCAGTCACTGCCTTGAGTCGCGCATAAACATTGATTACATGCACCTTATAGCTCCCACGCAAGGCATCCTTGCTGATCTTCCGTATCGGAATCTCGAAATCAGGCTGCATCCACTGAGCAATTGTCAGCATCCTCTCTGCAAATTTCAGTGCCTCAAAGAAGGCCAGGTCTTTCACGCTCTCCCCTAGCTCTTTCTCATAGGCCTTCAAATAATCTTCTCTCGCTTCTGCCCCTAACATGATTGAAACCTGCAATAGGGTCCAAGCCAAATCCATGCGCGCCTCCCCTGGTTCTGCAAAAGTCCAATCAATGATAAACATGGCCCCATCTGCCTCGCGTACCAGCGCGTTTTCGGGATGGTAGTCATTGTGCAGCAGAGAAAGTTCCACACTGCTTTCAGCGGGGAAGCGCTCTTCCAGCCAGGCTAGCGTGCAATCGAAATCAGAACCTTCTAGTTGGCTGATTGCATCTTTGAGTCTCTCCATCCTTAACCGCACATAGTCCTGCCCTGTCAATTCCTGCGCACCCTCCGGCTTCCAGATTTCGCGCCAATCCAGCTTATGCAGCACAGCCTGATAGTCAGCCAGCCCACGGATTGCTCGCTTCGATGCCTTTTGCTCGGCCACTGTGGGCCCCTCGATCTTCTCCATCACCAAATAGGCTTCCCTCGGCTTATCCTCCGCGAATATCACGAATTCAAGTCCTGGGGTGGGGACGCCAAATTGATTCACCCTCGTCATAATCTGGAAATCTTTGCGCGCTTGCGCTATGGCGCCATCACCCACATAAAATCGGATCACATGCCCCTGTTCAACAGAGCCGCTCGACTTAGTGATTTTGCTGCGAAAAGAAAAGATTGGGCTTTCCCATCCCCCTGTGATTTCCACGATATCCAGGATCTCTACAGCTCTGATATCGCTATCGCGTAGGCGAAACTGCTCCTCGATGCGCGTGATGAGTTTTTTGGAGAGGCCCATAGTTGAGCTACTGAGTTGTAAGAATAAAGAAATCGGTTGGATGCGGGATGAGGGCGCTGCCGTTGCCTCTAAGAGACTGGAAGTATTTCACCTGCTCAGCTATTTGGTCTGCGGGAATCTTGCGGCAATCCACCTGAGTCAGAAAACTGAGCAGCTTCATTGCATCTGTGTCACTATGCACTTCGTCCAGCAATGAAATATCACATTCCCCTCTGATGCTTTCTTTGGTGAAGGATATTCCCGCGTCCAAAAGCATTTTCTCGATGTCCGCCGAATAGTAGGGCGCGTAATCAAAATGCTCGCTCATGTTGTCTTCGTATATCGCGTTGATCCCCCCCTGAATTGGGCTAAAGAGCAGCAGCTTTCCTCCTTCTGCCAACATTCGCAGTGATTTTTCCATCCAATCCAAATGCCCTTCACGAATGTATTCAAAGACGTGGTTATACAAAATGATTTCTGCCCGCACTTTGGGATCGAACGCGCCAAAGGAATCGCTCACGATTTCAAAGTCAAGCAAATTGCCAAATTCATCGTCCAACGCGGCACGCAACAATTGGTTGGCATCCTCATCAATGTCCACTCCAGTAAAGCGTGCCACCCGCTTGCCCGCGGCCAAGAGCCTCCTCAGCATGGGCACTTCGAAAAGGCCGCTTCCCGAGCCCACGCTTAGAATCGAAAAGTTCTCGTAGCCCGAGCATTCAGCAAGTAAGGCATCCATCATTAATTCGTCCTGATTGGTACTGGCCCGGAACACTGTTTGGCATTCCGCGTAGTAGGGGCCCTGCAGGGCGAGCTCATTTTTGGAGGACAATCAGGTTCACCGTTTGCGGAAAAACGAATTCATCGCCTTGCAAATAGTTTTCAAGCTCTTCCCCAAACAACTCAATAGCATTGATGCTGCTATCCAACACTACTTTTTGCAGGTAAGCCTCAAGCCGGGGTCCATCTGATT
>Ga0315336_1004263_pt1 | contig 17276 bp, 13 predicted proteins | sample ASW5metaG_FD_204512 | JGI IMG/M metagenome (GOLD analysis project Ga0315336, IMG submission 204512) | Ammonia-oxidizing marine archaeal communities from Monterey Bay, California, United States - ASW #5 | ecosystem: Environmental > Aquatic > Marine > Intertidal zone | place: USA: California... | reverse complement strand
TCGGGGCACAAACCCTGATCGCCCGCATCAGCCGGGGTGACCCCCATTATCTCGGCATGTTTTCCTTTGCATCTCGGGTCGGCAGTATTGGCTCTCCAACGGTGATAGGTCTGGCGTGGGATCTGACCGGGCATTGGGGGGCGTTTGCAGCTTGCGCGCTCTCCGGCATAGCGCTATTCGGCTCCACTGCCCTGGTGCCCCGTTGGGCGGAGAATCACGGCATCAAACCACGGTCCCAAATGCCGCCCGAGGCCGAAATTGGTTCCCGCTGGCGCTATCTGGTACCAAAATATTCCGATTACAAGGAGGTGCTGGGGCTGTTGGCGGTTCCAGCGGTAGCACTGGGCATCGCCATCGCCCTCATGCGTCACACGCCCTCGACGATTCAATCTTCCTTCTATATCACCTACCTTAAGGAAATCGGCCTCCAGGCGACGGTCATCGGTGCGTTGATCTCTTGCGCGGAAGTGACCGGAGCGTTCGGTTCCCTTCTCGCGGCACCTCTAATTCGCCGATTTCCAGCACACTGGATCCTGGTAGCTTTCACCATGCTGACCATCTTCATGATGGCGCTGACCCCACTTTTCGGCGGTATCATCGCCCTGCTGGCCGGCGCTCAAATCCTGCGCGGTGGTGCCCATGGGCTGTTACATCCGGCAACCTTCTCTGTGATATCCCGAGCACTCGATCACGAAAGCCAGGGACGGGGCGTGGCGCTTCGGACCACCGGCAACCGGCTCGGCGCAGTGGTGCTGCCCGTGGTCATGGGTTTCGTCGCCGAGTCTGTCGGCGTGGAGGCGAGCTTCGTCATCATCGGCGGCGGGCTACTTCTTATCGTCGCCGTGATCGCCGTGCTGGTCGCCCGCAACGAGGCCTTCATCGGACGGTAATCAGGCCACCCCCGGACCCACTTTGCAAGGGTGGGACGTGAGGATTACAATGGCTGGGCAGGCTAGGAAATGAAAATAGCTCGCACTCCGGATTTTTTCACTCCCCAATAGGAAATTCCTTCTATGCCCTGTCATTGGGTCCGCCGTTTCCTTTCCCAGCTCACTCAGGACTCACGGGCCGTACCGTCCACATGGGAATCCGGCCGTTGAATCGGCCGGGCGCGAGTGCGTTGGTGGCCAAGACTGGTCAGCGTAAACAGGCCGAATATTTCACCTATGCCGCTGGACTTTTGACTGACAGTCAATCTGAGTTAGTCAGCTTCATCATACCCCTCTATGGCGTCATGCTAGGCTTTGGGCCGCTTGAGATCGGCATCCTGGTCAGTGCCAAGGCCATTCTGCCCTCGATATTCGCCATTCACGGCGGTGTCCTTATGGACCGTTTCGGCACCCGTCTTGTGTTGATATTCATGGGCGTAGCCTGCGCCCTGATACCTCTGTTTTTCGCCATTTCCTCCTGGTTCCCTGTGCTGCTGTTCCTGCAAACGGTGCTGGGGATGGTGCTGTCTCTGACCTGGATGGGTGCCCAGGCGTTAGTGGTTTATATCGGCAAGGACAACCCGGCGATCATGGGACGTTTCGCCTTTTTTGCGCGGATTGGTGTCATGATCGCACCCCTGGCCGCCGGCGCGCTACTGGATTTTGCTCCACCCTGGGTGTCTTTTGCGGTCATAGGCTTTATGGGTATGGCGTTCTGGGTCGCCGTATACGCGCTTCCGCCGGCTGAACTGGGCGAGGCAAATGACGATTGCGAGCGGGCCACGTTCCGTATCGCCAATATCCTGCCCCGGCTATCGGATTACATCGGCGCCGTGGGGCTTCTCGCGATCCCGGCTGTGGCCTTCGTGGTGATTGTGTCTTCAGTCCGTCTATCCACAGGCACCCTGCAATCCTCGTTTTATCTGCTTTATTTAGAAAATATGGGCCTCCAGGCGACGGTCATCGGTATTTTCGTCTCCATCACCCAGATGATGGCGGCCGTAGGTACCCTATTAGCGGCGCATCTAACCCGCTTGGTCCATCCCGTATGGGCGTTCTTGGGCCTGGTGTTTACCTCGGTTTTCTTGATTTATTCGACACCTATTTACGGTGACATTTTGTTGCTTCTTGCCGCTGTCATCGCGGTTCGGGGATGCGCCCAGGGAGCGTCCCAGCCCATCATGTACGGCATCCTATCGCGCGCCGTCGGACCGGATATTCAGGCTACAGCCATCGGCCTGCGTTCCACCGGCAACCGAGTTATGGCGTTAATTTTGCCGGTCTTGATGGGCGCTATTGCCGAGATCTGGGGGTTGAACGCTACCTTCTACGTAACCGGCGGTATGCTGCTTATGATCCTTGTCTTGCTGGGTATTTGGATCACCGTCCACCAACCCGATCTGGCAAAGCAATGAGTAGCGGTGAAGATAAATTCCAGATGGCGGGAGGCCAGGGGAAAGAGATTGAAATTCCCCTGGGCGTCCAGTTCGCCGTCTATGCCACAGGCACCTTCGGCAACACCGTCAATAACGTGGTCACCGTTATCCTGCCGCTCTGGGCCATCCATCTCAACGCCTCGCCCCTAATGATAGGTCTTATTCTAGGCGCCCGACACTTTCTGACCATGGTATTTTCCATCCATGGCGGCGCATTGATGGACCGGCTCGGCACACGCCGGGTGTTGGTTTGGTTCGCTGCCATCGGTGCCTTAACGCCACTACTCTTTCCGGTCATGCCCTGGCTATGGGCGGTGGTGGTGCTACAAATGCTGGGCGGGATATCATCGTCCTTCGCCTGGATGGGCGCCCAGGCCCTAGTCGGCCAAATCATGCAGGGGAGCCCGCGATATGCCGGGCGCCTTTCCTTCGTGCTCCGTATCGGCCACTTGGCCGCCCCCCTGGCGGCGGGGATATCCTGGGATGTATTCGGATACTGGGGCGGCTTCACTGTGCTTGGGCTTTGGGGCCTCGGCGTTCTACTGGCATCCTTAGCCCTGCCCAAGCCCAAAGAATCTAACGCCTGGAAAAAGCTCTCCGTGGCCGATGTTATGCCCCGCCTCTCCGATTATGCCGGGGCGCTCCAAATGATGACGGTTCCAGCTATCGCCCTGGTAGTGATGGCCTCGACCATGCGGATGTCGGGCCAGGGGATGCACGGCTCTTTTTACGTGGTCTATCTCGAAGGGATTGACCTGACGGGGACCCTGATTGGCATGATTTTATCGGTGGGCTCGCTGACTGGATTCGTCGGAACCATCTCAGTGGTCCCCTTGCTACGCCGCTTTTCTGGTCATTGGCTTCTCATCGTTGCCGTCGCCAGTGGCGTGCTCTCTGTTACCATCACTCCTCTATTGGGCAGTATATTCATGGCCCTTGTTTTGGTGTCGGGACTCCGCGGCGGGGCCATGGGGCTGGCCCAGCCGCTAATGATTTCAATCTTATCCGGTGCATCGGGCCGTGACCAAGGCAGGGGTGTGGGGATCAGAACTACGGCCAACCGGCTAGTATCCTTCGCGGTGCCCATCCTCATGGGCGGCGTGGTCGAATTGGTGGGCCTAAATAACAGCTTCTTCTTGGTAGGCGGCGTCCTTATGGCACTTTGCGCCGCTGTAGGGCTCTACGTCCATAGAACTCCGGGGTTGGGCCGAGGCCCGAATGATTGACCACCTGGGCACCGACACACCACGCAAAGACGACCCCGGCCTGGTTCCCCTGCGCATGGAGCTAGCCATATATGGCGCCGCGACATTCTCCAATTCGCTCGGCTATATGGTGATGGTGGCAGTGCCGCTGTTGCTAGTATCGCTCGGGCTATCACCACTTATGTTGGGAATCGTGTTGGGCAGCCGGCACCTCCTAGTACTGTTCTATTCCATCCACGGGGGTGCCATGATGGACCGGCTGGATACCCGCCGGGTAATGCTAATGTTCGCCTGGATGAATATCGTCCTGCCCTTTGCCTATCCGCTGGTGCCTTACGTCGTCCCCCTCATTATCATTCAGATGGTTGCCGGTTATTGCACTTCGATTGGCTGGATCGGCGCCCAGACCCTGATAGGTCAAACCCTCAAGGGAAGCCCAGTGCATACCGGGCGCATGGGCGCGGTGATCCGGATCGGAGCACTCACCGGCCCGCCGCTGACCGGTATTGCGTGGGATCATTACGGTCCCTGGGCGGCATTCGGGCTCCTGGCACTATGGGGCGCTGGCTTGCTGATCTCTTGCCTGGCCCTGCCTAATTCTGCCTCCCAAAGTACGAATCAGCCGGTCACCTACCGAGATTTCATGCCGCGGGCAAATGATTACCAGTCGGCCATCTCGCTCCTTGCCATACCAGTGATAGCGACGGTAATCACGGTGGCCCTGCTTCGCATATCAAGCTTCTCCATCCAGGCCTCGTTCTATGTGGTGTGGCTTGAGAGCCAGGGTTACACGGGCACGTTGATCGGCGTATTACTGGGTGCCTATTCCCTATTCGGTGGCGGCGCTTCGCTGTGCACAGGCGTGCTGGTCAAACGTTTCTCCCCGGTCTGGCTGATGTTTGTCATGGTCGGAGTCTCCATCATCGCGGTGACCCTGACCCCGGCGCTCGGCACCTATTGGCTGCTGTTCATCGCCGCATCGTTGAACGGTGCCGCCTACGGTCTCACACAACCGCTGGCGATCATACTCATGTCGCGGGGCGCTGGCATCCAAATGCAGGGCAAGGCGGCGGGGCTCAGGACCTCGGCCAATCGCCTTGCAGCTACCTTGATCCCACCATTCATGGGCACTGTGGCTGAATTCGCTGGAATTGGGATGAGTTTTTATATCGTTGGCGGTGCAGTCTTCGCGCTCCTGATCCTCGCCGCCCTCTTCGCCCACCTGATTGGGGCCGCCCAGGGGCAATAATCGGTGAGGTGGAACGGCATCACCACCGACTATTTGGTCGCGCCGCTATCAACACTATTTCATAAAATTAGCCCTACCAGGGATCAATCCAGGCGGTTGGCGTAAAAAGTTTGGCGGGCATATTTCCCGGGTATCAGTTTCCCACAACAAGGTGAATGGCTCATCCACCATCCCATTAAGAGCTACAGGAATTACATCACCAAGCCTACCTAGTTAGATAAAACTTCAAAGTCATCAGCGAGGGAAAAAGCTGGGAAAGGGCAAGGAAAAGCCAACATCCAAGTTCGACTTCAAGGGGTAGAAGGGCACGCTTCATGTTGTCAGCCTCTGTAATAAAACTGATTCCTGGGTCCTGACCTCACGCTTCCAGCCATCCACATTAAGGGATAGGAGCGCCGCCAAGAAACCAGCGCATCCTGATTTCCTTGTCCTGATTATGTTGTTGTTTCCGTCTCCTGCCCTGCAGAAAAACCATCAAACCGATACCATCCGCACGCTAACCGCCGTAAACTAAGAGCGGGAGGCAAACCCTTGGCAGAATCGCCCGCTTCATCATCGGCCACCAGCGCCGAACCAGTACCCTTGCGCCATCAATTGCCGGTTTACGCCGCCGGAATATTTTCCAACGGTGCTGTCCAACTGGCCGCCGTAATCGTGCCGCTATGGATGCTCACTATCGATCCCTCACCGCTGATGATTGGCTTTGCCTTGGGCGCCCGCCAAGTGCTGCCGGTGCTGCTGTCGATCCACGGCGGTGCGTTGATGGACCGCATGGGCATCCGCCGAGTGATGATCTGGTCCTCTATCCTCGGCTTCGCGACACCCATGCTGTTCCCGGTCTTCCCATTTTTCGCCGCCGTGTTGGTCCTGCAGATGCTGGGCGGCATTTCCGCGGCCATGGGCTGGATCGGCACTCAGGCCCAGATCGGCACCATCATGAAGGGATCACCCACCTATGCTGGCAGGGTGACCTTTTTCAATCGGTTCGGAATGCTCGCAGGTCCGCCCGCCACCGGCGCAGCCTGGGACCTGGGCGGCCCCTGGGGTGGCTTCGCTTTTCTGACCTTCTGGGGTTTTGCCCTATTCATCGCCTGCATCCTCATGCCCAAGGTTGGGACCGGCGATGCTGGTGGTGGCACAACTGATGCGGCGGATGCCAACTGGCGCGACGTATTACCGCAGGTGGGAGACTACATCTCCGCCTTCAGGATGATCGCCATCCCGACCATCGCTTTCGTGGTGGCAGTGACTTTGTTGCGTCATTCATCCAACGGCATTCTCACATCATTCTACGTGGTGTGGCTCGAATCAATTGGCTTCAAGGGAACTCTAATCGGCGTCCTTATCGCGGTCTCCTCGATTCTCGGCGGCGTCGGATCTCTATCGGCAGGGTGGCTCGCCAAAAAATTTTCGTCCTATTGGGTACTGGTAGTCAGCGTCTGCTGCGCTATATTTCTGGTCGCCATCACACCGTTATTGGCGACATTTTTTCTACTGTTGGTGGCATCCGCCTTGCGCGGCGGTTTCATGGGCGTAAGCCAGCCGTTGCTGATTTCACTACTGGCCCAATCCGCCGGCGAAGCCCAGGGTAAGGCTGTGGGGCTGCGCACCACCGTCAACCGGCTGGCAATCCTAGGAACGCCGGTGCTCATGGGCGCCATCGCCGAAGTGCTGGGCATTGCTGCTAGTTTCTACGTGGTTGGTGGCTTCCTGATCGCTCTCATGCTGCTGGTCGGCTTCCGTTCGCGCGCCGCCTTCGCTGGGGCTAAATAGCTGGCTGGACAGGCACAACCACTTGTCATGCCCGATTTGCGGCCAGGGCTTTTTGCGGCCCGAAGACATCGGTACGATCCGCCAGAAGCTCGGCACCGTCTATCACCCTCTTTTCCAAAAAATGCATGGACCCAATGGTACCGGTGCAGCCATTGCAGCTCCCGGGAATGGGACGAACGAAATGATTATTCTTGACCGCAATGCGTCGTGTTCTAGGGCCGCATTTAGACCCCGAGTTCATTTTTAAAGAATGCAAAACTGCGCTGGTATGATAGGTCGGTCGCCATGCGCTGATTATCCGGCACCGTGGCATCCGGGGTGATCTGGGCAAAACTATGGCCCATACCCTCATACCAGTGTAGTTCATAGCTCTTGGCATGCGTCTCCAGCGCCTGGGTGAACGCCTCGACCTCGTCTCGCGGTGTCGATTGATCTTCTGTACCGTAATGGCACTGCAATTTACAATTGATCCCCTTAATCTCTCTTCCATCGGGGAAGAGACTCTGGTGATAGATCACCCCGGCCCCGAAGGCATCGCTACGAGCCGCGGCCAAGAGGGCGAGCCCGCCGCCAAGACAAAACCCCATGATTCCCACCCCGGCCCCGGGCCCAACCCAGGGCAGGCTACGCAGGAAGGCGGCACCGCCGATGATTCCTTCTACTGACGCTGAAATATCGAGAGAATTCTTCGCGTGCAACCGCACCGTCCGGTCATCAGGTAGTTCGCCACCCATGAAATCAGGCGAGATCGCGACAAAGCCGGCCCTAGCATAAAGTCGGGTGATCTCGCGCTGAACCCAGGTCAGACCCCCCATACCTGAGAGCAACACCATACCGGCACGTCCTATGCCTTCCTCAGGCCGGGCTAGGAAGGCGTTCGTGTAAACGCCGTTGGTCTCATAGCCCGCGTGCAGCGAAACAATTTTATGACCGCCCACGCCATCTCCTTCGTTGTCTTTTGATTCAGCCACAATCTCTTCTCCCTCATCTATGACTTGCAGCCAGTGTGCCCAACTCCACAGCCCCCGTCAAAGTCACTCGTCTACGAGGTCCACTGTTTCCAAAAAATTTGGAAACATCGCTCCGGCAGGATAGTCTGACCCCTCGCCGCTCCCGATGAGAAAAGCGGCTCGGTAGGAGAATTAAAGAAGGACATACCCATGGCGACACAAGAAGAGCTCCCACAAATGGAGCGACTGGACACCTACAGTCTCTGGCAGGCCGAGGAAGGCATTCCTGTTTACGACACATTTTTTATCGAGGACCTGAAGGCAGTTGAGCTTAGTCCCTGGAACCGCACCGATGGTCTCGGCGCCTTCGTCAACCTGGAGGGTGCCGGCGACACCAACAATTGCTACGTCGCCGAGGTGCCGTTGGGAGGTTCCACCAAACCGCAACGCCATCTTTATGAAGAGATGGTTTATGTCCTCCAGGGCAACGGTGCTACCACCATTTGGAACGAGGCCAACGAAAAACACACCTTTGAATGGCAGGCCGGAAGCCTGTTTGCAATCCCTCTCAACACATTCTATCAGCATTTCAACACCACGGGCGACTCGCCCGCGCGTTACGTGGCAGTGATCAGCGCCCCGGTCGTAATGAACCTATTTCACAATTCCGACTTCGTGTTCAACGCGCCCTACGATTTCATCGATCGCTACGACGGCAGCCGGGCCTTCGACGGCGACGGGGAGCTCTATATCAACAACCGTGGCACCTTCAATATTTGGGAAACCAATTTCGTGCCCAACGCCGATACGTTCCAACTATACAAGCGGGCCAACCGGGGCGCCGGCGGCTCTTACCTAGCCTTCGAACTGGCACACAACACCATGGTCGCCCATATATCAGAATTCCCAGTAGGCACCTATAAAAAGGCCCATCGCCACGGACCAGGAGCCAATGTCATCATCCTCGGCGGCCAGGGATTCACTCTTCTCTGGCAAGACGGGAAATGGGACGAACGCGTTAAGGTCGATTGGAAGCCCGGCTCCATCGTCGTGCCGCCCTCCCAGTGGTTCCACCAGCATTTCAATTCAGGCCCGATCCCAGCGCGCTACCTCGCCTTACGCTGGGGTTCCAACCGCTACCAGTTCAGCACCAGCGGCGAAAACAATAAGGGTGGCACTGAGACCAGCGTGCGCGATGGCGGTGGCCAGATCGAATATGGTGACGAAAATCCGGAGATTCACCGCATCTTCGAGGACGAGTTAAAGCGTTCGGGCGCAGTCTGCCAAATGAAGGCCATGGTGCCGGGCTGCACCGGTGTCGAAATGGCCGAATAACCGACTTACACCAACGAAATTCGGCCGCCGGGGCTTGCCCCGGCGGCCGCTTTCATTGGATCAGGGTGCCCGGCCCATGAAGCCGGATACCCGACACCTTATTTACATTTGACGGATTTGGCTGAGCTCATTTCGCCGTAATAGACGATCTTGCAGTTCATGCCTGTTTTGAGGGCCTTAACTTTGGCCTTCCTATTTTTGATCCGTTTTTTATTAATATAGACCTTCGTTTTTTTGCCTATCTTTGCATGGGCGGTTTTACCATTGGCAATAAAGACAATGACCTTGCCTTTTTTCTTTCGCGCCGTGATGGAGGAAGAGACCTTGAAGGTCTTGGCTTTCTTTAACTTGCCAGATTTTAGATTCGCACGCAGTTCCGCCTGAAGTTTAGGGGATGCCGAATAGATATTTTTGACAAGCTTGGTCAGCTTTTCAGCCGAGATCGGCCCGACAATTACCCGGGCCTTTTTAGCCTCGGCCAGGTATTTGGGGTCCTTATAGGTCGCAGCATACGCCTTGCTTAGGATAGCAACGCGCTCCTTTGGCACGCCCGGGGCCGTATAGACCGGATAGCCCAATGCATACTGAGCCATTTTCAGCTTTAAGAGCGCCTTCTTGTCGGGATCGCTGATTTGGTCCAACAACAGCGGCACGCTCGCTGGCACGTTCGGATCTTTCTCGAGGCCCTGCTGATAGAGGATTATGACCTTTTTGTCTACCAGCCAGTCGGGATGGCGGCTGGTAATGCCAGCCCAGGAGTTATTCGCCCGGCCCTGGGTCTCACCTCGGACCATGGCGAGGTCAATATCGCCGCCACCAGGGTAGCCGATGATGACCCGGTACTTGAAGCCGAGCAGGTTATTTAGGAAGATCGCATCGACCGTCGATGAACTGCCCATGCCCGAGGATCCAACGATGAGCTCAGTCGTCAGCAGGTCCTGCCATTTCTTGACCTTTGAGGTGTGCCAGGCCTGGGCGACGGCGACAAAGCGCGCCGGAGCGCCGATCCAGTTAAACTTGGTCGAATCGAACTTGATGTTTTTTCCGCGGCCCTTCTTCCCGTAAAACATCGGCGCCATGGGCACCGACATCAGCGAACCCATGGTTTCCGTCCCATCCTTGGGCGCCTTCAGGTACATGTAGTTTGCCCCTACAATACCACCGGCACCGGTCTTGTTCTTAGCAATCACCCTGGGCTTTCCCGGGATATGCCTGCCGACGTGGCGCGCACCCAGCCGGTTCATCAGATCGACAGAACCGCCCGAGCCCGAGGTGATGTAATGGGTGATGCGTTTGCTCTTGTAGAAATCCGCCGCATCAGCCGCCTGCGGCCCAGCAGCGGATGCTAACAGCGCCAGCGCGCCGGCCCCTAATGAAAATCGTGAAAGTCTCATCTTGCATTCTCCCTGTCCTGTGATGGGCGCGGCCCAGCCTCTCGATCCAGGTCCGCAGTTTCTTAGACCGCATGAAAACCACGCGCCGCGACCCTGATTTTTATCTTAGGGGCCGTCTTGGTATTCTCTCAGGGAAGTATAAACCTAAATTGCTGGGGTGGGTCAACGACTACGCTATGGAAAACCGGCCAGCTCTTTGGCAACCCCCGCGCCTAATTACCGCATGAACGGCGCCAAATCCAACCAACGGCCCCGGCCCTGGGCCTGGGCCTTCTCATAAGCCACCATGGCGATAGCGAGATCCGCCGCCCCGGTACCGGCATTGTTCTTATGCAGGGTAATCTCATCGTCGCACTGGCGGCCTGGCCTAGTGCCGTTGGCCAATTCACCAATCTCGGCGATATCGTCGAGGGCAATCTCACCACCGGATATCAGACCAAATAGGTCTCCCTGTTCATCCTGCACCACCTGTTCACGGGAGTTGACGGCGATGCGATCCGCCTTGAGAACGGCCACATCGTCGAGTTCACGCCGCGGTTTATCCAGCCAACCGGCGCGCACCAATGCGATGTTGGAGCCGACGATGGAGGCAACATGCTGACCCGGCTCAAGCCATTCACCCAACAGCACCGGAACATTGGTGTTGGTCGCGCAGATCACCACATCGGCGCCAGCGACGGCCTTCGGCGCCTCGTCGACGGGTACAATTTCAAGCCCAAACAGGGGGCCATAGATAGCGGCGAAACGTTCGCGGTTTTCGGCTGTGCGGGTGTGGATGTTGACCCGTTCGATGGGACGAACGGCCTTGAGGGCCTGGAGCTGAGTCACCGCCTGGGCGCCGCCGCCGATCAAGCCGCAAACGGCCGCATTTTCGCGCGCAAGATGGCGAAAGCCGACGCCGCTAGTCGCGCCGGTTCGTAGCGCTGTCCGCGCGGGCGAGCCGACCAGGCGTTCGGGGACCGCGCCCACGACCACCGCCAGAAGCCTAGAATTTCGAGAATCATGCAGCACGCAAATCTGGTGCTCAAGATCAGCGGTGTGCTGAATCGGGCCCTCTTGAACCACGCGCTCGGCATGCTCGACAACGCCGATCACACCGAGCCCCGGCACGCCTCCCGGAAAGCAGCCGAATCTCACCCCATCTGGGGAATGAATACGCCGCCTGGGCGCGTTGACCAGGGGCCAGGTGGCGGCTTCCGCATATGCTTTTTCGATGGCATCGATGGCCTCTTCCATCTCCACCAAATCTTCCAGATCCTCGGGATGGAGTAGGAGATACCCGGTGTCAGACCCTGGACTGGATGGCGTGGATTGGTTTTCAGTCATATTTCATTCTCCATTAGGGGCGAACCACTCTCTTGCAGGTCAGCGGCCACGCTTGCCCATGCGGACCAGCATGAACATGAATAACGCGGCAAGGATGAGAGGGATGAGATTGAAGGCGAACACAGCGTTGACTGCCGGACCGACCGAAGCCGCTTCCGTTGCTTCACCGAGCCCGGCTATAGACGAGACCATGCCACCAATAGCGGCGCCTAAGGCAGTCCCCAGCGACCGCATAGATGGGATCGAGGATCCAGTGATCCTCTCTTCCCCATCACGACTGCTGGCCATGATCTTGGTGACCAGCAGCACGTTATGGGCGCCAACACCGAGCCCGAACACCAAGGCGGCAAATGTCAGCACCCAAAGAAGCGGCAATTGGGCGCAGATGACGATCCCACCGAGCCCTGCGAGCATTAATAGCACGCCGATTTTCAACGCCATGTCTTCTCGACGACCCGAATAGCCAGAGACGAGGAAAGTCGAGATAGTCCAACCCGCCGACACGGTGATGGCGATAAAACTCACCAACAGGGGGGTGACACCATGAACAACTTGCAACACTAGGGGCATGAAGATGTTCATCGAGGTCTGGGCCATGCCGCCCAGGATAAGGATCCAAAGACCAAGCCCCACCGGCGAGAAAATAGACAGCGCGCCGCTGGGATAAAGCCGATTCTCGGCACGGCGGTCCAGGCGCAGGCAGAACACTATCAGCACTACGGCGAGAACTATCATATATATACGCAAGACGCCTTCAAACACCGGACCGGCCAGGGCGATGGCGAAGACGCCACCTGTCAGTAACCCCAAGCGCAGGAAAGGAAAGCGGCCCGACGCACGGCTCGACGCTTCCCGTCCCGAGCCCTCCGGGATTTTGAGCCAGGCCAGGACAGCGAAGCCCATGATCACCGGCGCCATGGTCCAAAACGAACCTCGCCACCAGCCGATCTCGGCGAAGATCCCCCCCACAGCTGGCCCCAACAATTGGGCGATCATCCAGGTGCCCTGGTGTAGGGCCATGATGCGCTTGCGTTGGGGTTGCGTGAACAGGCCACTGACTAAGGCCATGCCACCGCCGGTGATCAGTCCACCAGCGAATCCCTGGAAGCCGCGAGCGATAATCAAGATGCTGATGTCAGGTGCCATGGCACAGCCCGAGGTGGCTGCCATGAACAACAATCCGCTCACAGCGTAGCCTCGGCGCTGGCCAAAGACAGCCCATACCGGCCCAAGGCTGGCGGCGCCGACAATGGCGCCAATGGTGAATATCATGGCTGGCCAAGCGTAATAATCAGCACCACCGATATCGGCCACTACCGTCGGCATGACGATGGCGATCACCAAGGTTTGCAAAGCGTGCAAACCGACGCCGAGAAGCACCAAAATGGTGTAGAGGGCACGGCCTTCATGGAATAATTCGGACCAACTGGCAGGGGGAGTTTCCGCCGTGGCCACGGTCTGGGAGGGATTACTCATTTAATTTCAATCTCGCTCTTTTATGAGCCCCGGGTATTGGACTCAGCGTCTACTTAGCGGCGGATTTCGATGGCAGGCCCCGGGCGCAGACCTCCAGCGTTTGCCGGAGCGTGCGGTTAGGGTCGATCGTATCTCGCCTTTCCGTGGCGAAAGGTGTCTTTTCCAGAGCCTGGTAGAGCTCGGTCGCGGCAACGTGGAAATTAGGAGTCATGCCGGCGCTCTCCATGGTCTTGGCAATCTCCTTCATCTCGCTAATATAACGGGCAGAGACCGCTGGCAGCTTGGGCACCACGTTTTCCATGCGTTTGTAGATCTGAGACACACTCAGCGCCAATTCCTGATGAAGCTCGTCGGCAACGCCCAATGATTCGGCAGCCATCAGCACCGCCGTGTGAAGCGCACTAGTTCCCTTGGTGATGGCCGCGTAACACATCTTGATAGCGACCCCGTGGCCTATCTCTGGACCACATTGGCGCACATCGATGCCCAACCCATCGAGACCTTCCATCAGCCCGGCCTCGGGCCCGCTGACAAAAAACCGAGTAGGGATCGACTTGCCCGGCGGGCTGCCGACGATGCCGCCATCGATATAGACGGCACCGGCACCCTCGATGTCAGACTGCATGGCGAGCGCGGTTCCGGGCGACACCGCGTTCATGTCCACATAGGGCGGCGTCTGGCCTGATTTCGCCATCGCGTTGGCCACGTTGCGGGCAAGAATCGGTGCTTTTCCTGGTGGCAGGATTGAGAGCACGATCTCCGCTTCTCCCAAAAGGGTTTCAAGATCGGGTACATCGTGAAAACCGGCGGCCGTAGCACGTTCGCACGTCGACGCGCTGCGCCCGTCGAGGCAGGTCATCACAGTGAGGCCCTTGTCATGAAAGGCCTTCCCCACAGCAGCGCCCATTTCGCCCGGTCCCAAAATAGCAATTGTCTCAAACGCCATGACGCCCTCACCTCCTTTAAGATGTTAGCCTGAGATTAACCTCAATGGCAGGCCAGGGATACGCCTGCGCCGTCCAAATTTAGCGCGCCCTCACGTAGCCGCGAGGGCGCCGCGCAGCAGCCGGCCGGGAAGCGCGCCTGTGTGTTCCACCCCGCGCATCAGGACTTCGCCGTTGACGATAGTTTCCTTGATACCCACCGCTTTCTGCATAATTCTTGGCGCGCCAGTGGGCTGGTCATGGACCAATTCCGGCATGTCCGGAGCGATGGTATCGGGATCGAAGATGCAGATATCGGCGAACCAACCCTGGCGCAGAAGCCCACGCTTTTTCAAGCCCCAAAAGTTAGCGATGTCGAAGGTGATCTTGCGTAAGGCAGCTTCCATGGTGATGGCCTGTTTTTCGCGTACCCAATTGCCGAGCAGGTCGGCCTGCACCGGATTGACGATGGTGGCGATATGGGCCCCGGAATCGCCGAAGGTTACGGCGGTGTTGGGGTGGCGCAGCATGGCCAAGACGTAATCCTGATCCTCGCAATTGGTGGGCGCCAAGAAAAACATCTTGAGATGCGCGTCGAGCGCCAAGTCGATCATTGTCTCGATGGCTCCCGAACCCCGCTCATCGGCGATTTCGGCCACCGAACGAAACGGTGGCAGGGTGTGGGTAAGCGGGAAGATCCAGTTCCAATCGATGTCACGCAGCATCACATTATTGAGGCTAGGATCGGTCTCGCGCTTGTGATTGCGCGCGACCTCCACCAGCCTAGCCCGCATAGCGGCATCGCGTAGTCCCTTTTCCTGCTCATCCAGAGGAAGCTTGCGAAACTCCTTCCATACCGGCGAGTTGTCATAGGGCATGAAGGTCTCGAACGAACGCAAAGAACCGTTCCAGGCAGCCGTCGCCTGAACCAGCATCTTGCCGCCAGCCGCCGTCACCTCATCGACCATGGCGAATTGCTGACGCCAGATGTCGGGATTGGCGCGGTTTGACCAAGCCCCGCCGAAGGTGCAAGGCACGCCGGTCTCAATTACAAGCTTTTTTAGCCGGGAAATCTCAGCGCTGCGTTCCTCTTGGTCGATGTTGACGATGCCGCGCGACAGCTCGAACACGCCTGAGCCCAACGTGCCCATGACCTCTACCAGGGCACGAATCTCAGACCACTCGGCGTAACGGCTCGCCACCGGGCCACCCTCGGCGGTACGGTGATTGGCCGAGCATGTGGTGGAAAAACCCACGGCACCAGCCTTCATGGCGATCTCTACCTGGGCTTTGAGGGCGGCCAGATCTTCGGCATTGGCTGCCTCCTGATAAGCGCGTTCGCCCATGACATAAGTGCGGATCGCCGAATGGCCGACATAGCTGGCATAGTTGATACCCTTGGGCAGGGATTCGACGGTATCGAGAAATTCCGGGAAGGTTTCCCAAGACCAAGGAATCCCTGCCTCCATGGCCGCCTGGGGGATTTCCTCGGCCATCTCCAAATTGGTGAAGACCAAACGTTTGTCCTTCTCCGCGCAGGGCGCCAGCGTGAAACCGCAATTTCCCATCACTGCCGAAGTCACCCCATGCCAGCAGATATTGCTGCCAATATGGTCCCAGAAGATTTGGGCGTCGTAATGAGCGTGACCATCAATGAAGCCGGGTGCAACCACATGACCCTCGGCATCGATCACCGCATCGGCCGCAGCACCCTTGAGGTCGCCGATCTCGACGATCATGCCATCCTTGACCCCAACATCAGCGCCGGTGCCGGGCATCCCCGACCCATCGACCACGGTGCCGCCACGAATAACCAAGTCATACGTCATGGACTGCTCCCCCTAAGTACGTTTTGCCGTCATTCTAAAGAAAAACTGCACGCTGTGCGCGGCCTTTGCCGGATTTTTGGCTGGCACATTGACCGGCCCATACCCTGGCACCTACACTTCGGCCAATTTCATCGACGAGGCGGAGCGGCAGCATGACGGAAACGACCGATTGCGTGGTCATCGGTGCTGGCGTCATTGGCCTCGCCTGCGCCCGCGAAATGGCCTTGGCAGGGCACGAGGTGGTGATCATCGAAGCCGAAGACATCATCGGCATGCACACTTCGTCGCGCAACACCAGCTGCATCCACGCCGGTATCAATTATGTTCCCGGCAGCCTCAAGGCCAAGCTCGTCCTTCGGGGTAAGGAGCTACTCTATCAATTCTGCCCCGAACACGGCGTCGGCCACCGACGCTGCGGCAAGCTCATGGTAGCGACTGATGAAGCAGGCGCAGTGGAATTGCCTAAGCTCAAGGCTAATGCCGAGACCAACGGGCTTGACGACATGGAGTTTCTCGATGCCGCCCGAGTCCGCGAAATGGAACCAGCACTCGCCTTCCACACGGTCCTCTATTCACCGTCCTCTGGCATCATCGATACCCATGAACTGATGCTGGCGCTACTCGGCGAGGCAGAGGACAATGGTGCGGCGCTGGCGCTATCCAGCCCGGTTCTGGGCGGCAGGGTCACAAGCGAAGGGATCGAAATCCAAGTCGGCGGCAGAGAGAAGGCGAACATCCGAAGCCGTTTCTGCATCAACGCTGCCGGCTTCGGTGCACAGAAAATTGCAGCCGCCATGGATGGCGTCCCACCCGAGACTGTTCCCGGCCAGGTACTGCAAAAAGGCATCTATTACGTCGCTGCGTCTAAGCGACCGTTTTCCCATCTAATCTATCCGTTGCCTGGCGAACACGAAGGGGCGGTCCATGTCAGTCCAGATATCAGCGGGGCCGTGCGGTTCGGACCCAATACCATGCCTGCGGACAGCATCGAATATTCCGTGGATGAGAGTTACGCTCCATTTTTCTACGAGGCGGCGCGGCGCTTCTGGCCGGGTATCGAAGATGGCGACCTAGTGCCGGGTTGGGCCAGTATCCGCCCCAAGACCAGCAATGAACGGGCATCTCGCAACGATTTCATCGTTCAGGACAAGACGGTCCACGGCGTCGATGGGCTGGTCAATCTCTATGGCATAGAATCGCCGGGCATGACCAGTTCCATGGCCATCGCCGAACATGTGCGCGGTCTAGTCAGCGCCACCTGAGTCCCGGGCATTTGAGCGTTAAGGTTAAGGTCAAGGTCGAGAACCAGATTAGGATGTATGCGTTGAGTAATATTAGTAGTATTTTCCGAATTTATTTAATTACTAATTATAGATTAGGCAGCTCTGCGGCCTAAAGCAGGCCCAGTTCGCGCAGTTCGCGGGCTAAGCCGTCGGGCAAGAGATCCGCAC
>Ga0315336_1004262_pt1 | contig 17284 bp, 11 predicted proteins | sample ASW5metaG_FD_204512 | JGI IMG/M metagenome (GOLD analysis project Ga0315336, IMG submission 204512) | Ammonia-oxidizing marine archaeal communities from Monterey Bay, California, United States - ASW #5 | ecosystem: Environmental > Aquatic > Marine > Intertidal zone | place: USA: California... | reverse complement strand
CCATTTCAGGTTTCTCATTTGTTCATGCACGCCGCGGGTGTTATACACAACAAACCCTTGGCGTCCCCAGGCAGCAATACCACGCGCTCCGGCCTTGGTCCAACTCTTTGGGTCGATGCTTGAGACAACGGCTTGCTGAAACTCCGCCTTGGCATTCTGCGCATCGTCATTCCCAAAGAGACGCTTGACCTCTGCATCAAGAGGATAGACGGCCGCATGCATCGGTTCCGCAGCCCTTCTACTAGCAGATGTGATCTTGATCCCGTCGTCGGCGATGATCTCCCAGCTGAGGTCCAGTGGTTCAAGGATCAAATTGAGTGCGCTGCGTAACGTGACGCCACTTATTACGAAGTTGACCTCAACATCGGTACTGACGCCCTCCTCCTCCAATGCGATTTGATCGATGACGATAGGAATCTCATGGGTCTCCGCGAGGAAATAGATTGCTTCGTTGAGGGGTGTTCCAATGAAGTTAAACTCCGTCGGGCGGTTAAGTGCTTCGAGGACTCTCCGCGTTTCGGCAACCTTGGCGGTGTTGGACCGGTCGCTCGTCGACGTTTCCGCGGCTGGCTCCTTTTCCGCTGCTTCCACGACGGCATGCAGTAGCAGCGACTCTGGGCGGAACGTGATGAAGGAGAGGAGTACCGCGAGACCGGCCAGCGTCACGACCGCAGTGCGCCGCCAGAGCCGAGAGCAGTTTGTTTCGATTCGCAGCGATTCGTCGAGCAGTGTTTCGATTCTGCGCGACAACGTGGAGGGACGTTCCCACACACCAACAGCCGCCGGCACGCGCAACGCACTCGTGCCGGCGCTCCTGCGGGCCCAGGCCAACAGTTGGGCCGCGTAATCTTCGCGCTTCGTCTGATTCGCCGCCGAAGCGTCGGCCAGCAGTTCTTGATCCTCGCGGATTCTGGCGCGCAGCCACCAATACAATGGATGAGCGAACAAGAGAAGCAACAGGCAGCGGTTAGCGCCGAGCATCCACAGGTCTTTGTTTCGAATGTGAGCCCACTCATGGGCCAGCAGCGCGCGCAGGCTGCCGTGGGGCTGCTCTTCGGCGAAACTCGCCGGCAACAAGATCGTTGGCTGTCGAATCCCCATCGCCACGGCATAGGCAACGTCCGCATTGAGAAGAAGCCGAGGAGATGTTTTGTCCTGACCGACAATTTGCGACAGTTCGTCTTGTAAATGCGCCGGAGCGACCGTCGCTCTCCTGACAAGAAGAACCGCCTGAATGGCGCCCCACATTAACCAAGCAGCAACGCACACGAATCCGATGGTAAAGCCGTAGCAGACCGTCGTTCCCAATTGCTGTAACGTCGTCACATGCGAGGCACCAAGCGGAAGAACTGGAGTCGTCACAGTACCTAACGGAGCAGTCTGAGCAATACCGGGCCCGTGGTCATCGGCGGTGCTGGCAACGTCTTCTACTGGTGTGCGGGGCCGTGCAACTTCTGGCTGCGACACAGTCGTTGATGCGATTAGCTCGCCTTCCTCAAACATCAACGGCGTAGCGGGGTCAAACTGATCGTACACTGTCGTGACCAAACGGACCCTTGGCCAGCCCGGCAAGCTGCAAGCGACAGCCAGCATCACCAGCCCAGCCAGCGCCGCCCAGGCCGTGACCAGTCGGCGAACAGGCTGCCGGACAAACGAAATACCGGCGAGAAGCACCAGCAATAGCAGTGTGGAAAGAAGGTAGAAATCAACCAGCCATAATCCAACTTCAGCGGTCCAGGGGTTCATTTCTTTCTCCCTTTTCTGCCTTTGGGGCGACTCTGTCTCTTGGCTTCGGCGATCATCTCTTCCAGCCGGCCTAGCTCGTCTTCACGTAACCGGCGGGACTGCAAGGCATGCACCAGGTACTCGTCCACCGCTCCATCAAAGACCCGTTCGAGAAACCCCTCCGTCAGTTCGCGGTAGGTGCTCTCCCGCTTCACTCTGGGAAAGTACAGGTACGCCTTGCCGACTCGTTCGTGGCCGACCAGCTCTTTTTGCTCCATAACTTGCAACAGGCTCAAGACGGTCGTGTAGGCGAGGCGCACATCATTCCGATTCATGGTGGTCGCAATGTCGCGCACCGTCGCCTTTCCTGCATGCCACAGCACCTTCAACGCCTCCAATTCCCGGTCCGTCGGCACGATAGCAGTCATGCATTGCTCCTACTGTTCGACCAGTATTTCAGTTGATACTACTGGTTGAGCAGTAGATGTCAAGGGGGTCGTCCTAGTTTTCGCGATCGCAGACATCACCGGCGATGTTTCGTCCTCAGACCACCCGAATCGTCTCGGCCATCGCCAACACGCGGCTTGGGTCGAGGCGGGCGGGGAGTAGGTGGGGGAGGTTTTCGGCGGCGGCGGCCAGGCCGATGCGGAGCGCTTCAACGGGTTCCTTTCCCTGATGGATGGCCCAGGCGAAGCCGGCGGCGAGGCAGTCGCCGCAGCCGATCGGGTTGACGACATTCTCGACACGTGGCGGCGTAAGACGATACGTTGCTTCGGCCGACGTGACCCAGACATCCTCGCCACCATCGGTCACGGCGACCCAGCGGGCGCCGCGGCGGTTGATTTCCCGCATGGCGTCGGTCAACTGCCCGCTGTCGGCCAAGGTGCAATTGAGGGTGCGGGCCAACTCTTCCCGATTTGGTTTGACCAACAGCGGCCGCTGGGAAAGCGTGTGGAGAAGTTCTTCGCTCCGAATGTCGAGCACGGCCGGCGCGGAGGAACATTCCAGCAAGTCGCGGTAGAAAGTCGGTGGCGTTCCGGTCGGAAGCGAACCGCTAAAGACGACCAGGTCCGCCGCCGCGGCCTCCTCGGCGTACGCCTCTTGAAAAGCATCCAACTCGGACCGGAGCAATTCGGGCGAGTTCTCCACCAGTTCGGTGGTGACCCCTTTGCCCTGGTCGAGAATTGTCGTGCAGACACGCGTAGGGGCTGTGGTTTGAATCCAACGTGCGGAGACCGCTTCGTCGCGGAATTCCCGTTCGATCGCTTCCCCCGCTGCTCCCCCCACCAAGGCGAGCGTCTTCGCGGGACCCCCCAGCCGATGCAGGGCCAGGCCGACGTTTAACACCTTGCCAGAGGCGCACCAGTGCGCCTCAGCGGCCCGGTTGACCTCACCCGTGACAAACTTGTCGAACAGCAGAATCTGCTGCCAAGCGGGTGTCAGTCCGACGGCCAGAATCACAATAGGTCCTCCAGAATCTCGTGTAACTCGTCATCGCTCAGTTCGCGGGGATTGCCGCTCATGCTATTGCCGCGCGAACTCTGGACGATATCCGCCAACTGATGCGGTTCCACGCCGATGTCGCGCAAACGGTGGGGAATGCCGACCTGGGCGGTGATGTCGGTCACGTAGTCGATGAAGGCGTCGATGATTTCGTTCGCATCGGTCAGTCCCTCGGTGAATCCGAGACAGCGACATCCCAACGCCACCAGTTGCGGTTCGCAGTGGAACCGGTTAACCCGCAACGCCACCGGCAGCATGACCGCACAAGCCAAGCCGTGCGGCACTTTCGCGTGCACACCGAGTGACGCGGCCACTCCGTGCGCCATGCCGAGCCCCGAGTTCGCCAACGCCAGGCCGGAAATCAAAGCAGCGTGGGACATCTGCTCCCGCGCAGTACGCGAACTGCCGTCAGTAACCGCTGCGGTAATTGCGGGAAGGGCAAGTTCCAACCCTTGTAGGCAGAGCGCCTGCGGGACAGGCTGCGCGCGGCAAGAGATGTAGCTTTCGATGAGCTGCGTGATCGCGTCCATACCGGTTTGCGCGGTGATCTCAGGTGGCACGCTGACGGACAATTCCGGATCGACGAGCACAACGTCCGGCAGCATCCGTTCTGACCGCAGACTTTTCTTGAAGGGGGGATCGTAGGAAGAAATGACGGCGTTCTTCGTCGCTTCGCTGCCGGTCCCCGCCGTGGTGGGCATGGCAAGCATCGGCAAGGGCGAGGCTTCGATCTTAAGACCACGACCAACGCCTTCCAGAAAGTCGAGAACGCTGCTGCCCTGATGGTTGGTGGCGAGCGCGGCAACCGCCTTGGCAAGATCGATGGCGGACCCGCCCCCAACAGCGAGCAGCAAATCTCCTTCGCCGGCATTCTGCTTACGGAGCAACTCGACGGTCCGGTCGACGTCGTTTACTTCCGGTTCGCGCGAAATTGAGTTCAAGAGGACCGTCTGCACACCCTCTTGCCCCAAGAGCCGCTCGATTTCGTCAATGACACCGCTGGAGGCGAGCGTCCGCGATCCGCAAACGAGGAACGCGCGTCGGCCCAGCGCGGCAGCCAGCCGGCCAACTTCTTCCCGTCGGCCCCACCCGAAACAGATTCGCCCTGGGGTCAAGAGATCGTAATCGAGCCGCATGCTTCACGTCCTCTGAACAATCCGCCCGCCGGCACCAAGGAAACCCACCGATGTTCCAATAAGAGCGAGCTCCCGCGAACAACAACAGCGAATCAGCATACACGAGCATTGCCGGTGGGAACATCAACCGGCTCTTTCATCATGAGGTGTGTGCGATTTGTGCGAAACATTCGCGTTCGTTCGGAAGGCCCATTCCGTTCCGACAAAGCCGCCACATTGGGGATGGGAGACGTTGCCACGGGATACAGCCTCTCCACTCCATTGCCATATCGACTTGCTTGCGGGTTCGTATAGAATTTCGTGTAGAATGGAGTGGTCGCCCGCGTACGCCAGTGAGCGGGATCCAGGTATGGTATTTCGTTAGTTGTTCTAGCAGGACCGCCCAAGCATGACACAGAGGCAATGGAAATCGGGATTTCGAGCAGTCGAGTTGCTCTTGTGCGCGGTCTTGCTGCTGGCCGTGGCGGTTGTCGCGCCGGTGGTTGGCGAGACCACAGCCGAGCGGGAATCTCGGTTGCTAAGCGACTTACAGTTTCTCGCGGCGGACGAACAACAAGGAAGGGGTATTGGGACCGAAGGAATCGACCGGGCAGCGGTGTTCATCCGTGAAGAATTCGCGAAAGCGGGGCTGGACGTGTCGCGGGTCGGTTCGGGGGCCTTTCAGCAATTCACAATGGTCACCGGTTCGAAGCTGGGAAAGCCGAACGAGCTTTCGATCACTTCCCCCGACGGCACTGCGTTCGAACTGAAATACGACACCGAATTTCGGACCTGTTCGTTCGGAGGTGCTGGTAAGTTTTCCGGCGAACCGGTTTTCTGCGGTTACGGAATCGATGCTGCCGACAAGCAGTTTCAAGAATTCGAAGCGATCGACCTCAAAGGCAAAGTCGCGATCATCATGCGGCGTGTGCCGAAGCAAGCGGAGGAGAAGGGACCGTTTGGAGGTCCGCACGGTGGGATATCCCGGCATGGTGATTTGACCAGCAAAGTGAGCAATGCTTTCGCCAAGAACGCAGCAGCCGTGTTGTTTGTCTCCGATCCTCACACGATCCGAAAGAACTCTGAGAAAGATGAGAAGACGGGCGAGGCGGATCCGCTGATGAAGTTCGGCTACGGCGGCAAGGGAAAAGACCGGACGATTCCGATCATGCACATCACGCAGTCGGCGTGCGATCGGCTGATTGTACCCGCCTTGGGAAAAACGCTGGCGGATCTCGAGGCGGAAATCGACAGCGATCTAAAACCGCGCAGCATCGCCTTGAGCGGCTGGAAAGTCAGCGGATCAACCGCACTCAAGCGTGTCCATACCGTGACGAAGAACGTCATCGGCGTACTGGAGGGGGAGGGGCCGCTCGCGGACGAAACCATTGTCATTGGAGCCCACTACGACCACTTAGGTCTGGGGGGTGAAGGATCGTTTGCGCCCAACCTGCGCGAGGTTCACAACGGTGCGGACGACAACGCGTCGGGCACAGTGGTCCTGGTCGAATTGGCCCGGCGCTTCGCGACCCGCGACGAGAAACTGCCGCGGCGGCTGGTGTTCATCGCATTCTCCGGCGAGGAGTCGGGACTCGTTGGTTCGGCCCGGTACGTCAAGGAGCCGCTCTTTCCGCTCGAAAAAACCGTGGCGATGTTCAACATGGACATGGTGGGACGGCTGCGCGACGACAAATTGACGGTTTTCGGCATCGGCACGGCGGATCGCTGGAAAGAATTGATCGAGACGGGGGGCGAGACGTTTGATTTCACCCTCTCCCTCAAGCCGGAAGGTTTCGGCCCGAGCGACCACACCTCGTTTTATGCGAAAAAGATCCCGGTGCTGCATTTCTTTACCGGCGTCCACAGCGACTACCACCGCCCGTCCGACGACTGGGAGAAAGTCAATGTGCCCGGGATGGTGCGGATCCTCGACTTGATTGAAGAGGTTGTCAAGGCAACGGCAACCGCCCCCGAGCGGCCCCAATATGTAGAAGTGAAACAGAAAGCGACCATGCGCCGTGGCGGGAGCCGACCCTATTTCGGCAGTATTCCCGATTTTGGTGCCGAGGCATCGGGATACGCCATTTCAGGCGTGACTGCCGAAAGCCCCGCCGCGAAAGGAGGCCTTACCGGCGGCGACGTCATCGTACAGATCGGTGCGCACAAGATTGGCGGACTGGATGATTTTGACCTCGCGTTGAGAAAGCTCTCCGCAGGTGATCAAATCGAAGTTGTCGTCATGCGCAAAAAAAAGCGGCTGAGCCTGAAGGTAACGCTCGACAAGCCTCGGTAGCGATACGTCCAGATATTTCGTGTGCTCAAATCGGGATCGCCGTACGGTGAAGACGAAAGTAACCGAAAAATGCAAAGTGCCCGCGGAAGAATCTCGGTATCATTGTGATCAACATCTTCCTCCCCACCAGACAAGAGAGTGACTACCAATGAAGATTCACCACACGCTTCCATTTCTAGCAGCTGTCGCGACCGCTGCGATTTTTCTGAAGCCGTCGACCGGCAATGCTGGCAACCTACAAGATTCTTCCCAGGAGCAACGGATGCTGCGCGTGTATATTGGCACGTACACCAGCGGTAAGAGTAAGGGCATTTATGTCGCTGAACTCAATTTGAAGACGGGTGCGTTATCGAGAGCCCAGCTGGCAGCCGAGGCGGTCAATCCGTCGTTCTTGGCGATTCATCCCGACCGACGGTCTCTGTACGCTGTCGGGGAAATCAGTGACTTTGCCGGCAAGAAGAGTGGCGGCGTGAGTGCCTTCATGATCGATCCCGGAACTGGCGAGTTAAAGCTGCTTAATCAGCAGCCGTCGCAGGGTGCGGGACCGTGTCATCTAGTCGTCGATGCGACCGGGAGAAATGTCCTCGTGGCAAACTACGGTGGTGGCAGCGTGATCTCTTTGCCCGTCAAGGAGCATGGAGAATTGGGCAAGGCGACCGCTTTCATCCAACACGAAGGTTCGAGCGTTAACCCGCAGCGGCAAAAAGGTCCACACGCGCACTCGATTAACGTCGACGCTACCAACCGCTTCGCCATGGCCGCCGATTTGGGCCTCGACAAAGTACTGATCTATCGGTTCGATGCCGACAAGGGAACCTTAAAGCCCGCGGATCCCCCTTCCGTTTCTGTCAAACCGGGTGGTGGACCGCGGCACTTTGCCTTTCACCCGAACGGCAATTACGCCTACACGAACAACGAAATCACCTCTTCGGTCACGGCTTTCCGCTACAACGATGCCACCGGCGGCCTCACACCGCTGCAAACCGTCTCGACATTGCCGGAGGGCTACGACGGAAAGAACAACAGCACGGCTGAGGTGCGGGTCCATCCCAGCGGTAAATTCGTTTACGTCTCCAACCGCGGCCACAACAGCATTGCCATCTTTGGCGTCAGCCCGTCGACCGGTAAGCTGACTCCGGTCGGCCACGAATCGACTCGCGGCGAGATTCCGCGCAACTTCAACGTCGACCCGTCCGGCCGCTATCTGCTGGCTGCCAACCAGAACACTCACAACGTTGTCGTCTTTCGGGTCAATCCTCAGACCGGCGCGTTGACAGCCACCGAATCGGAGATCGACGTTCCCTCGCCGGTCTGCATCCGATTTGTGGAAATCGACCGGGAAGGCTAAGGCGGAACAGCTCTTGTCGGCCATGATTTCCGTCGCCGGTGGCGATGACACCGGCACGGCCGCATCCTTCGACGCACTTGAGAGAGTTCATCTGTGCGGGCGAGAAGTTTGAAGCTCAGATTGTTGTACGGCACGGCATCGACGGCTCTCGTCGCTGCGGGGTTCTGGTTCCTTTTCGTCCAGCGGTCGGAGGCGCGGCCGTACGGGATTGAAGTCCGTGTTGTCAACAAAACGTTGAAGATGCCACTGACAGCGCCGAAACCCCTCGGAAGCTGGGTGGTGGAGGACGCGTTTCCCAAGTTGCGGTTCGCCGAGCCAATTGGTCTCACGCAGCCGTCCGACGGCAGCAACCGGCTGTTTGTTCTCGAACAGCGCGGCCGGATACAAATGTTCGAGAACGATCCGGCCGTCGAAACGAAAACGCTCTTTCTCGATTTTTCTGCCCGGGTCAGCCGCTTGCCAGAAGAAGACGGCCACGACGAAACCGGCGCGCTGGGAATTGCTTTTCACCCCGAGTTCGGCAGAGAAGACTCGCCCAATCGAGGTTTCGTGTACGTCTTTTACACGGCAGGTGTCGACGGCAAGAACCGTAACCGGCTCTCGCGCTTTACGGTGCCGGAGGGAGCGAAAGTTGCCGATGTTGACTCTGAGATTGTGCTGATCGATCAGCCGGACGAGGACGAGATTCACAAGGCGGGATCGATCCAATTCGGGCCAGACGGTTTTCTTTATCTCGCGGTCGGCGACGGCGGCGGGGGCGACACTGGCTATACACAGCACGAACAGAAAATCGACCAGGACCTCTTTTCCGGAATTCTGCGGATCGACGTCGACCGCAAAGGGGCTGGAGTGAGCCATCCCCCTCCCCGGCAGCCGGCGACCGCGGTGACCGCGCACTATGACATTCCCAACGACAATCCCTTTGTTGGCGTGCCGAATGCGCTGGAAGAACTATGGGCAATTGGGTTGCGAAATCCTTTCCGTATCTCCTTCGATCGACTCACCGGAGATCTGTGGTGCGGCGAGCCCGGTGCCGCGGCGCGCGAGCAGATTGAACTCATCGAAAAAGGTTCCAACCACCAGTGGAGTTATCAGGAAGGCACGGTTCCTTTCAGCCGCAGCCACCTGCAAGGCCGAAAACCCCGTGATTACTTCGGCACGGAAAAATCGCCGGTTCACGAATACATGCATTTTCTTGACAACCGTTGTGTGATTGGGGGCTATGTCTATCGGGGAAAGCAGCACGAAAAGCTCTTCGGCAAATACGTTTACAGCGACTTCGTTTCCGGTCGAATTTGGGCGCTCGACTACGATGGCACTCAAGTGCGCGCAAACACCGAACTACTCAAGCTCCCCTCCGACGAGTTGTCGGGCGTCTCCTCGTTCGGAGAAGACCAGGCGGGAGAGCTTTACCTTTGTTACCTCGTGCATGCGAGCGAGAAGGGAGCCATTCTAAAGCTCAAACAGTCTCAGCCCCCGCGCGTACTCGACTTGCCGGTCAAACTCTCGCAGACGGGCATTTTCAGCGACCTCGCCTCGCTGACGCCGCAGCCGGGAGTCATTCCTTATACGGTCAACGCGCCCTTGTGGTCGGACGGCGCCCGTAAGAGACGCTGGATTTCGGTTCCGACGAAGGGAGGCGGTCTTTCCGGCGCAACAGGGAAAATTGGCTTCGTGCCGGTCGGCGAATGGGAGTTTCCCGACGGAACCATTTTCATCAAGCACTTCGACCTGCCCATCGATGAAACAGATCCCTCCGCCACCAGACGGCTGGAAACCCGTGTTCTCGTCCGCGACCGCTCCGGAGGAGTTTACGGCGTCACCTACAAGTGGAACGACGAGCAAACCGACGCTACGCTGCTTCCAGGCAGCCAGCGCGAAGAGGTACGCATCCGCACAGCCGACGGCAATTCGCGAACACAAAGCTGGTACTACCCGAGCCGGGAGGATTGCCTCACCTGTCACAACCGAGTCGCCAAGCACGTGCTCGGCGTCAACACCCGCCAGCTCAACGGGACGTATACTTATCCCGAGTCCAAGGTGGAGGACAACCAACTGCGCACTTGGAACCATTTGCGGCTGTTCCGCGCCCCATTGGACGAAGCGCAGATCGCCGATTTCTCGCGACTGGTACCGCTCGACGACGAAGACGCACCTCTGCAAGCACGGGCCCGCTCTTATCTAGACAGCAACTGCGCCCCTTGCCACCGCACCGACGGCGGGGCGCGGGCTTATTTCGACACCCGTTACGACCTCCCTCTGCAGGCAGCCAACCTGATCGGCGGGAAAATTAACGAAGCAGCCGGGACCGAAGCAACGAAAGTCATCGTCCCCAACGACCTCGAAAATTCGTTGCTGTACCAGCGGATGAATGCAGCACCCGTCGCACTGAGAATGCCCCCCTTGGCAACCAACCGCAAAGACCAGCAGGCACTCGACGTGCTGGCGGAATGGATCCGCGAATTGGGAACCGCTGAGTGAACCGCCACCAGCTCCCTTTTTCCATCGGCGGCGTTGGCGTGTCGTCAGCCGGGTCAGGGCGATGGCCGGAGCCTAAAGAAAGGGTTCCAGAACGATTTCCAGCGTGGGCGGAGTCGTCCTTACTTCGCCGCGGTTTCCTGCACGGTGATTTCGACCGGGACGAATTCTTTCACCAGGGCTCCCGATGCGGCGTCGTACAGCTTCACCGTGCCGTCGAAGCCGCCAACCGCCACCTGCTTCCCGTCAGGGCGAAAGGCCACGGCGAAGATGGGACTGTCGATGCCGGGAAGCTCGTGCAACAGCATCTTCGTCTTCGAGCGTTTGAGCGTCTCCTTGCGGGTGTCGTTTAGCCCACCGGTGGTGTTGATTTTCGCGCTCTCGTATTCACCGGTGTTGTAGATTCGTGCCGCTCCCCCCGTGGCACTGCTTGAACCGGCGACGAATTGGCTACCGTTGGCGTTGAATTCGAGGTCGAAGATGCGGCCCGGCATTTTTTGGTAGGCACGAATGCGGTTGAAATCGTCGCCGATGATCCGCTTTCGCGTCTGGAAAACCTTGTAGAGCATCGGCTCACCATCCGCACCACCGGTCAACACCTGTTCCTTGCCAGGATGCCGCTGGACCGCCATCAAACCCCCTTTGAGAGCTCCCGGCGTGATGCTGGTGATGTTGTCGACGAACTGGCCGCTTTCGACGATGACCAGCTTCATCGACATGTCGCGGCTGACGGTGATGAGATGGTCCAACTCTTTCGAAAAGGTCGTCCCGAAGACCCAGTCGGCATGGGCATCGAACCGCATGAGCTGCTCGGCATCGGCAACTCGCAGCACGCGAGCCCGGTTGTCCGCACCACCGAAAGCGAAATGGCTCCCGTCGTCGCTGAAGGACGCGCCGAAAAGCGTGTCGTAGGAGATGGTCACCGAGCGGGCGAGCTTTTTCTCCGGGACGTTCCAAAACTGGACCTCACCGAACAGCGCGGGCGTTCCCCCCACCGCGCCAATGGTGTTGCCGTCGGGCGAAAAGGCGATCGACTCCAGCCGCTGAGCCCGGCCGACGAACCGCGCTTCCAATCCACTGCCGTCCGCTTTGTGGAGCAAGATTTCGTGAAATCCCGAGACAGCGAGAAAACTGCTGTCGGGCGAGTAGGCCAGCGAGGTGATGACAGGGGAACTGGCATACACCGGGGGATTCTCGGCGGAAATCGAATCCTGTACCGTTTCCGGCGTATCGTTCTTGGCCCCCTCTTGAATCCAACGGGTGATGAGGGCCACTTGCTCGGCCTCGAGCGGTTCCTCATTCAAAGGCATGAGCGGCTCATCACCGGAAATGTAATCGATGACCAGGCTTTCGTCCGGCTTACCCGGTTCGAAGCCGACCCCGTTCTCTCCCCCATCCTTCAGACCTTCGAAGGAGGTCAAGAGCAGTTTACCCCCAAGTTTGGCCGGCTGATGACAACCGGCGCAGTGTCGCTGTAGGATTGGTCGCACTTGCCGATAGAAGCTGACCGGTTCGGCCACGGCGTCAGTTGTCTTCTCGTCATCAGCGCCGACCGGTTCAACGGCCACCAGCAGGCCAATGGCCAACAACAAACAGGGCAGAACACGGCCGAAGCGAAATAGCGTACCGGTCAGATTGCGGGACATCGCCCACCCTTTGCGACAGTCGTGGAAGGAATCCGAAAGCGGCCTGACCCGCAACTTGACGGGCGTACGAGGTCGACAATACTCCAGTGAGGTCTATCTCTCCCATGATACCGATGCTGCTTGGGCGCCGTAAAGCGTCTCTCCGGACCGCTCCGGACCCCTACTGCTAGTTGACATCTTCCGCCGTTTTCTCCGAACGGAGCTTCCAACCCGGTTCCGTCGTTGGCGCCGCGAGCGGCGGCTCGACCAGTTTGCCGTACAAATCGGGACGGCGGGCACGGAGATAACGCCGTCCGCTGCAATTGGTGAATTTCTCAGCAGTACAAAGCCCGACGACGACTTCGTCCCCCAGTCGGGTGCACTCGGCGATTACCTCTCCGAAGGGGTCGAGGATCATCGAGTTGCCATTGCGGACTTCGCCGTTGTCCATTCCGATCGGATTGGTGAAGACCGCATAAATGCCGTTGTCGTAGGCGCGGGCGGGCAACCAGCGCATGAGCCAGCCGCGTCCTTTCGGTCCGTTCAATTCCATCCGTAGCCCCACAGGGTCGCGGTCACGGTTGTGCCACAATTGCGGGTTCACCAGGCCTCGGCCCGGCATCGCAGAGGGGAGACAGCCGGTCACGTGCGGCATGAAGATGATGTCGGCACCGAGCAAGGCCGTGATACGGACATTCTCAACGAGGTTGTTGTCGTAACAGATAAGAATTCCGCAGCGGCAACCGAGCAGGTCGAACACGCAATACTCGCTTCCGGAAGAAACATACGGGTTGATGAAAGCGTGCAGCTTGCGGAACTTGGCGACCAGCCGGTCGCCGTCGACGCAGATGTAGGTGTTGTAGACGGATTCGCCATCCCGTTCGAGCAGGCCGGCCAGCAACGGCACGCCCACTTCACGGGAAATCTCCATCAGGCCGCGAGTGCCCGGCCCCTCGGGGACCGGTTCGGCGACGTCGAACAATTGCTCTTGGGAAAAAGGCTGCACGAACGAATATGCGGAAATCGAGCATTCGTGGAAGCTAACGACCTCGGCACCTGCCTCGACCGCTTGTAGAGACAGCGCGCGGATGCGAGAGAGATTGTACTCCTTTTCGCCATTCTCATATTCGAACTGAGCCGCCCCGATGCGAATGTCTCTCATGCCTCACTCCCATGCCGGTTTGCGAGACGGCGGTTCTCTTGGCTGCAAAATCGATCGTTCATCGGCTCCGCTACAACCGAACCGGGTGGTTGCGCAGGAAACCACGCACGGCAGCCAATCCACCACGCGACAAACTGGGCGTGGCAGCGGCTCGTTTCGTTCCAACAAGCGATCAACGGCGGTTATCCCCAGAACTTCTCGCCGTGCCAGTTCAGCTCGGGTTGTGTTTCGACGTCGATGTCGCCGTGAACTCGCGTGCGGCAGGCGAGACGCAAGTCTTTCTCGTGTCCCACCCGTGCAAAGAAGGTCAGCGGACCGCACAGCAAACGGAGCTTCTCAAAAAGGCCCTGTTTACTGATGTTGTCGCAGCCTTTTTTCACTTGGACGCGGCAACTGGCGCATTGGCCCAAGCCGTGGCAGTTGAAAGTTCGATGCAATCCGGGATAAAGTTCGACACCCGATTTCATCGCTTCCTTGCGGAGGTTGGCCCCGTCGGTGACCTCAATCGTTTTCTTCTCTTTGACGAAATTGACTTTGGGCATTACGCTTGTGTTCCGAATCGTGATGAAACGTTCTAGTGCCCACGGCACTGACCGGTCCGTGCGATTTGCCGGACCATCTTGCAGGAATGATAAAGGGCGGCGCACAGAATTGCCAGATTCGCGGGCTGATGCGAGTGCCTGTTTTGTTCGGCAGGCAGGCTTGGCCGCGTTAAATCGGTCCCGGCTATATCGTCGCAATCTTTCTCCAACCGTCAATGAAAGGCCGACGCGATGGAAATGAAAACCGATTCCCGGCCGTGGGGCGACGTCGAAACCGACTGGCTTGTGGTCGGCGTGGCCGAGCGCGACCGACTGTCCGAGGGGGTGGCCGACTTGGACGAACGGCTCGGCGGCCAATTAGCGCGGCTGAGAGAAGCGGGTGATTTCGCGGGGAAGCCGGCGGAGCAGTTGGCCGTTCACGACGTCCCGGGAATCGCCGCGTCCCGATTGTTGCTGGTGGGACTGGGCAACCAGGACGAGTTAACCGTTGCGCGGCTGCGCAAAGCGATGCAGGCAGCGGCGCGGAAGGTCTCGGCGAAGAAAGACATCTCCGTTGCCGTTGCCGTCGCTGATGCCGGTCTGCTGACCGCAGCGGACAGCGCCCGCGTCGTGGCCATCGCATTCGGCGTTGGTTGTGTCGGCCAAGACAGCTACCGGGCCGAGCCACAGCATTTCTTGCTGAAGCGAGTCACCCTGCTGACACACTCCGGCGGCGACGAGTCGGCGGTGACGGAGGGGGTGCATCGCGGCAAAATCATTGCCGGGGCGATCAACCTCACCCGGGAATTGGTCAATCGTCCTGCGGCGGAGATCTACCCGGAGAGTTTCGCGGCGCGGGCTGAGTCGCTCGCCAACAAGTGCGGGCTGGCGTGCGAGGTGCTCGATGCAGAACGTCTGAAGACCGAAAAGATGGAAGCACTTTTGGCGGTGGCTGCCGGCAGCGATCGGCCGCCAAGAGTTGTCGTGCTTCAGCATGGCGGAGAGACGGACGGTCCCACGCTGGTCTTAGTCGGCAAGGGAGTCACGTTCGACAGCGGTGGCCTGTCGATCAAGACGAGCGAGGGGATGACGACTATGAAGTGCGACATGGCTGGTGCCGCCACGGTGCTGGGAGCCATGACCGCCATTGCGAGGCTCAAGCTGCCGGTCAAGGTGCGCGCCTACATGGGACTGGTGGAGAACATGGTCAGCGGTTCGTCGTACAAACTGGGAGACGTGCTCACAGCACACAACGGTACGACGATCGAAGTGCTCAATACCGATGCGGAAGGGCGGCTCGTGCTGGCCGACGTGCTTAGTTACGCGGTCGATCAAGGAGCCGACAAGCTGATCGACCTGGCCACTCTCACGGGTGCCTGCGTGGTCGCCTTGGGAGAAGAAGTGACCGGTGCTTTTACCAACGATGACGGTTGGTGTGCGCGCGTGCTTGCGGCCGCCGAAACCTGCGGAGAGGACGCCTGGCAGTTGCCCATGTTGGATCTCTACGACGAGCTGATCAAAAGCGACGTTGCGGATATCAAGAACATCGGCGGGCGTTGGGGCGGTGCGAGTACGGCGGCGAAGTTCCTCGAGCGATTCGTCGGCGAGACACCGTGGGTTCATCTCGACATCGCCGGTCCGTCGTTCGCCTCCACGAATCAGGCGCATCGGGAAGGAGGAGCCACCGGCTGCATGGTGGCGACGTTAGTCGAAGTAGCGGAGCATTTCAGCGGCAAATGACCTTCCATGCCGCACCGTCGGCTGGCGCCGGGCGGTTTGAGCGGTGCCCGCTGCGACGGACGGATTTAAGACCTCGAGCTACCCGTGCATCGCTTCGGCGAGAATCTTCGACGTGCTTTCGCGCATGATCCGCGGGTCGACCATGTCACCCTGCAGCAACGTCGCGCGGACTTCCTTGCCGGAAATAAAGACCGGCTTTTCGTCCGGGTGGTTTTCCATCAGGTCCACCCTTCCCAGCGATTCGTAGTAAGCCGCAAAGCCGACGTTCACCGGTTGGATCTCGAGCGAGCCGCTCAAGCTGTTGAAAATCTCCTGCGCGTCGAAGTCTCCCCAAATGGGAGAGCCATCGTGATAGGGGGCATCCGCGTGCTTGCGGCCAATGACGATGTGCGTGTATCCCATGTTCTGTCGAAAGATGGCGTGCATCACCGCTTCTTTCGGGCCGCCGTAGAACATCTTAATATCGAGGCCCAGCAAGAGAACGCGGTCGGGAACGCTTTCGCCACGACTGCTCCAAAGTTCTGGATCGCTGTCTCCCTCCCCCAAACTCCGCTGTGCAATCAGCTTTTCGTAGGTTTGCATACGGACTTCGGCACTGACGTCGTCTCCCTTTGTTTCTCCGACCAGCGGGTTCAGCACGGCGGCAGCATTCTTGCCGTCACGCAGCAACTTCTCCAGCGCGTAAACGAGTGCGTACTCGTGCGCGCGGTGCAGCGGATTGCGCGTCTGAAACGCGACTGCGGCATCCCAACCTTTGTCGGACAACAGGGCTCTTACCTCCCGGGGTGTCAGTACGTACTGGCCAAAGTGCGGGTTCTTCGGCCGAGGAAGCACGCGAATGGTGCCCCCCAACAGGTGCGACATCTGCGCATCGGTTTTGAGGACCATGTCGGCACCCGGATGATCGGTCCGCTCGGTCTGATAGACGCTCGTGAGATACTTTGTCTTGTCCCATTCGAATACGTCTTCAACGTCGAGCGTGGCAACCACGTCGCCACTCGGAGCGGTCAGCGCAACAGTCTGACCCGCCGAAATCTCGGCCGCCAGTTTCCCGCTGACCGGCAGCGAGAGCGGAATGGTCCAGGCGTATGCCTGCCCGTTGTGCTCGACAAGCGACTCGTCAAGAACACGGCGATGGACTTCCCCGTTCATCGGCCCGCGCAGCGGACTGAGCGTGCCGTCTCCGAACCGATAAACAGTCGATAGGTCGGCCGGGGAAAGGGAGACCTTCAACAGTTCGGCCGAATCCGCCTTGAATTGTTCGACCGCATCCGCTTCGACGGTACAACAGATCGGCTCGGACAGGCCGCCATGGGGAGGGATCAAGTCAGTCATGTTTTTCTCGTTTTCACGTATATTTTCAGGTCGCGCTCACCGCCGGTGGGTGTCGGCGGAAAGAACCCGCCAAGACAAACCGGACAGGCCGGCCAGCGGGAAAGATAGAACCGAGATATAGGGAAACGCTTCGGTTACGTCAAGCAGAGGCGCCACGAACTCCCGATGACCTTGCCCCTCACCCGCGGAGCCCCGCCTCCCCCATCAGCTTGTCGGTTTCGCGGTACGCTTCGGTGACCCAATCGACGATTCGGTCCGGCTCGGGAGAATATTCCAGTTCGATCGAGATCGCGCCGTCAATCTCAAGATCCTTGATCTCCCGCAAATAGGGTGCGAAATCGACGACGCCGCGACCGGGAGGCAAGTCGCCATGCACCTTGCCGTCGCAGTCCGAGATATGAACGTGAATCGCCTTGCCTTTGAGAGAACGCAACTCCTC
>Ga0315336_1004261_pt1 | contig 17288 bp, 13 predicted proteins | sample ASW5metaG_FD_204512 | JGI IMG/M metagenome (GOLD analysis project Ga0315336, IMG submission 204512) | Ammonia-oxidizing marine archaeal communities from Monterey Bay, California, United States - ASW #5 | ecosystem: Environmental > Aquatic > Marine > Intertidal zone | place: USA: California... | reverse complement strand
CAACCTCATAACCCCAGGTGCGGAACGCACCTTCTGTAAATTTCATAATGTTTCCCTTATGCACTAACGATACTGAACTGCGATCATTATCAATCGCATACTGTATTGCTTTTTTCACGAGTCTTTGTGTCCCTTCTTTTGATACGGGCTTAATACCTAACCCCGATGAGTTCGGAAAGCGAATAGAAACTACTCCCATTTCTTCAGTTAGAAAATTTATTAACTTTTTAGCCTGAGCAGACTCTGCCTCCCACTCGATCCCTGCGTAAATATCCTCGGTATTTTCACGAAAAATGATCATATCTGTTGTTTTAGAATTTTTAAGAGGAGTGCTGATTCCAGAGAAATAACGTATAGGGCGTATGCAAGCATATAAATCCATTTCCTGCCTGATTGCAACATTAAGAGAGCGTAAACCCTCTCCTACGGGTGTTGTGAGTGGGCCTTTTATGGACACGAGATACTTCCTCATAGCGTCTAATGTTTCTTGGGGTAGCCAATTATGCTCACCATATAGCTTGACAGCTTTCTCGCCAGCGAACACCTCCATCCATGCGATCGCACGCTTATCTTCATACGCAAGTTTCACTGCGGAGTCAACGACATGTCGCATAACTGGCGTTACATCAATACCTATCCCATCACCTTCTATATAAGGGATAATAGGTTGATTAGGAACATTTAAAGAATTCTCATCTTTGACGGTTATTAATTCACCGCCAGCTGGTGGGTATATGTGCTCGAAAGAGTTTTTCACTTAAAATTGATCTTCTTCAGTTGAGCCTGTTAATGCTGTGACTGATGATTCTCCACCTTGTATGACGGTTGTCACGTCATCAAAATAACCAGCTCCAACCTCTTGCTGGTGACTTACAAATGAATACCCTTTTTCAGCTGCTGCAAACTCAGGCTCTTGTACTTTTTTTACGTAATGTTTCATGCCTTCACCTGAGGCGTAATCGTAAGCAAGGTCATACATGTTAAACCACATGTTATGTATGCCAGCTAATGTGATGAACTGATACTTATATCCCATAGCACTTAGCTCATCTTGGAATTTCGCTATAGTTGCGTCATCTAAATTCTTTTTCCAATTAAAAGATGGGGAGCAGTTGTATGCAAGCAATTGGTCAGGGTGTTCTTTTTTTACGCCCTCAGCGAAACTTTTTGCAAACTCTAAATCGGGTGTGCCTGTTTCACACCAGACTAGGTCAGCGTATGGTGCGTATGCAACTCCTCGAGAAATTGCCTGTTCGAGGCCATTTTTGACACGATAAAACCCTTCTGCAGTTCTTTCACCTGTTAAAAACGGTTTATCATTTTCATCGAAATCAGATGTCAGGAGATTTGCTGCTTCAGAATCTGTCCTTGCTAACAACAATGTTGGAACACCCATAATATCAGCTGCAAGACGCGCAGCTACTAATTTATCAACAGCTTCTTGTGTTGGTACTAAAACTTTTCCGCCCATGTGTCCGCATTTTTTTACAGCAGCCAACTGGTCTTCGTAATGAACGCCAGCAGCTCCATTAACAATCATGTTTTTCATAAGCTCAAATGCATTTAACACACCACCGAACCCGGCTTCTGCATCTGCTACTATTGGTGCAAAGTAATCAATAAAATCCTTATCGTTTGTGTTGATACCTCTTGCCCACTGAATTTCATCTGCCCTTTTAAATGAGTTATTAATGCGCCTTACAACGGAAGGTACTGAATCATAGGCATAAAGAGATTGATCTGGATACATGGTCTCAGAAGTGTTTGCATCTGCTGCAACTTGCCAGCCTGACAAATAAATTGCTTCAACGCCAGCTTTAACTTGCTGGAGCGCTTGCCCCCCTGTGAGTGCGCCCAAACAATTCACATAGCCTTTTTTTGCTTTTCCTTGTATTAGCTCCCAAAGTTTCTCAGCCCCGCTTCGAGCTATAGTATATTCGGGAAGAAGTGATCCCCTCAGCCTGACAACATCTTCAGCCTTGTATCTGCGTTTGGTATTTTTCCAGCGTGGATTTTTTTTCCAGTCTTCTTGTAGTTGTTTTGCTTGATCCTCTCTATTCATTAAAACTCTCTCTAAATGGCTAATTTTTGCTTGGGTTGTTTACAATCTTATATAGCAAGGGCGCGTATATTAGCAATTTCTTCTGGTATAGTCTGCAGAAATTATTGCAAGAAAAAACAAGCAGCACGTACCTGAGTATAATATCTAATATATTTGCTCAAGTAAATAATGTAAACTACTGATTTAGATGTCCTTTTTAATACGAATGGTTAAGTAAACTATGGCATTAAAAACAGCAGATATATGTGATTCTTGCCCTGAAAAAATCAATATTGCCCAACCTATTTTTAGGGATTTTGGGGGTAAACTGACATTCTCGGGGAAAATTATAACCATAATGTGCTTGAACGATAATTCATTAGTAAGGGATGCTCTGGAATCTGAAGGCAGTAATAGTGTCTTAGTTGTTGATGGGAATGCCTCTATTGAGTGTGCTTTGCTGGGGGACCAGTTAGCAGAACTTGCATATAAAAATCATTGGGAAGGAATTATTATTAATGGGTGTATTCGAGATGCTACCATGATTGCTAAAATTAATATTGGTGTAAAAGCCATTGCAACCCATCCGCTAAAAAGTATAAAAAAAGGCGCAGGCGAAAAAAACATATCAGTAAATTTCGCGGGAGCCGATTTTATACCTGGAGAATATCTGTATGCTGATGTTGATGGGGTAATAGTTACACCATCACAACTTAGTTAACTCTTTATTTATTCAATCGCTCCATAAGCTCTTGCCTTTGCTGCTCTAGCTCAGAAGGAAGTCTATCGCCAAACTTATCAAAATGACCTCTTTGATCTTGGGCTTCTTTTTTTCCATCATCATTATTAATATCCATTAATGCATTAAATGCTTCTTCACCAAAGCTTAAACCCGACCAATTTATATCATCATGATTGGGCACATACCCAAACGGGCTTTGCTGCGCATCTTCTTTACCTGTAATACGGTCAACAATCCATTTCAGCACACGCATATTCTCACAAAAACCAGGCCACATAAATTTTCCTTTGTCATTTTTCCGGAACCAATTAACTCTGAAAATTTTTGGCGCATTTTTCCTGTCTTTGCCAATATTTAACCAGTGTTGCCAATAGTCGGCCATGTTATAACCGCAAAAAGGCAGCATAGCCATAGGATCTCTTCTGATTGCAGCTTGCCCAACGGCAGCGGCTGTTGCTTCCGAACCCATTGTGGCAGCAAGATATACACCGTGCTCCCAGTTAAATGATTGAAATACTAATGGAAATGTTGTGCTTAATCTGCCGCCGAAAATAAAAGCGCTTATCGGAACACCTGCTGGGTCTTCCCACGAAGGATCTAGACACGGACATTCAGTTGCTGGAGCTGTAAAGCGTGAGTTTGGATGTGCAGCAGGAGTATCTGATTCTGGTGTCCAATCATCGCCTTTCCAATCTATTGCATGGGCAGGTGGTTCCCCATCCATACCTTCCCACCAAATATCACCATCGTCGGTTAATGCCACGTTGGTAAAAATACAATTTTTGTAGAGCATCTTAGTTGCAGATGGGTTTGATTCCGTACTTGTCCCAGGACAAACACCAAAATAACCTGCCTCTGGATTAATTGCTCTAAATGTTCCATCTTCATGTGGTTTAATCCATGCGATATCATCGCCAACGGTCCATATTTTCCAACCGTTAAACCCTTCTGGGGGAATAAGCATTGCAAAGTTGGTTTTTCCGCATGCACTGGGAAATGCAGCAGCAACATAAGTTTTTTCACCTTCTGGGGATTCCACACCTAAGATTAGCATGTGTTCAGCTAACCACCCTTCTTCTTTTGCCATAACAGAAGCTATTCTTAAAGCGAAACATTTTTTCCCTAAAAGGGCATTACCCCCATAGCCACTGCCGAATGACCATATTTCTCTGTCATCAGGAAAATGTACTATGTATTTTTCATCATTACACGGCCATGCCACATCAGCTTCACCGCTCTTAAGTGGGGCCCCTATGGAATGCAAGCAAGGGACAAAATCTGCATCGCCGAGCACATCTAATACTTTGCTTCCCATGCGAGTCATTATTCGCATATTCACAGCCGCATAAGCTGAGTCTGTAATCTGAATACCAATATGCGCAATTGGAGAACCTAATGGGCCCATGCTAAATGGCACAACGTACATGGTCCGGCCTTTCATGCATCCAGTAAAAAGAGTGGTGAGTTTTGCTTTCATTTCTGCTGGATCACACCAATTGTTTGTTGGACCAGCATCTATTTCATTTTTCGAGCATATGTAGGTCTGGTCTTCAACTCTTGCCACATCTCGGGGATCTGACCTTGCCAAAAAGCAGTTATCACGCTTTTCTTGGTTAAGTTTGATAAACGTTCCAGCTTCTACTAATTCATTGCACATGCGGTCATACTCTTCTTGTGAGCCATCACACCAATATATATCTTTTGGTTGACACAACTCTTCCATTGCTGACACCCATTCCAGTAAAGCTGTATTGTTAGTTGGAGCGCTTGTTGTATTCATAAATTTTCCCTTAAATATTTTCCTATTGTACTTTTGTTTTTCAATGCTGCAACCTGTACAAAGCGCACGCTAGTGAAAGCGCTGCATGAGGTTACGTGTTGTTTTAGCTGAACGAAGGTTTGCGTCGGTGATAATACTTAACATCTCTGAAATTTACTCTGCCTTCTTCACCAAGCCCTAGATATGCCTCTTTAACATCATCTCTGGCTAAAAGTTCTTTCGCATTACCTTTCATTACCACCCTTCCATTTTCAATAACATATGCGGAGTCTGCATAACGCAATGCTACAGTTGCATTCTGCTCTGCTATCAAGAAAGTCATTCCTTCTTTATTAAGGGTTTCAACTATTTGGAATATTTCCTCAACTATTTGTGGTGACAATCCCATTGACGGCTCGTCAAGCAGCATTAATGTCGGCCGCGACATCAGCGCTCTGCCCATAGCAAGCATTTGTTGCTCACCGCCAGAGGTATAGCCCGCTATACTGTCTTTAACATGAGCGAGTCTTGGTAAATAAGTATAAATCTTATCCAAGTCCTCTCTTGCCTGTGCACGATTTTCACGAATGAAGGAACCAGATAAAAGGTTTTCTTCTACAGTCAAGTTACGAAATACTAGACGCCCTTCAAGCACCTGTATACAACCATTTTTCACTAACTCTGTTGGTTGCATCCCTTCGTTATTTTGTCCGTCAAAATGAACGGAACCCTTGGTAATTTCTCCACGTTCTGCAGGTAATATATTAGAGCAAGCTTTGAGTGTTGTTGATTTACCTGCGCCATTAGCACCCAATAGAGAAACAATCTTCCCCTGCTCAACATCCAAAGTCACCCCATGCAACGCCAGGATCACATGGTTGTAAACAACTTCTATATTATTAACGGATAACATTGACATAATTAATTCTCCCTGCTTAGTGAGGAAATGGCCACGTTCTAAGTTTCTGTTTATAATTTCCCCATAACGCACCAAAGCCGCCTGGTTCACGAATCAATAATGCGATAATAAATATTCCATAAGCCATATTGGACACATTCTCCACAGCAGCTGAATCGAATCCACCGCCTGCGTGTCCTCCTGCTCCGGCAAAAACATAATCACCTAAGACGGTGAACGCAATCGGGAATTCATAAACAAATATTGCTCCTAAAAATGAACCGGTAATGGAACCAAGCCCGCCGATAATCATCATAAACATGATCGTAAACGAGCGGTCGACTTCATAAATCATAAGATCAACGTTACCTATATAGGCAAATGAATATAAAGCACCAGCTATACCGCAATAATAACAACTCACAAAGAAAGCAAGCAATTTCGTTTTAGGAACACTAATTCCGATCGTGCTTGCAGCAATATCCATATCACGAACCGCCATAAAGTTACGTCCTGTTGAGCTACGTATTAGATTCTTGGCAAAATAAGTGAGCCCAATAACAAATAAAATCGCTATGAACCAACGATTGTTATAGGACTGCATATCCCATCCCATCAACTCACTTAATCCGAAATAATCATAATATTTTTCCGGTAAAGCTACGACACCAGAGGGTGTGTAATCTAAGAAATACTTATATTGATTGAAAAACCACCATACAAAATACTGAGCACATAAGGTTGATACGAGCAAATAAAAACCTCTGATACGTATAGCGGGTAAACCAAATACAATACCTACCAGGCCAGCAAAGATACCAGAAATTAACATGGCAGTTGGCCAATTGATCAACCAGTCAGGCAATCTCAGGATTAAATTAAAAGTCCCAAAAGCGCCAATACACATAAATCCAGCTGTACCCAGTGAGAGCTGTCCTGTGTATCCGGTTAAAAGATTAAGACCCAGTGTTGCAAGGCCGACCGCGCATAACGGGATCATGTGTGCGCTCAACCAGTATTCTGAACCATATAATGTTGGTAAAGCAACCAGCAGAATCAACCCAATTGCCACAAACCAGCGATCAAAACGCAATGGGAATATGCGCCTATCCTGATAATAATTAGTTACAAATTGTCCTGCTTCTCTATACCACATATATATTTACTTCCTTATACCCTTTCAATTATTTTTTCACCAAACATGCCTTGCGGTCTGAATACCAAGAACATTAATGCCATGAAATATGCAAACCATAACTCAATACCCTGTCCACCTAGAGCATCAGCAAAATATATCTCCCCAACTTTTTCACCGACACCAATCACAAGTCCGCCGATAATCGCACCCGGGATAGAGGTTAGCCCGCCAATCAAAATAACGGGTAAGGCTTTCATTACAGCTTCAATCAAGGTGAAAGACACACTGACACGTTCTGCCCACAAAAGCCCGGAAATTAATGCAATCACACCTGTTACTGACCACACAATGGCCCATACTCGAGAAAGTGGAATACCTACTGCCAACGCCGCCATGTGGTTATCTGAAACAGCACGTAAGGACACACCTGTACGACTCTTTTGGAAAAAGATTGCCAAAGCAATAATCATACTGCCCGCCACAATGGACACAAATATATCAAACCGGGGGAGCAAGATATCCAACCACGCAACGTGATCCACGATCATGATAGGATCTGGCCTTAATATATCCAGATCAAAAAATTTAGATAGCTGCAAACCATGGACGTCGGCATCCCAAACATACTGCGCCATGCCTTCATGAAAAGTTGCAAGCCCGACTGTTGCCATAAACAAAGAGAGTAAGTCTTGGTTTGCTAAAGGCCGGATCACCCAACGCTCTGTCAGGATTCCCATAATCACCATGATGCCCATAGCCAAGACCATAGCTAGCCAGAAATTCACACCACCTTCAGTCATTCTGACAAATGTCAAAGATGCAACAAGCAGCATTGTTCCTTGCGAGAAGTTAAAAATACTAGAAGACTTGTAAACTAAAACAAACCCGATGGCCACTAATGAGTACATCACTCCTGACATCAGTCCACCTAGTATTACTTCTATAAAATATACCCAATCAAATTCCACTTCTTTCTTCCTCTATTTTGTTTTAGTCGTGACTTACGCCCAGGTAAGCATTAATGACATCCTGATTATTAACCACTTCATCAGGTGTGCCATCGCCTATTTTTTTCCCGTAATCGAGTACAACGACATGGTCTGAGATATCCATTACAACACCAATATCATGCTCAATCAGTACTGTTGTTAATGCATACTCTCTATTTGCTTCTAGTATAAAACAAGACATATCTTGCTTTTCTTCTAAATTCATACCCGCCATTGGTTCATCTAATAATAGCATTCTCGGCTCAGCTGCTAACGCTCTTGCTAGCTCAACTCTTTTTTGCAAACCATACGGTAAACTTGCGGCTTGTGTTTTTCTGATCGCTTCAATTTGCAAGAAACTAATAATTTTCTCAACTGCTTCTCTGTGTTCTGCCTCTTCACGTTTTGCCGAAGGCAAATTAAGGCCTTGCGCCATCCAATTCGTTTTTGTCATCATGTTGCGACCTGTCATAATATTTTCAACGACGTTCATCCCTTTAAAAAGAGCGATATTTTGGAATGTTCTCGCAATACCTGCTTTTGCAGCAACACTAGTAGTCATTTTTGCATGAGTTGTCCCATCAAACGTAATGTTGCCTTCTTGTGCAGTGTAAATACCATTAATTACGTTCAGCATTGAGCTTTTTCCAGCTCCATTTGGTCCTACCACAGCACACACCTCTCCATCTGCAACATTAAAGCTGATGTTCTCGATCGCTTTCACGCCACCGAATGACAATGAAATGTTGTTAATTTGTAATATTGGTTCTGCCATTTTCTCTGTTCCTACGTTGTACTCATAATTGGTAGATTATGCTCACGGTTATCATCCGTGTGCTTATATTCTTTTGCGCCTGAATACAGTGCCTCAATCATCTGGCTATATTGATTATTTATATTATCACGTTGCAATGACCTAGCACGTGTCACTTCACTGTTAGCTATGTTTAATTCTCTGTTGAGGATAACAAATCTTTTTATTTGGAGTGCGCTGTCTAATTCTGCATTGACCGTGCTCAAATGCTCTTTCGTAAGTGTATATACTTCCTCACGAGACGCGAGGTCTGCAAAACCTGTATAACGAATACCCATGCGATCTGCCCAAGTGTTTAGTGAGCCTTCGTACATTACAATAATTGCGGTTACTTCTCCACGCCCATCACCTATTGCGACACACTGCTTTATGAATGGTGACCCTGAGACTAAAACTTCTATAGGTTTCGGGGTAAATTTTGCGCCATTGCTCATTAAGCCAACTTCGGAGATGTTATCCAAAATCATTAAATTATTGTTTTCATCATAAGTTGCCAAATCCCCTGTACGAATCCAACCGTCACTTGTTTTGACGCTGGCTGTTGCTTCTGGATTGTTGTAATAACTGTCGAACATCCCAACTCCTTTGACAAGCAACTCACCAGAACCTTCGTCTATTTTCAATTCAACACCTTCGACCGGAACACCAACATTGTGTCCTTCGTCGCCATCTTCTTGAATAGTAATACATGCTGCAGTTTCAGTTGTGCCATAAGTGTGCTTAAGGTTGATTCCTATACTACGGAAGAAAGAAAAAACATAAGGAGCTATAGAGTCACCGCCCGCTAATGCTACTCGTAGGCGACTGAGTCCATTTACACTTTTCATTGGTGCAAATACTAACAACTGATGTAGTTGATATAATAAAGCATCAACAATATTTGTTCCTGTTGTTATCTTTTTGTTTTCTATCTTCATGCATGACGCGAGTGCCGCATGATACATGCTATATTTTAATTTACCTGCGCTTTGGATACGACTCTCTGCTGATGAAACCATATCCTTATATACAAAAGGTGGAGCATAGAGCACAGTAGGCCCGATTTCTTGCATGTCAATAAGCACAGTTTCATTACTTTCAGGGCAGCTGAGAGTACAACCTGTCACTAAGGAAATAGCATATGTATAAAGCATGCTTGCTGCCATTGACATGGGAAGAAACGCTAAAATTTCATCATCAATCGTCAAATTTTCTGTATTAGTTAAAGAGCGTGCACGATCAATCATAGCAGCGTTGCTTAACACAACGCCCTTTGGTGTTCCCGATGTTCCCGCTGTATGAAAAATAAATGCAGGTGTGTCTCCACTTATTGTTGATACGTCAGGTGCGCTAACGTCCTCTTGGATCATATCGCTAAGCTTAGTGATGCCTTCGTAGTTTTCCATGCCTCGACCGTTGAGATAGATAACTGTTTTCAGCGCAGGGCACTGTCCACGAACCTCTAGCACAGCATCTACTTGCTGCTGATCTTGCGCTATCACCATCTCGCATTCTGACTGAGTTAACGTTTGTGCCAGCGCATCGCCTGTAGAATCTGGATGCATTGGGACAACCACGGCACTGAGTTGTTGTGCCGCAAGGATTGCTTGAAACATTTCAGGGAGATTTGCTCCAATGACCCCTACCCTTGACCCTGGACCCACTCCTTTTGACTTCATGCCAGATGACAAACCAGCTGCTGCTGAAGCAAGCTCGCCCCATGACTGCGATTGCCAAACACCTAGTTTTTTGTGGCGAATTGCCGTTTTTTCAGGGTTATCTGCTGCCTGCTGGCTGAGTAACTTTGGGAATGTATCCATTTATTATTATAGTCTCTAGTGTCTTTGATGCTGGATGATGATACTACATAACCCCCGCTATAATCTCAAATAAATGATATTTTGGAAGAACGCAAAATACTGTTGTTGTGCGTTGGTCATTGATTGAACTGACCTATGCATTAGTATATTATTAAATAATAACTTTATTTACATCTATACAACTACCCCTATATCTAGTATATTACTATTCCCAAGTACATAGATATAGGGGTGGTTGGAGAATCCAGCATGTCTTTGCCTTGGTACAAAAAAATAACCATGAAACATTACCTTGGCGTAGTGTTAGCGTCTTTCACACTACTGGCTGCAGCCAAAAGCAACGAACCATCCTATTTCAAAAACATCCAAGCAAATAATGTTATAAATATTGTCTCAAGAGATGTGCCTCCCGCTTATTATGCTGGCATCGACGGACCCACAGGGTTCGAATATGACTTGGCACGCTTGTTTGCCGAACATATTGGCGTAAAACTTAATTTCATACTGAGATCAAGCCTCACCGAAGTAATACATGATGTGGAAACAGGTAACGTTGATATTGCAGCTGCTTCCATAGCAATCACGGACAAAAGAAAAGAAACTTTGAGCTTTGGTTATAGCTACCTAAAAGTGCGTCAACAGATCGCTTACCATAAAGACACGCCAGCGCCGAAATTAGCAAGTGATTTAATAGGTCGCAGAATCGATATTTTAGCATCCAGCAGTCATGTTGAAATTATGTCGGATTTGCAAGAAAAATATCCTGGCATAAGATGGAGAGAACACCATGATATCGATGTAAATGGTTTATTAGCATTGCTTCAAAACAAAGAATCTGATTTTGTAATTTTAAATTCTCATGACATAGGCATACACAGGCGCTATTTTCCAGAAATAAAAGTTGGTTTTGATATGGCGGCTCCCCGTTCTATTGCTTGGGCATTTGGCAAAGATCATGATAATAGCTTGAAAATTAAAGTTGAAGAATTTTTTGAATTAATAAAACAAGATGGACGTTATCTGCAAATTTTCGATCGTCATTTTGCGGTGAGTAAAAAATTTAACTATTCAGGAATTAGACGTTTTATGCGTCACGCTAAACAAAGACTACCAAAATACATAACTACATTTAAGGAAGCTGGCCGCAACTACGGAGTTGACTGGCGTTTGCTCGCAGCGATTGGTTATCAGGAATCAAGATGGATGCCTGATGCAGTATCATTTACGAAGGTAAAGGGAATTATGATGCTAACAAAACCAACTGCTAGGGAAATTGGCATAAATGACAGGAGAGATCCAGAGGAAAGCATAACTGGCGGCGCTAAATATTTTTTGAAAATTAAAAAAAGAATTTCTGAGAATGTTGTGGAACCAGATCGCACGTGGATGACATTAGCCGCATACAATGTTGGTGTCGGTCACCTAAATGATGCGCGCAAGTTAGCCGTTGAAGATGGGTCTAATCCTAATAGATGGATTAAAGTTAAGAATTTCCTACCTCTCTTAAGTAAAAAGAAGTTTTATGAAAAAACAAAATATGGGTATGCTCGCGGAAATGAACCTGTCATCTATGTTGAAAATGTAAGAAACTATTATGATTTATTGATGAACCTGACAAACAAACCAGTAAGAAAAGAGCCCTATCTAGTCAGGATTACGTTAAAAGCAGTCACTAATGCTAGCGCGTTATAACTAGCGCAATTTCGAAAAAAATTCCTGTAAAAGATTTGCACACTCAGCTGAACATACTCCGCTTATAATTTCAAAATGGTGATTAAATTCACCCCCTTTCATCAAATCAAACGCTCCTCCCAGAGCCCCTGACTTAGGGTCTGCTGTGCCAAAAACAACGCGCGCTATTCTGGCATGGATAATTGCCCCAACGCACATAGCACACGGCTCCAGTGTTACATATAAAGTAGCGCCGGTGAGCCTGTAATTGGAAATATTTTGTGCCGCTGCACGAATAGCTTTAATTTCGGCATGTGCAGTCGGATCGTCTAGTGCTATAGGTTGGTTCTGCCCCTCGCCAATGGTTTGCTCATCTGCAACTACCACAGCTCCAACCGGAACTTCTGATTGCTTTTGCGCTTCGTGAGCAAGCTCTATGGCGCGATGCATCCAGATTTCGTGGTTATTTTTCAAGAAATATAAGTATCCTAACAATCAGTAATCACTAAACAGTGTGCAGGGGCTCTCAAAGATAACAGCAAGATTGTAACGTATAGCTTATTCATATCTATACTGGTATAGCTTGAATTTAACGTGAAATCAATTATTTATACAAAAACCTGCGGTAATGCGACCCCACAGGGCGCATTGTAGCAATATGTTGTGGGTTTCTAGCTATCTAACAGTAAAGATTACTTGAAATGGATCAGCCCCGTTTTTAACTGCTATCAATTGCCCATCAAACGAGCCATCGGAAGCAAAATCAACACTTACCGAACCAGAAAGATTAAAAGACATTTCAAATTGGGTTGAGTCTTCAGTAAACACCAAAGGATTACTAAATTGCACTACATAAAATATCCTATGAGCATTAGCAAGGCCTGTGGCTGTGGTGAAATTATCAGATTGCAATAGTTTTGCCATCGACAGATCACTGAAAGCACCATCATTGAAGCTTTGAAAACTTGTTGAATCCCAAGCTCGCCAATTTGTATTTATAGCATTGAGTCCACCATTATCATGGTCATCATGCATGTTCTCAATAAGCTCGGTCGCAAATTGAGGATTAGCATCAGCGAGAGCTCCACATGTATTGCCTAACCCTGCGTTACCATCATCACCGAAGTTCACAGGCTCCAGTCCACCTCTCATTGACGCAGTTGCATTGTTATATGTTGTAACGTTGGTGTTCGTCCAGCAAGCTACTCCGGAAGAGCGATCACCTCCTGCGGTATAACCCTCAACAGCGGCGCTATAAGATTCCGTATGCTTGATTTGCAAAGCATTACTAATTACGGCATACGCATAACGATATTCACCCGGCTCGAACTGCATTGGCTCTGCTACCAAAGGTTTGTCTGTAATGACACCAGCCGATGTGTTTTGTAAAGTAAGTTGTCTGCCTGTCGGGATATTTAGCATTTCATAACACTGATCCGTTGGGTTAGTTGCAGTCAATGCGCTAATAGGACTTTGTTTACACAAGCCTGCTTTATAAAACGTTAAACGGTAAAAATCTGGGGTTTCATTACAATTATCTCTTATCTTTGAACTACCAGCATCAGTTGGGCCACCATCAGAATTTAAAAGTATCGCTCCACTACCATTTCTTGTGCACGCACCGTCACAATTACTACTCATATCGTTCCGGCACCCTGAAGCGTCCCATGCATCCTCTAAATCATCTGCGTAACTTGCAGATTGAAAAAACATTACGAATAAAGTAGTACAAAAAAATAATTTTAATTTAGTCATATTGCTTTCCCTTTAGTATCCGCTCACAATGACAGAGCCACTTTTAATCTTAAGTACTTTGATTTTATTTTCTCTTTCTACAGGTTCATAGAGTTGATCACGTACGCTAATATATTCCATCCAACCTCTGGAAACGTTTGCAGAGATTTGTTCTTCACCTAAAGGCACGACCATATTCACTGAAGCAAAAAGATCTTCGTCTGCTTTATTGTTGTCTTCATAACCAACTTCAAATTTTACATGCCCATATTGACCAGCAAGACCATACTTGCCTCCGTATTCCTTATAAGTATCTGCATCGTTCTCCCACTCATAATAAGTACCAAAGATTCTCAAATCAAAACCTACCGGCATATGATAATCTAACCTTGCATCCCAACCGTCTAAAGCTTCTTCGGAGCCCTTTGAGTTAGAACGGATGCCACTGTGCGCATTGTAATAGTTAGCACGCACATCAAACACACTTGAAATCGCTTCAACACCATAACCACTTCGCTGATGATATTCATCGAAACTATAATCGACGAATACATTCGCACCTAGTAAAATTTTATCGTCGTAAAATAACTCACGGTAACCAAGACCAAAGTTTATAGTTGCGCTGTCATCGTAATAAGTTAACGTATTCTGATTAAAAAAGGCATTGTTCGCGCCCTCATAAATCTGATTGACGTTAGTAATGCTCAATGAAGTCTTCATGTTGTCTTGGACTTCTACTTTTATATCAAGATACTTAACTCGATCAAACGCAGAAAGGGACTCTGCTAGGTCAGATGCCACTAAATCTAAATAATTATTTGTCTTGCTGAATGCGGCGGCTTCTAAATTTTTAATAAGCATTTCTTTGGCGGACTCACCATGACTCGCCGTATACGGTATCAACATGCATATCGCGGCAACAAAATAAAACTTTGTCTTTGAAAAAAGCTTATTCATGGTGAAAAAATTTAGTTAGTTATTTTTTTATAATTATCAATTAAAAAGACTACATGAATGGCTTTATTCTTACAATAACCATTTATAAGTATTTGAATTGTATTGAATTATCACTCCCACTCAATAGTAGCAGGGGGTTTAGTGGAAATATCATAAGTAACGCGAGCAATGCCCTCAACTTCGTTAATTATACGTGTTGAGACTTTTTCTAAAAAATCATAGGGAAGTTTTGCCCAATGGGCAGTCATGAAATCAGTTGTTTCAACCGCGCGTAATGAAACTACATATTCGTAACGACGCCCGTCCCCCATGACACCCACTGTTTTGACCGGGATAAAAACAACAAATGCCTGAGCTACTTTGTCATACAGATTATTTGCCCTGAGTTCTTCAATAAATATATTGTCAGCTTCTCTGAGTAAATCTGCATATTCTTTTTTTACTTCTCCAAGTATACGCACACCAAGACCAGGTCCTGGAAACGGGTGTCGAAAAACAATCTCTTTTGATAAACCAAGGGCGACTCCAATCTGTCTGACTTCATCTTTAAATAAATCACGTAGTGGTTCAATTAAGGAAAGATTCATTTTTTCAGGCAAACCCCCAACATTATGATGTGATTTTATAAGATGGGCCTTGTTTGTTTTTGCAGCTGCTGATTCTATTACATCAGGGTATATTGTCCCCTGAGCTAACCACTTTACGTTTTTAAGTTTTACAGACTCTTCTTGAAAAATATCTATAAATAAGTTGCCTATAGCTTTTCTTTTATCCTCGGGATCCTGAACACCTGAGAGTTTATTGAGAAATCGGTCTTGAGCATCTATACAGAGAACTTTTATTTTAAAGTGCTTATCAAATGTCTCCATAACTTGCTCAGACTCATTCAGTCTTAACAAACCATTATTGACAAAAACACATGTAAGTTTTGACCCTATAGCTTTACTAAGCAGACATGCAGCAACAGAGGAATCCACGCCTCCCGATAAAGCTAAAACTACTTGGTCATTGCCAACAATTTTTTTAATTTCGGCAACTTTATTTTTTATAATATTTTCTGGATTCCATGCAGAATCGCAATCACAAATCTCGTGGACAAAGTGATCTATTATTTGCTGCCCATTTTCTGTATGGGTAACTTCAGGATGAAATTGAAAACCATATAGTTTCTTCTGAGCATGCTCCATAGCCGCGATGGGAGAATTATCGCTTTGTGCGATAGCTTCAAAACCCTCGGGCAAGCGATCTACTTTGTCTCCATGTGACATCCATGCATTAAATTCTGCATTACTCTGAATATTCTTAAATATACTTGCTGTGTTACCTATTTTTACGCGTGCGTGACCAAACTCTCTCTTTGATGACGATGCAACAGAACCGCCTAGCTGTTGTGCCATAATTTGCATTCCATAACAGATTCCTAACACAGGGGTGTCCATGTTATAAATCAACTCGGTTGGTTCTGGTGCATCTGATGCAGATGTTGATTCTGGGCCACCTGAAAGTATTATTCCTTTTGGTGCAAAAAGCTTGATCTTGTCTTCTGCAACATCACAGGAGAAAACTTCACAGTAGCATCCTGATTCTCTGACACGTCTGGCGATAAGCTGGGTATATTGGGAACCAAAATCAAGAATTAATATCTTGTCGGCATTGCTATCGCTATTCATGGGCTAGTTATCAACCCTATAATTTGGGGCCTCTTTTGTAATACTGACATCATGCACATGGCTTTCTCTCATACCTGCTGCAGTTACTTTTACGAAAGATGCTTTTTTATGCATTTCTGTAATTTCGCGGCAACCTAGATAACCCATGCTTGAACGTAGTCCTCCTAAAAGCTGGTGGACTATTGTAGCTAGAGGGCCTTTGTAAGGAACACGTCCTTCAATACCTTCAGGGACAAATTTTTCAAGATCATCATAACTATCTTGAAAATATCTTTCGCTTGATCCTTTTGCCATTGCACTCAAGGAACCCATGCCACGGTAAGATTTATATGACCGTCCTTGGAAAAGCTCAACCTCTCCAGGAGCTTCTAGAGTTCCTGCAAATAAGCCACCAATCATCACGCTATCTGCTCCAGCTGCTAATGCTTTTGCAACATCACCAGAAAATCTAATTCCCCCGTCAGCAACAACAGGTATGTTTGTTTTTTTGAGTGCAGCTGAAACATCAGAAATTGCAGTAATCTGTGGAACTCCGACGCCAGCTACAATTCTTGTTGTACATATTGAACCGGGGCCTATCCCTACTTTTACACCATCAACACCTGATGCAGCTAATGCTTTTGCTGCTTCCGCCGTAGCTATATTGCCAGCTATAACTTGAAGTTCTGGATAATTTTTCTTAATCCATGCCACTCTATCTAATACACCTTTTGCATGACCATGCGCTGTATCTACTACAACTATATCTATATTGGCATTGACAAGTGAACTGATGCGTTCTTCTGTGTCTCCGGTCACACCTACTGCAGCAGCAGCGATTAGACGCCCCTGAGTATCCTTACAAGCGTTGGGGAAGTCAGTTGATTTTTGAATATCTTTTACTGTAATCATGCCGCGTAACTGAAATTTAGAATTTACAACTAATATTTTTTCTATACGGTGTTCATGCAATAATTCTTTTGCTTGTTCTCTTGTCGCGCCTTCCTGAACTGTCACAAGCTTTTCTTTAGGAGTCATTATTTTTGTAACTGGTTCGTTTAATCTTGTCTCAAACCGAAGATCTCGGCTTGTTACGA
>Ga0315336_1004260_pt1 | contig 17290 bp, 15 predicted proteins | sample ASW5metaG_FD_204512 | JGI IMG/M metagenome (GOLD analysis project Ga0315336, IMG submission 204512) | Ammonia-oxidizing marine archaeal communities from Monterey Bay, California, United States - ASW #5 | ecosystem: Environmental > Aquatic > Marine > Intertidal zone | place: USA: California... | reverse complement strand
CACGGAGCATTATAGTGTCTTGAAAGGAATGCCGGTCAACCGTCCACTACTAAGGGTCATCAGAAAAGACTAATCGTTAAAGCCAGATGGACCCGCAATGACCGTCCAAAGTTCCAGGCTAAGTTCCACGTTGCCGAAGAAGCCCCCGACGGTCCACGGGTAAGACTTACCGACGGACCCCTTAAGCACACCCCCACCGCCACCAGTAACCCCACTCCCATCGGTTTCCCGGTGTAGGGTGTCTCTGAAACAAGAAAAGCCCCCCGGAGATAAATCAGGGGGCTTATAGCATATTGGTTGCCGGGCAAAAGAATGTGCCAATTCGTCCATCGAGAAGCAAGAGGACACTTGATATTTGGTCAACGTCTTGGCCGACTAAATCAGGTGACTACTTGCCCCATTCTCCGAAGCCTTTCCTCTGATCAATCATGTCGTTCACTGGTAGGACTTCAACAGGGCCGTTCCACATTTGGTCTGTAAAAAGGGCTTGAACATCTGCATAATCGTCGGCGTCCACTATGGCGAAAAGTCTATGTAGTGTTTGATGGCCAATGGCGCTTAGAACCTTCACCTTGTCATTCCCTTCGACCCACCTCTGCGTATCAACGCGTGGTGCTACACCTGGGTCACCTTTTGCTCGTTTTGCTCCATCACAAGTATCCCAATAGTGCTGAGCCATTACATGGAAAATCATATTGGTTCCTCCGAGAACTTAGATTTGGACTCAGCAGCAATATTAGTGACAAGCCTTGGAGATGTCTATCTCAATCATCGCCCCCTCCCCCCCGCAATGACCGTCCAAAGTTACAGGCTAAGTCCTGTGTTGCCGAACAAGAATCCCAGCGCCTAGGGGAACGGTTTGTCCAGCGACTCAGCTAGTGCTACCGCACGACGTTGGCAGCCTGCAATATATCGGGGCTGACGGGACGCACCATGAAGGAACGTCCGTCAATCTACACCTCAGGTCATCACGGACTTGGAACACTGTCAGACTTGGGCAAATCTCTATCCCTCAAATCAGGATGTCCTATAAGTTCCCTACACCTCATGCGGACGAAAGGAGAAATATTATGCCAAGTTATATACAACAGATTAGAAGAATTCCAAAACTAGGGAAGAGTGAATCAGTTCTCCAGCATTCGATAGAAAGACTCAAATCATTGAATCACCGAGGGAATGTAAATTTCACGGTATCTGCCTCGGGTGAATCTGCAGGTGCCATCGCTACTGACATCCCGTTTAGTTCGGTCTCCGACCTTGAGTTATTCCACGATGCTTTCCGGAGTAGTCTTGACTCTATTGAATCGTTCGACGAAATCGCCGAAGAGTGTGCGAAGGTTGAATTACAGATATATCGAGTCGTGGAACCCGGTGTCCAGCCAGATGGATGTGCAAAATATAACGCTCGGAACATATTAGTCGCGAAGAGGGGTGAAGTTGAGAATGGCATAGCGACGTTGAGAGAACTCAGGAGTACTTTCGAAACCCTCACCCCTTTGATAACGGTTCCTGTCGGCGTTAATGCTGATATCGTCAGAGCGGTGGCCCAGTTAGCGTCCTTAGAAATTAGAGCAGTGGTCCAATGAACAGACATCATACAAATTCAAGGAATATAGGGCGCGTATCGGCAGTTTGACAATCCATAGGTTTGTTGAGGTCAATAGAGTTGAATATCACAGCCAAGATTGACACGAATAATCAAACCGATTTAGTGCACACCGCGGAAAAGTGAGCTTTGTACCAACATGCCGCGGAAGCCGTCGCCAATCTGCTGAAGCGGGATTAATGGAAAACCGTTCTTGGGTGTCTCTCAAATATATTCAGATGCGCAACAAGACCTAACGCACGGTGTTTAGGATATGCTAGGCTCCTCAAGCACTAATCTAAGGAGATAAATCATGCGAGTAATGATAAAGGCAATTTTCCCTGTAGAATCCGCCAATAAGGCTATCACTGACGGTAGTTTAGAAGACACCCTCGGCTCCATCCTTGGTGACCTCAAACCTGAAGCGACTTATTTCGGTCTTCAAGAAGGAGCACGTACCGCATTCGTTGTGGTAGATGTAACGGATTCTTCCGAACTCCCTCGTCTTGTTGAGCCGTTTTTCCTAGCGTTTAATGCGAGTGTTGAATGTTTCCCTGTGATGGTCCCAGAAGACCTTATAAGCGCTGGGCCTGATATCGGAGCAGCGGTTAAAAAATACGGTTAATGTTTACTAAGATATTTAATTAAGAACATGCATTGAATTTCAGAAGGGAATACGTTGGTGGTCGACAACCTTCTGAAGCGCAAGTCTTCAGACATATAGCTAAGAAGTTTCAGTCACTTTTGGCCAATAGCCGAAAAGCGAATACCCCTTGGCGATGACCCAGGGGGTCGTTTTCGTGCCTGGAAATGTGGTGCCGAAGGTCACGGACCGCCACGGGGGTGCCAGCACCGAGTTTTGAGCTTGATACCATGCCTAGTGCGAAGTGGTGCCATGTATTGCGACGTCTAGATTTTGAGTCTAATACCGGCCCAAACCTAGCACCACGTGTTGCCATGTGGTGAAGAGTGCGGATGCTTTTCGGACGCCTTTTAGACCTCTTGTCGGACCATTCTACAATGAGAGAATTTGTCGCCCCTCTTTGTGTAAAGAGCCATCACTAAGCCATCGCCGTTCTGTCTATTAGCACTGTGGTAAATGACGACTACCTCATAGTTCTCATACAACACTTCCAAATCATCTATGCTCGTCAGGTTGCCACCAACGCCAGTCCAATACAATGTCTCCTGTCTATTCCTAGTTCCTGACTTGCCAACGAACTGGAAATCGCCGATTAAGAACTCTGCGAACCGATTGGAATCTTTATTGGCAAAGCCTTCCTGACATGCTTTCCACGCTTCGGTAACTGAAGACATTAGTATTCCTCAGTGAGGTTGACATTATGCCCCAAAACCAATGATGTGGAAGTAGGGTCTGTGGTTTTTATCTTGAGTTTCTTCGTTCCCTAGAGGGCGGCATGGGGTCCGGCGGCTGAAAAATAGGGAGTCGCTCGGGTGACCTTGCGGCACAGCGATTGGGTGGTCCGTACCGCCCCTATGGTACGGGTCGTCGGTGACTCCGACCTACTTGGAGCCGTCAGCGTTCATGACTTATATCTCACGGTTCCGGGCCCGGACGGATGGAAAATCGATTATGGCGCCGTCGAAAGGCCAGGAAGGATCGTGACGATAATAGCCCAGATGTGATGAACGTCACTATTTCAGGACGTTCTAAGTCACGGAATCCCTTATTTCCCTGTGTGAAGATTGATGCAGATCAAATAAAACTAAGGGGGAAAGGGAAATGTTAAGTCTCACGAGTGTTAAAACCCATGCGGTAAGTCTCTCCATAGCAGGGGCTATAGCCTTATCTAGTGTACTAGGACCAAGTATGGCTTCAGCCAGTCCACCGAATCTCGTCCAGAACGCGTCCTTTGAATACACCCAACTTGCGAAGGGGGGATATTCGATGGCTGTTGATGGGTGGACTAAGAATGGTGGATCCTTCGTTTATGCCTGTAATGCATGGCAATGCTATGAGGAACCGGAGATGGTCATGGATGAGTTCAAGATCAATCTCCCCGCAGACGGTGTGAATATCTTGTTCATGCACAATAAAGGCGGAAAAGGCGTAGGATTGGCAGGAGTAATGACCGAAGACATCATACCCATAGACACCGCCAAGGAATACGAGTTTCAGGCGTCTTACTTCACCCTCCCAGGATATGAGGGATCAGCGGTGATGCACATGGTCCTCTACGACTCCAAGGGGAAGGGTTTGCACAAAGTTGGGACAAGTGCTATGACAGCGAAATCACCCGGGTGGAACAACTGGCATACTGCGACCTATAAGTTCAACCCGTCATATTACCTGGCAGACTATCCGGACCTCGCGGGCGTCAGATTGGAGCTAAGGCAGGGGTTTGCCACATATAATGCAGACAAACTCACAATGGTTGCATTTGACGATGTAAGATTCGAAACGGTGAATTAACAAACCTTGGTGATAATCTGCCGTATCAGCGCACTAGGGTATACAAGTGGTATTTAGGTCACCCAGACAAAGCTGATGTCAACCCGGATTCAAGAAAGCGGTATCGCGGCTTCGCGGCACCGCTTTCTTGGTCTGCGGCTGGTGCCACTGAACTGTTCCTGGACCTAAACCAAAGCCTCGGGCTTTCGGTAGATCAGGGTGTCTAAGATTCAATCTTCAACGCCCTAATATTTTCTCAACTTTTTTGGAGTCCTGGTCGACTTCCCCAAATTTTTCCGGAGACAAATTTCGAAAGTCTGAGGCTTTTGCTAGCTTACGGCAAAACTAATATGTACGTTTGCCAGCATCATCACCGGCACAGTACTCAGCACATTGATCGCTAGGCAGGAAGGCTATCGCAACATAGCCCTCCGGGTCATCGTGGCTATTGTCGGCGTAATGACAGGCTACAAATTCACCGAATAACACCAGCGCTTACGCACAGGGCAAAAGCGCATTTTCGTAAGCTGCCCCTCATCTGGCTAAGGCGGCCAAAAGGCTTTCGTCTTCTCAGGAATGCCCACCTTTGAGAGGGTCGATTGAAATTAGCACTAATAATTAACCCTAACATTGGAACCTAGGTACGTTGATGAAATAGTACACTGGCTGCTGGCTGCTCACGTCAAAGCCCAATATCTGAACCTCGTACTTGCCCTCTGCAAGCCCACTGTTTTCCCCATCCACACTTGCCCGCTCCCAAACCGAGTTTCCAGACAGGGCGTCTGCTATTACCTGCTTCTGTGGACTCCTTATTATCAGATCCACATCATTATGCGCTTGGTCAACATCCTCTGGCCACCAGATTCCTGCCTGTATTCCGCACACGCCTACTGGAACGTCCACTTCGATCGTCGCCAAGTCTCCAACGTCGTTCAAGGTGACAGTTCCAAAAAGCCCAGGTCCAGCTACCATCTTGGGCCTGCCGACTCCTTCTATGTTCAGCTTGGCTATACCCGGCTCCACTCCGATGTAGTCGTAGGAGCCTTCCCACTTGGTGGTGTGCTCCCCGCTGGCTATGAGTGCCGCATAGATATGGCCTGGTGTCAGCCAGGTCGCAAAATCCGAAACATGCTCTAGAAAGTTATTGTAAAGCATCGCCATCGCAGCGACCGTAGGAGCGGCTGCACTAGTTCCCCCAAATTCGTCTGTCTTATCGTCCCCACTTGCAATAGAAGTTTTGTAATGAGAGTAGCCGAGGATGTCCGGCTTGTACCTACCATCGGTGGTTGGGCCTCTGCCCGAATAACCGCACACATTGGAGATAAAGCCGTCTTCAGTACACGGCGGGTCAATGTCATGGGCCCCCACTGCGATAACCTTGTGGGCGCTTGCCCCGTCAAGAACGCTACCAAAGGCGGGTTCGTACAACGGATCGTTATTCTCATCCGTTAGGATAGCTCCCGTTCGAAGTACACGGTCACCGCAAGTACCAACTTTGTCATTTTTACTGTCCTCATATGTACCTTCGATTCTATGGGCGTCCAAAAAGCGGTAATTGCTTTTTTGCTGGATGGTGTAGGTATTGGAGTCTATAAGTGCTGGCGTCCACCCCAATTCTGTCAGAATCCATTTCTGGGTTTCGTTTTCCTGGTCTAGCCGGGTAACGACTGACCAGTCTTCTGCATCTTTTTGATGTGCGTCCAAAAATCGGTTGCTACTCTTTTGTTGGATAGTGTAGATGTCGTTGCCCAGGTCGGTCAGAATCCATCTCTGTGTATCATCGTTCTGCTCTGGCCAGCGGGTAACTACCGTGAAGTCTTTGGCAGCACCTTCATATGCGTCCACAAATCGGTTATTGCTCTTCTGCTGGATCGTGTAGGAGTTGTCGTCCGAAGTGCCCAGGGCGGGAGTCAGAATCCATCTCTGTGTATCGTTTTCCTGGGCTGCCCGGGTGACGAGTCTGAAGTCGGGTTTTCTTGTTTGGCAGGCATCATTGCCGGTTGAGACGATCACGATCAGCCCATTGTCATAGGCATCGTCAAAATGCTGAGAAAGCAGATCAAGGCCACCTTTCGTCCCCCAATCACCGTAGGAGTTACTGATGACGTCGTTCCCAACCGAGATAGCTTTTTGGATGGCACGTTGGACATCACTATAAACATAAACGTCTGGGTTAAGGTTATTGGTCACTTTCCAGTGGTCAGTCGTGATTCGGGTGATGCCTCTAAGGTCAACCCCGAGATCATCTGATCCCCTGATAGCACCTAAGATTGGAGTCCCGTGATTCCTAGAGTCTGAGATGTCATAGTTCGGGAAACTGTCCCCAGCCTTTCCAATGGGAGGTCCTCCATCTCCCCAGCACGTTTTGCCCCCTTGATTGCAGTCCCCAGCAAAGGCTCCTAGGTTGTCATTTTGATATGCGTCCATATATCGACCAGTGCTCTTTTGCTGGATGTGGTAGACACTGTCGATAGAAGTGCCCAATGAAGGGGTCAGCACCCATTTCTGAGTATCGTTTTCCTGCTTAAGGCGGGTGACCAACCTGTGGCCGTCTTTACGTTCATATGCGTCCAAATATAGGTTATTGCTCTTTTGTTGGATGGTATAACTGTGACCCGTCGATTTGGTCAGAATCCATCTCTGTGTATCGTTGTCCTGGTATGGCCTGGTAACGACCGAAAAGTCTAAGAGGTCATTTAGAGCATTATCTCCATGAGCGTCCATATATCGACTAGTGCTCTTCTGCTGGATGGTGTAAGTGTCATCGCCCAAATCGGTTAGGATCCATCTCTGCGTGTCGTTGTCCTGCGCTAGACGAGTAACTAGTTTGTAGTCGTTTGCAACGTCGTCATCCAACATATCGTGGGTGATGCGCTTACCGCTATCGATCACTCCGATGTATCCCCAGTTATTTCCCAGATTATCGTAGGGATCCGTACCCATTGCCTGACGAACATCCATAACGTCGTCGTTGGCCATCGCAACAATACCCACTACATAGGAAGGTTCCAATTCGCCTTCATCTAGGCTCACTGAGATGACATCATCAGACTTTGCGAGCCCTTCCACGTCGGTTATCCGCATGCTCACGACAGGGGTGCTCGACAGCCAGGGTACATAGATTGGTTCCAATTTGATCAGGCGTCTTAACCTATTGACAAATTCCGCCGCCTGCTTGTTCCGGGCGGCTTGTAATCTCTTGATGTAGCTTTCCCTTTGAATCTGAACCGCCTCAAACTCCTTCGTTCCTCTTTCCTCAGCGCCAAAGCGTGGCATCGGTTTGAGATCTATCGGGTCCCTCAAATGAACCACGATGTTCTCGCGTTCATCTGGTTTAGCGTCGTTGATCCGTTCCTGCAACGATGCTGAAATCTTCGAAGGCGGCGTCGGCACTACGAGCGCAGGACCCTTGTCAAAGGGTAATTCTACTCTGGTCTGGAGTGTTACTTTAACTTTATCGGAGGGCCCAACGCTGGGTTTGCCTAACCCGCCCTCATCGCGTAGTTCTACCACCAAGCCCTCGAACCCGCCGATGCCAGTGACGTCCCGACCTCTACCATCCCATGCTGGGAACCTAAAATTCTCGGCTATTGGAGTACGTATAATACGCGGCCCCGTCCGCTTTTGTGGCCTTGTTGTCTGCTCCCGTGATGTGCTTTCTGGATTCACCTCGGCTATTGGAGTACGTGCGATACTTGGCCGCGTCGGGGGGTGTAGCCTTATTGGCTGCTCCCTTGGTGTGCTTTCCGGAGTCACCTCTGATGGCGGTACAGCTATTGGTGAACCCACCATTGGTGTCTGAGTAGGTCGCCCTCTAGTCTCATCAGTCAAATCGCATGCAACGAAGCCAACACCGAGCCCAACAATCAGCCCAGCCAAGACTACCAACCATGGCATTGATACTCCGGCTGGATGCGTTCCGCTGTTTTTCATCGGTTTTACACCTAATCATGATTGGTAGCGAGGCCATCGAAGCTCACGCGAAGCCAGTCAAAGTGGTAGTCCATGGTTAGGAAGGCGGTATTAGGTGGCTGGATACCGAACGCTGTTTCTAGCTCAAATTTAAGTTCAGTAGAAAGCCGAAAGTCTGGGGTCCCAATCGCAATCGCTACTGGGAAGAACTGCTCTTTCCTGTTCTAAAACTCCAAGTGTTCTAGCTATGTCATTGTTCTAGTAGTACTCCCGCTGGTCTACATCAGGGCAATCATGAATGTTGCATGCAGAGATGGAGTCAAGCCACAATAAGAGGGCGGATGATCCGGCCTGTGCGCACTCTTCGTCCTGTTGAGCAGTGGCACCACTACCACCAATAGCCCCGACCAATTCTCCATTCTTATGCAATGGTACTGCGCCTTGTGCTGGAAGCATCCGACCTCCCATGTTGGTGATGATGGCCTGTATAACCGGAGAATCGGCCTGCAACGCTCCACTGGCACGCCCAAACCCAGCGGATGCGGCCGCTTTACCTTGGGCGACAATAGCGCTAACGGCGCTTGCTCCTTCCATACGGTTGAATGCGAGTAGACTCCCGCCGGCGTCACACACTGCAATGCTTACTTTGACGTTGAGTCCGTTTGCCTTTGCTATAGGTGCCTGAACCATTCTGTTTGCTTCTAGCAATGTAAGTGCCATTATCCGCCCCGTTTAGTTGGTTTCTGGGACTTGATTCTACAACATTAACTTCGACTAAGTGTCGAGGGGATTGTCCTAGGTTCCTGGGGTGAAGCCGGTAAAGATTAGGCGGACCATACGCCGAGCAGACTCCCTGGTCACCACGCAGTTCCTCCTTGATCAAATCGTGACGACAATAGCCCAGATGTGATGAACGTCACTATTTCAGGACGTTCTAAGTCACGGAATCCCTTATTTCCCTGTGTGAAGATTGATGCAGATCAAATAAAACTAAGGGGGCAAGGGAAATGTTAAGTCTCACGAGTGTTAAAACCCATGCGATAAGTCTCTCCATAGCAGGGGCTATAGCCTTATCTAGTGTACTAGGACCAAGTATGGCTTCAGCTGATTCATCAAACCGTGTCTCTGGTTCTCCCGTAGGTACCGTCGGAATAATTGTTCCAGATATAATCATCAACCCAGGTTACCTCCCGTCCGAACGTAAAGCTATCATTGACCCAGGGTTTCGCCCACGCGCCGCTAAAATGATCGTTGATCCGATATATAGCGAGGCCATAATCGATCCGATATATAGCGAAGCTATAATTGATCCAGCACATCTCCCTGAAGTTCATATGATGGCACGTGTGATGCCACGTGAGGAGTAGGACCACGGTTAGTGTCTTTAACGATGCACCGGTCACGGTTTCTAAGCTTTTCTCAAGATGATTGTTGAACACTGGTACTATGCCGACGAATTTATCACAATAACACCGGATCAAGAGATCAAATTTGATGAGAGGAATGAAGACCTCGGTCACGCTAGTTATTAGTTGATGCGGAGGAGGTCTCCGCATCAGTTAGAAATAGTTAGCCGTTGGGCTGCTGCGTCTATCGCGATTAACCGCAAAGTTCTAAGGTGACAAAGGTCACAGACCTCTCCTCCACATTGCAGCACCCTACAGAGGTACAACTGTGGCAGGGACTCCACTGAGTCAACGGAGATAAGACTACGCAGTCTACTCTGATGACGTCCGAAATTGAGGGGACATAGACCATGGTAGAAGACCGAAAAGAAACTAACGAGGATAAAGCGCAAGAGAAATTTGAATTCACCTCAGAATGCGAGGCACTTAGCTACGTCTCACTGGACCAGGCTCGGGTCTTGGCCATGCGTACCGCAAGGGATGACACCGCCTTCTACGGACTAACTTATTCGGGACGAGAACTCGTCAGGGAAGAACTCAGTGCTGAGGAAAGCGAGGACTACTACTGTATCCGCCTGAGATATCGTCCTGCAGAACGTTTCAACGGCACGCCTGGTGTAGAACTCTTCATGATTGGAAAACTAGGCACGATCGAGTTACGCCAAATCCTGACTGCTCCCAAATCCAAGAGGGTGATGATCTCTCCGTTTACCTTGATTGGGGTACTGGTAGTAGCCTTTATAGCGGTTGGGATTCTCTGGACTACTGAACTGTTCCAATCCAATCTCACAGGCATGGCCACTAGACCAGACACCTCATCTTTAGGATCAGAGAGTATCCTTCTGTCTCCAGATATTTCAGCAGAGCTGATATCCCCCGAAGGGAACGTCTCGGCACCCGGCAAACTAGTCTACCCTACACTCTCCAGCTCTGACATAGCGATACTGCCTGAGGATTCCATTTCAATGCCGGCATCCACGCCTGTTCCTTTCAATATATCTATACCAGACCAACGCATTAGTAACAACTTGGCCCCCAATCCTTCATTCGACCAGGGAACTACTTCCCCTACTGGGTGGACTGCCTCAACGAGAGGGAGCGATGCCGTTCTTAAATGGGATGAAAAAATAACTCGCAATGGGGACCACTCGTTAAAGATCAGTGGTAGTCGGTCGGGCAGCCGAGGCTGGCCCGGATGGGAAACCGTGGAAGTGCTTCCAATAGAACCTGGCGAGGAGTACAAGTTCTCGGTTTGGACTTATATAGAGGGCCGAGCGATTATCTGGATGGACATAGACATACTTGATTCTTCGGGTAAAAGCCTGGGGAGTGCGAGTTCAGGAAACATCCTATTGGGGCAAACCGGAGAATGGTTTCAACAAACCAAGGCGTTTAACACTGCCCATTACAAAGAAATATATCCCGACATGACAGCCGTTAAGCTCGGATTGAGACTGTCATTACTTTATGATCATTTTGAGATTCCTGTAGATTCGGTGACTTCGATTTATTATGATGATGTTCGATTCGAAGCGGAACACTGATAGGGTTTGTTCCTAATCTACTCCGTCCGGGCATTTAGAATCCTAAACGGAGCCTTCACCGGTTTGTGCAAATAGAGAGAGGTCCAAAGTCTGGCGATGTCTATTACGCCACGACATTCGGAGTAGAGGAAGGGGACTAATGACACCTACATTACGCCCGAACGTTAATGAAGATTAGTCAACAAGGATATCCCCTGTAGACACCGACGTGCATCCGGTACCAGTGATTCACACGGGCCAATAATGCGATCGAAAAGTCTTCGCAAAGGGGGGTCCAGGTGATACCACTCCTCGCAATCAAGGACCCAGGCACCCGAGAAATACTGTGAAACCCGCGGCCTCGAGAGCGCCCCTAGCGCCGTAATTATAGAAAACAGGTCTAACTCGGTGATGAATAACAGTTCAGAGATGCGGAAAAGTGCCAATCACCGGATTATTGCAGGTAAATTGCCACGGCGCTGAGATAGCTGGAAGTGAATTCCTGATCTTCTTTCCGATGATGGGAAATGCGGTTGGCCAACCCAATCATTATGATGCCATTCGATTCAAATGAGGCATGTCGGTTATCGTGATTTTCCCGTGGGATGTGGCCACGATACCCATTCTTCGGTAACTGGCGAGCGCTCGACTGACAGTCTCTCGGTTGCTGCCCACCAATCGAGCGAGTTCCTCTTGACCTATCGGTATGACAATGTTCTTGTTATCGTAAGAAACTTTCTGGTAGGTTTCCACGAGGACTAATAATTCCTTGGCGACCCGGGTTGGCACATCTAAAAATACCATATCACCCAACGTATCGTTCGCATTACGGAGACGTTGAGCCAACAAGCTGATAATCTTCGAGGCAAATTCTGGGTAGCCACAAAGAAAATGCAAGAAGTCTTGTCGGAATAAAACCAAAGTCTCGGAATGGTCCAGGCATGTTGCCATTGCCGAACGATTCGAATTGTCAAGAAGTGCCATCTCACCGAAACATTCACCCTCTTGCAGCAGAGCAATGTCCTTTTCCCGACCATCTGCAGACATGATAGATATTTTGACACTACCTTCTTCTACAATGTGCATACAGTCCGCAGGGTCATCCTGGTGGAAGATGACTTCTCCTTTCCGATAGTGCCTCCTGTGAAGTTTCTCAGGAAGTGGGTGAAGATGCTCATCATCCAAGTCTGCGAAGATGGGGACTCGTCGTAGGAAGTCAATGTTAGACATCTTGCGCTCCTATCGGAATTCGGATGCCACAAGTTCGTATTGGAAACATTTTCTATTACAACGTTTGGGCTCATCAAGGGCATCAAAAACCCATACGTTAAATCTCTAGTTCCCAATATACTACCAAATCAACTGAGCAGACGAACTGGATTGCACTTAGATGAACCAACCTACGCAACCGGTACTAATCACAATCATTATCGGTGTGCTCGGCATTCATCGATGGGCCGTACCACTTGACGCGAATGGTCGGAACGACAATTCTTGGGTGCCGTTATCCCAACGTCGCAGAGCCTCTAATCCGGGACCAATCAATCGCGGTGATCAGGTAGAGATCCCTTAAGGTTGAACGATGCCACTCTTGTTTTCAGAATGCCGATTAAACTCGCATAAATTGCAGGGATACATCTAAAGCGCTACACATATAAAGCGCTACACATATGGCGAGAATCCGAATATCGTCTAGCACCCTGACTTGGTCGAATTGTCTATCATGGTATATGACCTCCCTCAGATTCTCGGATATAACGTCTATTTGTGATTAACCGCACATTCTGAGAGCAACTAAGGTCACATTAACCTCCTTACACCTGTGTGAACATTGGTGCAGATCGAACACCACAACACATGAGGAGAGGAAAATGCTAAGCCTCAAGAACATCAAAACCCAGGCGGTAGCCTTATCCATAATGGTTACGTTTAGCCTTGCCAGCTTTCTGGGGCCGGTCTCAAGTACAGCAAGTGCGGCGACCAACTTCGCGCCGACCCCATCGTTCGAAAATGCCACATCGGGTAATCATTGGACAACCCAACTGAATGGTACTAATTCCGTCTTTGCCTGGAACAGCTCATTCGGTCATGATGGCAACCGGTCCGTCACAATCTTGGGTAGTAAGCCAGGCAACAAGGGCTGGCCTGGGTTTCAAACCACGGAGACCATACCGGTAGACCCGCAGAAAGAATACGCCTTCTCGGCATGGAACCATTCGAACAGTGGGTCTCAAGGGTCTCCGTGGATGGACATTGCGATATACAATTCCGCTGGTAAATATGTTGGAGGTGTTTCCACTGGCACCAGCTCGGTCTTGAAAGCATCGAATGAATGGCATAAGCAGACTCTAAACTTCAAACCAGCGGCGTTGGGTCAGTATTTTCCTGACATATCAAGTGTCAAACTCGGTCTTCGGTTATCACTCAATCACGACGTTGTAGGTTACCCAGAAGGCAAAAAGACTGGCATAACGTATGACCAAGTATCTTTTGAATCCGTGAATCGGGAGCCTGCTGGGTTTCATCCTCAGAACCCCAAGCGCCCTAGCATGGATCGAACGAATTGTATGGGACTGCCCGCGACCATAATTGGGACTCAAGGCGAAGACATTTTACACGGTACATCAGGGAATGACGTGATAGTCGGACTGGGTGGTAATGACACCGTCTATGGCAATGGCGGTAACGACATCATATGCGGGGGAGACGGAGATGACAGGCTCATGGGGATGGATGGTTATGATCGGATCTTCGGAGAAAATGGTGACGATCGTATCTCTGGCGGAGAAGGATTAGACTATCTGATTGGAGGTTCCGGCGATGATATTATATTAGGTGGAAACGGGGACGATCTGATCCGAGGTGGAGCAGGTAACGACCAACTCTATGGTAGTGCGGGCAACGACAGCATCACTGGCGGGTATCACAACGATGGAATCAAGGGTGGCGCCGGGGACGACAGGTTATCCGGCAATGATGGTGTAGACCGGATAGATGGTGGCGAAGGGATCGATTACCTTGATGGTGGCCCGGAGATCGACGGATGCATCAACGGTGAGACCTATGTCTCCTGTGGAACATAACCGTCCTACCTGGTAAACCCGGGGAATCTCAAACCAACAGTCGCCGGACCGGCTCCTGCCTAGCCTGGTCCGGCAAACTCGTTCCCAAAGTTTTCGAGCGGCTGCAGAGACTACGGTGTCTAAGAACGCCTGGGTATCTTCGAGCAAGGCAGTGGCTTCAAGCTCAAGGTCCGCTAGATGATCCTCCAGATCGGTCATCTCTTCCTTTTTCGTCGCAGTTCCTCTTCTTCTGGACTCAACCTTCTTTACTAAGGTCATTGGTATTAATTGCCTTTCAGGAAATGGCTTGATGGATGATTGATTCTAGTATAATTTTTGTCCATTCTATTGAAAGTTGCTGAACGATGATTTCAGTGTTTTTCGTCGCTTCCTTCGCCCAATGTTGTCCTTCCGTGGTGACAGTCCAGTGTCATCCACCATGCGTCCTAGATCTGGTCGCCTGCCTGACCTGTTCCGCGGAAATGGTGGCATCGTGGGGGTGCGACCTATAGGGCGCTAACGAGCTGAGAATGAGCTGAAATTGGCTTATCCAGGCACGGTAAGCCGAAATAAGGGTTTGCACGCGTCCCAGACTCGTCTCAGCCTGGGAAAAAATGGCGAATTTATGCGTTTTCACGACGAAATACTGGACTAAAGTGTGTTCCATAGCCTGAGTATGTTTCCCAATGGCCGGCCATCACCTGTAAACTTCACGTTGTTTGTCTTCTAGTGCCCTGCCATCCCATTAGAGTCCACTGGGCCATCAACCCCGTTGTTGTCTTTTCGGGAGCCTTGTGTAATATTCCCCTTGTCCACCCACTTACACGCCAGGTCGGCCAACTTATGTGCCCATGATGCGGTTCCTAAAACACTAATGCCGGAAGGTAATAAAAGTAGGGTATCGGGAGATGGACTAGAGTCCAACCGCCCAGCAACTAACTTTCCAGGAATCTCGGTGGATTCAAATCGGTTCGATTGCTTGGCTGACAAGAGTGGTTTAGGTGTTGAGTTTCGGAGATTAGAAAGAGCTATCAAACAAAACTGATTCGGTATATCGATCGGAGAATCGCTTGACCCAGATCCCAAGCAGCATTGGAGGGTTATCTAAACTCCAGAATCTGGATCTTTCTCATAACCTGCTTACCGTGCTGCCGTTGGAAATCGATGAACTGATAGCCCTAAGAGTAGTCAACCTTGCGGGATTCCCTTTTGTTGGTTAGAAAAGATATTAAATCCAGGATGCCCGACGTGGTCCGGGCCAACACTAACGTCACTACAATGATTATTGCCGAGCGGGCCGCCGAATTTATCAAACAGGGGCTTTAGTGCACAGATTTGCGTCCAAACCACATTGAACCTGTTCATAGCAATCTCTGCATAGGAGCCGGTTAGAGGGAGTTAGGTAATGCCGGATTGGTTTGAGAAAACACCTATAGGCGAACTAATGGATATGGCCGCTCGGCGATTCGAGACCAAAGAGGCCCTGTGCTATGAAGGCAACCGGTGGACATTCGGTCAGCTCAAGGATGAGGTGGACCGCGTTGCCAGCGGTCTGATACAGCTTGGAATACATCCAGGCGAAAAAGTAGCGCTTTGGATGCCCAACAGACCAGAGTGGATCCATTCGCTTTTCGCTGTGGCAAAGATCGGTGCGGTTCTAGTGCCCATCAATACACGCTTTCGAACCAACGACCTGGAATATGTGGTTCGACAATCAGACTCCGAGACTCTGATTACTGTGGACCGTTCAGGTCCGGTTAATTATCTGGGGATGGTTCGGGAATTATGCCCTGAGGTAGAAACTGGGGACCCCAATCGCCTGTGCCCCGAGGCCTTCCCAGAGTTAAGCAGAATAGTGGTATTGGGTGACACGAATTATCGTGGAACCGTCGGATGGGAGGAAATATTATCTTCATCCAGGGCGACTCCGCCTCGTGAATTGGAGCACCGTCAACAAATGGTTGACCCGGATAGCCCTGCTTTAATCATGTACACCTCCGGCACTACGGGCTTCCCCAAGGGAGTAGTTCACACGCACAATATTCTGCGTAACGTGAACGATGAAGCGAACAGGATGGGCATGACCCCACGGGATGTTATATTGATGTACCTTCCGCTGTTCCATGCCTTCGGGCTTTACGAGGGACCACTCATGTCTGCCATGACTGGCGCTCGTACTGTGCTTACGAACGCATTCGACCCCGGCGAAGCATTGCAACTTATTCAGCGCGAAAAAATCACTGTCCTGCATGGCTTCGACACCCATTTTCACGGCCTAGTCTCTCATCCAGATTGCCAATCCACCGATCGAAGCAGTCTGCGTACAGGTCTGTTAGCTGCTGGAATGGCCAGTAGCGAATCGGTAGCTCGCCGCACTCAGGAAATGTTGTGTACAACCGTGACGGGTTGGGGGATGACTGAGGTGGGAGTAGGGGCGTCCCTGTCTTTCCTAGACTCCAATGAAGAAGACCGTTGCTTAGGATCCGGGTATCCCCTACCCGGCTATGAGTTCAAGGTCGTAGACCCAGGGTCCGGTGCCGACCTGCCGCCTATGGAGATGGGTGAGTTGTGTGTCCGAACCTACGCAATGATGCAGGGGTATTACAAGAAGCCTGAGGAGACCATCCAGGCAATCGACCAAGACGGGTGGCTGCACACGGGTGACGTCGCTGCTATCCGAGATGATGGTTTCGTCCGTTTCATGGGCCGCTACAAAGAACTGTTGAAGGTCGGAGGGGAAAACGTGGACCCGGTTGAGGTCGAAGTGTTGCTGATGGGTCACCCGGCAGTGGCTGAAGCGCAGGTCGTCGGAGTTCCGGATGACCGCCTGAGCGAAGTAGCATGCGCCTGCATAGTTGCTATAGATGGGCAAGAGATCTCGGAGGGCAGCCTTATAGATTATTGCCGTGGTAAATTAGCCAGCTTCAAGCTGCCGCGTCATGTGCTTTTCATGGAAGGATACCCCATGACTCCTAGTGGCAAGGTCCAGAAATTCAAACTCCGTGAATTGGCAGAAAAAAAGCTGGAGTTATAGATCAAATATCTACGCTTTCATGGACGAGTATGACTCTCCCTGGCCCCCTGTACACTTCTGTGCCCGTGGAACCTCGTGGGTGACCCACTCGGTCTTCGTAGTCTCGCTCCCACCTGTCGACGTGTATTTAATCTCCGCTATCACCGAGTTGGTGGAAGGTATCTGAGCATTCAACGGTACCGTGAAGGTTCCGCTGATATTACCCCTAGCGTCTGGCACCAGGGTTGCTACTGTGTCCGTCGTGCTTCCGTAGTTATATTTGATGGAGACCAACGGCATTGAAACTGCGCCCGTCTTAGTATTGTCAGCTGGGAAACCGCTACCATTAAAAGTAACTCTAGTCCCGACACGACTA
>Ga0315336_1004259_pt1 | contig 17292 bp, 15 predicted proteins | sample ASW5metaG_FD_204512 | JGI IMG/M metagenome (GOLD analysis project Ga0315336, IMG submission 204512) | Ammonia-oxidizing marine archaeal communities from Monterey Bay, California, United States - ASW #5 | ecosystem: Environmental > Aquatic > Marine > Intertidal zone | place: USA: California... | reverse complement strand
CGCCGTATTGAACGCCAACTACCTGATGGAAGCGCTCAAGGACACCTACTACCTGCCCTACGACCGTCGGTGCATGCACGAAGCCGTCTTTTCAGCAAACTGGCAGAAGGCCCGAGGGGCCAGCGGGCTGGAGATAGTCAAGCGGCTGTTGGACTACGGGTTCCACGCCCCGACGTTGTACTTCCCGATGATAGTCCCGGAAGCACTGATGATTGAACCCACCGAGTCCGAGACCCGGGAAACCCTGGACGCCTTCATCCAAGCATTGAAGGATATAGACTGGGAAGTAACGGAAGACCCGGATCTGGTGCGTGGCGCACCTTACACCACCCCGGTTTCCCGCCTGGACGAGGCCACCGCCGCCCGTCAGCCGGACTTAAGATGGCGGGCTACGGCGTAAACAAAAAAACAGGATTGAGCCTAAGCGGGGTCCTTCGACAAGCTCAAGCCGAACGGGAATAAAACCTGCAGTTCGAGGTGAGCCCTTCAGCAGGCTCAGGACAGGTTTGTCGAACCACTGCCCCAATAGCTCTAACTCGCGCTTTTCTCCGCCTCCAAAGCCGCCTCCAGTACCTCTTCGTCAACCCTTACTTCCACTCCGGCCCGCTCTTCTTGAAGCAGCATGGCCACTCTGGAATCCCGGTCTCCCCATCCCCGGTTCATGGCCTCGGTCATTTCCTGTAACACCAAGTTTGCCAGACGCATCGGCACGTCGTATTCCCGGCCCACGCTGACGGCCAGATCCACGTCCTTCCGGGCCAGACGCAGGGCAAAGTCCGGCGGGTCGAACTTTCCGGGCAACAGGTGTTCCGCCAACCCCTCAAAGGTTCCCCGTCGGCCTTGCGCTCCCCGCCGCACCGCTTGCCATAGAGCCAGAGGTTCGACCCCTGCTTTTACGCCCATGGTGAACACTTCAGCCAAGCCTGCCTGAATTACGTACCCGGCGCAGTTGTGAACCAGTTTGGCCACCGCGCCGCAACCGATGGGCCCCACGTAGTAGGCTTTATCGCCGATAGCGTCCAACGCCGACTTACACCGATCAAACACATCCTTGTCGCCGCCGACCCAGATCGCCAGGTTCCGGTTCGCGGCGCCTCTTGGGCCCCCGCTAACCGGAGCGTCCAACACTTGGACTCCTTGCCCTGAAGCTATGTCGTGAAGACGCCGGATCAGGTTGGGTGTGCTGGTACTCAGGTCAAAGTAGACCTTTCCGGGGGACATACCCTGGAGAATGCCGTCGTCGCCGAGGAACACCGCCTCAACCTCAGTGGGACCGGGCAGGGAAGTGAACACTATGTCGCTGGCCTCGGCAACCTCTCTGGGCGAGTCCGCCCAAGTGGCTCCGGCTTCCAGGTGCCGTGTAGCCGACTCCCGACGTATGTCGTGGACCACCAGTTCGTGTCCGCCCTGGATAGTGTTGAAGGCCATGCTTCCACCCATGGTCCCCAAGCCGATAAATCCTACTTTCATCGTTTCCTCCTGAAGATGGGAACGCTCTTCACGCTCCCGATCTTCGCCCCATTATCGATTAGCGCTTTCCCCTACGCAAGGGCCAACTGTGGACGGCGCAGCATGGGTTAGGCTATCCTAGGGGCAGTTGCTCAAATACACGTAGAATGGCGGGTTAGACATGGTTGATCAGCAGGAAAAACTTTGGGATTATGACGCAGTGGAGGCTGGGCAGGCCGGTCCCACCACCGAAGTAAAGATCACGGCGGAGAACATCTCGGAATACGCTTTGCTCGCCCAGAACTCGGACCCCAGGTTTCAGCGTCCGGGCGTCAGCGCCGAATTTGGCGGGGCTCTGGTGGCCATGCCCACCATGGTCATCACCTATGCCCCACTGATGCGCGAAGAAATCGCCGAGGCCAACGGATTCGTGGCTCAGGAGCGGTCCAGCACGGCTCGCAGCCAGACCCCCTTCGCCAAATGCGAGGTACGTTGGTGGGGTCCGGTTAAGGCCGGAGACACCATAACCAGCAGCAGACGAGTTCTGGAAAAATATGATCGGAGGGGCAGCAAGTTCGTGACCTTCCGGGTGGAGGCGGCTAACCAGAACGGAGAAAAGGTGGCCGAGTACGATTACACTTGCATTTTCGGCTATGCACAAGGCAAGAAGGCGGTCCCCCAAGACCGCGGTTCAGCCGATCCACAACCGGTCACCGTCAGTTCTGAAGGCCAGGGAATGGATGCATCGGCGATGATAACGTTCGACGCGCTGTCCGAAGGAACCGAACTAACGCCGATGGCCGTTTCGGAAAGCCAGGAAATCATCAACCGGAAGTCGGACTTTCGCTTGAGCGGAAATCCTAACCCCATAAATATTCACAACAACGAGGAATTCGCCCGTCAGAACATCTTCAGCGGCACGGTAGTCTCCGGCCCGGCCGCCATGTCCTATCTGGACCAGATGTTGCAGAAATCATTCCCCTTGAGTGCCTTTTACCAGGGCGGACAACTGCTGATGCGGGCCATAGAGCCCTTCCGCGCCGGTGACACGGTGACCTTACAGGGGGAAGTAATTTCAAAAACACTAGAAAGCGCCGACCGCATCGTCGAGTGCCGGATAAAGGGGATAAACCAGCGCGGCGACTTGGTCAACCTCTCCGACGCCAGGATGAAACTAGTCGTCTAGATCCGGGATAGGATCTTCGGTTAACGCCCAGCGGGAATCCGTCCGTATACCCGGTCTGGGGGCACCAGAACCACAACGGCGTCCTGCTCAACCATAGCCCGATCATACTCTTCCCAATCGGGATGGTCCTTGTCGCCGCAAGCCTGGAAGACCGCCCGCAGCAGCACACGCAGCTCTTCAGCGGGCGTATTCCGGAGGTCGAACAACTGGGCCTGACCTTCTACGGCAACGCAGCCTCGCCAATCGTCACTAACCGAAAGAACCGTGCATTGCCGGTTCCGCCGCAGGTTTCGCACCTTGGCAGAGTTGCCTCGCACCGAGACGAACGCCGCTTTCCCCTCGTGAGCACCACACACTACAATACTGGTCTGGACGGCCCCGTTGGGTTGCAGAGTGCTGATTACTCCTCTGTGGTTAGTCTCCATGAAAGGTCGGGCATCCTCGAATTCCATATGTTCACCTCGATTCAACTTGCCCACACCGGGCATTGGTCAAAAGGCCCGCGTCGAAAACACCCAGGCCAAACCTCAAAAAGCTGGTAGCTCCACTCAATTGTTATACCATAGTTGACCCGCCGGTGCTCTAAATCGAACCGTGGCCTTATCCGGACGACATTTGAAACAACCTCTAAGTGAACAGCGATGTAGAATGATTATTCCCTTTGCACTGTTCCCGGTTTTCCCTAGATCTGAGATCGGTTATCCGTGGACTGTATCAATCTATCCCAGATGCACTAGCCCAACCACAGCATCCCAATCCCTGAGACAATCCGGACGATGGCGGACCTGGTGAATGCCAGCAAGGTCAGATACGGCGGAGTAAGCAATTTTTCCACCATGAAACTGCGGGAATCCTAGGGCACCATGATTAGATATCCCGGTGTGTTAGATTAAGTCCTTTAAAACTTAATCTCCCACCGCATCGAGGAGGAATTGCTGCCCTATTGCCAGGAGCACCATGTCACAATTATCGCAGATGGCTCTCTGGCCACCCCCTCTCGCTTTCTTACGAACCATCGGCTCAAGGTCATAGAGCAGGTGGCGGACCACTATGGCCCAAGTGGCTCCTAACTGGTGCACCTGTAGGACTAACGTAATCGTCATCCCGAAGCCCAACAGCGTCACCCGGACTGAAAACTGTACCGCATCGGGCTGGCGTCTGTCTCTGGTCCAGGTCCGGACTCCGGACGAAGTCTTCGCCTAGTGAACACTCCTGGAGTATACCCTACCCTCAAGTTGACAAACCATGGGGGGCACGCTAGGGTAGCCACTGGGCTATCGACTCACGCCTAAGTCTCCAATTCTAGTATTCTCCCCTTGCCCGGTTTCGCATCTCACAAGTCTCGATCTTCATTAGATATAGGCCAAACCAACACCTAGAACCCGCGGGCACTCAGGAGTTAATCATGCGGCCCAGTTTTGAAACAGGCCATGAGTTCCCTAGCGCTGGCTCCCCAGACGAGTCCAGGGCCGCAGTTACACCACAAAACGGCGAATACACAATCTCGGTGAGGTCTCTTTGGAAGGTGTTCGGCAAGAACCCGGAAAGGGCACTGGAAGCCCAAAACCTTCAGAAAAGCAGAGCAAAGATCCAACAAGAGCTTAATCTGGTGGTAGCTCTCAAGGATGTCACATTTGAGGCTACTACTGGAGAAACTTTCGTTGTCATGGGCCTTTCTGGGAGCGGTAAATCTACCCTGGTGCGTTGTCTCATACGACTCATAGAGGCAACTTCAGGGGATATCTTTGTTGATGGGGAGAACATAATAGACTACGACTCAAACGAACTGAGAGAATTCAGGCGCTCAAAGGTGGCCATGGTCTTTCAAAACTTTGGCCTGCTGCCACACAAGAACGTTCTGGATAATGCCGCCTACGGGCTTGAAGTCCGTGGCGTGGGCAAAGAACAGCGGTACGAAGTTGCCTCAGAAATGCTGGCGAAAGTGGGATTGACGGGCTGGGAACGGTCCTATCAAAGGGAGTTGAGCGGCGGCATGCAGCAACGGGTGGGCCTGGCACGGGCCCTGGCCCTGGACCCTGAGATTTTGCTCATGGATGAGCCTTTCAGCGGTCTCGACCCGCTAATTCGACGTCAGATGCGTGGCGAGCTAGCGTCTCTCCAGGAAGAGCTCCAGAAGACCATCATCTTTATCACCCACGACCTGGATGAGGCGGTTACGGTAGGCGACCGGATCGCCATAATGAGGGACGGGGAGATCATTCAACTGGGCAGCCCGCAGGACATTATCATGAACCCCATCGACGATTTTGTTAAGGAATTCACGCAGGGCATTCCCAAGACCAAGGTAATCAACGTCGCCAGTATAATCAGCGAACCAGCGCTGATTATAACGGATTGGCGACGCATAGAGAATTTGGTTGCTCAGATGAATCACGCAGGTACAGAATATGCGATTTGCGTGGATACCGACAACAAATACATCGGCGTTATCCCCAAGCATAAAGTAGCACTCCGGGCTGGACGACCAGCCGGAGACCTCACCGACATTCTCCACACCGATGTGGCCACGGTACATCCGGAAACTCTGCTAGAACAAGCCCTCGCTGCTCTGGTAGATGTCACCATTCCCATTCCTGTAGTCGACGGAAGCAATTGCTTCCTGGGTGTAGCAGCGCAAAGGGATATCCTTATGGTCCTCGCCGCCAACCTTTAGTCCCTGCCCTATTCGTTCCCACCATCCGCCAGCTTACGCTCCTCGACATAAATAGAGATGGGCATCAGTAGCCGATGCCTGACCCCAATCTTGGCAGTCAATGAAAGCAATACGTTCATCACCCCTAAAAGATAGATTTGCCCAAGTTGAAAGTGAAATCTTTGTGAACTGTGGTGAATACGGTCATTGAATTTCTATCTTCAGCGAAGCGAGTGAAATATGGAAACCAAAATCAGGAAGGTCGCCAACCTAATCACCGGTAACGGTGCAACACGCGCCAGCGAAAATGCCGAGAGAATTCGCAATATGGCCATAATCGCCGCCGTCCTCGGCGTTGCACTCCTGGCCTCGTTTCTGGTTCACAGCAACGGCGTCACCGGTGCGCTAAAGTACCCGACGAACTTGGGACCTGAGCTTACCGGTCTCCTAGACGGGGGATTTCAGTGGATACTTGTAAACGGGGAATGGTTCTTTGACGCCATCAGCGACAATTTGAAGATTGCCCTCGGGAAATTGAGAGACTTCTTGGTCTGGATCCCGTGGCCCGTAGTCATATCTTTGATCTTCTTGCTCGGCTGGAGAATAGCCTCATTTGCCGTTGGAATAGGTGCAGCCCTAGGAATGGTAGCCATCGGATTGGTAAATCTTTGGGAGCCGGCAATGGTCACAGTAGCCATCATGATAGTATCAGTGACCATTGCCGTTGCCTTCGGCATCCCTATGGGCATATTAGCAGCAAGTAGTAACTCGGTGGAAAAACTAATTCGTCCTGTATTGGACGGTATGCAGACGATGCCCAGCTTCGTTTACCTAGTCCCAGGCATCATGCTCTTTGGCCTCGGCAATGTGGCAGCAATTCTTGCGACCGTGCTCTACGCCCTTCCACCGTGTATAAGGCTGACCAACTTGGGGATACGGCAGGTCGATCCTTCAGTCGTGGAGGCCGGCCGGTCATTCGGCTCAAGCCCATTCCAGTTACTTTATAAAGTACAGATTCCTATGGCCATTCCGACCATCATGGCAGGGGTCAATCAGACCGTAATGATGGCACTGGCCATGGCTACGATTGCAGCCATGGTCGGTGCAGGAGGCTTGGGTATAGAAGTGCTACGGTCTATGGGTCAACTTGAGGAAGGCGAAGCTTTCGTGGCTGGGACGGCAATCGTTATCATGGCGATTATCATCGACCGAATCTCCCAGGGATACGTCTTGTCACGCAGAGACAGTTGATCTCAGGCCCAACTCCACGCCATGGTAGACTTGGAACAAGGGTAATAGAAAGGAGCCCCCGCCGTGACGGGGGCTCCTTTCGTCAGAACCGCAATCTGCTTTTCAGGGCGAGTCAGTTAATCCTCTTTGGCTAGAGCAGTTTTGACTTTAGCCCAGACATCGACAGGAACCCAGTGCTTCCAGGCATCGTTGTTCTTTAAATACCAGATCCCTGTGGCAGAGTAGATTTCTTCGCTCGATTGTCCTGCGTCTTTAAGTGCTGTTTTATTTTCACCGTACCATCCCTCTGCTGCCAGCTGGTTGCCGGCGCTCCAGTCCCAATTGTTGAAGAATGTAATCAATTCTGGAGCGTCTGCAACTAACTCAGTGTTCATCGCAATCATGATTTCCGCTGCGGGGAACGCGCATCCATGCACAGGAGAGTTATCAGCGCATTTCGAAGGGTCTGGCTGTTCCAAGTCTCGCATATCTAATTTGTGAGCTAACGCCGTTGGTCCCCAATAATAGAAGAGGATTGGCTCTTCTTTAGCAAATGCTCCTTCGATGGCAGCAGCCAAAGCCCCCGACGTACCAGGATCACGCAATACCACGTGGTCTTCCAAACCCATCCCTACTATTTGCCCTACTCCAGTGTCGGGTGAGCCATCTTGCATGGTACGACAACCCCAGCCAGCTATGCACCCGAGTAGAACTGCTTTACCACCATCTTGTTCGAACAAGGAATTGAATTTGTCGGTTTTCAAATCTTCGATAGAATCGAGTTCTGGGTTGGCATCCTGGAGATAACCCGGGACCAGGAAGGAACTTTGCCAGTTATCTTCCAGACTTTTGCCAACTGGAATCACTTCGCCTGCCTTAACAGCTTCATTCCACGCTGCATCTTGGTTGGGAAGCCAGATCTCCATAGTTATATCTACGTCGCCCTTACGAAGGCCTTGGAACAGGGGTAAGGTCGGACCTTCTATCTGTGAAGTGGGATATCCATAACCATGTTCGACAATATATCGGGCCACACCGTTCTGGACTAATGCGCTGTCCCAGTTCAAACCACCAAAAACGATTTCTCTTTTGTCCTTGACCGGCGGTGCTATCTGGACCTCTACGATTTTCTCGACGGGTACCTCTTTTATGACCTCTACCGGAACTTCTAGGATAACCTGCTTTTCTACGGGTACCTCTTTGATTACATTTTGCTTGACGATCTTCTCTACAGGTACCTCTTTGATTACCTCTTTGATGACGATCTTCTCTACAGGTACCTCTTTGATAACTTCGACTTGTTTGACAGCCGGGTCGCTCCCGCCACACGCCGCAACCACCGCGAAAAGGGTAAGCGTGAAGATCAGAAGAATTGCTTTCTTGGTCAGAAAACGGTGAATAAACACGTGCTCGCCTCCAATGTCATTGGCTCGTTCCTCAGCACCTACCCTATACTAGAATCGGCGGCGGCGTCAACACCAGAAATACCCGTGGCTATGCCTGGCAATCCCGATTTGCGCCCGCCTAACAACCAAGGGCTTTAGCGCGTCAGTCACTCTTGCCAGACCTCCCACAGCCGCTCCCCATTGCCAGAGCGGGGAGAATAGCCACCAGCACCGCAGCCGCGGCCACCCTTAGGAAATTGTGCAACAGGGACAGTCCGGCGGCGGTCAACTCCGCGTTATACTCAGCCAGGTGCGCTTGAGTCTCCTCTGCGCTTTCCCCCGGTTCGGGCAAAGGAAACTCCACGCCGGACATAAGCGTCTGGAAATGCTCCACTCCCCAGGCGGATAACGCCGCCAGGCCCAGTGTCATGCCCAACATGCGGGCAACCACAACCAGAGATGCGGCGGTGGCCCGGTAGTCGTCAAACACGGCAGTAAGGACCTGCGTCATTATGGGCGAAATCACCAGACCAAATCCCAATCCGGCAACAGCCAGGTGCAGGCTCAATTGGGGGTCCCTCACGTCCAAGTCCCAACCACTCACCAACAATAGACCCACAGCCGCCAATCCTAGCCCCGCAACCATAACCGGCCTGATTCCCACGCGGCCCAATAGGAGGCCACCAATCACCGCTCCCACTGGAATCGCGCAGGTCATTCGCAACAGCCACATGGCTCCGGTCAGCGGCGTCTTGCCCATTATGGTGTTGGCCATCAGCGGCACGGTTACCAAGGCGATAATCAGGGATACTCCCACCAGTAGTTGGGCGCCGTTCGCTGCCAGAAAGGCTTTCTCACGAAATAGAGCCGGCGAGAGCAAGGGTTGCTGCGCCCGGCGCTCAACTACCAGCAGACCACCCGCCAGCGCCAGTCCCGCACCTCCCATGACGAAGGGAACCGGTGACGACAAGGTTAACAGGCTGCCTCGCGATAACCCTAAAGAGATTAGCAGCAAGGCAGCCACCAGCAGGGCGCTACCCAAGTAGTCCACTCGCGCGTCACGGTTAGGTTGGTTGGGCAGCCAGAACAGGGCTAGGAACAATACCGCGCTTTGCGGTATGTTGAGCCAGAAGATCCACCGCCAGTTGGAAAGCTCGATTATCGCCCCACCGTAGGCCGGTCCCAGCATAGAGCCAGCCTCGGCAGCCCCCGCCACGACGCCCAAGGCCAACCCCCATTGCTTCCGGGGCAAAGCGCTCCCGGCGATCGCCAACCCGATGGGCACGGTTGCACCGCCGCCCACGGCCTGTATCACTCTGGCTGCCACCATCCATTCCAGGCTCTGGGAAACCGCTACCAGGCTGGTACCGATAACGAAAACCACCAATCCGACTTGATAGACCTTGGCATAGCCATACACATCGGCAAGGCGGCCAATCACCGGCATCGCAGCGGTGTAGCCCAAGAGATAGGCAGTAATGATCCAGGACGCCTGGTCGAGTTGGGTGAGGGAAATCTTAAGGTCCAACATCAGGCTTGGGAGAGCAGTCACCACCACCGTCTGATCCAAGGCGGTAACGAACGCACCCAGTCCCACAACGGCTAGAATCAAGGGCGGCGGCAGAGTACGTGTTGCTCCGGCCATCGAACTCGTACGTCTATTCCGGCGCAGCGATGTCTACCGGCACATTGATGTTGTCGATGGCCAGCAACCGCACAGTTTCCGGAATGTCACCGATAAGAACCGGACCAGTGATGAGGACCCGGCGAAGCAAGGCGGCTTCCAGGTCCAACCATAGTTCCAGTTCGACCTCAAGTCCCTCCGCAGCGCCAGGCACCAAAGCCGCCAACGCTTCAGAGGTAACCAATCCGGTTACACGTTGATATTGACGGCCGTCTATCTCTTCAACCCCCGAAAAGGACGGCCCGGCAACAGCCTCTATTATGCTAGCTAGAATTTGCCCAAAGTCCAAGAAGTTCACCGGCAGCGATTCCAACGGCACTGTGCGCCATTGTCCTGAGAAGAAATCAGTCATGTAAGCCTGTTCGCCGATGGTGATAACGTTGATTTCCACGAAGGTGCCATGCACAACCACTTCAGCCTCAGCCGTCAGCCTGAGGCGATCGGGAATATCGACCACCCCAGTGGCTTTCTTTATGGACAACCCCGGCAGCATTGTGGTGCTGCCAGCCTGATGTTCCAGTGTGAAAGCTGCGGATTTTAGCTCCAGTAGATTAAGCACCGCGAAGGCGATGGCCGCTTCAGGGCTTGGAGTGGGCTCGGCGGTCGCCTCAGGTATCGGTGTCGGAGAAGTACCACAGCCTACGAAAAAGGGCAGCAATCCTATGGCCGCTATGAGGTTGGCAAAGCGAGGGAGGTTTCTGATCAAAGTCCGGTATTGACTGGCTGTCAGACAGCGAACCGCTCTATAAGGGCGATTCAGCCGGCCAGCACCTAGTTCCACGACCAAAAGGCCAGGGACCCGGTGGCAACCTGCAAGGGCTCCGCAGCACCGTCGGTATTTACAACGAATATCTTCGGTCTGGGAGGGGTAGACCCGTTTCGGGCTTGAGTAGACCGGCCAGGAGCAACAGACAGAACCAGTCGTGAACTGTCGGGAGACCAAGGTGAGTGGGAGTAAGCGTATTGGTCAAAGAAACTCAGCGTCACCAACGTATCGCTTGACGGTTGAGCCCGCATAAGTTCCCGAGCCGCGCCTCCGGCCGCGCTTGCTGACCACCAAACGAACTCCCGGTTTTCACCATCCAATCCGGCCCAGGCCAACTTAGTTCCGTCGGGAGACCAATAGAAGGCGATGATGTTACCATCGGCCACTGTTCTGGCGGGCCCACCATCACCGGGGATAACTCTTAGCTGATCGAAAGTCGGCGCAGCCAGGTCCTGCTGGTCCGCCATCGCCAAGTCTCCACTTACAGGGGACCACGCGAAAGCTGCCCGGGGACCAGCCTCAATCGAGTTGTTCACTACAGCGGGAGCGTTTGTTTCAGCTATCGATATCGATCCCACGGACCCCCATCCTCCGATGTACGCCATCTTGCTTCCATCGGGCGACAAGGCAGGCGCCCGGAAACCTGGATCCGCTTCTATCGGTTGTCCCAGCGAAGCGCCGAAGGGACGGGTTAATAGCTTCAACTCATCGCCCACGTGCATCAGCATCGATTGACCGTCGGCCGCCCAGTGGAAGTACAGCGGTGCGCCGGACTCGATAATCGTCGGCTCGGATAGGGCTTCGGTGTCTACGGCAAAGAGAGTCAATCCCTGGGGAGTACTGGCAAGCACGGCCAAAGTCCGACTATCCGGGGACCAGTACAGGTAATGGGGTGTTCCTTCAGCTACTAGAGCAGGGGCCTCATTCTGGAATACAGTCGAAGAGGTTCCAGTTGCTGCGTCTACGACCTGCACGGATATCTCGGGCTGCCCACCTTTAACTTCAACCAGAGAAGCCGCGAGTTTCGTTCCATCCGGTGACCAAGTCGGCCAAGAGTAAAATGTATTTTCGTCCAGCGGCTGGGCCATCACCGATTCCAGCGGACCTCCCCGCAAATGAGAAGCCCCCGCCAGCTTCACTTCTCCGGAGCCGTCGGGATTCACCAGAAAGAGCTCACCTTCTGTGGTCATGAAGACTATCCGGTCTACCGCCACGGCTTTATTCTCTCCTGCTTCCGAATTCCCAACTTCCGAAACGGTCTCACTCTGTTCTTCTACCGCTTTGCCGGAACTCTGGCAAGATAACAGCAGCACGATCACCGAGACTACGATTATCCAGACGGCCGTTTTCTTCTTAATCAAGAACTTGATAGCCATTTCATCGAAGAATAACCTGAACTAGCACCAATAGTCCGGCGGAGTAACAGGCCCATCTTCGCTGCCTCAGGATACCATCCACCTAAATCCCTAGCAATGCATCGGTCTCTACCCTGATGCTATTTATTTTCTGGTTGATAACTGACATTACCTTGTTGACAAGCCGCTTTGTTATATCCGCGATTATCCTCCCTATTCCGGCCACCCAAATCACACTGCTAGATATACCAACTCTCTCCGTTATCTATCAACACCCCTGGCATATTCCTCCACGCTCTTCCAAATATTAACCATGGTAAAATAATAAGCAACCACGTGTGAAACCAGGCCTTCTGGCCGAGTTCTCCACACTAACAACCCTATTATTATTACTTTAGTAGGTTACATTCTTTTGATTGATACAGTTAGATTAAATATTCATGCTGGTAGTGGCGGGAATGGCTGCATCAGTTTCCTGCGTGAAAAGTACCGACCCAACGGTGGACCCAATGGTGGCGATGGGGGAACCGGCGGTAGCGCGTATATCCGGGGAGATAATTCGTTCAATACTCTCTTGCACCTGAAGTTCAATAGCACCATATACGTGGAGCGTGGTGGTCATGGGGGTGGCAAAGATCGTACGGGGCGCAACGGACAGAGTCAAATCATCAATGTTCCCATGGGAACATTGATATGGAAAGAAGATGAAGATGGGGAGAGGTACCTAGTAGCTGATATTTGTGACAATAATCCTGTTCTCGTAGCTGAAGGGGGTAAGGGTGGTTGGGGTAATACACGGTTTGTTTCACCGACCAATCAGGAACCGTTATTAGCACAGAATGGTGAACGTGGTGACCGGTCGATTCTATTCCTTGAGTTGAAGTTGTTAGCCGATGTGGGGTTGCTTGCTTGTCCCAATGCGGGTAAGTCCACACTAATCTCACGTTGTTCAAGAGCTAAGCCTAAGGTCGCCGATTATCCCTTCACTACGGTGGAGCCAGTATTGGGTGTGGTGAGCGCTCATGGTCAAGACTTCGTGATGATGGAAGTTCCTGGCCTTCTGGAAGGAGCGCATGCTGGAATAGGACTCGGACATCAATTCCTACGTCATGCAGAACGGGCTAGAGTCTACGTGCATATCTTGGATGGATTGGCCAACGAGCCAAGTGAGCAATACGAGATGCTCAACAACGAACTAAGGCTGTTCAGCGAGAGCCTAGGCAGAAAACCTCAGGTGGTCGTTGTTAATAAGATAGATGTAACTGAGGTAAGAGAAACTCAGGAAGAAGTTACTGCATTGATCCAGAAAAAGGCAAAAGATCAAGGGAACGATGACTTAGACGTGTTATTTATGTCCGCTGTTACTGGTGAAGGTGTAAAGGAACTCCTAGGAAAGATTGTCGAACTTCTCGCTAAAACGGCCAAGGAAACCGAGGATGCGGAAGCGGTAGCGGACGCTGTTATGGAGCCGGTGCAGTGGGGAAGGAGTAAGAGAACAGCAAACCGAATCACCAAGATTGTCGGGGGCTTCGCTGTTGAATCCCAAGAGCTTGAGCGGTTGGTTGCGATGGCGGATACCAGAGATAGACGGGTTCTCTTGCAGCTTTGGGACCAAATGAACAAGACTGGTATAGCCCGAATGTTAGAGGAAGCGGGTATCGAGGCTGGAGATACGATTCTTATAGGCAAAGCTGAGATATCGTGGTTCTAGCGTGCGGGTAGGTGTCCTGGGTGGTACTTTTGATCCAGTTCACCTGGGCCACCTAGCGATCGCTGAAGAAGTCCGGATCAAGTTGGATCTGGATAGGGTTATCTTCATTCCTGCCGGTCAGCCACAGCTAAGATCAAATGAGTACCTCACTCCCGCCAGTGACCGCCTGCGAATGGTAGAGCTGGCAACCGGGGATAACCCCCGGGTCCAGGTGTGTGATATAGAGATTCAGCGTAGCGGGCCAACCTATACCGTAGATACGCTGGTCGAAGTGGGACAGCGCTTGGGTTCGGACACCTCACTGTACTTCATCGTTGGCGCGGATATCCTGGGCCAATTTCATCGCTGGAAGGACCCGGAAAAGGTCTTGGAAGCCTGTCACTTGGTAGTTGTATCGCGCCCAGGGCATCAAGACGATGATTGGCCGGAGTGGTTTCAAGGCGCTGATTCGGCTAAGGACAAGGTAACCCAGCTAGAGATACCGAGGGTCGATATCAGCGGCACTGAGATTCGGCGTCGCGCTAGTCTTGGGGAATCTGTCCGTCACCTAGTTCCTGACGTGGTTGCGGAGTATATTCAAGACCGGAAACTTTACGCCTAATGACATACCAACCACCGATGTTCGAGTGCGAGAGGGGGAGCCAATGAGTGAAGAGGTTGACCGCTTACTCCAATTAGCTTTGGATAAGGGTGCGCTGAAGTACGGAGACTTTACTCTCACTTCCGGTAAGAAGAGCAGCTATTACTTCGACGGGCGAATACTCAGTTTGAACCCGGAAGGGGCTTATCTGATATCCAAGTCGGTGTTGCCCATCCTTCAGCAAGCAAGAGTGGAAGCCGTGGGTGGGCCCACACTAGGGGCCGACCCAATCGTAGCATCCATAGCCTTATCCAGCCACATCAACGAAACACCAATACCTGCCTTCATAGTTAGGAAGGAAGCCAAGAGCCACGGTACTGGCAAGGGAGTGGAGGGCCTACTGCAGTCGGGTAGCCGCGTCGCAATCATCGACGATACTTGTACCACCGGCGGTTCATTATTCCAGGCTATAGAAGCTGCTGAGGAAGCTGGCTGCACCGTCGTCAAAGTCGTCGCGATCCTGGATCGACGAGAGGGCGGTGGCGACGAGCTACGGAAGCGAGGCTACGACTTCGTAGCTTTGATGGAAGCTAACTCTGAAGGGAAGATTGAAGTAGCACCTGGGATGTGATGCCCGGTCCCGCTATTCTTGTCCTGGTCCGAATAGCTGCGGTAGCGCCGTGATTTCAGCTTGGCCGCTGGAAGGGGCTGCCAACTCCAAGACATTTCCCGGTGAAGCGCTGGCCTTCCGGATGTAGGCCATGCCGACCAGTCCCAGGCCGGTTGGTATGTTGGTGACCGACGTAACCTTCCCTACTTCCTGTCCCGCGTAGGTCAGAACGTCACCCTCGGATACCGTAGCGTCAGCAGAGAACTCCAGCCGCACCAGGTGCTTCTGTATCTTCTGATAAGTGTCCAGCCTGGCGATCACTTCCTGGCCGATGTAGCAGCCCTTGGCGAAGTCGATGGAGCCGATAAGTCCGGCTTCCAAGGGATTATATGCCTCACTGATCTCCCGGCCGTAATCGGGCACGGAATAGTTCAAGCGAGCCGCTTCAAAGGCTTCTTCTCCCACTGGGGTGATTCCCGATGCTGCTAGATATTCCCAAACGCCGGTTTTTGCAACCGTGTCCATCAGTATGTCGTAGCTGGGTAGGTCTCCGAAAGGACGATGGACGATGCGCACTTCGCGTCCGCCTATCTCCGAGGTTACTGAATGATACGTGGGCAAGTCCCCCAACTTTGTTCCCGATGCGGATTCTACTGCTTCTTGGCTAGCCGGCCCTAAAACCGAGAACATGGTGGATTCCGCGGTGATATCCTCGACGGTGAGGTCCTCCATTATCGTGTACTTATCCAGGAAGTCGATCACTTGCTGCTGGGCGCCTGGGCTGGTGATGAGCAGTATGTACTCGTCAACGTTAACCACTCCGATTAAGTCCAAGATGCGTCCCCGGTCGGTAGTCAGGATGGTAGGAGCGCCCTGTCCGGCCGTCAGGTCAATCACTTTGTTGGTGGATAATCGGTTGAGCAAATCCAAGCCGTCGTCCCCGATAGCTTTGAGGCGTCCCATGTACGAGGCGTCGTGCAGGGCCGCTTTGGTTGTCACGGCTTGGTACTCTTCTTCCGAAGTGCTGTATACCGTGGGAAGGGCAGAACGCTGTAGGGCCATGACTATCTCCATGCACCCGAAATGTAAAAGACGCCGCCTCTATCGCTAGAATGGCGGCGTCTACGGGTATCGTTGTAGTTGACGTTATACGCTGAATGAAGTTCCGCAGCCGCAAGACTTCTTGGCATTGGGGTTCTGAAAAACGAATCCCTTGCCATTGAGACCGTCGGAGAACTCCAACTCCGTCCCGACTAAGTAGATGTAGCTTTTCTTGTCTACCATCACCTTTACGCCGTGTTGTTCTACGATTTTATCGCTTTCGACTTCTTTGTCGGTGATTTGCAAATCGTAGGTCAACCCGGAGCAACCGCCGCCTTTGACCGCGACTCTCACTCCAACGTTATCGGTGATACCGTCTTTCGCCGCGAAGTACTTTATCTTAGTGGCCGCCAACTCGCTGATGCTAACGCCCAGCTCGACGCCTTCCATTGTGATTGCCATTGAACCCTCCTGAACACTGATGTCCCGTCTGGGACAGGTACCATAATTTTAGGCCGCTGACTGGTTCCAAGTCAAGTTAATGTGCCGTGGTAAGGAAGGCAGAAAGAGCATCCATGTCCAAGTTTTGATTAATGAGTTCGCCGAACCTATCGACTTTATTTTTGGAGTAAGGCGTAGCACGGTCTAGCAAGCCGGACAAAGACTCCACGACACTCATCGTGCTCTCAGTTACCGAGATTAACGGAACGTCCCGTTCCATGGCTTCGGCTTTAACGTATTCCGTGGGATCCGCGCCGCCGGTGAGCACCAGGCATTTCGTGGCTTCCATCAGGCTGGCCATCTGGATGTCGGGCCGTTCGGCGCGGACGATAACCGCCTGATTGGCGTATCGACCGTAGTAGGTCTCGCCCGAGTCCATGATGTTGCCGCCCAGCAGGAGTCTGTCGATGCAGGCATCTGTGTTCACTGAATCTTGAATCCAGCGGCCTCCTAACTGATCGGAGATCTGCTGCACCGTTACGCTTATCATGATTCGGTCTTCCGGGACCGCGCCAAGCACGGTTTTTCCAGCGCTGCGAAGTGGGGATAACAACCCATTTTCTACGTCACGTTTCCGGTAGCTGGTCATGCCGTTTACGACGATGCCGGCTAGGCGGTTGGAATAGGGTTCGGCGGCGTTTAGGACAGTCTGTGAGTCCAGTCCAGTGGAGTATGGGAACATCAACAACGTGGATGACTCAAGCAAGTCTGCCAGGTCGGAAGGGAGGGACAACGCGTCTCCAGTGGGAGATAGGGAGTCGGGAGCTTCGATCAAGATTACATCGGCGGCGCTTTGAATCTCAGATAGAGACTGCCGTATCGATTGAGCCTGAGACTCGGTCATCAGGGGATTGCTTGAGCTGACTTGAGGTAAAGGCAAGGAGTCTGGGACGGGCGGACCTCCTGGACCGGCGAGGATAGTTTCAGTTATGAAGGAGACGTCCGCATCATTGCCTGGGGAAGTGGAGAAGGGCTTGTAATAGGCAACACGCTGGCCATTGGCGGCCATCTGGGTCAGAAGAGCAGCTATAAGGCTGGTCTTGCCGGTGCCGGAACGGTGGGCGGAGACTAATAAAACTCCCAAGGAAACCTCCTGATATGACCGGCGGCATAGGGGCTCTTACCGACCTAGTCCATGACA
>Ga0315336_1004258_pt1 | contig 17297 bp, 12 predicted proteins | sample ASW5metaG_FD_204512 | JGI IMG/M metagenome (GOLD analysis project Ga0315336, IMG submission 204512) | Ammonia-oxidizing marine archaeal communities from Monterey Bay, California, United States - ASW #5 | ecosystem: Environmental > Aquatic > Marine > Intertidal zone | place: USA: California... | reverse complement strand
CTAACGAAACTGAACGTCGAATTTGTCGTCGAGCCCTATGTACGGTTCCAAGGCTTGCCCGGCGAGCAGGCTACGATGTTCTTACTGGACCCGACTGGCAACGCACTCGAATTCAAGGCCTTTCAAGACATTGAACGGCAGTTGTTTGAAACATAAGTTCGGGGTGTTCCACGCAATGACCCCAGTTGGTCGTCATAGGTCCAATCGCTTGCGGGAGCCCAGTATGGTGGTAGCAAGCGCCAGGGCAAGCAGGCTGCTGGTGAGGGGCTCTGGCACGGCAGAAGCCGCATTTCCACTCGCGCTAAGCGTGCCGATTCCATATTGTCCCTCCCACTCGAGCAGGTCAGCGTGCTCAACGATTCCATTGCCGTCGGCATCGCCATTGCTGTTGTCTACTTGGCCGCCCAAGCCTAAGCCCTTCTGCCAGATCAAGAAATCGGCGCCGTCGACATCCAGATCGCCGTCGAAATCAGCCGTCGGCCCCGTGGAAACGTACACAACTGTGCCATCGCTCAGCGCACCGGTGGTTGCATCACGGTATTGAAAATCTAAAGTTTGCGCCCCACCAATTTGAAATGCGCTGCCCAGACTCTCTGAACGACCGTTTCCAAAGACTGAACTCCCCAGTAGAAAGGACTCTGCCAGCACATCATTGTCCGATCCGGCTGCCTGGTCCCACGTCTCACCGATTCCATCGCCAACAATCGCGCCGACATCAGGGCCATCAATCGCGTCGATGGCTTGGTCGCTAAGACTGTCCCAGCCAGAAAAATCGAGGTCGTGGTCTGGGTCGGGGCTCTCGATTCGGTACGAGTCAATATCGAACAAAGTTGTCGTGTCGTTTCTAATCTGAACATTTCCTGTGAGTGTGTTCACTTCAAGTGTGAGAGCGTCAATCGACGTTATCGGACTCGTATCCGTCAAGTAGACGCGATCGATTAGAATATTGTCGTTGACCAAGTCATTGTTGAGTCCCATTCGCATCGACGCCACGCCACGAGTTGAATTCATGTTCCCAGTTCCAGCAGAGAGAAACGAGGCACCAGCGTCGGACGAGTAGAGAATTTCATAAGTATCTGCGTCCAGGTCCGCTGCTACTACAGCAACGAATTTAGTACTTTGCGTCAAGCTGCCTCCATTGAGGATAACATCTGAAAGATCGCTTGAACCAGCGCCGTTAGCTTGGCCATTGATAATTACATTGTCGCTGTCGTCGCGTACAATTCTGAATTCTGCTGTAGTTTCTGTAGAACGAGGAGCTGAGTTTATCAGTGTAATACGAATCTCCTCATTCTCAGCTGGGTCAAGCACGCTCTGAAAATCCCACGTAAGCTCCATCACGCCGAAAACCTGGCCGGTCGTGATGTCCACGTTGTCCACATAGTTTGTGCCAAAACTGATGTTGTTCTTTGTGGACGCGTTGAGCTGCCCAGAGCCGTTAGTCACCACGCCCGTGTTGTCAGCGTCGACGTCGAACAAATTACCTGGGTTGGCATTGTTTACAGCAGCCTCGATGGCGGTTCCTATCGAGTCGTCGAACAGGAATTCTTCGAAGATGGTGGCCTGGGTTGGCAATACGGCTGCGAGCGCAATAACCATTCCCAATACGGGTGGTAGAGTTCGAATTAGATTCTTGAATAACATGATAGGTTCCTTAGGTTCCGAAGAAGTCTTAGACACCGGATGAATGCGATATGGGTCTCAGGGGCTAGAGTTGATCACTTACGAGTTGTCCGTCTTACGCTCGCCAGGCACATTGCACCAAACGAGAGCAAGAAGACCGAACCTGGTTCAGGTACACCGGCAAGCATCGCGTTGAACGCCCCCAGGCCATTAGCTTCGTCATAGGCAGTTTTGAAGTCACTGAAATCTTGGATACTGTTCACCCCGTCGCCATCCAGATCGCCAACTTGATAAGCCTGGGCTTGCGACAGTGCGGAGAGATCGGTTTCGGAACCGCCGATAAAAATGGTCCAATCGGCTACCGTCAAGGAGTTGTCGAAATTCAAGTCGCCAAGCTGATAGCGGGCGCCGCCGTTGCCTACGAAGTTGACATTCGCACTACGAGTCACTCCGCCCGTAAACATTAGCTCGATTCTCAGATCTTCTGTTGGGCTCCTTATCCAGGGTCCGCTTCCCAAGCTGAGAATCACTTCCTGGCCAATGCCCAAATCCCCTCCGTCTCCTCCTTGCGCAGACTCGGTTAGGTCGGAGGTCGTACCTGAGCTAACTGCCCAATCGTCGTCCAAGTCGACCGATCCATTCCCCGGCCCGGCAAGATTGTCATAATTATCGGTAATCGGCTTCCACCCGGTGGCATCCAATGCTCCCACGTCCGAGGTGATTGAATACGACTCCAAACCGCTTAGCGCCGCACCCGAAGTGTTAATCAGCTTCATTACGTTGGTATCACGATTGACTTCCAAAGTGAGCAGATCTGTCAGTGGGTTGGCGTCAGTCAACGCGACCCGATCGATAGAAAGAAACTCGTCAATCGTACTGCCGAAATTGTTGTTGATCACAAATCGCATCGAGTTGCCATTTCGTCCAGGAGAGACGCTGCCAGTTCCCAACGATTGGGACGGGTTGCTGCCGTCTTTGTAGAAAATCTCGTAGGTGTCTGAGGTCTTGTTCATCTCCAACACCATGGTAAATGAATTGGACTGAGCCGTGTTGAGCGTAGCCCGATTACTGATATTGTTCGAGCCGGCTCCGACCGCAAGGCCTCGGAGCTCGATGGCTTCGGTATCCGTATTTCTGTCGATGCGTACTTCGGCGGCGACGGTGCTGCCACTGGTGCCGGTGGTATCCTCGAGAAACGCGAAGCGAATCTCTTCACCCTCTCCAGGAACGGAGTCAAAAAACTCCCATCCTGACATTTCGGCAACGATAAAGCGACTGCCAACAGTCGCGCTTGTAACATCGTCGATTTGTAGGAAATTGTCCGCGAATAGGTCATTGAATTTGGCAATCTTATAGTTGCCTGCCCCGTCCATGAATGAGTCGGTCAGGTCGTTGACGTCGATCGACCAGTTATTTCCAGGATTGGCGGTATTGGCTGCACTGTCTAACTCGGTAAATTGGGATTCGTTGAATTCGAATGATTCAAGGTCGACACCGAACGCGGGTACCGTTTGCCAGGCGAGTAAAACGCCCACCATCATTGACGTAGAGGTCACGAAAAAAGTCCTGCGCATGATCAAATCCTCCAAGAACGGTACGATTGGTTCTTCATATGGGTAGGTTTACGCCGGCGGAACCCCGCCAATGCTGTCACTGTCAAAATCATCGCCGATGGCTCAGGCACTTGCACGAACAGAGCTTCGAAACTCGACAACCCGTTGGCCTCGACAAAGGCATCTTTGAAAAGGCCGAAATCGACCAGGCTGTTTACGCCATCGAGGTCGAGATCGCCTGACTGATAGGCTTCGATCTCCGTTAGTCCGCTCAAATCGGTTTCCGCACCGGCAATGAACAGCAGCCAGTCTTGCTCGTCTAGTAGGCTGTCAAAATTCAAGTCAGCAAACACACGAAACGTTTGTCCAAACGCCAGTCCTACGTTTTTGCCCAAGTCTTGGAACCGGTCGATATTCTCATCCTCGATGAACTGCGTCTCAAACGTCATCGTAAACTCGGCATTGAGTTCGTCCCGGCCGAACTTTTGACCAGTCAGATTGATCAAGGACGCATTGGAGGTGTTAACACTCGGCTCGAGCTGAAGAAAAGTCTGCCAGAACGGGTCTGACTGAAAGGCCGGCAGGACAAATCCAAAATGCCCATCTTTGCCATTCACGGTTGAATGCATGTCGATGAAGTAATCAACATCCGCACCCGTGTCAGTTAACAGGGCATCGCCAACGACCTTGATGTCGCTCATACCGCCATAGTTGGGCGAATCCCAAAAGCGATTCGGATCGAGTGACACGTGCTGGACCGTGCTGCGGTTGTAACCAGCAAAACGGCCGTCGGGATTGGCCATCGGGTAAATATAGAACTCAGCTTCTTTCCGCAGCATGGCCGCTTCCAGGTCGTTGCCGATGAGGAAATCGACGAGTCCTTCCAGAGTATGATTACCCAAAGTCTCGTTGGAGTGAACGCCGCTAATAACCGCGATTTTCTTCTTCGGACCGACTGCTGAAGAATCGGTAATCTTGTAGCCGAACATGTCGCGCGGGGCGACTACCCGTCCCAAGTCGTCGACGCCGCCAGGCGATTGACCGATTACCAAAGAAGCGTTCCCGCTGATCGTCGGACTGGCCCAGGGACTCGCGGCAACCTGAGCCGTATGCGACGTGGCGCGACCGTACGAATAAGGTAGTCCATAGGCCACGAATACTTCGTTCTGTGTGAATTGAGAATTATTGGAAAAGGTGAACGTATTCTGTCCTGCGTCGCGGTTGTTGTTGTCAAAAAACTGCCAATTCAGTTGGTCGTAGCTGTAAACCATCGCGTGGTCGTTGAGACTGCTGCCACCGGTGGCAAAATCGTCGTCGATTTCAAAAGTTGGTTGCAACCCATTGACGTTGTTGGCTGAGAAGTACAACCATTTCCAATCCCCTGGGTTGTAGTTGTCTCGCCCTGCAAGAGTCACCATAGTGCCGTTGACCGATGAACTGGTCTCGTCCAGACCGCCATGATCAAAGTCGCCGTCGAGTGTTATCTGACCAGAAGCAACGCCGCTCCCCAACACAGTGCCGAGGCAGAGCCAGTAACACGCGAGGAGCAATGGATTGTGTGTGGTCGAAGAACATTTCATGGTTAGAATAATCAATCTCCGGCAGCAAAATTGGTACGTCGGGTATCGGCTACACCGACGATCGCACCGCCGTCGGTAAATTGGGCTGCACTACCACCACCGAAATAGTGACCGTCGCGGGGTCGTGATTTCATCGACCAGCCGCGCGATGCGAGTTGCTCGACCCACTCTTGGGAAGCGTCCTCTTCGTAGTCGATGATATTGGGCGGCCCGTCCGCCCTTAAAGGACGACGCAAATGGAAACGCGATGCGCCAAATGCCTCGTCCAACGCGTCATTCCTGTCAATCAATCGCCACAACAGTTGCAGTGTGGTCGTGGGAATCCGCTGCCCGCCCGGGATTCCCAAAGCCAACCAGGGCTGCTCCTGTTTGGTGACAAGGATCGGAGCGATCGTGCTGCGCGCGCGTTTGGCACGATCAACGTGGTTCACAGCCGCCCGGTTGTGCGTCGCAAAGTTGCTCATGCTGTCGTTCAGTAGAATGCCCGTACCTGGCGCCACAACGCTCGCCCCAAAGTGCAGGCTTAACGATTGAGTCAAACTGACCATATTTCCAGCCTGATCGACGACCAGAAGGTGAGACGTGCTGGCCGAGGGAAGCCCTTCCAAAGTAGATTCCTGCTCAGGAGGACGCGTTCTCTCCTGATTGGGTTGCCGCGGGTCGAGTATCTTGGCGAACCGGGCAAGTCGTGTTGAGTTTTCATCGCTCATCAACTCCTGGGCCGACTCACGCGCTGTCGAAACATCTGCGATCGTGTCGCGTATCCGCGGGTAAAGGCACTGAAGTGCGCGGCAGATGTCGTCGGTATAGGCGACTGAGTCTGAACTCGATGAGTCGGATCGCATGCGTTCCAGACACTCCAGGGCAGAGAGCACCGTCACTCCGCCCGTCAGTGGTGGCGGGCAGGAATAGATGCGATAGCCCCGATACTCGGTTTCCAGCGGCTCGCCCACCTCGGCCTGGTAGTTGCGGAAGTCGTCCATCGAGAGGGGCGATCCGCCAGCCTGCGCGGCAGCGACAATTCGCTCGGCGATGGGGCCTTTGTAAAAAGCGCTGGCACCCTTGGACGCTATCTCACGTAGACTATCGGCCAAGTCGGCGTTGCGCATCATGGCACCCACCGGCGGCGCTTTACTGTTGACGAGGTAGAGCTGTGCAGCCTCATCGTCGCGCCGCAGGAACCGCACCTTTGGTTGAAATATGCTGCGCATCGTGGCGTCGATTTCCACACCCGCATCGGCCAACTCCGCGGCAGGCTCGACCAGCTCAGTCCAGGGGAGCGAACCCCAACGACGATGCGCCTCATCAAGGCCCGCGAGGTGCCCCGGTACGCCAACGGCACGATATCCGAACTTGCGCTGGTCAGACGAAAGCTGGATGAATTCGAGATCGTCGAGTGCCGCAGGTGAAGTGCAGAGCGCGACGATCGAGTAGACTTTGCCCGTAGCCGCTTCGCGATAAAGTAGAATCAGCTTGCCCCCGAGTCCCGAACCATACGGCTCGGCGACACCTAGCGCCAGCGAGGTAGCGATCGCAGCGTCGATCACGTTTCCGCCGCGACGCAGGACTTCCACACCCACCGTTGTAGCCGCAGAGTGCCCGCTGGCGACGACGTAACGATCGGCAACGACCTTCTGCTGTGCGACCACAAGGCTTGGCGACCAAAGAAGTGTCGCTAGAACAAGAGAAGCCGTTAGGTGGTGGAACATGAAATTATCATCGGTATTGAAAACCGGGGCTCCGCGCTTTGCGAGGAGCCCCGGAACATTACTGGGTCAAAATCACGTCGATCAAACCGACGCTTTATACTCTTGATGTACTATTGGCGACGCCGTCTAGCTGCCAAGCCAATCACCGCCAGAGCGGTGAGGACTAAGCTCGTTGGCTCAGGTATGACCGTCGCCAAGTAGGCGCGGTCGATTAGCACATTGTCGATGTTAAGATTGTTGTTGAGGACCATTCGGAACCCTTCGACAGTGTTCCGGGTAGGATCGAGCAGCCCACCCCCAAGAGTCGTAAAGTTGGCACCGGCGTCATTTGAGTAATGAATCTCGTACGTGCTGGTGTGCATGTTGGCATCGACAACGGCAATGAACTTCGCGCTTTGTGTCAAGCTACCCCCGTTGAGCAGCGCAGTTGCTGTGTTGCTCGATCCAGTACCTACGCCATTTCCGAAGATGATCAACGTATCGTCGTCCTCACGCGAGATTTCCCACTCCGCAACAACGAATGTGCTTCGCGGGTCGTTTTGCATGAGCGATATTCTGAGTTCTTCGTTTTCTGTGGCGTCCAGCGCACTTTGGAAATCCCACGTCAATTCCATCACTCCCAAAACCCTCAGGCCCGGTGCAGCGGAGATGAGATCGTTGTCCACATAATTGGTGCCAAATTGTAGGTTGTTCTTCAAGGAAGCATTAAGCTGCCCCGAGCCATTAGTAGCCACGTCAAGCGTGTCCGCATCTTCGTCCCATAGATGACTAGTAACGTTGTTCGCCGCGGCGGTAAATAGCGTGCCGTTGGCATCGTCGAACAGAAACTCCTCGAGGATCGTTGCGTTGGCCAAGTCGCTGCTAATGCCAGCCGACGCAGAGTGCGCCGCGACGAGCACTAACAGACCCGCCATGAAAAAACCGATACGATTCATGAGTCACTCCCCCTCAGTAGAATGAGAATACGAATTCTTCGATCGCGGCGAGCCCGTGGCTCGCTGATGTCTCTTCCTAAGTCTCCAGATCAGGTTGCTCAGAAAGCCGCCAGTCTTGGCCTGCACCCTGGTGTTGATTCTAGCCGTAAGGTCCGTGAAACGCGAAGGTTTTCGCCGTATTCAGCGGCTTTTTGCTGAGTCAGATTTGCCAAGTAACTAGGTACTCTCCAAGGACGTTGCAGTGACATATCCGATATTCTATTGTAAGCCCTTACCGTAGAACGATTTGTGGCCAGCCGCTGACTCCCGTCATGCTTCAGTCCAATCGGCTGGGCCGGGCAGCTATAGCAAAAGAGGCCCAAGCCTGGCCGAGACTTGGCCCGGTCGTTGGGAGTCTGTTAAACTAGCCTCAGAACGATGAATCAATCTGAGCCCAGCTAGTTGCTGTTCTCTTGTTTCTCAGGTTCCTTGCTTCTGTTCCAAGAGGAAGGTTGCCATGCCTCGCTTTTCCAGGTTGGCGTCTCGCGCGTTTACGCTCGTTGAACTTCTGGTGGTGATCGCCATCATCGGCATCCTTGTCGCACTGTTGCTGCCCGCCGTCCAAGCAGCCCGCGAAGCGGCCCGCCGCACCCAATGCATTAACAACCTGCACAACATCGGCCTAGCAGTGCAGAACTACGCCAGCTCCCTCGGCACGCTGCCTCCGGGCGATGTACGCGATGCTAATTACGGTGGCGGCACGCAGATCAAGACTTTATTCAGCTGGATCACGCTGATCATGCCATATATTGAAGAGGCAGCTGCGTTCGGTTCCACCGATTGGTCGATCAGTCTGCAAGATCGCAACAATAATGGTGACACGGCCCACCATATATTTCTTAAAACGTTCGCCTGTCCGTCGGAAGCCAATCAGCCGATCGAAGTCGGAATCGTGAATAACTTTTATGGCGCTCGGGGAAACTATGTGGCGAACGCAGGCATGGGCTACTATTGGGCGGAAGACGCCACCACGGACGATGCCTTAGCAGGTTGGCGAGCTGCGTTGGAAACCGATCCACAGAAGGATCCTCGTTCCGTAAGACCTCGCGAGAATGGCGAGCATTTGTCAGCACTCGGTCTGTTTACCGTCAGCGACAAAGGAGCGACTGGTCGTAAATTCAGTCAGATTACCGACGGTACGAGCAATACGGCTGCGGTGTGCGAGCTGCGACTGGTGCCAGAGAGAGATACTCGAGGCGTGATGCATTTTGGTCCTGGCTCTCTCTATATGCACGATTGGCCACCCAATATGGGATCCAATGTCCGCAACGAATTCAACGGCTTGCCCGTGGAGGATTGGACTCGTTACTGTGATAAGACGATAGCTCGTGATATCTCTCCCTGCCGACAGGCTTCCGCAGCTTGGAAGGGATTTTGGCACCATCTGGCACGGAGCTATCACACCGGCGGGGTTAATCTAGCGATGGCGGACGCGTCGACACGATTCGTCAGCGACGACGTTGAAGTTGCTGTCTGGCACGCCCTGGGGACTCCTAATGGTGATGAGATCACCGGACTCTAAGCAACTCTACAGTTCCGATTGCAGATTCTCGGTGGGATTTCACAATGTGCCCTAGGATCGTCTGTTCTGCAAAGTTGCTGATGGTGATGGTCGTCGGTTGGCCGAGCCTCGGCTGTGGTGACACCGAGGGGCGATTTTCCTTAAGCGGAACCGTTACCTACGACGGCCAGCCGATCAACAACGGTAACATCGGCTTCATCGTAGCTGGCTCGAGCACAGGCAAGTCTGTCGGTGCCGACGTAATCGACGGGCACTATGAAATTCCGCGCCACGAAGGTCCCCAGGCAGGTGCCTATAAGGTAATGATCTACGCCGAGCGCCCCAGTGGCCGCAAGATTGAAGCCGAGGAAGGCAGCACAGAGATGATTGATCAGCTGGTGCAGTACATTCCCGACGTTTACAACGATCGCACCACGCTGACGATCGAACTCTCCAGCGACCGCGACGACCTCAACTTTGATTTAGAGAAGCCGAAGCAGGTAAAACGCCGCCGTCGATGAAGAGCAGCCTTGCCAAGACTGATTCGCCCTAAGCCGTGTCCTCTGTCTACCTTGCGAATCATCCGCCACGCCACTGCCTTCACTGCTTGATCTTAAACATTACAGGGCGTTCAGTTCTCCTGCTTGAATACACAGTCAACTCGTGGCCTGGGAGACTGTTAACACGGACAGGTGTACTAAACTTACGGCAAGTAGACCCTGCAGAAAGTGCTGGTCAGCGGCACTCCGGGCTTCAACCAAACACCCGCTTCCACAGTTCGTCCGTCAGCAGTGACAAACGCGAAGGTATGTACTCGACCTGCCCGTCCCCAAACTGCATTCAGGACTGCCTGGGGAATTCTCTGGTGATCGGGCCTGTCAAGAGACAGGCACGAGCAGAAACCCTGCGAGACGGACTCTATCGATTCGCTGTACAGGTACAGACAAGCTACTAGTTGTGTTGAAGCCGCAGTAATGGCGGCAAGGCGAAGAGGCTTGGTCACTCAACGGCAGTCATTTGGACAACTGCCACGCAGGAGGAGTCGGTCAACATAGCAGAACGATTTTCAATATCACTCGCTATTTCGCTTGCCGTTGGCTCCGGCGGGTTGCTGGGGTCGTAGATGAACCACAGCAGTTCGTGGATCTTTGTGGAAATGGTCCGGCAGACGAAGCTGGAAACGCTCGCGGGATGGATCCCGCTGTAAGCCACATTAGGTCTTGTCGCCACGACAGTTATACTGGGGTAGACTTTGTAGTTTCCGATGCCCTTGAAAGGGCAAAGTAGTACCGCACAAGACGACGATACTCTACTCTTTGTCCAACCTTCGACAGCGGCGAGACCGCCGGCGAGGAAGTCCTTGACCACTAACTAGGTCGAACATTTGGTTGTCCCAACTGAACGAGTACTCGTCCGGCGCGTCTGGAGTCTTTCCTGGCCCACGGTGCTGTTTAGCGCTTTGGAAGCGAGCTTGGGGCTGGCCGACTTGCTGATGGTTCGCTCGCTGGGCCCCGAAGCGACGGCCGCCGTGGGCGTCTGCCGGCAAGTTTCTTTTCTGGTCAACTCGGTCGCGCTCGCACTAGCCTCGGGGGTGATTGCCGTGGTGAGCCAGGCGGTGGGGGGCAATCGTTGGGATATCGTGGGACAAGTGCTGCGGCAAAGCGCTTTGTTGGTCGTGATAGTTGCACTGCCGGTGGGCGCTGTGGGAGCGTTGGGCAGCGGCGCACTGCTGGCGGTGATCAACGCCGACGCGCCGACGATCGCTCACGCGACGCCCTACTTACAGGTCTCTTTCTTGGGCGTTGTGTTCGCCTGGGCCGGCGTCATCGGTGCGGCTTTCTTTCGCAGCATGGGCAATGCGCTCACGCCGTTGAAGTTGGCCATTGCAGTGGCCTGTTTGAACGTCCCTTTAAACTACCTCTTAATTCACGGCCAGGGTCCGCTGCCGGCACTTGGCGTCGAGGGCGCTGCGATCGGAACGGTCGGTGCGCAGATCTGCGGCGCGATTGGCTACTTGTTGTTGCTCAACCGCCGAATGAATTCGCATCCCGATATGAAAGGGGCTCCTGGAACCTATTTTGCGTTCGACCGGCAGTTGGTGGGCCGCATCCTGCGGATTGGCACGCCGATGGCGCTGGCCGGGTTGGTGCGCAACGGTTCGCGGTTGGTTTTTCTGATGATCATTGGCGCTGGGGCGATGGGGATGACGTTGCACGCGGCGGTCGGCGTGGGGCTGCAGGTGCGACTTGTGAGCGTGTTGCCGGCGCTCGCATTTCAAGCGGCCAACGCGGCGCTGGTGGGCCAGGCGATTGGGCGGGGCGATTTCGACGAAGCCCGACGCCTGGGGCGCCTCAGCGTCCAGATGTTGGCAATCATCATGCTGGCGGTCGTCGCCGTGATCATCATCTACGCCGAACCGTTGGCCCGGCTGCTGATCGCCGACGCAGACGTGGCCCAAGTGGCTGCGACCGTTCTGCGTTGGTTTGCCGTGGCGCAGTTATTCAGTTCGCTGAACATTACCGTGCAGGGCGCCTTGATGGGTGCCGGCGATACGCTGCCCAATCTCCGTTATACGGCCATTACACAATGGCTGGTGATGTTGCCTATTGCGAAAATTACTTACGGATTTGCGTCATGGCAACTCCACGGACCGATGTTCGCCTGGACATTAGCTCCCGCTATCTTGCTGGTGCTGCTGGTTCGTCGCTTCAGGAGTGAAAACTGGAAAACCGCGGTCTCTCAGACAAAAGATACTTGATTCCAAGTGTTAAACCGGCCATACTCGCCGGTCTTGTTCGCGATTTCGCGATCACTTTTTTGCTCCTAGTCCCTAGGGAGATACTTCGTATGTCTGTTACTCGCATTGCCGGTTGGTTGTCGTTGTGCATGGTCATCGATTCGTTGTCGCTACTGTGTGGCGGGAAAGTCGAGGCGGCCGACCCTGTGGGGCCCGTGGAGCAACAAGAACTGCTCGACGCCCAAGGGAACAACACTAGTTGGCTGATGTACGGTCGCACGTACGACAGCAATCGTTATTCGTCGCTCGACGCGATCAACAAAGAGAACGTGTCGAAGCTGATCCCCGTTTGGTCGTTTCAGACGGGTGTCCTGGATGGGTTCGAGTGCACTCCTTTGGTGATCGACGGCGTGATGTACATCACCACGCCCTGGAACCACGCCTACGCGATCGATTGTCGCACCGGCTCGGAGTTGTGGCACTATCAGAAATCGCTGCCCGATAACTTGGCGCTCTGTTGCGATGCGGTGAATCGAGGTTTTGCTGCCTGGGGCGATCGGTTGTACATGACTACGCTCGACGCCCATCTGATCTGCCTCGATCGCCACACAGGCCAAGAGCTGTGGGACGAAGCGATCACGGCCGACGCAGGAAACGGCAAGGAGGAAGGCGACATCTACAAGCTGGCCTACAGCGCGACAGTTGCCCCGTTGGTGATCAAGGACAAGATAATCATCGGCATCAGCGGTGCGGAGTATGGCATTCGAGGATTCATTGACGCCTACAACGCCGAGACCGGCAAACGCGAGTGGCGTTTTTATACGGTTCCCAGCGCGGACGATGAATCCGCACACGCTAAAGAAGCGATGAAAAGTTGGGAAGGCGAGTCGTGGCTCACCGGCGGCGGCTCCGCCTGGGTTACCGGCACGTACGATCCTGATCTGAACACCCTGTACTGGGGAATCGGCAATCCCTCGCCCGACTTCAACGGCGAGGTACGCCCGGGCGACAACCTATATACCTGCGGCATCATTGCGCTCAATCCCGACGACGGCACCTACAAGTGGCACTTCCAAAACAGCCCGCACGACGTGTGGGACTACGACGGGGTGAACACGCCAGTGTTGGTTGAAACTGAGGTGAAGGGCAAGAAAGTAAAGGCGATCGTTCAGGCTCACCGCAACGGATATTTTTACTGCCTCGATCGAGAGGATGGCAAGTTTCTCTACGGCAAGCCGTTCTGCGAGGTGACCTGGACAGATCGCTCAATGGGGGCCGATGGTTTGGATCCCGAGACGGGCCGTCCGTTTGTGAGCGATGCCGCGATGCCCAACGACGAAGGCGTGCGAGTCTGTCCTGGCGCCGCCGGCGGCAAGGAATGGAACCCCATGGCCTACCACCCCGGGACCCAGTGTGCCTACGTGCCAGTGATCAACAACTGTGCAAAATTCACCTCCGGCAAGGCGTTTTTCATCAAGGGCCAGCCCTATTGGGGAAGCTCGCTGACACTGATCGACAACGAGGCCTCGGGCTCGTTCAAGGCAATTGACGTGCGTACGGGCGACATCAAGTGGGAAGTCGACACCCGCTCGCCGATGGTGGCCGGCGTGTTGGCCACGGGCGGCGGGCTAGTGTTCACCGGCGATGCCGAAGGTTTCTTCACTGCCTACGACGCCGAGTCAGGCGAAGCCCTCTGGTACTACCAATGCGGCAGCGGGCATCATGCTTCGCCGATCACTTATGAACTCGACGGCCGGCAGTACATCGCCGTTTGCTCGGGCTGGGGCGGCTGGACCGCCGGCTTTATGGGCGACGGCGCCCCTTGGACGCGCGACGCGCGCAAAGGGAACACGCTGTTTGTGTTTGCGTTGCCCGAATAGCAGTGGGCGCTCGTGTGGAAACTGGCGTTATCCCGGTTAGAAATGAGTGTCACCTTGATGCGATTGGCTGAAATCCGTCATAGATCGGTTCTGCTGTTGAGTGCGTGGTTGCTTTCGAGCGGCCTCGTTGCGCAGGCTGACGACGACGTGCTGCGGTTCTGCGTCTGCACCAATGCGATGCCGCGCGCCGGGAGTACTGCGGATGGCAAGCTGGAAGGCGTCGACGTGGCCGTGGCGCGGCTGCTGGCCGAACAGCTTGGCCGTCGGTGTGAATTTCATACCTGCGCAAGCGATAGTTGCCGACTGCAGAATCTACAGACAGAAAAATGCGACGCGGTGATCGGCTTGCCGCACGAGTCGGCATCTTCGCCGCAGATTGCTTGGACGTCGCCCTACGCATCCGGCAAGTTCGGCCTCGTGGTGCGCGGCGACCAGCAGGGCATCCGTTCGCTAGCCGAGCTGCGCGGCAAACGGGTAGGCATCGTCTCGGGAACGGTGCCCCTTTCGAACAAAGACCACGAGGTTGTCGGTTTTCCTTCCCGAGAAGCGCTGCTGCGCGGTTTCGAGCAGGGCAAGCTGGAGGGGGCGCTGGCGGACGTCGATTTCACCGCTTGGTTTCTCAAGGAGCATCCCCAGCTGAATTTGCGGCTGGTCGATGAGTTCGTTTCCAATCACCGCTGGAACATCGGCATCGCGGTGCGTGCGGTGGATCGTTCGCTGCGGGACGACATCTCGCGAGCGGTCGACTTTAGCTTGCGTCATGCCAAGTTCCCGCCGCTATGTACAAAATATGGCCTGGTACATCGGCCACCGCTGGTCGCCGTTGCCGAACAGCCGATCGTAGCCGAGAACGACACGTGGCAGCTGATCGAAGCGGGCGGCGCGCTCGTCGTGAGCATGGACCCGGCAAATCTGCCCTATTCCAGCGCCAACCCTGAGCGACCTGGTTTCGACGTAGTCATCGCCCAAGCCTTGGCCAAGCAGCTTGGAGTGGAGATGCGGATCGAGTGGATTGACGTCCACAGCGAAACGGCCACGGGCCAATTGCTCGATCACGAAAGCGATCTGGCGTTCGGCGCGGCAATCGATCCCGACGCGATGGACGACGAAGAAGAGCTTACCGGCAAGGTGATCTACTCGCGCCCATACTACGGTACGGGGTATTTTCTCGTCGCTCGAAACGATGCGGAGCCAATCTCTTCCTTGACTGATCTGCAGGGGGACAAATCTCGGCGGTTGGGCACGCAGGCGGGCACGATTGCCGACTACAGCCTGCGGCAGCGGGGCTATCTGCGGCGGTTGTTCGGCACCCAAATGGCGCTACTGACCTCGCTGGAAAAGGGCGGGATCGATTACGCCTATCTGTGGTCGAACAGCGGTTGGCTGCTGCATCAATCGCCCGACGTTCAGGCCGCGATCGTGCCGGGATACGTTCCCGAGGACCGTTGGAATATCGGCATTGCCATGCGCCGCGGTGACGTTGAGTTCAAAAAACACGTCGACCGTGCTTTGGAAGAAATAATCCGTCGGGGCGACGTGGCCAAGGCGCTGCGGGAGTATCACGTGCCTTATTTCGCGCCTTTTGAGATGGCCGCGGGGGCGAAACCGGCAAGTGTTGGGGCGGCGCGTAAAGGAGCGATCGATCGAGGTCTTGAGCCGGAGATGAGTGGGCGGCAGCGATCGCGTGCTAGTTACGACGGACTGGCAAAGATCCGCTCGCGGGGGATTTTGGTCGTCGGTCTCGATCAGAACAATCTGCCGTTTTCCACGACGCATCCCCAGCCAGCCGGGCTCGACTACGAAGTTGCCGAGCTCCTGGCGCAGAAACTTGGTGTGTCGCTAGAGGTTTACTGGGCCTACTCATCGCACGATTCCTATCCATCGAAGTTGGCCACCAAGCGATTTTGCGACGTGATCCTCGGCGTGTTGCCCGACGACCGTTTTGCGGATCGGGTGGCGTACAGCGAGCCGTATTACTTTGCCGACTATGTGTACGCAGTCCCCGTTGACAGCGAAGTGAGCGATCTTGAAGAATTACCAATTGCCGCCGAGCCGGGTATCGCTGTGCAGGGCTTGGCAGGGCGTAAGACCGAGAGCTATCCCAACCTGGAAGCGATCCTGGCTGCCGTGGCGAAGCGCGAGGTGCCGGCAGGCTATGTCGTCTCAAGTCGGGCCCATTGGTTGGCTGCGGAAAAGTGGCCCGAAAAGATTCGCTTCGTGCGACCGCAGACGAGTGTCGATCGCTTCGGCATATGCGCTGCGGTACGTCCCCAAGAAATCGATCTCAAAGACGCCCTCGATCGCGCCATCCGCGAGCTGCGCGAGTCGGGCCAATTGCAGCAGGCGTTCGCGAAGTGGCACATCCCTGTGAATGAATAAACAATCTAACGCAATCGTGAAGTCACCCTTGACAATACACTTTCGACTAATTGTGATTTTGGCCATTTGTTGGTCGGGCGAACTTAGCTTGGCGCAGCAACAACCTGGCGCGGAAGAAGCAGAGGCCGAGGCGCCTGCGGAGGGTAGGAGCCTCTCGGTCGCGTACATGGAGGATCAAGAGGCGCTCGACGAAGGAAAATCGATGTTCCGCGGCTTATGCAGTGGTTGCCACGGCGGGGCGGCTCGCGGCGGAAAGGGGCCCGATCTTACCGACCAGCGCTGGTTGCACGGCGACGGAACCGACAAGGCGGTCGCCGGCATCATCGAGAAAGGAGTGCCCGGCACGACGATGAAAAAACTGGGCGAGTCGCTCGAGCCGGAACAAATCGGCAAGATCATCGCCTACGTTCGCAGCCTGGCCCTCTCGGTAGGCGACGACAATTGGAAGCCGTATGCCGAGGGCGACCCGGTCGCCGGCGAGAAACTTTTTTTCGACCTGAAAGCGCAGTTCAGCTGCAACAAGTGCCACGGGTTGGACCGCCGTGGCGGGGGGATTGGCCCGTCGCTAGATCGCATCGCCAGTCGCCGCTCGGCCCAATACATCATGGAATCGATCGTCAATCCGTCGCAAGACATCGATCCGCAATACGAACAAGTGCTGGTGCTAACCGATGCCGGTAAGTCGATTATTGGTTTGCGAATTAACGAAACAAATTTCAGTATACAAATCCGAGAACAAGACGGGCAATTTCACTCCTTAAACAAACGCGATCTAGAAGAGACGCAAGCGCTGGACACTTCGCTGATGCCTAATAACATGGCGGAGATGCTCACCGTCAAGCAGTTGCACGACATTTTTTCTTTTCTGATGACCAAAGAATAATGGGAGCCACTTATGTCTTCACAGAAACAGTCTTGGAAGAAACCCGATTTCGAGGAGATTGGCCTGTGCATGGAAGTTACCGCGTACGTGAACACCGAGGATGAACTGCCGTTGCCGGTCGGCGGTGACCAGCGACAGCCGACCAGCCATGCCGTCGTCGACGAACAGCCGGCCGAGTAGGTCGACGCCATGCAAGTGCGCATCCTGGGTTCGGCCGCGGGTGGGGGGCTGCCGCAGTGGAACTGCGGTTGTTCGAACTGCCGAGCGGTGCGCGAAGGATCGCCGCACGTTCGGCCACGTACCCAGTCGTCGGCAGCCGTCTCGGCGGACGGGCGGTGGTGGTTTCTGCTGAACGTGTCGGCCGACGTTCGGCAGCAGTTGCTCGCCTTCGACGACTTGGGCCCCGCGCCGGCGGCGGTCCGCGGCACGCCGATTGCCGGCTGTCTGTTGACCGACGCGGAGATCGATCACACCTCGG
>Ga0315336_1004257_pt1 | contig 17299 bp, 10 predicted proteins | sample ASW5metaG_FD_204512 | JGI IMG/M metagenome (GOLD analysis project Ga0315336, IMG submission 204512) | Ammonia-oxidizing marine archaeal communities from Monterey Bay, California, United States - ASW #5 | ecosystem: Environmental > Aquatic > Marine > Intertidal zone | place: USA: California... | reverse complement strand
AACTTGAGGCGCTCGCCGACGCCGATGGCCCCATTCAGCGCTATCTGTCCGCGGGTCTGGGCGCTGGCGATGCCACCGCGACCTATGCCCAACTGTTGAGATGGAAAGGGGCGGCTCGTCGGGTCGCCCTGGCCCGTAGGGAGCTCGACATGGCACACAGGTCGGGTTCGTCGAGGCTTTTGCAGGACATGAAGGACCTGGAGGCGATTCGTCGCGATATCGCCGCCGTCGCGTACAAATCGGGTGGTGCGGCGGACCGGCTGGTCGACCTGGTGCGAAGCAAGGAGACGCTGGAGCGCGCATTGGCCAGCGAGCTGGGCGCACTCGAAGAACGCAAGTCCTTCGAGGGGGTTCAGCTGGACCAGGTGTGCGATGCGCTCGCTGGAGATTCTGCGCTGGTGGATTTCGTGCGCTACAGCCGCGTTCGTGGCGTCGAGGGGAGGCCCCACACGGAGGACACATACGCCGCGTTCATCTTGCGATCCGACCGATGTGGCGATGTGGTGCGGGTGGAGTTGGGTAGCGCCGTCGAGATCGATGCGGCGGTTGCCTCGTATAGGGACCGCCTACTGGCCAGATCGGTGACCTCTCGAACCGATCGGGCCGGCGCCGTCGTCCGGGAGACAGTGTGGGATCCCCTCGAGCATGCGCTGCAGGGCGTGGATCGGATGTGGCTGGTGCCGGATGGCTCCCTGGCGACGGTCTCGTTCGCCGGCCTGCCGACATTGGAACGAAGGTATCTGGTCGAGGACTATGCGTTTTCATACCTCGAGCACGCCGCTGATCTGCTGGGGAGCGAGGAGCGCACCAAGGCACGCCGTTCTCTGGTGGTCGGGCGGCTGGACTACGGCGAGCCTGCGGCCCTGGATGCGAATGCGGTGGCGGACTGTCGCGATGTTTTCTCCGATTTACCGGAAACAACGCATGAGATCGAGAGGGTTGCCCGACTGCTGAGGCGCGGCGGGGTCGACGTGCTCACCGGGGCGGAGGCGACGGAACAAGCCCTGATCGATCAGGTCGCCGAGCGACGGATCGTGCACCTGGCGACCCATGGGTTCTTTCGTGGTGACGACTGCGTGCGGGCAGCGGGAACTGATCATTCAGGGCTGGCCCCGCTCACCCGGAATGGCCTGGCCCTGAGCGGAGCCAACCTGGAGGGCGGGGAGGGCGGCGGTATTCTGACCGCCGAAGAGGTCTCGCTGATGGACCTCCGACAGACCGAGCTTGTCGTGCTGTCAGCCTGCAACACAGGGCTGGGCGAAATCCGGGTTGGTCAAGGCATCATGGGCCTCCGACGCGCTTTTGCCGTGGCGGGTGCCGATGCCCTGCTCATGAGTTTGTGGACTGTTCCGGATACGGAAACGCGTCAGTTGATGACTGGGTTCTATACGGAGCTGCGGCGACGCGATGCCGCCGATGCGCTCCGGAACGCCCAACTTGGACTGCTCGAGGCGTCCCGCGAGGCGTACGGCGAGGGCCGCCCAGAGGATTGGGCTGGGTTCATCGTTGGCGGACGCACCGACATCCGGCGGTGAAAGCGCGCAGGAGCGGGAGCTTCAGTCTTCGAACCCGAGCCGCTTCCGGGCGAGCAGGCAGTCGGGCGAGCCGACCTCGAGCTCCCGGCAGGGCGTTGGTCGATCCGCATAGATCGTGCAGCGCCACGGGTCTTGACCGTCGCCAGCGAGCGCTGCACAGCGGGTCTGGCCGGCGTCGCCCGGGACCCGGCACATCGATCGCCAGCCGTCGAGGTGGGTCCGGGTCAGTTCCGGGTGCGGTCCCATCGGGTCGTCGGGTTCGATGGCCACCACGTCGAAGGCCTCGCGGCAGCAGGCGCCGCAGGTTCCACAGTCGGCGACTAGGGGCACTGGGGCGCGACGGATGGGGGCGCGACGGATGGGCGCTTGCGGGCGGTCCACAAGACGTGGAAATCGAAGTCCGGGTGGGTTGGACGACCCGCCTCGGAGTACATCAGCTCGTCCACATCGAACCCGGTGTCCAAGAGGCGCTCCGTCAACGCGTCGTCTGTCGCCGCGGACCAGATGCCCAGCACGCCACCTGGAATCAGGGCGTCATGGGCGGCGCGCAATCCCCGATGGCTGTACAACCAGCTATTGGTCGGGCGCGTCAGTGATTTCGGCCCGTTGTCGACATCGAGCAGGATCGCGCTCCACAGCGTCGGTGGCACCTCGACCAGGTCGCCCACGTCACCCACATACACGTTGACGCGCTCGTCTCGGAGGGGGTGGCCGGCGGCGCGCCCCACGTACTCTCGATTCCACCGAACGACTGCGGGAATGAGCTCGGCGACGGTGACCTGGCCACCCGCGCCGATCTGGCGCAGCGCAGCGGCCAGGGTGAATCCCATTCCCAGCCCCCCGACGAGGATCTTGGCGTTTTCGAGGTCCGCAAGGGATTCGCAGGCGAGGTCTGCGTGGGCGTCCTCGGAGCCGTGCATCCGGTTGTCCATGAGCTCCTGCCCGTTGACGTGGATGGCGTACTGACTGCCGCGAGACATCAGGTAGATCGTGCCATCGTCGTCAGGCACCTCTTCGCTGTCGACGTAATCCCAGGGGCGCATTGGTTTTGGCTCCAGCTGCCTCTAGTTGGCAGCCCGGTAGGTGGCGATGCGCGTCAGTAACAGGGCGTGACGCGTCGCGTACTCGTCCTTCATGTCCTGCAGGTGGTCCACCACCGCCGACTTGGCGCCGATGGGGGTGTCCTCACCGAGCTCCTCCATGGCTTGGGGCACGCCGGGACGGTCGAAGAATGGCAGGATGGCCTGCTGGGTCAGGGTGGCGGCCGAGTCGAAACGAATTGGTGGGATCTCGTTCAGCAGAACATCTTCGAGGGTGTCCACGAAGCGCTCGTAGGTCTCGGGGTCGCGCAAGAGCGTGAAGTCGAGGTCGTCCTCGGCGCAATAGGCGAGCCCCCAGGGGTCGGGATAGGCGTTGTTTCCGTTGTCGTGGCAGCCCACCAGCAGATCGTCGGCGTCCCAGGCCATCGTCTCGAAGTACTCTCCGATGGATCCATCGGCCATCAGGGCCTGTGCGGAGACGAACCAGGCCTCGTCCACGTAGTCGCCGTTCTGGATCGCCGAGTTCAGCGCCAGCCAGCGAATGTAGGCCTCGAGGTCGAGGCGGCTGTCGACCTCTTCCTGGAGCGCCAGGCCCGACAGACCTCCGAGCCCATCCCAGATGGCCTCGCCGGCGGCCTCGGCGCGGTTGAGGTTGCCGTCGTAGCTCCACTTGGCCACGAACTCCCAGTAGCCACGACGCAGGACGGAGCGGACCTGGGTCTGGTCCCTCACGAGCTCCTCTCGCGTCTTCTCGAGGATCATGTAGACGCCGCTGGTCTGGCCATCGAGCGACAGCTCGATGTAGCGATTCTTCAGCTGCCAGGCCCCGGACTCGGTCATGAGCTGGTTGGCGACGTGCTGCTCCACGTAGGCCTGATCGAGGCACATCGACAGCAGAATGAACTCGTCGGCGAAGGACCCCTCGAACAGGGTGCGATTTTCGCTGTCGTCGAGCTGAAGCACGTAGTTCTTCCGATCACACCAGAACGAGCCGTTGCCGCGCAGGTGGGCCGTTGCGGTGATGAGCTCGCGCCCGCCGCCGAAGTCCACCGAAAGCGCGAAGTCGGAGCTGCTGCCCTGGTTGATGCGCTGCTGGTAGACGTTGCGCTGTTCGGCCGTGAACACCATGCCGATCGTGTCCGTGAAGTCTCGCTTATCGGGCCCGATATCGGCGGGGTCACACGACAGATTGAGCTCTTCAGGGAGGGTGGCGTCCAGGGAGAAGCCGTCGTTGCCGTCTTCCCAGTCCATCGTGGCCGCCAGCTCTTCGGGGGGACCGCACACCGAGACCGTCCAGTGGCCGGATGTCGCCGTGTCGTCGATCCAGTCCGAGACGTCCTTCACGTCGACACCGGTGCCGATGCGGAGAAACGGGATGTCGCTGCTCGGATCCAGCTCCGTCTCTTCGGTGAAGACCACCGCTGAACGCATGGACCGCGGGGCACTCCCGGCGACATCCGAGATGAGCTCGGCCGCTCCGGTCAGGGCCAGGTCGATGTCTATTGCGGGCGGGAGATCGACGCTCGGGACCTGGTTGAGGATGCCCTCGAGTCGCGCCCGGTTCTTTGTGAATCCCGCGATCTGGATACCGGGTTCGGACGCCAGATAGATCGCGATTTCTTCCTGCTCCGGCCGCAGCCAGATCAGCTCTACCGCCGCGTCGATTTCGGCCTGACTGGCGCCGGGGAGCATCACCAGCCCGAGGTATCCGGGCGCCAGCGAGACGGGCGCAATGGCCATCTCCAGGTCCACCTCCGGCTCGGTGATGATCTCGAGCTCGGGGTCCATCACGGGAAGGCCGTCGTCGTCGACCACGCGAACGGTGAGCTCGCGACCGCCTCCGGGCCAGGGAACGGAGCGGATGACCGCCACATTGGACAGCTTCGCGGTCATGTCCAGGTCGACGTCCGACGTCGGCTCGTCGGGGGTATCGTCCGTGATTTCAGTGTCGCCAGCGGCGGGAATCTTGACAAAACTGCGCTGGTCGCAGGCCACGAGCGCAAGGAGAAGGATGTAGACCATGGCCCATCGTAGCCCAGCAAACGTCAAGTGCCCGTTGGATCAGAGCTGTGATCTGCCGGTAATTCCGCGACTGTCCAATTTGATACCCAGGAAATCCAACACAGTCGGATGCACGTCCATCTGTGTCGCATTCTCGATGGACCAGCCGCCGTCGCCGCCCGGGATGCCATAGGCGGTGTAGATGGTGCGTCGGTCCAGACGCGAGTCTCGCAACGAATGCGCCGGACCCGCCAATGTGCGCCACTACGGTGCGGTGTGGATCCGACTCACCGAAAGAGGCGCCCCAAACCGGGGGGCAGTCCCGCCGCCCACTCGGGGTCGGTTTCTCACCTCCCGGGCCCACCGCGGACCCGCTAGCATCGGGTCTCGAGAGCCAAATTGAATCTGAAGTACTACCCGCCCCTGCATTGGGATGAGCCGTTTCGTTTCGGCGACTACGAGCTCCTCTCGTTGCTCGGTTCGGGTGGGATGGGACAGGTCTTCGAGGCGCGGCGGGTCAAGCGCGTGGGCGGCAAAGAAGTCCGAATGCCGACCCCATTCGCACTCAAGGTGCCCTCTGTTCAGCTGCTGAGGTCCGACTCGACCATTGCCGAGCAGTTGCTGGCCGAAGCGGTGGCCGCTGCCAAGGTCCATCACGCCAACGTCGTGAGCCTCCTGGACGTGGGTGAGGTTCACGGCATTCCCTACCTGGTCATGGACTATCTGGAGGGTCAGGGCCTCGACGATTTGCTCGAACAGGGCCCAATCCATCCCGATCAAGCTGTTCAGATCGGCATCGAGGTCGCGACCGGGCTCGAGGCGATTCACAAGGCCGGACTGGTTCATCGTGACCTGAAACCAAGCAACATCTTCATCACAGAGTCTGGCCGGGTGAAGCTGCTCGATCTCGGCATTGCAAAAGCAGTCGACGCCCAGACGCGCCTGACGGGCACGGGCATGAGCAAAGGCACGCCCGGCTATATGGCGCCGGAGCAGCTCATCCAGGCGCCTCTGGACAGCCGCGTCGACCTCTTCGCCCTGGGTGCTGTGCTCGCCGAGGCCGTGTTGGGCGAGCCCGTTTTCATCGGCGCCACGCTCATCCAGCTCATCATGCTGATGCCCGCGGCCGAGAAGCACGTCGCTTCCCAATCCATCGGGCCGCGAATCAATACATTGAAACCGGGTCTGGGTGATGTCATCACCCGGTGTCTCCGCCAGGATCCGGACGCGCGGCCAGATGGCGCTGCCGGTGTGCGCAAAGCGCTCGCCGTCCTGAGTCTCCCGGGCCGAGTTGTGGAGCCCGGTGTAGACCGCAAACCCAAGAAAGAGAAGCGTCCCATCCCTGTCGAGTCGGCACCTGGAAATGCCACGCGCAAGGTCGAACGGCCGGTCCCTGAACCGGCGGCCCCTAAGAAAAAGAAGAAGAAGAAGAAGAGCGCTGCCGCGGCTCCTGTCCACACGGCCGTGCAGGACTCGCCGGACGTCCGTTCGAGCTTGTTCGGTATGATTGGATTGAGGCTTGTTGCTTGGGCGATTGCGGCGACAGCGCCAATCATGCATTTGGGCAATGTCGTCGCGACAACCTACGAGCTCGACGCGCTGATGGCTGTCGTCGTTCTCTTCATGTGGTTCTTCCCGCTCCCTGGAATTCTCGCACTGATCTGGCTCGACCGGACCCATACGCCGCCCATGGGCGTGGGATTCGTCACCCATACCGCGCGATTCTGGGGCGTTGATTGGGTCGAATTCGAGGGTTCTTCGAGCTGGATCATCAACGACTCGACAGGCCACTGGGTCACCCCCGAGCAAGCGTTGGCATTCCGCGCCAAGAGGGGTCTGTTTCGGCCCGAGAACTATTTGGACGGGGTCGAGGCCAAGCGACGAAAATGGAACTGGAAGGCCGTTCTTCGGGCCATTCCGGTCAACATTGTCCTGTCGGTACCCGTTTTTTTCCTGATATTGGCGTTCGGCCCGGTGATCGAGACAGCCAACACGTTCATCTATAATCTCGGCGCGTTTGTCAGCATGTACGCATTCTTCAATGCTTTGTTGCTGCCCTTTGTGCTGGTCGGTCACTTCGTCTGGCACAAGTATGCGCAGTTCATCGATACCCGGTTTGTTCACCTCGATGGCGACATCGTGCGAACCCCAAAAGGGGAGTTCGACCTGTCCTCTCCAAACGTCGACGTGAATCTGGCCTGGGACATCTTCGGCGCCAACCTCGTTCTGGCCAACGACACGGAACGGCTTGTCGTGCGCGGCGGACACCACGTAGTCGGCCTCGCTCGGGTAGCGGAGCGCCGCCTCGATGAGCTCCGGTCGTCCGGCGTGTAGACTTCACGGGTTGGCCACGCCGACATCATTGCCGTTATCCTCCGGTCTCCCTGGGAGGATTGCCATGGTGCGCGAGCCTGGCGCTCAGTTGCGTCGGTTGCGCTCGAGCGCTCAAGCGGGCGGCGCGACGACGGTGCTCCAGGACAGGGTCGTCCTCTACCTGAAGTTCCTCGTCGCCGTATTCAGCGTCTTCACCTTCATGTCCGTCTTTCGGATCGCGTTGCTGCTCAACACCGACGCGGCCGAGAGGGCGGGCGTTCCAGAGCAGGCCCAGGTGGGATTCGGGGGCACGGTCGCCGTGGTTGGCCTGAGCGCGGTGACTGTCTTGCTCTTGAGCCTGTGGGCCTTCCTGGCCAGGAGCCGCTCGGCGCGACAGGTCCAGTGGGTCGACGTCCTGGCCACCGTCGCGACCGGTGCCTTTTCCAGTCTGTTGGTGCCCTCCCTCCCCGCGGAGCTGGACGGCACACCGCTGATGTTCGCGCTCATCCTGGTCCTGCTCATCCGCACCGCGGTGGTGCCCAGCTCGGGACTTCGCACCCTCGCCGTGGGCCTGGCCGCCGCGGCGCCGCTAGCCGGAATGCTGTCCTGGACGACGCTGTCCTTCGACCCCGAGATCACCCCGATTCGCAGGTTCATGGGACCGCTTGCAGCGATTTGGAGCGTCATTTTCGCCCTGGCGACCATGGCGGTATCCCGCGTCATCTACGGCCTGCACGACCAGGTCCGCACGTTGGGGAGCTACCAACTCCAGCACCGCATCGGCTCCGGCGGCATGGGCGAGGTCTGGGTGGCCACCCACAACATGCTCGCGCGACCCGCGGCGGTGAAGTTGATCCGGACCTCGGCCGAAGCCGGGAGCTCGCCGGAGTCCCTGGAGCGGTTCGGAAAGGAGGCCCAGGCCACCGCGGCCCTGACCTGCCCGAACACCGTCAAGATCTACGACTTCGGCAAGTCCGAGGACGGGTCGTTCTACTACGTCATGGAGCTCCTCGACGGCGTCGATCTGCAGACGCTCGTAGAAGAGCAGGGCCCGCAGCCGGCGGGTCGGGTGATGCACATCCTCGAGCAGGTCTGCCGCTCATTGTCCGAAGCCCACGACTCCGGCCTGGTCCATCGCGACATCAAGCCAGCCAACCTGATGTTGTGTCGGTACGGTGGTCAGTTCGACTTCGTGAAGGTGCTCGACTTCGGCCTCGTCAAGCAGCACGGACCCAGTGCCCAGGTCGACGTCGATCTCACCAATGCCGGCGTGGCGGTGGGAACGCCGGCGTTCATGGCCCCGGAGATGGCCCAGGGTCTGGATGTGGATGGCCAGGCCGACCTGTACGCGCTGGGCTGCGTCGCGTATTGGCTGCTCTCGGGAACCCGGGTATTCGACGCGCCAACGCCGGTGGCCATGCTGGTCAAGCACGCCTCGGAAGAACCGGTTCCTCCGTCACAACGCACGGAGTTGCAGATCCCCGCTGTCCTCGAGGAACTGGTGATGGCCTGCCTCGCGAAGTCGCCCGGCGACCGACCCCTCAATGCAATGGCGGTTCGCAATGCGCTGGAGGCGATGCCCGAGTCTCGGGAGTGGAACGAGCAGGTCGCCGCCCAGTGGTGGCGGACCCACCGACCGCGGTCGACCTGATCTTCAAGGACGCAGTCTGCTGGGGCGGCCCGAAGTGATGAAACCGCCCCAGTCGATGGGATAGGCCTCCCCGAACGCCTCTCGGTTGTGTGCCAGCAACACCAACTGCGCCTCGCGAAGTGCCTCTGAGGGTGCAAGGCGCCGCCGACCGCGTGTGAGGGCGGAATAGAGATCGGTCATCAGTCGCGACGTCGCGTCGTCGGGGACGGACCACAGGCTCATGATCAAGATTCGCGCGCCCGCTCCAGCGAAGGCGCGACGCAAGCCCAGCACACCCTCGCCCGATTGAACAGCCCCGAGCCCGGTCTCGCAGGCCGACAGGACCACGAGCTCGGTGTCGCGGAGGTCCAGGGACGCCACTTCTTCGGCGGTCCACAAACCATCGTCGCGATCGCCCGGTGAGGCGATGCGATTGGCATCCGCCAACACCAGCCCGGACAGAACCATCGGATTGGCGCCGCTGATGGAGCCGTCAACGTCCTCGCCGTCCAGCGCGCTCTGGCAGGCGTCGGTTGCGAAAAAACCGTGGGTGGCGAGGTGGATGATGCGTGCCGAAACTGCTCTCTCGGCGACAGCCGCCGTCGTCGCTTCCGCGCCTCGAAGCACCTTGACGGGAATTCCAGACCGGCCTCGAGAGAGTCTCTTGGCGATGCGTTCGATCTCGAGGGAGGTGGCCGGAAGCGGATCGAAGCCACCGCTCATACAGAGTCCAGCGGCGGCGTCCTGGGACGGGCCGAAGTCGACGTCCCCGACGACGAGGGCCGTCGCTACTGTGCTTCGGTTGGCGGCGGGCTCGGCGAGGCTCCCGGCATGATCGAGATAGGAAAAGAGGTGATCTTCGATCAGATACCGCTCTTCGCCGGCGGGTAATGCGGCGAACGATACGTGTGCCACGCCGCCATCTGGAACGATGTACACCGTGCGCGCGCCCGAGAGTGAGGACTGCAGGGGCGCCCACAACAGCGTGGTGAGTCGCTCGGCGCGTCGCCGGTCGCGAACGGGATTGGTGGGACTTGCGATGATGGTGCGGTAGTCGGCGATGGCCTCATCGAGAGGGGCCGCAACGCCGAGATCGACGCGAACGACCCGGCTGCAGTCCGAACCGGAGAGGATGAATGCGAGGTATCGCCCGCTGAAACGGACGAAGTCGACCAGTGCCTCGTCGGGTTTCATGACCGTGCAGATGGTGGCGGGCGATGGGGCTTCGGGAGCGCTGTGGTCTCCCGCCGCCATTGCGAGTTCCCGCTCGAGGCGCTCCTTTTCCTGGCGAAGCTGTTCGACACGGGTACGACGCGCGTCGCCCAGCTCGGCATCGAAGGGCTGAAGGATTTCCTGCGAAAGAACAGATCTGGCGTGCTGCAGGGCGTCCAGGCTTTCGCGTATGTGTGGCTCCGATTCGGACGACAGCCATTGTCTCTGGCCGCCGAGCATCCGAGACACGATGCCCTTCCAGCGAAGGACCTCCGCATAGGCGACTTCATGGTCTTCGGGCCGATCGAAGATACGGAGATACCAGTCCAATGCCTGCCGGTTGTCCAGCAGAAGCGCCAGTGCCTCTCGCTCGCTCGTGGCTCCGAGAAGATCTTCGACGACCTGCGCGCTGATTCGAAGGGACTCGGAGATGTAGTGGCGCGCCCTGTCGGGTCGACCCATGTGGTCGTTGACCTGCGCCATGGCGACCAACATGGGCGCCAGGGTGGGGTGGTCTGGTCCCTGATATGCGATTTTACGTTGGTAGTTGGCTTCGTATGCGGCGCTCGCCTCCTCCCGGTGCCCCTGCGCGTGCAAGACCTCCGCGATGCCGGCATAGGCGCTGATTCTCCGCGCCGGGTTGGCCTCCACCCGGGGCAACAGAGCCCGATACATCGCCATCGCCTGGTCTAGCTTGTTGGCCCGCTTGTAGTTTTTGGCGAGGTTGAGCTGGACGCCCAGCAGGCGTGGGTCGTCCGGCTCCAGGATCTCTTGCAGGATGGCGAGTCCGCGCTCCCTCACCTCGAGGGCCTCCGCGTAGTTGCCTGTCCGGCCGAGGAAAATGGCGAGGGCGTTGAAGTCGTCGGCGACCTGTCTGGATCCCTCGCCGAACAACTTCAAGTCGATTGCGAGAGCCTCCCTCGAGATGCGCACCGCGGACACATAGTCGCCCGATTCGTCGTGCAGGGTAGCCAGGGCCTGGAGGATGCCCGGGACCTGTGGATGCTCGTGCCCGAACAGCTTCACGGTCAGGTCGTAGCCGGCTTCGAGGGTGGTGCGCGCCTCGCGATAGGCCCCAAGAGCCGTCGAGACATTCCCCATCTCTATCAGCAACACTGACATCGGAAACGACTCGGCCCGGTCCTCAGCGACCAGACGTCGGTGCGCATCGTTGCCCACCTCACGTGCCTCGATGTCTCGACCCATCATGTGAAGCGCCTGGAGCGTCGTGATGTCGATGTTGTCGACCTGCACAGACGTCGGCGACACGAGTGACCGGGAATTTTCCATGATCTCCAGCGCCTCCTCTGGCCGCATCTCCTGGAGGAGCACCCCGGCGAGCTCGCTTTGCATCATCAACGTCGTGTTTGCGTCGGGCCGACCCGCCTCGACTTCCTCTTGGATGCCCTCCCGGAGAATCTCCATGGCTCGTTCCGGCGAACCGATGACGCGCTCCACGAACGCGATGCCTCTGCGGGCATGGATCCGCTGCGTCGGCGACTCGATACCCAGGTCGACTGCGCGCTCTATGGCGTCGCTTCCCTCGGCATATCGCCCCGCCCGGATCAGGTCGTCTCCCTGGTCGAGCAGGCAGTGCACCAGCTCCTGGACCGATTCGTGGGCCTGTTCTTCGCAGACCGCCGCGGGGCTGGCGACCGCCATCATCGTCATCGCCGCAATTGACAGCTCCAGGCCCATCTCGCCCGGTATCCTGCTGCGGTGAATCCAGTAGCCGCCGAACGCATCGCCGCCTGCCGACAGAGGGGTGAGAGCCGCCTTTCCCTGACCCACATCGGACTCGAGGGTTTTCCCGCGGCGGTCTGCGAGCTGACCTGGCTGGAGGAGCTGGAGATCCACGGTCAGTTCACCGCGCTGCCGGACGAGATCCACCAACTCACTCGGCTTCGCACGCTGCACCTCGGCAGCTCCGTGGTCGATGTCACGAGTCTGGGCGGTCTGCCGGAGCTTCGCTCTCTCAAACTCAATGGAGCCAAGGACGTTCCCCGCGGGCTGTGGTCGCTCACCAGACTGACGGACCTGGCGATCATCTATGCCCTGTTTCCGTCGCCGCTCACCGGGATCTCCGGGCTGCACGACCTCGAGCGCCTGCAACTGCACTCCGGTGCGCATCACCACACCCTCCGAGCACTGCCCGACGAGATCTGCGATCTGGGTGCCCTCAGACGGCTCAGTCTGGATCAGAGCAAGCTCCGCCAGCTGCCGAAGAGCTTGGGACGCCTGCAGAAGCTGGAGCACCTGAACGTGTACCAGAACCGGTTGGAGCGCTTGCCGGCGTCGTTTGGCGAGCTCGGTGCGCTGCGGGGCCTCAGCTTGCGCAGCAACCGGTTGGAGAAGCTGCCCTCGTTCGCCGAATTGCGATCGCTCACGCGAGTGGATCTCGCCCAGAACCGGCTGGAGGCGCTGCCAGAGGGACTGATCGACCTTCCCGACCTCGACCGTCTGGATGTCTCGTACAATCCGCTTCGCCAGCTTCCGCCTCGGTTCTTCTCGCTGAAGCACCACGAGTACCTCTCCCTGAGCGGCCATCAGCTGACCGCGCTTCCTGCGGAGATCGGTCGGCTGCAGGGCGTTCGCCACCTCAACCTCTCCGGCAATCCACTGGGCTCGCTTCCTCCAGAGCTCGGCGAGCTCACCGAGCTGCGCACTCTGAAGGCGGCTCGATGTGGACTCACAGCACTTCCTTCAGAGCTCGGCCGGCTCACGAGGTTGACCACTCTGGATCTGACCGGCAACCAGCTGAGAGTGCTTCCCGACGCGCTCTGCCGGCTGGTCGAGCTCCGCCATCTCCTGCTCGCGGACAACCGTTTGGCTGCGCTGCCAGAAGGGCTCCGGTCACTCCCGCTGGAGACCAACACCGACGACGAGGAATACGACTCGGCCTACGACTTCGTGCCCGGACTGGTGGTTTCGGGCAATGCGCTGCCCCTCAGCGAGGCTCAGCTGCGGGGCGAGCCTGCGGAGATCCTGGGCGCTCTGGTCGGATGAGAGGTCCTTTCCCCATGGCGTGATGGGAACGGGATAGGAGGGCGCCATGCCATCCACAGCCGTCTTGACCGCCTACGAGGCCGCCTTGCCCGCCGATTCGCGGGTGTCGCGCAAGCACATGTTCGAGTCCCCCTGCGCCTTCGTGAATCGCCAGATGTTCTTCGGCACATTCGAGGAGACCGTCGTTGCGCGGGTCGGACCCGAGCGGGCCGCGGCGCTGGCGGACCAGCCCGGCATGGGCCTGTTCTCGCCGACGGAGGGCAAGGTGTGGAACGACTATGTACAGCTCGAAATACCAGCTGACGCCCAGCTCTTGTCGGACCTCGCGGCCGAGGCGCTGGACTGGGCCGCGGCGCTGCCCAAGAAGGGCAAGTGGAAGAAGGGCAAGCGGCGCAAGGCCTAGACGTCCGCCGGAGTCTCGAGGCTGATCGGCCCGAGGCTACCCGCCCGCAAGTCCCGGATCAGGGTCTGCGAAGCCCTCTCCACGTCCACAATTCCGCCCTTGCGCAAGAAGCCCCTGCGGCGTCCGATCGCCTCGAACAGCTCGTGCTCCTGTGCGGGTACTTCGGCCAATCGGTAGTGGGTGCCGAGCGCTGATGGGTGTCGGGCGATCAGGAACCGCGCTGCGAACCAGGCGATGTCCTCGGCGTCGATGACCCGGTCGGAGATAGCGCCGGTCACCGCCAGCCGGTAGCCGCAGGCCCGTGGTGTCAGCTTGGGCCAAAGGAAGCCTGGAGTGTCCAACAATTCGAGATGTCGCCCGACCGCGACGCGTTGTTGACGGCGCGTCACCGCGGGTTTGTTGCCGGTCTCGGCGATGGACCGCCCGGAGAGCGCGTTGACCAGGGTGGACTTGCCGACGTTCGGGATACCGAGGATCATCGCCAGGACCGGGCGCCCCTGCTTTTGCACCCCCAGCTTGCGCACGATCGCGAGCAGGCGCTTGGCCAGCTGGCCCTGGTGGTGCTGGTGGGCGAAGGCGGTCATTCCCGGTCTCGCGCTGATGTGCTCGAGCCACTCCCTCGTGACAGCGGGCTCGGCCAAATCGCTCTTGTTCAGGATCTGCACGCAGGGCCGGTCGCCGCGAAGTTCACCTATCAGTGGGTTTTCACTGCTGAACGGGATGCGGGCGTCGAGCACCTCGAGCACGACGTCCACCTTGCCCATGGCCTTGCGGATGTCCTTTCGAGCCTTGTTCATGTGGCCGGGAAACCAGCTGATGTTGGACGTGTCGGCCATTGGCCCGTGTGTATCACGCGAAAAAACCGTCGCCCTTGATGTCCGAGCCAACGCGACTAAGCTTGCAGCCGTGAACTGCCTCGCCTGCAACGTCGACAACCGCGCCGAGCGCCGCTTCTGCCGGGAGTGCGGAAGCAAGCTCACCCCGGTCATCTGTGCGCGGTGCGCGTTCGTGAACCATCCAGGCGAGAGCTTTTGCGGGGGCTGCGGAACCGCCGCGGTGGCCGACGCAGCCCCGCGTCTGGTGCCGGTCGCCGTAGACGAAGCCGAGCGCCGGCAGCTCACCGTGATGTTCTGCGATCTGGTTGGGTCGACGGCACTGTCTGCCGAGCTGGACGCCGAAGATCTCCGAGAGGTCATCGTCGCCTTCCAGGACGCATGCGCTGCGCAGATCGCGCGATTCGATGGCTACATCGCCCGGTATATGGGCGATGGAATGCTGATCTACTTCGGCTATCCCCGCGCCCGCGAGGACAGCGCCAGCCGCGCCGTCGAAGCCGGCCTCGCGATCGTCGAGGCCGTCGGGAGGCTCTCCGGGCTGCCCATCGAGCCCTCGGTTCGGGTGGGAATCGCCACCGGAAACGTGGTCGTCGGCGACATCATTGGCGAGGGTGCGTCGGAGGAGAGGGCGGTGGTCGGCGAGACGCCGAACCTCGCCGCCCGATTGCAGGGCCTCGCCGAGCCGGGCACCGTCGTCATCTCGAATCGGACCCGCCGCCTAGCCAGCCTGTTCGAGGTGGAGGACCTGGGGCGTCAGAGCCTCAAGGGCTTCTCGGAGCCGGTGCAAGCCTGGCGCGCCGTTCGCTTGGGGCGATTCGAGCTCGGAACCGCAGCCGGCGGCGCAGAAGGCCCGATTGTCGGACGGGAGTTCGAGGTCGCACTGCTCGCCGATCGATGGCGTCAGGCGGCGGCTGGAGATGGCCGGGTCGTCGTCCTCACGGGAGAGGCCGGATCGGGGAAGACACGGTTGGTGAGCGCGCTCGTGGAGCGCATCGAGGACCTGACGATCAAGCGCTTTCAGTGCGTTCCCCATCGGGCCAACACGCCGCTGCACCCCTTCATCGACGCCATCACGCGGGTCGCAGAGCTGGACCTGTTGGACTCGTCGGCCGCGCGTGCCGACAAGCTCCAGAAGTTCATGGGTCGGTGGCCCGGAGCGGTGGAGAACGACTTTCCGAGCATCGCGGCGCTGCTGTCCATCGAGACGGACCGGCCGCTCCAGGGTGGACCCGACGAACAGCAGCAGGCGATCAAGGAGACGATCTTCAGGGCGCTCACCCGGGAAAGAGCCGCGGATCTGACCCTGCTGTTGTTCGAGGATGTGCAGTGGGCGGATCCGACGACCCTGGAGCTGGTCCGCAGCCTGGTCGCCCGCTGTGCGAGCGAGCCGTTCATGGTCATCGCCACCCATCGCCCCGATTTTGAACCGCCGTGGAAGCGCGCTGGCCACATCACGTCGCTGTCGGTGGGCAAGCTGGCGACGGAGCACAGTCGCGAGCTCGTGGTCGCGCTGGCGGGAGAGGTGCAGCTCGAGCCCGCCGTGATCGACCAAATCGTCGATCGCGGGGACGGTGTGCCGACCTTCCTTACCGAGCTCACCCGAGCCGTCTTGACCTCGGAAACCGGGGTCGTTCCCGAGACCTTGCACGACTCCCTGGCGGCTCAGTTGGACCAGGTCGGCGATGCCCGCGAGGTTGCCCAGGTGGCGGCGGTGATCGGCCGGGAGTTCTCACTCTCCCTGCTCTCTCGCGTCTACAGCGGCTCTGAGGACAACCTCCGCTACGGCATGCAAGCCCTGATCTCCGCCGGTCTCGTGGTGTCTCCTGGTCTGTCGGAAGGGGACAACCACTCCTTCCGTCGAACCCTGCTCCGAGACGTGGCGTATGGCAGCCTCCTCAAGCGGTCGCAGCGGGCCTTCCACAACCGAATCGCAGACGTGCTGATCAACGAGTTGACGGCTTTCGCTCAAGGGGATCCGGAGGGCGTCGCGTCTCATCTCTGCAGGGCCGGGCGCCCGCGAGAGGCCTGTGGTTGGTGGCGTCGGGCCGCCCAACGAGACAGCGATCGCGGCGCGCAACAGGAGGCCATCTCCCACCTCCAGGAGGCCTTCAACGCCCTGGCTGATGTCCAGCCCGACGATGCAGAGGGTTGTGCGCTGCTCGTTCCCCTGCGAATCGATCTCGCTCTGGCGCTGCGTCTCGTGAGCCGATTCGACGAGGGGTTCGTACACCTGGAGTCCGCGGTGGATCTGGCGATGCGTCACGATCTCGGAGCGGACCTCTCTCGGGCCTATTTCGCGCGGGGAAATCTGTGCTTCCAGACCAAGAGGCCGCAGGAATGCCAGGACAGCCATCAGATGGCCCTCGACGTCGCGCAGCGGGTGGGAGACATCGAGGGCGAGGTGCGGGCGCTGGGCGGATTGGCAGACGCGTCGATGTTGATGGGCAACTTCCCAGCGGCTTCGGTGGGCTTCCAGCGCTGCATCGCGATGGCAGAGGAGCACGGGTTCCCGCGGATCGCGGCCTCCAACGCTTCGGTCGCTGCCTGGACGACGATGCAGTCTCTGGACATGGACAGAGCCGTGGAGTTGGCGGTCAAAGCCGTAGATCGCGCCTCCGCCGTCGGAAACCGACGTGCGCTCCGGGGCGCCTACAATGTGTGTGCCCAGATCTTCGGGCTCACCGGCAACATCGACGAAGCGCTGCGGTACATCGGGCTCCTCGATGCCGTCGCAGACCCCACATTGGAGCTCTTTGTGGTGATGGGCCGCGGTCTGGTTTCCCGGCTCTCCGGCGACCGCGAATCCCCGGCCCAGGCGGCGAGAGAGTTGATCGAAAGCGGGGAAAGTCTGGGTCCGACAGTGGTGCCGATGAAGTCCTGGCTGGTGGCCACCGCAGATGCCGCTCACTACGATGGGCTGCTCGACGAGCTCGAAGAGCTGTACGGGCGCGACAATGGCACCCAGGTCCTGCTCTGGTCGGCCGTCACGCTTCTCGAGGGCCTGGTCTACCGCGGAGATTGGGTCAACCTTCGGCGTTTCCGGGCCCTTCTCGAGGACGCCCTCGGCGAGACCATCGCGCCCCTGCTCACCATGTGGCTCGAGGCTGCCGACGCACTGGCCGACCGCGCTGAAAGCCCCGACAGCTCCAAAGCATTAGCGGCTTTGGAGGCTCTGCACCAAAGAGTCTCGGCGATCCCGCTCGTCCTCCTCGCACGGCATATCCGCGACGCGATCGACAGGCCCGCGCCCCTTCGGAAGATCGGCGGGGTGTGACGCAGAGATGTGCAGGCTGCTCGCCATGTGGCTCGCCGTCGCGGCGCCA
>Ga0315336_1004256_pt1 | contig 17309 bp, 15 predicted proteins | sample ASW5metaG_FD_204512 | JGI IMG/M metagenome (GOLD analysis project Ga0315336, IMG submission 204512) | Ammonia-oxidizing marine archaeal communities from Monterey Bay, California, United States - ASW #5 | ecosystem: Environmental > Aquatic > Marine > Intertidal zone | place: USA: California... | reverse complement strand
GCCCGCGAGTTGGTTCACAAGTTTCACATGGTCCAAGACGATCCGGCCTCGCTGTTGGATCTGGATCGGGAACTGGGCGGACGGGCTCCAGAGGCGGACGATCAGTAGCCTAGCGCTTAGGCGGTCTGACGGGTTTGGCGCCTGCTACTCTTCGCGGCAAACCGAAAGAGACGTGGGAAAGCTCATCGGGAAGATAGAGCTTTCCCACGTCTTTATTCTTTAGGCACCAATCTTCCAGCTGGGCTTAGTGGTGGAAACCGTGATGGCCAGTGTGGTGATAGTCGTAGTGCCCCGGTACGTAGTCGTAGTGATTGTAATGGCGGACATAGCCACCGGGATGGTAGTCGTAATGGCCTCGGTCGTGGTAGTACGACGATCGGTAGGATCGATAAAAGCCATGTGGGCGACCAACATCGACGTGAACTCGGGGGCCACCGAAGTGGAAGCCGAATCCGTAAGCAGCTTGGGTCGGTTTTGCGTCGAGCCCTACTAGCGCCAACGCGGACAATGCGATCAGACTAAGTGTGAGCTTTCTCATGGATAGGTCTCCTTGTGTGCCGCAGATTGCGGGGGGTGGGTTTTCTGGCAGGCTTCTGATTACCAATTAGAAGCAACCAACATGCCAGAGGCGGCCCGATTAGACCTAACCAGTTATTACACAAGTGGTTAGGTTCACCTGCCAGCGGATTCCGGCTTGTTAAGACCTGCCGGTTGTATCGTCAGAGAGACGTCACAGAATCATTTTGACGGCACATTGTGAGGCCGAACTCGGGGCAGTGGCGAGGCCATTCGCGAACCATCGGGCCGCGTTACCACTTCAGGCCAAACTGTTCGCCGCCAGAGGGGCCGCCGATGCCCCCTTTCAGATGCTTGTCCGATTCCTTGCGGCTGCGCCTCGGTTGCTCGGTGGAGTCGGCAGGAGGACCGCCCTTCCTTGGCTTAGGGTCGGGCTTCTCAGGCTTAGGCAGCAGAGCTTTGAGCGAGAGGCCGATTCGCTGTGCATCAGTATCAACCGAGAGGATCTGTACCTCCACGTTTTGTCCCTCGCTGACGACGTCGGCCGTGCTCTGGACGTGCCCATGACCCAGTTCGGAGATGTGGATCAGGCCCTCTACGCCTGGTTCTAATTTCACGAACGCGCCGAACTGCATCAGCTTCGTCACGCTGCCGGTGACCTTATTGCCGACGGGATACTTGGTGGTGGCTTCTTTCCAGGGGTTGGAGCTGGGGTCGCGATAAGAGAGTGCGATCTTGCCGTTTTCCTGGTTGATTTTCTCGACGCGGACCTTGATCTTTTGGCCCACCTCCAAGACTTCGCGGGGATGACCGATGCGATCCCAGCTGAGCTGGCTGACATGCACTAGCCCATCGACGCCCCCCAGATCGACAAAGGCCCCGAAGTCCTGCAAGCTGCGAACCACACCTTCGCGCACATCGCCTTTTGAGATTTCGGCCAGCAGTTTTTCTTTTTGTTCTTTCCGCTCGCGCTCCATCATGGCCCGATGGCTGAGCACCAGGTTCCGCTTGTCGCGATTCGCCTCGGTCACCACACAGCTAAGTCTCTGGCCGACGTACTGCGCCGCATCTTCAACACGGTAAATCGAGATCTGCCCCATCGGGATAAATCCACGAATGCCGGCAAGCTGGCATTCCAATCCCCCCTTGTTACTGCCGGTGATCGCGACTTCGACAATCTGACCGACCTCCACCTCATCCCAATTTCCTACCGCCACCGCGGCAGTTGGGAGCGAAACTTCGTATAGACCCTGTTCGGCGTTGTAACGGGTAACAATGACTTCCAACTCCGTACCCACCTCAGGAGGACCTTCGTCGGCCTTGTCCCCGAATTGTTTTAACGGCAACAAACCTTGCGTCCGGCTACCGAGGTCGACAAACACGTCATCCCGATGCACGGTGACCACGCGGCACGTCAATTTGGTCTCGGCCGCCAATTCGGTAGTAGCCGACTCGGCCGATGCAGTGCCTTCGATAATGTCGTCGAGCGATTGCCCAGCGAGCGCCTCTTCCAACTCTTTTTCCAACTCGGGAGAAAGCTGATCGCGAACGTTGGGCGGGGGATACTTGGAAGGCTGGGGCGGCGTCGACGATCCGCTGGTCGATTGCGCGGGCTCGGCGGTCACCCCTTCCCGTTGGGTACCGATTTGAATCCGCTCGCTTGGTTTTTCGTCGGTCGGCGAAGTATCGGTCGGCGTGGCTTCGATTGGCGCAAGTTGAGTCTCAGGCTGCTGAGTCTCAGGCTGCTGAGGGGTCTGCTCGGGTGGGTTCTGTTCAGGCCCATTCTGTGGCAGTCGTTCCTCCTGCACCGTGGAGGTAGCGGGGCTAGCGGCAGGTGCGGGATCAGGGGACTGGGCAGCCGAGCCGGCTGCAGACTCGGGCGAGTCAGAATCGACGGTCATACTTCGAATGTCCTGAATCGAAAAGCGTGTGGCCTCGTTCTTCGGAGCCTAGTGCGGGGCAATTTTAACAGCATGACAGCCCACTGTGCAACAGTTTCTCGGCAGCCAATCGGCTTAGAAAGGGTTCTGGCGACTGCCTAGCTTGCCTTGTAGCGTTCAGCGGCTTTGTGTTCGATATCGCTCCAACCGTTCCCGGACCCCGGGAATCGATCGGGCCGCGTTTTCATTATACACCTTTTGTAGGATGTCAGGCGGCAGTTTCATGCCATAAATGTTCCACAATCCTTGCGGCGGATATTGGCCTTCGGCGTAGGAAAAGTACTCGTCGTCGGTCTCCAGCATCCGCCAATGGGGGAGTAGCCGCTCCGGGGGACGTGGGCCGTCAGTGCCGAACAGGATGCGATCGGCGTATTTCTGGAAGAATTCGCGGGCAGTCTTTGGCTGCCGACCCAACTCCGCGATCCGGGCGGCAATCTCAACGACCAAGTTCGGATACTCCTCCAACCAGCTGCCAACCTGCGCCAGGTTCTCGGGATAGTTGGCCACGTGAGCTCCGATAAACGTTGTTTGCGGATGGCGCCCGATGACCCGATTGCGAGCAGCCAGTAACTGGTCGTGCCCGGGAAACTCCTCGCCGGCAAAGCTCCACTCCGGGTGCCGATTGAGTTCCTCCCAACGCTCGTTGAATCGGTCGATCGGTTTGAAGAAAGCGACCGGATCGGCCGTGTGGATCAACACCGGCATCCCCAGTCGACCGCATGCCTCCCAGATCGGGTCCCAACGCCGATCGTCGATCGCGATCAACGTCCCGTCAGGATTACGATAACCGAGCCCCAACCGCTTGAAGACTTTCAGTCCGACCGCCCCACGGTTCTTAGCATCTTCCAACGCCTCGGCCATCCGCCTCCCAAAGTCGGGCCGGTGGCAATCCCAGCTGGCCGGGTCGTTTTCCTGGCCGGTGCCTCGCCAATCGATGTTGGCAAAAATCACGAACCGGTCGCGATGCTTCTTCCACAGGAACTCTTTATGCTCTTCGAGTCGATCGCCTAAACCGCCGTCGAGGCTGACGCAGACCGCGATGTTCTGACGATCCATCAGCCGGACAAACTCATCGAGCTGCTCGGGAACTTGCCGCAGTTTGTAACGAAGATGCACGTGGATGTCGACGACCGGGAACTTGGCTCGGCTGGGGCGCTGCTCGTCTAGTTGCAACATCGACTGCGGCCGAAACTGATCCAACGCCAACGACCGACCCTCACTTCCATCCAACGGTGGCTGCTGAGCGATCGACCTACTTGCCAGAGAGACACCCAGAACGACCAGCCAGCAGCACGGATGCAAACGAAACGTCTTCGCGTCTGTGATCGAACATTTTCTAATCATCGGACTTGCGATCAAACAACTCACGGAGATGAAAATGATACTTACCGAGCTTGCCGCCATAGTTGCCGGCCCCGATTGCCAGCACGCCTTCGCCCGCCGCGGCCTCGATGGCCTTGCGTAAGGTGGCTTCAATAGACGGTTGGTCGATCCCGTCCAAAACGATTTCGTAGGCGCAGTTGGCCCCAGCAACCAGTTGCGTTTCGACCTGGCCACGGAGCGTCGGGCAAAAGGAGTCGTTGGTCGAGGCGACCAATTGCTTATATCGCGAGCCGACCTTGCTGCCGCTACGAACGACGCCGCCGGGAAAGGGAGCCATCACGCCGGACAGCGAGGAGGTCGCTTCGGTGGCGCGTCGGGCGGCGGCCAGCGCCGTCGGCTGCGTATCGGCTTGCAAAATCAGGTTTCCGCCGGCGATCCCTTTGCCGACCCCCAGTCTCTCTTCCACGACGAATTCGCCGTCCATCATCGGGATCCGCCAATACCGCCGGTCGCCCAGCAGCTTGCTCTTTTGAAAGCCGTCGCCAAAAAAGCGCAAATTTCTACCCAGCGGGATCGACTTCTCGGCCCCCGGCAAGCCATCGAACACCGCCGTCGTGGGACAGGTCATCACGCCTTGCCCAACCCGATTGGGCATCGCCTGGGCTAAAGCTTCGCTGGAAAACGCAAAGGCCAGCACTGCAGCCCCGGGACGCCCATCAGGCGTTTCACTCGGATCAAGCCGTTGTTCGACGCCCACCTCCGCGTCGCAGCCAATCACTGAAGCGCCGTAGCCGGTCAGTTCCCGTAACGAGGCGTCGAGCCAATACTCGTCGTCGGCTGTAACGATCACTCGCACGTAGCGCATCGGAAACGCTTCGGCAAACGTATCGAGAACAAGCGTGGGGCCGAGGTGCATGACAAGCAAGCGTTAGAGATTCCCAACAGGACGATTCAGCGGCGAGGCCCTATCATCGCTTGCAGGGAACTTATCGGCAAGGTCCAAAGCTCGGGCTGGTGCGCCAGGTACTAAAGCTCACGGATTGCAGCGAGGACCTGCTCGTCGTGGCCGTCGACCTTTACACGCTTCCAGAGCCGGGCCACCTTGCCGTCGGCACCGATCAGGTAAGTGCTCCGCTGGATGCCCATGCTCTTTTTGCCATACATGTTCTTCTCACGCCAGGCGCCGTACTTCTCGGCAAGCTTGTTTCCGGCGTCAGCCAGCAGAGGGAAGTTGAGTTGGTACTTATCGCGAAACTTCGTATGGCTTTCCAGATCGTCAGGACTGACGCCGAAGACTTTCGCGCCGAGTTTCTTGAGCTGTGCCTGCTGATCGCGAAACGCGCACGCCTCGCGGGTACAGCCGGGCGTGTCGTCTCTGGGATAAAAATAGAGCACCACAGGGCTGCCGAGTTGGTCGGCAAAGCGAACCTTGGTGCCATCGTCGGCTGTCAGTGTAAATGCCGGCGCTTTCTTGCCGGGCTCGATCCAATCGCCCATCGCTGCTGATCTCCGGTAGAAAACGGCGTGCCTGTCGATTACGGAAGTTCGCCATTCTAGCTGGCCACGGGCCGGGGAATAGGGGGTCACCCACAGGAGTCAGACCCTCGCCGAGGAGGCTGGCTGTTGATAGAATTAGTGCCGTTGTTTTTCGTCTTCCTACATCCTACATCGCATTCAGGTGGCCCCGATCATCGCCGACTCCAGCTCTCCCACCCAACAAGCAGCCGAGCGCAGCCTACAGCTTGCCCTGGCCGCGGCGCGCACGGCCGAGGAAAACCGTGGCCAAGACATCGTTGTGCTCGACATGCGCGAGAAGACCCCGGTGTTCGACTACTTTGTCGTCGTGACCGGCAACAGTCGGCGACAACTGCACGCTATCAGCGAAGAGATCGACCATTGCCTGGAAGACGAGCTAGGCGATCGGCGAATGGGTTTGGAAGGCTATAACGAAAGCCGCTGGATCTTGCTCGATTACGGCACAGTCGTGATTCATCTGTTCGACGAAGAGACGCGGGACTATTATGCCCTGGAAGAGTTTTGGAACAGCGCCGTCCGCGTCCCGTTGCCGTGGCAGAGCCAGACGGAGCCGCAGGCCGATTCCCAGGAGTGACGGCGTCAGATGGTAACTATGCGTCTCCGCGAGAAACCATGAATCTGCTGGCAGAATTGCGCCGCCGGTTTGCCGTGGCGCTGGAGGAGCTTGACGAGGACGCTGGCGCACTGGCGGAACTAGTGTTGCCGAGCCAGGATGCCCGGTTTGGCGATTATCAAGCCAACTGCGCCATGCCGTTGGGAAAACGATTGGGCCGACCGCCGCGCGAAGTGGCGGAGGAGTTGATTGCGAGGCTTGATCTGGCCGATTGGTGTGCGCCGCCCGAGATCGCGGGCCCCGGGTTTATCAATCTTCGCATCCAAGACGCCCATCTGATTGAGCAACTCACCCGGGCTAGTAGCGATCAGCAACGGCTGGGAATCGAACCGGTTGCTGCGCCGCGGCAGTATGTGCTGGACTTCTCTTCGCCGAACGTCGCCAAGCCGATGCACGTGGGGCATATCCGCTCCACAGTGATCGGCGACGCCCTCAGCCGAGTGCTACGGTTTCTCGGCCATCGGGTGGTGACCGACAACCACATCGGCGACTGGGGAACGCAGTTCGGGATGATCATCTACGGCTACAAGCATTTTGTCGACGAGCAGGCGCTCGACCGGGCACCAGTCGAAGAACTCAGCCGGCTTTACAAATTGGTAAGCCAACTGGTGGAGTATCACGAGGGACGTGAGCAGAAGCTCCCGGCATTGGGTGAGCAGATTGCCATGGCAGAAGATCGCGTCGAAGATTTGAGCGCCGAGGCGGACAACTCTGATCCGAAACAGAAGAAAAAAGCGGCCAAACGCTTGCGACAGGCGGAAGGAACCTTGAGCACCTTACGGCAGAACGCCGACGAGTTGCGGGAGAAGCTGGCCGCGGTGGAGGCCGATCCACAGCTGGGACAATTGGCAGTCGCGCATTCAGAGATCGGCACCGCCGTGCTGGCCGAGACGGCCGCCCTGCACGCGGACGACGTGACCAACGTAGCGCTGTGGAAACGTTTCCTGCCGGCCTGTCGGCGCGAGATTGACGAAACCTATGAGCGGTTGAGTGTCGAATTTGACCACACGCTGGGCGAGAGTTTTTATCATGATCGGCTCCAGGGAGTCGTTGACGACCTGGCCAAGCAGAGCCTGGCGCGGGAGAGCGACGGGGCGATGTGCGTCTTTCTGGAAGGCCAAGCGGCGCCGCTGATCATCCGCAAGCAGGACGGCGCGTTTCTGTACGCCACGACCGACCTGGCCACGATCGAGTATCGCGTGCAGCAATGGTCACCCGACGCGATTGTGTATGTAGTCGATCACCGTCAATCGCTCCATTTCGAACTTCTCTTTGCCGCGGCGAAGTTGTGGGGGTACGACCAGTTGGAGCTGGAGCACGTGAGCTTCGGCACGGTGTTGGGTGAAGATGGTCGGCCGTACAAGACGCGTTCCGGCACGGCCGTGGGGCTTGCCGGGCTGTTGGACGAAGCGGTCGAGCGGGCCTATCAAACCGTTTGCACCAACGACGACGCCCGAGCCGAGCCGTTGCTTGACAGGCAGCAGCGTCGCGAGGTGGCCAGACGGATTGGCATCGGGGCGATCAAGTACGCCGACTTGGCGCACAATCGGACCAGCGACTATGTCTTTAGCTATGACAAGATGCTGGCAATGAACGGCAACACGGCCACCTACATGCAATACAGCTACGCCCGCGTGCGGAGCATTTTTTCCCGGGGAGACGTGGACATCGAGCAGCTGCGCACGTCGGACGCGCCGATCGAGCTGAGCAACCCGGCCGAGCGGGCGTTGGGATTGGCCGTCTTGCAGTTGGCCGAGGCACTCGACCGGGTTGTCGTCGACTATCGCCCGAATCACCTGACCAGCTATCTATTCGAGCTGGCGAGCCGATATTCGGAGTTCTTTGAAACGTGCCCGGTTCTCAAAGCCGAAAGCGACAACCTGAGAACGAGCCGGCTGCTGCTATGCGACCTGACAGCCCGTACCATCGCCCGCGGGTTGGAGCTGCTGGGAATCGACGTGGTCGAGCAAATGTAGGGTTCTCAAGTGAACCGATTGAAAACGCTAGTTCGGCTAATCGGCTTTGAGGCGTGTAGGTGCATTCGGTGGGGGAGACCGAAGCGTCTAAACTGAGCTGCAAGTCGCGATAGTACTACTTAAGTCGTAGTATAATCGCACCATCCAAAATGGCTGTGTCAGCACCAGTACTGGTTTTCATCTCGAGTTCTCCGCCCAATTGCCATGCCCCTTTTGCACTTAAAGGCAAGTACTCATCTGATCCGACCAACTCGCCAGTACGCATTCGCTTAGTTGTGACACGTTCGTGTTGACCCTCCGGGCTGCGTACCGCAGGATCGTGGATAATGAGAATAGGTGTGCCTGCTTTTTCAGCACCAGCTAGCGTGACCCAGTGTCCTGACAGCCTCTGATACTCAGTGCCGCGTTTTTTGTACCAACCAATATTCAACAACACGATGCTCTTATTCCTAATGCCCTTGGCGATTTGCACAGGATTGGCATGGCCAGATATTCTTCGGATCGATCTTCTATTTTTCGAGCGCCAACTTTGATAAGCAAGATCCATTATTTCATAACCACAAGTTGTAACATATCTCCTTAATCCAAGCCCCACGTCCTTCATTCCAGTGCCATTCTTCAAAGAAGTGTTCATGAAAGGTGGCGAACCAAGTTCTCTTGCCATATCAACTTGATTCGTTCGCATTAGATTCGGATAGCCCTGATCAGCAAGCCAAGTAAGGCCATTGCTTGCGGAGACAGGAGCACAATACTGGTCGCCGTTCCCGGGAAGAGATCGCTGGATTTGTGGAAGATCAGGCGTTAACTCGACTCTCTCGTCAACTTTCGCATTCAGTTGCTTTTCAGCAAACAACTCGCAGTTTCCTAATTGAAGCGTCAGCCCAGCAATTCCGAGCCAGAGTAATGCATTCTGCGTTCGCATTAAGTAGTATTTATGAGTTGTCATGCTAACACACTTTGCCAGCTAGTATTGGGATTCATGGAACCAATAAGATTATTCACATTCTGAGTTGAAGAATCATTGACTTGTCTCGAGTATAAGAATCCGTTTATGAACATTGTACAGGGATAGAAATCTGAAATACAACTAACGATATCGTGGAAACTCCAGCGTTTGAATCTGCTTCGGTTTAGCACACCGAACGAGTTTTGAGCATGAGCATTTACCGCACCAAACTCACGTCGAGTGCAAGTGTCATTGAGCGTGTGCGCAAACACTCGAGGTGTCCGGTGTCCCACAGATAGCACCGGCAGACTACGCTAACAGATCGCCTAAGTGGAGCCGGCTTGTTGGGGAGAGGACTTTTGCGAATCGGGCCTTCTCGACCCGTTGCCGGAGGCGATTCGTTCATAGCGGCAGAAGACCATCCGTCCGGCGCTGGTTTGCAGCACGCTGGAGACAACGGTCGAAACTTCTTGCCCGACGTGTTCGCGACCTCCCTCGATAACGACCATCGTGCCGTCTTCCAGATAGCCGATGCCTTGTCCCGCCTCTTCGCCTAGCTTGACGACTTGCACGTCCAACGTTTCGCCCGGCAAGAAGACCGGTTTCAGCGCGTTGGTCAAATCGTTCAGATTGATCACTCCCACTTCGTGCAGCTTGGCGACTTTGTTGAGGTTATAGTCGTTGGTGACCACCTTCCCGTCCAGTTTTTTGGCCAGCAGGACCAGTTTCTGATCGACAGGCTGACCGGCAAACTCAGGCAGCTCGCGGTCGTAAACGTGCAGGTCGACCTTCGGGTCGGAGCGGAGCCGGTTGAGGATGTCGAGCCCGCGTCGGCCGCGACCCCGTTTGAGCCGGTCGCTGGAGTCGGCGATGGCCTGCAGCTCGGCGATGACAAACTGCGGCATGATGAGCTGGTTGTCAATGATGCGGGTTTCAACGACGTCGGCAATGCGACCGTCGATCACAACGCTGGTATCGAGCACGTAGGGCTTGAGACCCTTGATCTCCTTGGCAAATTCGACGTAGGGAATGATAAAGCGGAAATCGTGCTTGGTTTGCATCAGCACACTGATACAAGAATAACAAAGCACCATGCCCAAGATGACGGGAGTCCATTGCGCCTCGAGTGTGTCGGCGTCAGGTAACATCGGGCTCAGAGCCAATTTCAAGACATACGTGAGCAGCAAACCGATCAGCAGGCCGAAGTAGACAGCGGTGATGCTATCGAGCCGTTTCCGTCCCGAGAGGACGTCGATCCCTATGACCAAGCCCGAAAAAAGAATCAACCCGCCAAATACGAGCCACGGCAGAAACGCTGGCTCTCTGGGCAGCGCTTCGGACTGGATCAGTTGAAAGCCGATGCCCGCAGCCACCATCAAGAAGACGCAGCGCAAGATGATTAGAGCCATGGCGAAGCCATAAGGTGTGTAGTCAGGCTGACAGTAAACCCAGCCCAGTCTGCGAATCGGGGACAGGCTCGGTAGCCATGCCCGACAGAGAACGATCCCCCTTGAACCCATCCATTCTAACCACCGGGCCGAGCTGAACCAACCCTACCGAGTCGTCGGCGTAGGTTGGCGATACTGCTGCAGGGCGTGGCGGTCGGTCATTGCCGACAAATAATCTCCTACGGCTCGGGGCAGGCCCTCGGTTTCGGCCACGCTGGAATACTCCCCGGGTAGCAACTCAGGATGCTGCAAGAACCGGTCGAACATTTCCTCCAACGCTCGGCATGCGACCGATCGCTCTTCGAGCAGGGCCGGGTGGCGGTAGACCCGGTGGAACAGAAAGTCTTCCAGCTCGGCTTTTTGTTCGGCCGTAGCTTGAGAAGGTTCGATCAGACGTCGGCCGAACGCTTGCACTTGAGCTACCGTGCCGACACCCGAGTCAGCCAGCCGACGTTGCGAGGCTGTGATGAGGTCGCTCACGAGCGTTTCGATGAGTCGATGGACGATAGCACGGCGCTGCTGAACCGGATCGAGTGACGCATCGGCCAGCTCGACCGACCGAGCCGCTTCGCGCCACAACGGCACTTCCAACAACTGATCCAACTGGAGCAGCCCGAACTCTAGCGCGTCGTCGGCGTCGTGCGAGTCGTAGGCAATGCTGTCGGCCGCGTCGACCACCTGCACTTCCAGTAGCGGTTGGCTCTGCGCGGCCTCGACTTCCCGTGAGGCACGGCTCTGCTGCCCCGACAACACTTCCCTTGTCAGGTTCAAACCCGGAAAACCTGGGTAACGCGCTTCCAGTAACTCAACGATCCGCAGCGCCTGGCGATTGTGATTGAAACCGCCGTGCTCGGCGAGACGTTCGTCGAGCACTTCTTCTCCCGTGTGGCCGAAGGGCGGATGGCCAATGTCGTGGACCAGGCAAAGCGCCTCGATCAAGTCTTCATTCAATCGCAACACCCGACCGATGGTCCGTGCGATCGAAGCGACTTCCAAGGTGTGCGTCAGCCGCGTGCGATGATAATCGCCCATCTCGCCGGTAAAGACCTGTGTCTTGTGCGCAAGCCGCCGATAGGCGCTGCTATGGACGACCCGATCACGATCTCGCTGGAAGGGGCCCCGATAAGGATGCGGCGGCTCGTCATGCACTCGCCCGGCCGAGTCGGCGCTATGCTTCGCGTATGAAGCGAGTAGCAGTGATTCGCGATTCTCTGTGGTCGAATCCATGGTGCTGGTTTCTTAATATCTTTATAGCCATCTGTAGGAATAGAACGCGGATGGACGCGGATTAAGCAGATTTTCGCAGATCACATTGACAGTCTTTCTGATTCCTACGGTAAACAATCTTTGGCCCCATCTGGCACGAATCTCTATCAATCCGATCGGCGGAAATCCGCACCATCAGTGTCCATCCGCGTTCTATGTTTTCTGATCAGTTAATGTATTACATTGACTTTATTACCGTCTGGTTCAAACAATCGCTTCAGTGATCGCGTCCCACACCGCTTCGAGCGACTGCCCGATGCAACGAGCCCCGGCCACGGTTGGCATGAAATTGTTGTCCCCTTCCCATCTGGGGACCAGATGCCAATGGAGATGACCTGGCAACCCGGCACCAGCTACGCCACCCAGATTCAGCCCCACGTTGAATCCTTGAGCCCGGATCAACCCGGTGAGCAGCTCGGAAAAACCCGCTAGCGTTTGCATCGTTTCGAGATGCTCTTCAGGCGACAGTTCGTCGAGAGCAGCCACATGTCGCAACGGAGCAACGAGCAAGTGGCCATTAGTATAAGGGTAGCGATTCAGCACGACGCACGTCTGCTGCCCGACGGCGACAACCAGGTTTTGTTTGTTGGCGGTGTCGGACTGTTCGTACTGGGCGGCAGCTCGGCACAAGAAACAACCCTCGTCGGCCCCTGGCTGCCAGGCGTTTGGTTGCGGGGCCGGCTCGGTGGGGCGGTCGTCGTCGCCAGCCATGTAGCCAATCCGCCAAGGTGCCCAGATTCTCTGTTCATCCACAGGGACGATCTCCTGACGATTTACTGGACACAAGAATGAGTTGTTGAACAGAGGGGGATTTGAAAACAGCTGGCACGGACTCATGGGGCATCAGCTAGCGTCTTCCTCGCGAGTCTAGGGCCCTTTTCCCGGGGCAACAAGCCCGGCGACATCGGGGGCGAAAGCGCCTCAGCCGTTTTGCACGCTGGAAGCCTCTGCCACTGACTCTCCCGCTGGCCGGCTGATCTGGTGTCGGCGCTGACCAACCGACATAATCCGGCCCGCCCAAGGTGCTCGCCGCTCCCGAGCCGGCAGTCCAATTCTCTTTATGCTTTAAAACCGTCATGCGATTTCGCGTCCAGCTCGACATGTTTTCCGGTCCGATGGACCTGCTGTGGTATCTGGTTCGTAAACATGAGCTCGATATTCTGGAGATCTCGATCGCGACGGTTACCGATCAGTACGTAGAGATGCTCACCGTCCTGGAACAGATCGACGTCGACGCGGCAGGCGACTTTCTGGATCTGGCGACGCGGCTGATGGAGATCAAATCGCGTTCGATTCTGCCTCGGCCAGAGGAAGTGGAAGAGGAAGTCGAGCCGTTCCAACACGATCTGGTTCTCCGGCTGCTGGAGTACAAAAAATACAAAGACGCCGCGAGCATGTTAGAACAGCGGGGCCTACAATGGCAGAACCGTTTTGCTCGACAAGCCAGTGACCTGCCGACGACCCGCCTCGACCCGGCCGAGCAACCGATTCAAGAAGTCGAGCTGTGGGACTTGGTTAGCGCCTTCGCACGAGTGATTCGCGAAAGCGAGGTCGACGGGTCCTCCAACATTCTCTACGACGATACCCCGATCGAAGTCAACATGCAGCGGATTCGCGAACGCTTGCAGAGCGAGCCGCGGCTGGCGTTCACCAGCTTGTTTGAGCCGGGTATGTCGCGCTCGCAGTTGGTCGGCATCTTCCTGGCCGTGCTGGAATTGCTTCGGCACGACCAGGCGCAAGCCGAGCAGCAAGAGCTGTTCGACGAGATCTGGATCCTCCGCCTCAAGCAGGAATCTTCCTCGGTGCCCCAACCGACCGACCCAGCCGACGAAGCTGCGTAGCGCCCTCTTCCGCCTGAAAAACTTCGCCAAGCGGAGCAGGTCGTTACCCAGGCATCCTTTCGGAACCGACGGCGGTAATCTACCATGGTCTGTTTCCGCTCCAGCGGCCCGACAGCATCCATCCGCAGCCAGTCCTGACCATGATCGACAACGCACCCGTCCAAACCTTGCAGCACGCCGGGCTGAACATCGAAGGCTATTCCCGTGCGGCCGTGCAGAGCTACTGGCGGATTCCCGAGCTGAAAATCGGCTTCGATCTGGGGGCTCAACCGTGGTCGTTTATGGGCACCGACACCTGGTTCGTCTCGCACGCCCATCTCGACCACATCGTGGCACTGCCGGTCTATGTGGCCCGACGCCGCATGATGAAGATGGCTCCGCCAACGATCTACATGCCGCCCGAGACGATTGAGCCGATCGAACAGATTCTCCACCAGTTCACCCGGCTCGACCGTGGCCGAATGCCGTGCAAACTATTGCCGGTCAAGCCGGGCGACGAAATCGAGCTTTCCCGCGAGTTGGTCGTGACCGCCTCGGCCACCAAGCACAGCGTCCCGTCGCTGGGCTACGTGGTCTGGGATCGCCGCCGCAAGCTCAAGCCCGAGTATCAAGACCTTTCAGGCGAACAGATTCGCGATCTCCGCCTGGCCGGCACCGAGGTCACCAGCGAACACCGCCAGCCGCTACTGGCTTACGTCGGTGATACGGCTCCGGCCGGACTCGACAACTGCCCCGCCATGTTCGACGCCAAGGTGCTCATCTGCGAGATGACCTTCGTCTCGCCCGAGCATCGCAAAGAAAAAATCCACAAGTTCGGCCACATGCACCTGGACGACTTCGTCGACCGCCGCGACCGGTTCAAAAACGAGCTGATCATCGCCGCGCATTTGAGCACGCGCTACCACCCGAACGTGGTTAAACGAATGGTCGAACGCGTGCTGCCCGACATGCTCGACGGGCGTTTGAAGCTGTGGCTTTGAAGGCGGAGCGGCGTTTTGCGATAGTCAGTTTGTCCCTAGCCCAAGTCAAGCTTGTCTCGGGCTGCTACCGCAGGCACGCCAGATCGCCGCGTACCCGAAGAACGGTTCGAGGTTGCGCGACATTGGGGAAGCAACAGGATTTGGCAGTGTCGTCGAACTCAATCGGAGTCACCTTCTTTGTGTTCTCCACCGTGCTCACCGCCATCGTGCTCGTGTTCACCGTGTTTCTCACCATGACCATGTTCTCGGTTTCCGACTTCAGGATGGGCAGAAAACCCTTCAAAACCGGTGCTTGTTGCCGTTAGTGTGATCTCTCTTTTTTCTCTTGGCTTGAGGTCAGCCGGCGCGGTGGGTCCAAGTTCCCTGCCGTTGGACAGGTGTACTTCGACTCGTACTCGTTCCAGGACTTCCCCCGTGGTGTTTTCCACTGTGCCTTGGAAAGAATTGCTTGCCTCGTCGTAGGCGAGGAGCAGTCGAGCGCCGTGTCGAGTTTCGTCGTAGTTTTCGTTCAGGGCATATTCAGTTCCTGATTCCTCGCCTTCCTCACCATGATGGCTTTGACCGTCTCGATCGTGTTCGCCTCGGCCTTCTCCACTGTGCTCGCCGCCGTCATGTGCATGCTCCCCGCCGTCGTGTGCATGTTCGCTGTCTGTCGAGACAGAACTTTCTGAAGCTTGATTGTCACTCTTGGGGGTGTCACTCGAACAGCCACCTGCAAAGGTCACCAACAGTAGTGCAATCGTAGCCGTGGTTAATTGATAGTGAGACATGAATGTTTACCTTTCAATTTATGAAACTTGATACGCAATTGTGTTGTGACAAGACGTGTCATCCACTAATCATGTTCACGAGAATCGGCGTCTCTTCCTTTTTCGGATTCGTCGTGATGTCTACTCCCTCTGTGTTCGTGTTCTTCGCGTTCGTCCGATTCGCGCAAGACGGGAAAACCAGACCCGTGGAACTGATTGGCATCCGGAGATTCAGGTCCCAGACCCGACCAACCGGAAAGACCCCACATTAGGCAAGCCAGCAGGAGCCCAATCGCTGTGACCCCCCAACCGACCCGCTTGAGAACTTTCTTCCGCTCCGCGCTCGTCGCTTTCACTGGAGGCTGAGCGTGATGCTTGGGATCTTGCAGGTGCGCAAGATAGTTTGTAAGAAGTTGCTGAACTTGGTTGGCAGACTGAATGCGATCGGCCGGCTTCTTTTCGAGCAGTCGGCCTATAATGCGACTGAGCGTCTCCGGTATGTCGGTATTGAGATTTCGAGCAGGAGAGGAATCTTCTCGGATGATTTTGTGGATAACGGCGAAAGCACTCTCCGCGCAAAACGGTTCCTGGCCGGTGGCAAGAAAGTACATCACACCGCCCAGGCTGAATAAATCACTACGGTGATCAATGTCGACGCCCGTTACTTGTTCGGGCGACATGTAGTTGGGCGTTCCAGCCAGACAACCGGTTTGAGTCATCGCAATGTCGTCGACGGCACGAGCCAAGCCAAAGTCGGTAATCATTACGCGGCTGACATCTTTTTCCATGAGAATATTAGCTGGCTTGATGTCTCGGTGGATCAATCCCTGTCGATGTGCTGCCGCCAAACCGTCGGCTATCTGCATAGAGATCCGAACAATATCTTTCGATTCGAGAGTGCCACTGTGTACAACATGTTCCTGCAGAGAGCGCCCATCCACCAAAGCCATCGCAATGTAAGGACGCTCTGGGGAGGAACTGACTCGATAGATCGGGACCACATTGGGATGCACAACGGCCGCGGCAGCTTGAGCTTCACGGGCAAAACGCTTCCGCGCAACGCTGTTAGCACCCAGTTGAGGAGCCATCATCTTCACCGCGACGGACCGATTGAGAACCCGGTCAAATCCCCGAAACACAATCCCCATTCCTCCTTGCCCGATCTTTTCCTCCACGTCAAATTCATCGATTCGCCCCAGCAGTTCGGGATGAATCGGCGGATCGAACATAGCCGTGCCCGATGTCGACGAAACGGTCTGTGGATTGTGATCGTTGTCCGCCTGGAGCAGTGCCTCTACAGAGCAAACCGACTTGTCGGATTCAGGTATGTGGCCGCTGGCATCCAACTCAGCCCCTGAAAGACCACGCGTCGTTCGCATCCACCACTTAGGATTCGCGGTCAGAGTCTCCAGGTCAGATTGACAGGATGAACAATCCTCCAGATGCATCAGAAGGTGGCCTGACTCTTCCTGCGAAAGCTCGTCCTGAATCAAGAAAGGCAGCCGGTCTGTTGGGCAAATGTGTCTTACCATCATTCTCCCCAGTCAACATCGGAGTCAAAGCTAGTTCGTTCAACGGTTCGTTTGAGCAGGCTCATCACACGGCTGCGAGCTACGTACACTTGAGCCTTGGTGATGCCCAGGCGTTCGGCCACACTCGTCACCTTTTCGCCATCGACGGCTGTCAACCAAAACGCCTGCCACGTCTTGGGATTGAACCGAGATTGTACTTTTCGAGCTGCCCATAAAAAGAGCTGCCGTTCTCGTTCCAAGTCGAACTCCTGACCCTGTAGAGACTGGCCGGAGGAATCGTCGAGCACCCCGTCGATCTTCGTATCAATTCCGGTTGATGGTCGCCGACTGCTCTCTCGAAAAAACTGGATGACCAGGTTGCGAGTAACGGTTGCTAACCACGCCCGAAAGCTGCCTTTCTTTGGGTCGGGGTCCCAGTTGTCGATCGATTTTGCGACTCGCGTTAGAGCTTCCTGGGTCAAGTCGTCAGCATCCGCTTCCTGCAGGCCACGTTTGAGGGCGAGGGAGTTGATCACCGGCTGATAGATTTCCACAAATTCCTGCCAAGCACGTAGATCGGCAGGATCTCGCAAACGCAAAATCAGGCTCGCGCGTGTCTGGGGGGCTTGATCGATTGGTGGCATATCCAGCACTTCTTGGGGCC
>Ga0315336_1004255_pt1 | contig 17310 bp, 8 predicted proteins | sample ASW5metaG_FD_204512 | JGI IMG/M metagenome (GOLD analysis project Ga0315336, IMG submission 204512) | Ammonia-oxidizing marine archaeal communities from Monterey Bay, California, United States - ASW #5 | ecosystem: Environmental > Aquatic > Marine > Intertidal zone | place: USA: California... | reverse complement strand
TTCTCGAATCAGGACTCCAAATCGCCGCCGGCGTTCCGCTCCAGTGCGACGAGCCCGAGGATTTCCAGACCTTCCGCATCGGTCTATTCGGACTGGAAAAACTTCAGAATGTCGATCGCACCGTCGAAACCTTCCGTGAAGCGCTGCTCAGGATTTCGTAAACTATTTCGCCGCCAGAGCCGGGGCGTCTCCCGATTCGACGACCGCGATTGTCTGGGTCGAACTGGAGGTGTTTCCGCACAGGTCCATCGCCGTCCAGGAACGGAGAAGCCGGTAACTATTCTCCCCGAGTCCGGAATCGACGCGGACCTCCCGGAAATCAACCGGCGCGTCCGTGCAATTGTCTGAAGAGGACACCTGCGGTACCCGCGGGATCGCGTCACTCTTGACCGTGATGTCGCCGGGAACCCCGAAGAGTACCGGTGGGGTGGTGTCGATGACCCGAATCTGCTGTTTGCAGGTAGCCCGGTTCCCGCACCGATCCGATGCTTCGTAAACGTATTCGACTGTCCACTCGTTCCCGTGGCAACCCGGATGACTGATGTCGAAGGTGCCGACCAGCTCCACTTTGACATCGTTGTCGCAATTGTCCCGTGCCACGACCAGGTTGGGGGTCGCGAAAGGTACATTCTCGATACACTCCACCGAGATATTCTCCGGGTATGACTCGATCACCGGCGGGGTGGTGTCTGCGACGGTAACCGTCTGGGTGTAGAAGCTGCTGTTTCCGCAGTCATCCGTCGCACGGTATACATGTTCGATGATCTGCTCGTCGCCCATGCACCCGAATCTGAAGTTGTTGTGCTTTCCGGCAATGGTGATTCTGACCTCGTTGTCCCGGTTGTCGCTCGCCATGACGAGTTCCGGCCTGGCGGCTGGAACCTCTTCGGTGCATTGAACCGTCAGGTCTTCGGGAAAGGACTTGAATACCGGCGCAGTGCTGTCGGCCACGGTGATGGTCTGCGTGCACGTACTGCTGTTTCCGGCGTCATCCGTTGCCTGGTAGACATGCTGGATGAGCCGCGCGTCGCCCGCACATCCCGGGGCGTTGTTATCAAGAGTCTTGGCCCACTTTATATCAACCGTAGAATCCCGATTGTCCGTTGCAACCACGGAATGATGAAACGGTGGCGGAACATTGTCCATCCGGTCGACTGTCACGTCCTCCGCCCACGATTCAATGACCGGGGCGATCGTGTCAGCGATGGTAATGGTCTGGGTGGCATAGCTGCTGTTTCCGCAGTCGTCCGTCGCCGTCCAGAGGCGGGTGATAATCCCCTGTTGGGTGGAATCTCCCAGGGCAATGCTATCTTCGTAGAAAAGGACTGGAAGAACGTCACATCCATCTGACGCGATTGCCAGGCCGATGGAGGCTGGATCGGTAGGTTGGTCACATCCAACGGTTGTATCCGCGGGTGCTGTCAAATGAGGAGATTTCGTATCGACGACGGTAATCATTTGGACCTGGCTGGTCGAATTGCCACAATCATCAGAAGCTGTCCAGGTTCGGGTGATGGCCAGTTCCTGGGGGCGGAGGCCCGGGCCCACTGCATCCACAAATGTTACTTTGGGAGCTTCGCATGAATTGTCCGCCGCGACCAACTCCCCGGTATCCTCCGGGCTGGTGGAGTCGCCGCAAACCACGGTCACGCTCTCCGGGCAAAAAATGATTCTTGGCGCCACGATGTCTATGCGGGATATTTTCTGGATACAAACTGCCGATTTTCCGCAGGTCGCGGTAATTTTCCAGGTTCGTTCCAGAACCTCCTGCGCGGGGCAGTTCGCTTCCAGGCTTCGATCCGTGAATGAGGTGCCCGCGAGGACGCAGTTTTCGGCAAGCGCAAATTCCGGCTCGCCGGTTACCGATGGATCGATTGAAGAAGTAAGATCCAATTCCACATCGGGCGGGCGTATAATTTGCGGAGCACATGCTGCCGCAATGCCGCCGCGTGGCGCACTCGAAATCTCAGGGGTGGAATCGCCTGCAGTCGCCCGGATTGAGTCTGCTCCCGTGAGAAGCACAGGGGGTACTATCGTGCACGTACCTGAGTCTGTCTCCGCGGCCTGCGCAGTGAAGGTGCCCATGCTGAGCGCCAGAATTGAACTGGCCGTCCTCAGGCTCCAAATCCCATGCCCGCTCGATTTGTTGTCTGCCTTCGTCATGTTCTGCTCCTTGTTCGCCCCTTGACCTGTAAGGGGGCGCATTTCATATTTGCCTGTTTTCAGCGTCAGGTCCGGCGCCGGGCTCGAATCCCATCGATCACGCAGTTATGATCCTCCTCAAGATACAAATTCGCGTGATTCTTCATTACAAAGTAAATGGTCATTCGGTATGGTTTGACGTTAATACACGTCATTATGCTTCATTGCAAGTCTTTTCTTTGAGTTTAGTCATTTTTTTTTCTTCCTTATGACTTTTCCGGGTGGATGGATCCCTGAAATAGGCATCCCGAGTTGTTTAAAGTGCTTATGTGTATGGCTTTATGTAAAGTTGGGGTGAAATACGCCCTGAAAGCCGAAAAAGTGTGAGACCTTCTCATTTGAAACTGAAGTGGAGACGATCTTCACTCCCGCGTCTGCCTGCCCGGCCCAGGTAGTGGATTATGTTCTGCCCGTTCCGCTCCAACTCGTTCGTCTGATTTGTCCGGGAAACGAGTCTTGGGTCTTGGGATTTGGAGATTGCCTACGGGGTATCGTACTCGACAATGAGTTTTGGCGGAATGGGACCGGTATCGCCGTCCGCTCCCCAGTGGAAGGCATCGCTGTCGCGGATCGACTTCAGCAGCAGGCCATGGTTTGTTTCCGGGCGCTCCAGCCAGTCCCCGAGGACGGAAGAGTCTACCTGGAAATAGTAGTTGCGCTCATCGCTGATAAAACCGCTGAAGGCCGCGGCCGGGTCGATATAGCCGGGCTCGTCCCCTCCCTTGCCCCAGTTCATCCAGGCTGTCTCTCCATCCGTCCAGGGCTTGAGCGCTTTGTAGCCGGCCAGCACACTGCTGCCGTTGATGCCTCCGTTGCAGTGGATGACCAGGATCGCCCGGGCCACCGTTGCCCCTTCCGGTACGCGGCCCTCCAGATCGAATCGGATGAGATTGCGCGCGTATCTCGACGCTTCGCTGTCCGCATAGATGAACATCACATCCGGACCGTTGACGCTTCCATGGGAGTCGCAGCCTGCCGCGCCGCCCCATTGCCCGGTGGTCATCTCCTCGTTGGTCTGGCCCTGGTAGTCGTCGATGCCGTTTTGCAGAACAACCTTGTCCTGGGTGCCGAGTCTTTCGATACCCACGGGGCCGCCGGTTACGATCGGCGGCGGCGCGGCATCCGAAAATTCCGAGGCAAGCGCCTGCACATCCTTGCCGCGACTTTCGTAGATCAGCCGGCCGTCCGGTTTCAGCCGCCAGGTGCCTGGCCGGATCGCGATCGTGGGCCAGCCGGTCTTTGCGTCCGCTGCGCCGACATTCGCATCCTTCGTGAGCCATTCGGGGTCTACGGCCAATACGGCGTCGGTGTACTCGTTATCGATGAGCAGCGTGCCGTCCGGGTGATGTTTGATGCGGAGGTGCGGCTGGCTGCTGACCGGCCAGGGAACGTCCCTGCCTTCCACGAACCGAACCACAACGGGTACGGTGGACAGAAAGAAGTACGTGGATTGTATTTTCGGTATCTCAACGTTGGCAAGCGTCAGGTGAAACCCATCCCATTGTGCGTTGGCCGCGGGCCCGAATGTCACTTCAGCCGGCTCGTCCTTCCAGTCGTACTCCTTCGGTGTCACCGCGACGCGATTCACCTTGATGCCCTGGTCCTTCATGGCCTTTCGCCACAAAGTGGACGGGCTCCAGCCCGGAGGACAGTCGGTTCCCACCCAGGGGCCCTTGGTCACATCCGCCCGCCACAGCGCGTATGGCCTTTGACCAATTACCGGGCTCAGGTCGACCGACAGGTCCGCGGTATGGGCTTCGGCGAGATGGTTGATCGCGGCCAGGTACACGGTCCCCGGCAGGGTCATCACGGTGGTCTCGAGCGGGCTGCCCGGCACTTCCCAGGCGACCGGACGGAGCGGGACCGGCGCCATTTTCGCCTCACGCAGGTACCACCTCAGCCGCACCATTTCCTTCGTCATCACCAGGGGAAGAAAGTTATACGCCAGGCACTGGTGGATATATTCAATACATTTGGGGTAGAGGGGAATGACCGTATTCGGCCGGTACTCAAGCATCTTGTAGATCTGCAGCTTGTCGCCGACCAGACGCCAGTCCTTCTGGATATCGGTGTCCCATCCGGAGATCTCGATGTAGCCCAGATCAGCCCACGTACCGGACGGTTGATTGACCCAGAACATGCCCCCTGCATCGCGCATGGTCCTGGCCATCTTCTTCATCGCTTTTTGACCTGCCTCATAGCTGTCGAAAACCATCGTCCCGTCGGGCCGTACGCCCGTCCTGGCAGCGGATAGACCATGGTCCATGTACAGGAAGAGACCCTCTTTCTGCATCTCGAGGTACTTGCCTGTCATCAACGGGAAAAAGGTCGTGGACCAGGGATACGCGACTCTCTCTGTGTCACTCCAGTTGGGGTATGGCCCGCCCCATCGAAAAGCCAATTCAGGATTGTTCTTGATGGTCTCGGTACGCTCATAGTATCCGCCCCGCTCGTAGTTGCAGAAAACGAACCTGGACAGCCTCTCCTGCAGACTCCGCACATACTTGAGGTACTCCTGCGTGCTCAGGTTCTGCACGTCCTCGCCGCGAAATGGATACTTTGCGGAGAAATAGTAGTTATCGCTGAGATAATCCCCCATGGTATACACGGTTTCCGCAAGCAGGCAGGCACCCCAGGCACGAGGGCTGAGGTCCTCGAGCATCGCGTTGACCCCATCGAAGCGTGCCAGGGTCCTTCCTTCTTTGAGGGTGAGTGTGCCGTCGCGGTAGGTTCCGGTTTCGTTCTGATACAGGTGACCGACATCGCACGCCGCGTCGATTCCCCGGGCCAGGGGCCGTTCCGGTGCGAAGGCGGGGAAGAACCAGCGCTTGTGGTACTTGGCAAACCACATCAGGTGGGTGCCGCGCGTTGCGCTGTAGAGCCAACTCGTCCGCTGGGCGCCGCGGCCGGGACCCACCTGCAGCCAGTTGCCCCGCGGCAACTGCCATCCGTCTTTTGTCAGGAGCGTCTCGATATTCGCCGTGACCGGCAGGTATCCGTCGGACTGCACGGCCGGGAACTCGGGCACGCCGTTGATGAAAAGCGGGACTTCCCCGTACGTGAAATCGATATCCGGCCGGGTGACCGTCATGACCGAACTCTGAAAATTGCGCCGGTTGGGGAAGTAGGCGTCCCCGATGGAAGACGTCGGAAACGCCAGGTGGCGCCCGTGGGTATGGGTCAGGTATTGATAGTAGTAACCGCCCTCGCGAGACGCATCGGAAAGCACGGAAACGGACAGCACCGTCATCAGCTTCTCGTCTCGCGAATCAATCTCGACGGTCTTGATTACCTCGTCGTTTGCGGGATCGAACTGGTAGATCTTCCGGACGGCGATGGCCAATGTCCGGTTCAGGCAATCCACGATGACGTGAGGAACCTCGGCATCGAGCCGGTGCTGGATGTTGATTACTTCATCGTCCAGTTCCGAGCCGCCCAGCCCCTCGAGGATGATGTAGCGGTCGATGCTGCCCGCGGAGGCGCCGTCGAACAGGCCCGGGAAGCGCAGGGATTTCAGGTAGCCGTGCTCCGCGTCAATGATGACTTCGAGTCGGCCCTGCGGGTCCGCGAAGGTCAGCGTGTCGGTTGGCGCCGGCGCCAACGGTTTAATCTCCACCGGCGGTCGATTGCTCAGCAGGGGCGGACGCTTCTGCGCTTCCACTCCCGGGTCCTCAACCGGGACTTGTGCCTGAACCCCGCCACTGCCGGCAAACAGGAGACCCGACGCGACGAACGCACTCGAGGCTTTCAAATTCAACATGATAGACCGCCTTTTTGTGCTAACCCGTGATCTTCCACGTGCCCTTTGACCAGGAAGTATCCCCATACGCTCGACCCATCATAATCCTATCTCCACACGCCTCAGCACCGGTGAGTTTGCACAGTTGGGGCTGATCAAGGTGGCCTTGTACTGGATCCACCTGTGCTCCGCAGGCACCGGCCCGATCTCTGCGCCGGATTCCTGGAAGACCGCGTTCACACCGCCGGGTCCACTCCACGGCGAATTCTCCAGTCCCGCGCGGGTGGCCGCCGTCCGGATCTGGAAGCGAGCAGTTTGGCGGGTTTCGCGTGCACCAAGCCGTCCTCGTTCCCATACAGTAACGGACACATAGCTCCGGCGCGAGGCTACGGCTTGGCAAGCAGGGCCGTGGGGGTCTTGGTCGACGATCAGGATGAAGATTTTCGTGCCCACTTGCCTAATCCTTGTACCTGACCAGGACGTCTACCGCCACAACCTGGACCGGGCTTGATTCCACCTCGGACCCGTCGACCATGCGGAAGGAAAACTCATTCTCCCCCACCCGGTACCAGGACGACTTTGGACTGAAAAATGTCCATCCGCCTGAACCGTCCTTTTCCTTCGCCGTGAGGAGCTTGCCGTTGAGCCGTGTCTCTACCGCATCCAGCAGATCGAGCGTACTCGGGATCAGCCTCACCCTCACGAGGTTACGCGCCGCCTCCGCCGCGATATCATCCCCGATCTGCAGGTTGACGACGGTGGGCTGTCCGTCGGCGGAAAGCGTCGCCGGCAGCGCCATAGAGGAAGGCAAGACCTCGGCCATGGGGCAATACCCGCTATAGCGCTTCCCCGCATAGGGCGCGGTCGCGGAGAACCACTTGTCGAGTGCCATGAGCTTCGCGGGATCGCCAAGCTCCTTGAACTGCGGAGTGAACTCGTCGGGGTCGCGAAAGTTGTACGGCGCGATGTTGAAGAAGTACACGCCATCCGCGCCCGCACGCCAGGCGTTGGCTGCAGCGGCTCGCCAAGTTCTGAGGTGATTTATGCCGTACCCCGAATACTTAATGCAGGGATACACCGGCACGTCGTACTCGTGCCCCAGTTCCATAATGGCGCCGGCCGGTATGTTCGGCCAGGCTTCCCCATTTCCCAGCGACATCACGTCCAGCAGGTCTTCCTTGAGCCAGCGCTCGATGTCTATTCCTACGTTCCTGCAAGCGTCGACCGACATGGGCACGCGTGCCGCGATCAGGATCGGCCTGCCGCGCTTTGCCCCCTCCCGCACCGCCATCTGCCTGATTGAGCGCTGAAACTCGGTCAGGATATCAAGTTGCGAACTCGTGGCGGGTTGCCCGTCCATGTTCGGGCGGAAGAACACAGGGTAGCGCCAATAGTCGATCTCGATCCCGTCCACATCGTACCGCCGGCCGACCTCCTCCGTGATGCGGTAGAGGTAGTCCCGCACCTCCGGCTGCTCAAAATCAAGCGCGGACCACCAGTACTTGGTGGACGACGACGGATATTTCTTCGTGTCCTCGGGGACGCCCAGCATGTACTCCGGGTGCTTGCGCTTCCATTGGGAGAGGAGACGCTCACATTCCGGCGAGCTGTCGTGCGTGTCGTTGATCCGGTGCGTCCAGAAGACCTCCAGCCCCGCCTCATGAGCCCGGCGAATGGTGGCCTTCAGCGAGTCGACGCCTGCTTTGCGCAGGAGCGGCATGTTGTTGCGAAAATATGCCGATCCTTCGCTGGTGTCCTTGATGGCGTCCACCAGATCGTCGTACCGTTCCGCAATTTCGGTATCGTGGCTGTACACGGTGGTGACCCCTGTGCAGTAGAAGATGGAGTCCACCTGGGTTCCGAGGACCTGCTCCGTCCAGAAACCCAGGAAGTCCTCGACCGAACGGATGCGGCGTCCGTACATGTCGGCACCGTCGTTGTTGTAGATGATGCGCCGCTGCCGGTGCTTCGCGGCTTGTCGCAGCTTCGCCATCTCCTTGCTCTCCTCTGTCGCGGATGTTTGCGACCCGGCCTGTGAGACGGTTGCCGATTCTTCTGCCCGCAGCCGTCCCGTGCCGCCCCCTACCGCGATGAGAGTAACCAAGACAAAGGGGACCATGACGTTCTTGTGGATTCTCTGCATTTCTTCTCCTCATTGATTGGCGCCGACCTTGTACGACACCAGCTCCGGGCTGAAGGCCAGCCATCCCTTTTCAGAATCCCTGGCCGTCGGCGCCAACGGCTTGCCATAAGCACCGTCTCGATGGGTCAGAGAATCTCGGAAGTCGGCGAAGCAGTCAAGATTGGGGCGGCATCATGTGCTTGGAGGCGCCGACGCGGGTGACAATGCAAGGCATTCCCCGTGCCATGGGCATCCTGCCCGTGGCCCACCGCGCCTGGCAACTCCTCAACGATCTGGCGCCCCCCGGGGCTCTCCGTCCCCCGCCCATGGCTTCGCCATCACAATCCTATCTCCACACGCCTCAGCACCGGTGAGTTGGCACAGTTGGGGCTGATCAAGGCGGCCTTGTACTGGATCCACCTGTGCTCCGCGGGCACCGGCCCGATCTCTGCGCCGGATTCCTGGAAGACCGCGTTCACACCGCCGGGTCCACTCCACGGCGAATTCTCCAGTCCCGCGCGGGTGGCCGCCGTCCGGATCTGGAATTCGATGCCCGTGCGGAAAGGTGTCTCCGCCTCCCAGGTCAGCCGCCCGAAACGGACTTCCGGCCCGCCGTCGAACGGCGCCGAGATGTAGTCGTACCGGCCTGCGCGGTCATATACGTTGCCGACGTCCCTGCAGTTGAAGTAGTGCGGTCCCAACGCGGGCAGTTTCGCGGGTTCCCTATGCAGCAGGCCGTTCTCGTTCCCATACAGTACGGACACATAGCTCCGGTGGTCACCCGGCGGAATAACGTGGTTGGCAAATACCAGGTCGTTGCGGCCATCGTAGTCGATGTCCGCGGCAAAGATGCCGCAGCCGGAATTCATGGGCACGAGTTCGCGGCGCGCGGAGTCAAAACCCTCCGGTCCATTCCAGTAAATGTACCCCGGATGATGCCGGTGGTCCCCGGAGTGGTAGCTGGCCACCGCGATGTCCAGCCACCTGTCACCGTTCAGGTCCGCAATCGTACAATCGTCGGTCCCGACGGTCGGCAGCGCCTGGAAACGTTGGGATGAGTAGCCCTCATCGGAGCCCCAGAAGATGCGCATGTCTGTGTACGGATCCCCAAAGTGCAGAGGTCTGCGGCCGGGCGGAGGGGACGTGTAGGGGTCTGACTCGCTGATCACCACAATGTCCAATTGTTCGTCACGGTTCAGGTCGGCGATGCGCAAGTTGCAGGGGTGTGCAGTGGTCAGGACGTCACTGCGCTCCGGGTGAAACCCTCGCGCGCTGTTCCAGCAGATAACAACGCAATCCTTGGCCGTGCAGACAATCTCAGTCCACCCGTCCCCGTTCAGATCGGCGGTCTGAATGAAGCGGGATGCCTCCGTGCCCTTCAGGTCAATCACCTGGTACTTGTCGGACGAGAAACCCTCCGGCCCGCCGGACATGATGAAGACCTTATCGCCGCTGATGATCAGGTCCAGGAATCCGTCCCGGTCTATATCCGCCGAATCCGCGGTGTACCCGCTGTGCGGCAGATCGAAGGTTGCTGTCCTGTCGGGCGACAGCCCATCCTGGCCTCCCCAATAGATGAGGGCCGGAGATGACGGGTAGAACAAATCTGCATACCCGTCGCCGTTAAGGTCCGCGTTAACGAAGGCATCAGGGGCGGATATCATGGGCAACGATGCGCGACGCTCCGCGCTGAAGCGTCCTTCGTCATCCCCCCAATACACGAAATAATCCACCCCGCCATATCGGCCTTCTACCTTGTTCAGGAACACGATGTCCTTTCCGCCGTCCTTATCGAAATCCGCCAGCACCACATCGCGGGCGCCCTGCGTGGGCAGCTCGGTACGCCGATCTGCACTGAATCCGCCTTCGCCTCCCCAGAAGATGAAGGAATCGGTATTGGCGTTCTCGATCCGCGTCTGATCACCAATCCCCGACGTGTACTCAGGTTCCGCGGGCGAGCGTTTCGCTGTACCTGTGTCCTCTCCCCGCAAAGAAACGATGGCAGACTGGGCAAAGACCAGGTCTGGATAGCCATCGTTGTTCAGATCGTCGATCTCGCAATCCCCCGCAGAGTGCGTTCCCAGCCCGGTCTGGTTCTCAGGGGTGAATCCCTGCGGGCTGTTCCAGTAGATGAAGGACTCGCCGTTCACGTTAGCGAAGACGATGTCCGGCAGCCCATCGCGGTTCAGGTCCTCCACGGCGGAACCCGCGCCGCTGTTGGTCGGGAGTTCGGTACGGCGCTCGGCGGAGTATCCTTTTTCTCCGCCCCAGTAGATAAACGAGTTCACTGCGGTCGTAACGACAATATCCCCGGTAGGCGGGTCAGGCTTCTTCCCGAGCCGTCTCTTGTTTGTGAGGATGAGTTCAAAACGCCCGTCGGCATTCAGATCCGCAATGGTGATTCCGGAGGAGTAGATCCCCGGCAAGTGGACGCTTGGTTTTTCGTTAAACCCACCCTTGCCATTGCCGAAATAGATGAGCGCGCCGCTTTCTTTCTCTTCATTTCCTTCCATGGCGAAGACAATGTCCGGGTTGTCGTCACGGTTCAGATCCGCAATGGCCACGTCGTTCGCATTGATGGTCTTCAACTCCAGCCGGTCCGCCGGACGGTAGCCTTCCTTCGAGCCCCAATAGACGAACGATTCCTGTCGCCGGTCGACGGTCATGTGGTAATCCACCCCCTGGTTGGCGAAGACGATGTCCGGATGGCCGTCACGGTTCAGATCCGCAACTGCGACCCCGGTTGCCGCTTCGGTGGGCAGGCCCGTTCGCCTCGAGGCGTCGAACCCGTCCTTGCTGCCCCAGTAGATGTACGAGTCCAGGTTGTTCTTCTCGCCGTCAAACCAGTTGCAGACGACCAAATCGAGGAAACCGTCGGCGTTGAGGTCGACGCCTGCGCCGGCCGCACTGCCCGCCCCCGGCAGCTCGATGCGCCGCTCGGCTGAGTACCCCTGTTTCCCGGATGGGTAGATGTAGAGGTCCGGGGTCTCATCATGGTCCTGGGGACAGGTGACCGGAATATCGAAGTTCCCGTCCCCGTTGAAGTCCCAAAGGTTGGAAAGACGCACCGCGCCATCGGCGCTGATATAGGTATTCGCCCCGCCATCCGCGATCCGACCCTGGCTGAAATCCTGAAAGGTCGAGGTCTTCCAGACGCTCTGGAGCCTGAAGGTCTGCTGGAGAATCGACTGGTCTACGGTACCGTACTCATCGTCGGTACCTACATGGCTGATGCAGATTATTTTTCCGTCAGCAAGCTGCAATGCCTTAGGGTACCACGTTATAGCCGATATGTTGATATTCAGCTTCTCCCAGTGCTTGCCCAAATCGGCTGTCCAGTAGATGGCCTCTCTCTGGAAGTTCAGAATAATGCCTTCCTGTGTGTAAAGTATCATTGGATAACCGCTGTGCGGAACACCTTTCATCAGTTCCGGTTTCTCCGGAATAAAGGTATCCCCGCTCTTGCGAGTGATGCTTTGCTTGCGGTCACTGTAGAAATTGTACCATGGATCAGTAGGAACCAGGCCCATACGTGCCGCTCCCGGAGGGATTTCGGTCAGCTTGGCCGGATATATCTCGCATCGATGTACCCAGAACAGGTCTCCGTTAGGCAACTCACAGAAGTCGCTTTCGTCGCACACTCCATCCTCTAACGACATAAGTTCTATAGGCTCGCCCCAGGTTTTACCCTTGTCCAAGGATATGAACATCATCTTGCGCTGCCTGCTGTGCTGATAGGGCATTAGCACACCACCGACCGCCACATCGTCCCGCTTCCATGCACCTGTAAACGCTACGACTCTGCCGTCCCGCAGCGGGTGTAAAAGAGTGGCCCCACCAACATAGTGCGTCTCCAAAGGCAGAAGGTAGATAGGTTCGCTCCAGCTCTTTCCGCCATCCTCCGACCGCTGTACATATCCAACTGAAGGAGATATCTGGACCGGACGGATTAGAGTACCATCACTCAAAACTGCCATGCCTCGTCCGGTTGCGTAATCGGTTGGAGGCAGAGGCAGCATCTTCCAGGTCTCGCCGCCGTCCACGGACTCCATATTGGGCGTGTGCGATTCTATGTTGCCTTTGGGCCCGGTCAGCTGCAGGAAACCACATCGAATTCGGCCATCCGGAATCTGCCAGAGACCCACCCACGCGGTGTATCCCGGTGTTTCCGGCGAGTGGTAGATTGTTTTCTCTACATAGCCGACCGCTTCCACTGACTTTACTAAGCCTGCATTTGAATCACCGTTATCCGCGAGCAAAACGGTCTCGGGTAGGATAACAATGCACAGCACAACCAGGACAAAGCTCAAAAAACCTTTCATAAAAATTCTCCTATTCTTCCCTTAAGTAATTATATTCAATTCAGGCTTTTCTTGTTTGTTTGGCATGGCTGCCCCGGCCGTTATCTTACTACCTTGAGCCTGAAGGTTTGCTGGAAGATCGACTGGTCTACGGTGCCGTACTCATCGTCGAGACCTACGTGGCTGATACAGATGATCTTGCCGTCGGCAAGCTGCATTGCGTTGGGGTACCATGTAATTGCCGGTGCGTTGACATTCAGCTCCTCCCAGTGCTTGCCCAGATCGGCGGTCCAGTAGATGGCGTCCCGCTGGAAGTTCAGAATAATACCCTCCTGCGTGTAAAGGATCATTGGATGACCGCTGTGCGGAACACCCTTCATCAATTCCGGCTTCTCCGGAACAAAGGTATCCCCGGTCTTGCGCGTGATACTTTGCTTGCGAACACTGTAAAACTTGTACCAGGGATCAGCCGTATCCAGGCCCTGACGCGCTGCTCCGGGAGGGATGTCGGTCAGCTCGCTTGGGTAGACCTCGCATCGATGCACCCAGAACAAGTCTCCGTCAGGTAACTCGCAGAAGTCGCTCTCAGCGCACACTCCATCCTCCAGCGACATGAGTTCGATAGGCTCGCCCCAGGTCAACCCCTTGTCCGAGGAGATGAACATCATCTTGCGTTTCCTGCTGTGCGGGTAGGGCATCAGCACACCACCGAACGCTACATCATCCCGCTTCCATACACCTGCGAACAGCACAAGTCTGCCATCCCGCAGCGGATGTAAAAAAGCGGGCGAAACATAGTGGGTATCGGAAGGCAGAAGGTGGATAGGCTCGCCCCAGGTCTTTCCGCCATCCACCGAACGCTGTACAAATCCGCCGGCTGTAGAGGTTTGGACCGGGCGGACCAACGTGCCGTCACTCAGTACCGCCATGCCTCGTCCGCTTTCGAAATCGGTTGGAGGCATGGGCAGCACCTTCCAGGTCTCGCCGCCGTCCACGGACTCCAGATTGGGCGTGTGCGATTGTATGTTGCCTTTGGGCCCGGTCAGCTGCAGGAAACCACATCGAATTCGGCCATCCGGAATCTGCCAGAGACCCACCCACGCAGTGTATCCCGGTGTTTCCGGCGAGTGGTAGATTGTTTTCTCGGCATAACCGATCACTTCTACCGACTTTACTACGCCAGCATTCGAATCACCGTTATCCGCCAGCAAAACTTTCTGCGGTATGATACCAATACCCAGCACAACAAGGACAAAGCTCAATAAACATTTCATCATAATTCTCCTGCTCCTCCCGTAACTCATTATATTCAATTCAGGTTGTTTTTTATGATAGGCATTGCTTCCCGGGCCGTTACCTTACTACCTTGAGCCTGAAGGTCTGCTGGAAGATCGACTGGTCTACCGTGCCGTACTCATCGTCGAAACCTACGTGGCTGATACAGATGATCTTGCCGTCGGCAAGCTGCAATGCCTTCGGGTACCATGTTATAGCCGATACGTTGACATTCAGCTCGTCCCAGTGCTTGCCCAGATCGGCTGTCCAGTAGATGGCCTCCCTCTGGAAGTTCAGGATCAGCCCCTCCTGCGTGTAAAGTACCATTGGATAACCGCTGTGTGGAACACCCTTCATCAGTTCCGGCTTCTCCGGCACGAATGTATCTCCATCCCTGCGCGTGATGCTTTGCTTGCGGTCACTGTAAAACTTGTACCAGGGATCAGCCGTATCCAGGCCTTGACGCGCCGCTCCCGGAGAGATTTCGGTTAACTCGTCGGGAAAGACCTCGCAACGATGCACCCAGAACAAGTCCCCGCTAGGCAGCTCGCAGAAGTCACTCTCTTCGCACACGCCATCCTCAATTGACATAAGCTCTATGGGATTGCTCCAGGTCAGACCCTTATCGGAGGATATAAACATCATCTTGCGAAGTCTGCTGTTCGGATAGGGCATTAGCACGCCGCCAACCGCCACATCGTCCCGCTTCCATACTCCTGCAAAGAGCAAAAGTCTGCCATCCCGCAGCGGGTGTACAATCGCGGGCCAAACAAGGTGGGTCTCCAAAGGCAGCAGGTAGATAGGCTCGCTCCAGGTCTTTCCACCGTCCACGGATTGCTGTACATATCCGACTGACGGAGAGTGCATGATCGGACGGACGAGAGTACCATCGCTCAATACTGCCATGCCTCGCCCGGTTTCGTGATCGGTTGGAGGCAGGGGCAGCACCGTCCATGTCTCGCCGCCGTCCAAGGACTCCATATTGGGCGAATCTGATTTTATATCCCCCTTGGGCCCGGTAAGCTGCAGGAAGCCACAACGAATTCTGCCATCGGGAAGCTGCCAGAGACCCGCCCAGGAAGTATATCCCGGGGTCTCCGGCGAGTGGTAGATCGTCTTCTCGGCATAATCGACCACTTCTACTGTAGTAACTAAACCCACATTTGCCTCCGCGTTATCCGCGAGTAAAGCCTTCTTCGGTATGACAACAATACTCAGCACGCATAAAAGCAAACCCACGGGAAATCTCATCTCACGATTCGATATATAGAGAATAGACATGATTCGACGATGCCCTGCGGCCTATTCGGTTTTTCCGTCTCGTGCGATGACGGGCGGACTATACTTGACATGAGTTTCGACCGCCAACACCTGGGCGGGAGTGCTGCTGTCTTCCCGCGCTTTGGTCAGCCGCAAGTCAACGCGATTATCTCCCGTCCGATACCAGGCCGGCTCCGGGTTGAAGGTCAACCATCCACCTTCCGTATCTCTTGCCGTCGGGGTGAGAAGTCTGCCGTTCAATCTCGTTTCCACGGCATCCAGCAGATTGGAATCGCTCAGCCTCACTTTCATGACCGCGCTTTCCAGGATCTTCCGTTTTGCCGCTCCGGCGATATCATCGCCGATCTGCAGACTCACCACCGTCTCCTCTCCCATGGCCTCGAGCGGGGTCGGCAAAGACGAAGGCAAGACAAAGGCCAGGCCTAAATGCCACTGCCCTGTTTGGAGATAAGGCCAGTTCGTGCCCACGTCAGTGGCCGCAAAGAGCTTGTCCAGTGGTGCGAGCTTCTCGGGATCCCCGAGTTCCTTGAACTGTGGGCTGGCGGCGAAACGGGGGGCGTGGTTGAAAAAATACATGCCGTCCACGCCGGTGCGCCAGGCATTGGAGGCGGCGGCTCTCCAGGTCTCGATGTCGTCATGGCCATACCCCGAATACTTCAGGCAGGGATACACCGGCACGTTGTGTTTGTGTCCCAGCTTCACGAATTCTTCTACCGGCAGGTTGGGCCACGTTTCACCGTTCCCCAGGATCAACAAGTCTACAAGATCTTCCCGTAGCCATCGCTCTATGTCTATGCCCACATTCCGGCACGCGATGACCGACATGGGCACTCTAGCCGCGACCAGGATGGGTCTGCCTCGCTGGGTACCCTCCCGCTCAGCCATTTGTCTTATCGATCGCTGGAACTCGGTCAAGATATCGAGTTGTTCTTCCGTGGCCGGCATCAAGTCCCGATTCGGGCGGAAGAATACCGGATATCGCCAGTAGTCTATCTCTACCCCGTCCACATCGTACCGACGGCAAACATCCTCCGTCACCCGGAACATGTAGTCCCGTACCTGCGGCTTCTCAAAGTCGAGTGTGGACCACCAGTACTTGGGATGTGACTGCGGATAGGTCTTTGCGTCCTCGGGGGTACCCATCAGGTATTCCGGGTGCTCGACCTTCCAGCGGGAGAGATGCCACGGCCATTCGAGTACGCTGTCGTGCGTGTCGTTGATCCGATGCGACCAGAAAATCTCCAGTCCCGCCTCGTGTGCTCTGGTGATGGTGGCCCGCAGCGAGTCGGTTCCTTTTGATCGCAGGAACCGAATGTTGTCACGCATTTTGGTTCCGGTCTCGCCGACATCCTCCATTGCATCCAACGTATCGTCCCAGCGTTCGCCTGCATTTGTGTCGTGGTGGTATTGTGCGCCACCGGAGGTGCTGTAGAAAATGGAATCCACCTGCGTTCCGATGGCCGCCTCGGTGCGCTGGCGCAGGAATTCCTCAACCGATGTCAACATGGATAATACGATGTCGTCACCATCGCTGTTGTAGATGATGCGCCGCTGCTTGTGCTTGGCCTTTTCGCGAAGCTCGCCCATCTCATCGGCGGCCAGGGAAAAGTCCATGCACAGAAAGATCAGCGCGCACAGCACACGCAAAAGGACATTCACATGCTTTGCCAAGTCAAAGTACATCGTATTTATCTCCGGGGATCTGCGTTCTGGCTTCTTGACGATGGAAACACCCTATCCGACTTCAGAACACCAAAAACTTCATAGTTTTTTCTTCATTCTCATGTTGATTTGATCTAAAGTGAATTCGAAAAAGAGGTGTAATCAATTGAGCAGATTCAAATCCCTCGGTATGAGTACCATTCTGGCGACCGCTTTCGCAACCGTGACGTGGGCTCAACACCTGCCGATCCTCAGCGTAGATTTCAGCTCTCAGCATGCTCAGCGAACATGGGATCACGTCTGGGACAACTCGGGCATGTCTGGCGACTCAGGTCCGGGTACCAATGTGATGAACGATTTGCACGACCAATCTGTCGACGCGAACTTTGCTATGTGGTCCCAAGGTTCCCCGCCGCCACACACGGCGACGTTTGACATGGGACAAAGCTATGAGCTGGATGAATTCTGGTTGTGGAATGACAACGAATCCACCTGGTACATTCAGGGAATAAAAGAAGTCACAATCGAGATCAGGGAGTTTGGCAAGCCGTTCACGACTGTCTTCGGCCCCGCGGATGTTCCTTCCGCCCAGCAGGCGGGCGCCGCCGCAAGCGGACCCGATCTGTTTATCGATCTCGCAGGGATTACGGGCCGATTTTTCAGGATCACCACGGGTGCCGCGGAAGATCACAGTTGGTGGGAATTTTTCGATGGTGGGCCGGCAGGGC
>Ga0315336_1004254_pt1 | contig 17315 bp, 14 predicted proteins | sample ASW5metaG_FD_204512 | JGI IMG/M metagenome (GOLD analysis project Ga0315336, IMG submission 204512) | Ammonia-oxidizing marine archaeal communities from Monterey Bay, California, United States - ASW #5 | ecosystem: Environmental > Aquatic > Marine > Intertidal zone | place: USA: California... | reverse complement strand
CTTCGTTGACGCGAATGGTACGACCATCGAGGGTCGCTCCATTCATGCCTTCGATTGCCTTTTGAGCATCCTCGTCAGCTTGGAAGGTGACGAAACCGAAGCCGCGACTGCGGCCAGTTTCACGATCTAGGATGACGCGCGCTTCGCGCACAGCGCCAAACGCTTCAAAGGCTGTTCGCATGGAGTCGTCAGACGTATCCCAGCTCAGCCCACCTACGAATAATTTGCTGCCCATTCCCTCTTCATCTACGGGTCGTTGCCCGTTTCCCCTCAGACGTTGATAATAGCATGGATGGCCTACCGGATCACGTCGCCAGGCGCGAATGTACTGCGCGGAGAAACCCGATGTAGTCGGGGATCCCCTTTACCGCGTGTTCCCGCGACGACCCTTTAAGTAGGGCTACCGACTTCTCCACTGCCGCTCGGACCGGTGCGAGGTTCGGCGCTTCGGCAAAGATGTCCAGAAGAGAGTCGATGCTGATAAGTCCCCTCCGAACCAGGTCCTGCATTAGTGCGGCGATGGCGCGGTCCGTGAGCTGGCCTTCCTCGGCGCATGCGCGTGCGACGGTGACGAGTCCCTCCGTGCCCAACCGGTCTCTCTCCCTGAGGAGTACGGCGGCCTGCAGCCAAGAAAATATCGGCGTGACACGGCCAGCGAGCATATCGAACGTTGACATAGGGACGCCGCGGTCGACACGAATGAAGATGTCCTCAACCGCGTCGGCGCGCCCAAGCCGGCGCGTCGCCTTGAGTGCTCTGGTGACCGAGTCGGTGTAGGCGTTGCCCGCCTCAAGGATACGGGCGAGTTCGCTGTCGTCGATTCGGCCAGCCACCACATCGGCGTACGCGGCGTAGATGACCGCGTCCGCTTCACTGTCGTCTCCGAACAGCGTCTCGCCCACAGCGGTGCCGAGCCCGACGCGCTCCTGGAGGAGCTTCGGGAGTTTGTAGCCCACCTGACCCCGCACTGCGCGCAGCCTGCCTCGCCGAATATTACCCAGGTTGTCTTTGAGGATCAGCTTGTCGTAGCGGACGCCGTCGAGCGCGAGCTTCTCCTCGAGGACGGGTCGCATCTGGGTGGGCGACCCGGAGAGAATGCAGACCCGCGCATCATCGTCGTGGTCGGTCAGGGCGCGCATCAACGCCGCGGAACCCGGCACATTCCGTTTCCTCGCCGCAGTCTCGAGCGCGGTTCGAATCAGTCCGCGGATGGAGTGGATCTCCGTGTCGAGGTAGGTCCGATCCAGGTCCCAGCGGTACACGTGCATTGGGCGCAGATAACCGCATAAAGGGGGGCATGACCGCAGATCGTCCGCGCCGCCCGACTGGCCCTCTCCGCATCGGCTCTCTGGTTCTGCTGATTCTCGGCGCGACTCAGCTTTGCTTTGGCGGGCTCGCGGCCCCGGCAATGGCTTTCGGAGCGACATCCATGGAACTCGGTCCATGGATTCAGCTTGGCCGAGCGGGATTTGTGGGCTTGGTGTACTCGACAGTCGCGGCTGTGATCGGGCTCATCTCGATGGTCGTCAGCGCTGGGCTGACAATGGACCAGAAGTGGGCATGGTATCTCGGTGTATTGCTGGGTGTAGCGTACATACCGTCAGGTTGCTTCCCCGTGGGCGTGGGCCTGCTTCTGGTGCTCCTGGAGCCGGGCTGCCGACAATATTTCCTGTGGAAACCAGATCCTCTTTACACACAGGGGGTTGATCGCCACGTATAACGGCATATTGGTGGCGCCCTGATGGACCACATGGGCGCCCCCAATGTGGATGGAGGATGGAAATGCGGCAATTCAACATCATTCTTGGCCTCGTGCTCGTCACGATGACCGGCATCAACTGCGGTGGCGCAGAGCCGGAGGTCGTCGGCGACGACGACGACGACAAAGATCCGTTCGACGATGTCGTCACGGAGACCGCGCATACCGGCGATGTCTTCAACGGCCTGATCGATCCCGTCGCCGTCGGCTTCGAGTTCGATGGTGTGCTCCTCAACGATGGCACGCTTCAGGGCTACGTCATCGGCGGTGAGTACCAGGACGGGCTCGTCGTTATGACTCTCGCTGACGAGGCGTTCTTCTCAGCTAGCGACACCGCGACGCAGGATCTGCACTCGTGCGTTGCGCTCGGTACCTGGGAGCCAGCCCCGAGAAACAGCGACCTGCCGAACATCAACAACGTCGACCTGTGGCATTCCTTCGAGGACGCCTACTTCATCGACATTGGGCACAACTGCATCAATGTTCAGGAGAAATGGGGCTTCGAGGCCGAGACCCTCCTCAACTACTTCAATGGCATGCGCCTCGGCATCGGCTTCGGGCCGTGGACCGACTACCTCAAAGACCAGTGGAGCGAAGAGAGCATCGACCTTCACGAAGACGACTTCTTCGCGGCCTACATCGCCCTCAACGATCCGAATGGCACGTTTGATGGCGACGACTGGACCAGTGGCTTGCTCTTCGAGTGGGACGAGGACTCCGGCGAGCTCGTCGCCGACGACGAAGACCTGCTCATTGCCCTGCCTGTGGTGCAGATCCCACCCGGTGGCGTGTTGCCCCAGGGTTACGTCCGCAACTTCGCGTACTGGTATCAGGATTTCCCGTTGATGGACTTCGACGGTCTCAAGGACGGCGCCTGAAAAGCCCGTCGTAGTAGCGTAGCCGCGTGAAGCGCACGCTCGAAAACGTCGCCCCCGAGACCCTCGGGCCGCTCACCGATCACGTCGGGCGGCTCAAGCACGATCTGGGTAAATACGTATCCCTCCAGGCGCGTTGGTTGGGGGAGGACGCCTCGACGGCCGACCGCCGCAAGGCCCTCGAGGCAGATCTCCTCTCTACCAGACGGGGCCCGGATGGCTCGCACGCGGCCACTTCGGTCTGGGACGAGTTCAGACCCGGGCTCGTTGGCGCGGGGGACCTCGGTGGCGGAGCGCGGGCGGATCTCTCCGACGATCCCGACCTGATCAGCCTTCAGCACAACATGGCGATCATCGCCGATGTATCGGCGGCATTACGGGCGAATACCGCCGGTGATGAGGTGGTCGCCCGAGGTGCGGACGCCGCTCTGCTCGTTGCGGAAGCGTGCCGTTCCTTGGCCCGGAGAGTACGAGCCAGGGGGGCATGATGGCAGACATCCTCATTGTCGACGACCAGGATCGCTACGCAGAGCTCTGCCGGAAGGCCATCCCCGAGCACCGTTACCGCGGTCCGGCCAGGAGCTGGAAGGAGGCGTCGGAGACCCTGTCACGAGCCCGTGGTCGAATCGATCTGGTGTTGCTGGACGTGCATTTCGACATCCCTGTCGAGCAGCTCATCGGATTTCGGGACGGGCTTTCGGACCGCGAGCTGAACAACCTCAAGCGCCGGCAGGGACTGCACATCCTCGAGGTTCTGCGCGGCCGTTATCCAGATCTCCCCGTCGTCTTGATGACGTCGCGCGAGGAGCTCGAGATCGAGCAGAGCGCGGAGGATTTCAACGCCGAGGAATACACCTACTTCCTCGATGACGACTTCGTCGATGCGCGGACGCTCAAGGGCCAGATCGCCGGCATCCTCGCGGCGAGGCAGGGCCGCGACTCTGACGGTCCGGTCTTCTGGGGGCGATCCCTGGCAATGCGCCGAATCCGCCAGCGCCTGTCGATCCTGGCCCGCGGGCGGCTGCCCGTTGTTCTCCTCGGTCCGACCGGCAGTGGAAAGAGCCTCCTGGCCCGCCACTTCATCCACGCGCGATCCGGAAGGCCGGGCCGGTTCGTCGCCGTCGATTTGTCGACTGTGCCCACCGACCTCATGGCCAGCCACCTCTTCGGTTCAGTGAAAGGGGCCTATACCGGTTCCATCTCGGACCGGACGGGGGCGTTCGAGGCCGCGGACAACGGGACGCTCTTCCTCGATGAGGTCGGCAACCTCTCACTCGATGCACAGAAGATGCTGCTGTCGGTCCTTCAGGAGGGCACCATCACCCGCCTCGGCGACCTCAAGGAGCGAGCAGTCGACGTAAAACTGGTCGTGGCCACCAATGAAAATCTGGCCAAAGCGGTCACCGAGGGGACTTTCCGCGCTGATCTCTACATGCGCCTCAATCCGGCGACGTCGATATCGCTGCCTTCATTGGGGGATCGCGCCCTCGATCTGGACAAGCTTCTCCAGTTCTGCCTGAAGCAGGCTCTTCAACGCCCTTATCTCCGCGGACTCGTCGATGACTATCGACAGGTGCACCGGCTGTCGGCAGGTCCCGTGCAGGTTCATCCGCGGGGGCCGGTGCCCGCCGCAGAGCCGGGGGTCCTGGTTCTGCTTTTCCCCGAGCGGTCCATGCGATTGTTTCGGTCCTACGGCTGGCCTGGAAATCTTCGAGAGTTCTCGATGGTGGCGGAGAATGCTGTCCTCTTTGCGCTCGCTGAGATGTCCGAAGTCACGGGAGGCGATCGGACGGATGTCATCCAGGTTCGTCCGAAATTGATTCGAGACCTCCTGAGAGCGGCACCATCGTCAGAATCCACACAATCCGGCGATGGGCTGAGCTTTTCGGTCCGGCTCTCCGCTTCGGATTCCCTGAACAAGGTCTCGGTCGACTGTGAGCGCCAGTACTTCGTCGCCTTGTATCTTCGAGAGCGGGGGGACTTCGGTGCCATGGCTCGGGTGTTGTTGGGAGACGACGAGCACGCCCGCAAGGTGCAGCTCCGTTTCAACCAACTCGGTCTGAAGGTCCGGGAGCTCAAGCAACGCCTCAATTGATGAAATCCCTTCTTCTCCTCCTGGCTCTCCTCGGCGCGACGGACGCGCTCGCGCAAGATCCCGCCGACGCGTTGCCGCCTTTTGTGAGGACGCTGTACGACGAGGCGGTCAAGCGGGAGGGAAACGGCGATTTACGGGGAGCGGAGCTTCGGTACAAGAAGGTCTACGACATGCAGCCGTCGTGGAAGAACGTCGTGCAGGATCTCGGGCGGGTCCGGGAGGAGCAGGGAGACATCGGCGGGGCCATCCGCGCCTACCAGCATGCACCATTCGAGGCCGATGCGGTCGAGTCACTGGCCCGACTCTATCTTCGCGACGATCAGCCCGAGCTCGCCGCACCCTTGTTCTTCGATCTTCGCAGCCTGCGACCTGGAACATCCGAGTTCCTGTCGTGGGAGGCGGCAGCGACGGCCCACTTTGATCCCGAGGACGCCGATGGCATCTTCCGGTTGTATTTGAACTGGACCGAGGCCGACCTCGGGGATCCGGAGATCCAACAGATCGCCCTGGACCTCATGAATGCGCTGTACGAAGACGAGGACCTCGCCGAGCAAGCCACCACACTGCGCGAAGATGTGGTCGCGCGTCTGTCGGTCCTCGAACTCGAGGAAGGGGAGGACAACTCCGTTCACCAGGCGATCATGACGCTTGGAGAAGCCCGGGATTTCGAAAGGCGCGCCGAGATCCATATGAACTCGGCGGGGCGGCAGCTGGGCGCCGAACAGCTCGCCGAACTCAATCGTGCCCGAGCCGCGTTTGCGAGAAAACGCGTCGATGAGGCGGCTGGAATCCTCGAGGAGATCTTGAGGCGCAACCAAAGCAATGCCGCGACCTGGGCCGCGCTGTCTGCGGTCCGCGAACAGCAGAAACGCATCGCTGAGGCCGAGCAGGCCATTGTGATGGCCGAGGAGTTGTCCCCGTTGACCGGCGCCTACCCAGCGAGGCTCGGAGCGCTCCTCGCCACCTGGTACGGCGGCCGCTTCGATGACGAGGCCATCCGCGCGTACCGTCGGGCACTGCGCCGACCGGGCAGCAATCCACAACTCTGGTATGAGCTTGCGCGGGTCGAGCAGCGAGGCGGGAGCCGGGACGGGACCCGTTCCCTGCGGTCATTGGAGAAGTTCCTGGAGCTCGCGCCCGATGGGCCCGATGCGGAGGAAGCCCGTCAGCAAATCGAGAATTTGAAGCGCGAGCGTCCCGAGTTGTTGAAGGCTCCGGAGGTCGACCGACCCAAAGGCGTCTCCAAAGAGGGGTGGCGTGCGTTTCATCTCGCCTACGTGTATTTCAAGGCGGGAATTGGACTGGACGATGCCGACGAGGACAGGTCGCGATTTCTCGAGACGGCGCTGACCACCGTGCACGTCTCGCGGGCGAGATCAGCGGACTTCGTACGCGCCATCAATCTCGAGGCTCAGATTCAGGTCGAGCGTGGAGAACCGGAGCAGGCGGTCGTACTCTGGGAAAAGAGCCTGTTGCTAGACGGAACCCAGGCGCCAGTGGTCCTGGATCTGGCAGAGGTCCACGGCGCACTCGGGAACGATGCGCGGCAAGAGGAATTATTGGCGCAAGCACTGGAGCTGGGCGATCCCGTCATCCTCTACAAGAACGCGAAACGAGAGGAGCAAGCCGGGGAGTTCTGGGCCGCCAGAGAAACATTGGGCAGATACTTCGCGAGTGCGCCCCCAGGCACGCCGAACTATCCCGATGCCCTCGAGCTATCCGCTACCGTCGATCGCCAGATCTTCGTTCGGTACGGAGGCTGGGGAGGCGCGGCTGGCGCCGTAGTCATCGCCCCGATCCTGCTCCGCTGGTATCGGCGATCCGGAGTGGGCGTTCTGCAACTGCTCGAGCGTTCACCCGCGGCCTATCGAGACGTGGCCCGCATCTGCTCTGCGATTCGCCACGAGGTGCTGAAACACAACACCACCGTGCTGGCCTCTGTCGCCGACGCCATCGATGATGGAGATCTCGAACCCGCCAAATGGGCGGCGGAGAAGCTCTACGGAAAGCGCGGTGCGGTGGTGCGTTTCCGCGAATACATCGCCGAACTCGAGCTCCTCGGACGGGTTCATGGCGTGGGCTTGAACCTTCGCCACCGCGATGTGCTTTTCGGCCCGATCATCGCCGCTGTGGACCGCCTCTCGAAGCTGGAGCGAGACCTTCGAAACAAGCCGGGTCGGCGGACGGCCGCCGAGCTCCGCGACATCTCCGAGACCTTGAATGAGACGGGCTATCGAGGGCTCGGCAAGCTCGTTCAAAGAGTCTGCCTGTTAGAGCTGAGCGCCGATCTTCTGCGGAGCATTTTCGATGAGGTGCGCCGCGAACCTGCATTCGCCGACACGACGGGCATCCCGCTGACTGTGCTGCTGCCAGACGAGCCAGTTTGGCTGCGCATCTTCCAGACCGATCTCGAGGACATCCTCACCAACCTGCTGCGAAACAGCCTGGCGGTGACGTTGGAGGTTGGAAGCAAGCGAATCGGTGTCCTGGTCGACACCGAAGAGGATCCGATCACCGGCCTCGAGCGGGTGTCATTGCGAGTGGTGGACGACGGCCCGCGGCGGATCTCGACGGCAATGATTCGGGGTCGATACATCAGCCGCGGACTCGGTCTCGCCGTTGACCTCATCAGCCGAAATGCGGGTTCGATCCACGTTGAAGACGAAAATGACTGGTCCAAGGCCGTGGTGGTTCGCCTCCCGAGCGCCGAGGCGGGCGAGGAGTGAGTGCGATGCGCGTATTGGTAATCGAGGATGGGTTTGAGTACAGCGAGACCCTGCAGCAGTTCCTACCTGACGGATTCGACTGGGAGCGGAGTGGTTCGGGTCCGCAAGGATTGACGCGACTCGCAGAGGAACCCTTCGACGTCGTCTTTCTCGACATGCGCTTCGATCGAGCGCCCGCCGATGAACTCTACGGAGACATGGAGGAGGTCGCCGATCGGTTCAATGGGGATCCGGTACAGGCTCGCCGGTTTCTCGAAGATCACCAGGGAAACTACGTACTGGCGGCCTTGCGCGACGGGGGCCACAGCATTCCAGTGTTAATGTCGTACGACTTCGACACCGAGCCGCGCCGGTGGAAACGACTCGCGGAACGCTATGGGCCCGTGGACTATCTGCCCGACAACGCCAGTCCCGCCGAGATCTCACAGCGACTCAGGCGCCTCGCGCAAGGCTGAGGGAGCGGTTGGCGCTCGTCGAAGTGGCGATCCAGAGTCCGGCAAACATCAGCAGGGCCGTGCCGAGTGCAGGCCACGCAGCGAGGGCTCCGATGCCCGTGATCTCCACCAACAACCCACCGACGATGGCCGCGACACTGAGCCCCAGGGTCATGGTCAGGGCGTCGAGTGCCGATAACTTGCCCAGATGAGACGGCGGTGCGTGCCGCTGCAGCTCAGTGGTGGAGAGCACCCAGTTGGCTCCGCTGCCCATGCCCCAGATCAACGATCCCGCCAACCAGCCCATCGGACCAGAGGATGCGGTGAACACCGCGATTCCAGTGAATGTGCCGAGGATCGAGAGTGCCCAGACGGTTCCGTGATCCGCGCCTGCGTCGATCCGGTGTCTTACCCAGGTCGGCCCGAAGCCCGTGCCCACGCCCTTGACGGTCTGCAGAAGGCCAAGCGTCAGCCCAGCCGCCCCTACGAAGGCAGATTCTGCGGAGATCAGATTCAACAGGACCAGGCCTCCGCCTCCCGCGACTGCGGTCGGCGTCTTTGCAAGGACGGCCCGCAAGATGCGTCGATCAGCGACCGCGGTGCTCAGGGGGACACTCGAGCGATTCTGGTGACCGGGAGCGGGCAGCGGGGGCAGGAGACTGACCAATCCGGCAGCCAGGAGGAAAGTCGCTGAATCCAACGCGAGTGCGGGGCCGGGGCCGAGCAGCGCGAGCGCACCGCCAAACCCCATGCCGATAGCGAAAGTCATACTCCAGGTCGCGGTCGACAGGGCGTTGGCGGTGAGGAGTTCATCGCTGTCGACGACCTGCGCGACAGCCGCTGTTCGCACGGGCCAATCCACTGCAGAGAGACTCGTCCTGACGACCAGGAGGAGTTCCAGGGCGACGAGATTGTGCATGGAGAGCAGCATCGCGACCGTCAGGGCGGCCTGGCCGATGTGGGTGGACAGCAGGAGGCTACGGCGATCGAATCGGTCGGCGAGGGGACCCGTGATGGGCGCCAGAACTGCGTGCGGGAGGCTGTGGGCGGCGAGGACGAGTGCCAACGCGAGCGCGCCTTCTCCAGGTCCATGGGCCATCGCCAGCAGGCTGATGGCCACGTAGCTGAGCCAGTCGCCAAGTTGTGAGACCATCTCGCCGATCCATAGAGTGCGGAATGCGGGGCGGCGTTTGATCAGGTCGAAATAGGCAGACATCGGTTCCTCCACAGGAACCACTTCTCTCGCTCTTGCTCTTTAGTCGACGATAGTGTTGGTAGATTGGCGAAGGGTCCATTTACTGGTCACGGACCGGTATCCGCTCCGGTGTCGCCGCCGGTGTCCGCCCCGGTATCGGGGCCAGTGTCAGCGCCGGTATCGCCAGTGTCGACGACCAAGATGTCTCGTCGTGGTGTGTTGCCGTTGGGCTGGTGTGCAATCAGGAAGGGCGTGCATCCGTCGCACTCGTTGACAATCCACAGGTCGACCATCGAATCGGCGGCGAGATCGAAGTCCTGGTAGATCCACTCCGGCACCCCATCGTCGGTGGCATCGATCCCGACAGTCATGAGTCCGGCGTCGAAATCGTCCACGAGGGTGTCGGTGTAGTCCAGATCAACTGCGTGCGCGATCCCGCCATTGAGCTGCGTCACGTCGATCGGGCCGATACCAGTGGCCACATGGGTCCACCGGAGCCGGATCTGCCCGGGGAAGATGCCGTCCGGGTCGTCGATGAAACGGAGAACGCCCGCATTCGGCGCCGCCCCGTAGATGGCGAACGTGTGAAAAGTGTCGTCCAGCAAGGAATCCTGGAAGTCGAACACCGCGTCTTCGAGGCCGGTACCGGTCTCCTTGAACTTGAAGTTGAACGTGTCCACGGGTCGCTCGGTCCAGTCGGTGCCGTCCTGGAAGGGCAAGGCGTTCAACGTCGGAGGCAGGACGTCATTGACCACCATGTCCATCTGGCCCAGCTCGGGGGACACGTGAATCACGCGCATGTGTGACCTTGGATCGGTGTCCGTGTCCGCATCGGTGTCTGCGTCGGTGTCCGAATCCGTGTCGGTGTCGGTGTCCGCCTCGTCTGAAGTGTCGGCTGTTTCTGACTTGTTGTTCCCGCCACACCCCAACAACAGCGAAAGGGCGACTATCTGTCTCATTGGACCTCCGGCCCATAGGTATCAAAGCCCACCCGTAGCCGATGCACAAGCGATACAATGTCCTTCGAAGAGGACGACAGATTGAGGATGCTGGTGCTGGTGGCGATGGTGGGTTGTACGTCGGGTTCCGGCGATTCGGGTAGTCCACGCCCCCTGATCCAGGATCCGAGCGATGTCGCCGACACCCGACCAACCGGCGTGGACACTGGTGTGGGCGAGTTCACAATCTGGGTTCCCGACCGCGAGGGACGCACGATCGTAGCGATGATCGGTGACTATGGGGTGAACACCAGCAACGAGGCCAACGCGGCGGCGGTGGTCGAGATGCTGGAGCCCGATTTCATCATCACCTTTGGGGACAACAACTACCCCAGCGGCGCAGCCGAGACGATGGACGACAACGTCGGCAAGTATTACAGCAACTGGATTTCCCCATACATCGGTGACTATGGCGACGGCGCTGCCGAGAACAAGTTCTTCCCCTGCATGGGCAACCACGACTGGTACTCCGAGAACGGACAGGCGTACCTCGACTATTTCACGTTGCCTCACAACGAACGCTATTACAGCTTTACCCAGGATAATCTCGAATTATTCTGCATCGATGCCGACTCGCACGAACCGGACTCGCCGTACGCCAATGGGACCCAGGGGCTCTGGGCACGGGCTGGCCTGATGGCGTCTACGGCGACGTGGAAAGTGGTCTACATGCATCACCCGCCGTACAGCAGCGGCACGCACGGCAACAACAACTGGATGCAGTGGCCATTCGAGAGCTGGGGTGCCGACACGGTCTGGGGTGGCCACGATCACAACTACGAGCGAATCAGTCAGGACGGCGTCCTCTACGGAATCAGCGGCATCGCCGGTACCGGATTGCGGACCATGGGGGTCCCGGTCGCGAACAGCAACGTGGCCTTCCGCGACCAGCACGGGATTACCATCGGCTCGTTCGGAGAGGAAGACGCCCGTTTCCTGTCCTACAGCGTCTACGGCCTCCTCATTGACGATGTCGTGATCCGCAAGGACTTCGCTCTCGGGGGCTCGCAGCCCATCCTGGACAAGGGTTCTGCCTGGAAGTACTGGGACAAACGAATTTATCCGGGTGCGACCTGGACCGATCTCGGGTACGACGACAGCGCGTGGCTCGTAGGCGGCGCGCAGCTTGGCTACGGCCAGGGCGATGAGTTCACCCAGATCAGCGGCGGCACCGACCCCTTCGACAAGAACATCACCGCCTGGTTCCGCCAGGAGTTCACTGTGGCCGATCCCGGGTTGTACGACGGCTTGAAGTTCGGGTTGCTCGTGCATGATGGCGCTGTTGTCTACCTCAATGGAGACGAGGTCTACCGCTACAATATGCCGGCGGGTGTGGTCGGCTCAGGGACTCTGGCGCTGGCCGAGGCCAACTTCCTCGAACAAAACACCTGGTCCATCTTCGAGACCGCCAACACACTCAATGTGGGCACCAACATCGTCTCTGTCGAGGTGCACCTCTACGCACCCACCGCGTTCGATACCGGCTTCGATCTCACACTGGCCGGTCGTACCGATGACCGACTCGTGCCCATGGGGTCGACTTGGAAATTCAAGGCCTCTGCCAACGGCCCCATCGGCGACTGGTGGGGTGGGGACTACGCGGACCAGTCATGGGACAGCGGGGATGCGCCTCTGGGATTCGGAATCGAGGGCATCAACACCGTCATTCCCTCCGGCAACGACGACCTGAATAAGTTCCCGACGACCTGGTATCGAAAAACGTTCACAGTTGCAGATAAAGCCAGCATTGAGGCGGTTATTCTTGAAACTGTCCGCTCGGATGCCGCCATCGTATACCTCAATGGGACCGAGATCTGGCGGATAAACCTCCCCCAGACACCGGTCGCCGCGACCGATTATGCCGGTACGCCGGTCCCAACAGGTTGGAAGGAGCTCCCGGCGTCGACTTTCATCGACACCGACCTGCTCGTCGAGGGCACCAACACCATTGCCGTCGAGGTGCACAATGCGGCCGCGGACACCGTGGACCACATCTTCGACCTGGCGCTCATCCCGCTACCCTGAGATTTCGACCGTTCTCGCATAGTAGCCATCGTCGAGTCGGCGCGTCCGCACGGCGTCGTTGTCGATGGTCAGGGTGATCTCGAACGTGCCGTTCTTCTTCTTTGGGCGCCAGACGTGACTCCACAGCGCCCAGGTCCGCGTGTTCTCTGGCAGCTCACATTGCTGAACCGGCGTCCCAGCGTCACCGTCGAAGTGAATCACCAGATCGTCGGTGACCACATCTCCTCCCCAGATGATGCCGATGATGAGGTAGGCCGTCTCGCCGTCGGCGTCTGCCCATTTCTCGACGCGAACGGGCATGGCGGCCCGATCGATCACTGCCGGGATGTAGTCAATGGCATTTGTTGGGGTTCCGGGCTGGTGAGTGCGAGATGCGAACTCGACCATCTGTCCGGTCGCCGGCTCGGTATCGTTGACCCAGGTGATGGTGTCCACCCACTTGGCCATCGTGCAGCCATACCAGCCAGGAATGACCAGGCGAACCGGATATCCGTGGTCCGAGGGTAGGGGTTCGCCGTTCATGTGGGTCGCGAAGAACGCGCCGGCATCCTCCAGATCCTCGACGTGGAAGATCCACGACGCGCCGGGTTCGGACCCACCGGGTTGGGAATGCCCATCGAAGCCGGCAATCATGACCATGGTTGCCGCGGGATCTACGTCGGCAAGGGCGAAAATCTCCCCGACGAGCACGCCGTCGAAACTGGCTCCGCTCTGCAGGCCGAACCCCCCGAATGACGTGTTTCCAGAGCACTCGAAGTGGACTTCGCCCTGGGGTACGGCGAGCGCTGTGATGTCTGCTATGGGAATGACGATCGGGGCCGAGACCAGCCCACCTATGGTGACTGTCCAGTTCGAGGTGTCGATCAGGTCGGGCTCGCGCGTGCGCACGAAGAAGCGGTCGTTTGGCACCGCCATGGAGTCGGGGTCCAACGTCATCAAGTCGACGACGTAGCGACCGTCCAATCCATTGCCGTACAGCGTCTCCAGGTCGCGAACCGGCTCGCCGACAAAGGGCGCGATCTCGATGAAGGTGCCGCCGTCGAGCTCGTCGGGGCAATCGATGAGATCGGTCGTGGTGGCGCTGTCCTCAGTGTCGGTGGAGCCGGTCTCGATTCGATTTCCGTGATCGTCTCCCTTTTTGCATCCAACGACCGCCATGCCGAACGCGCTCAGGAGGAAGTCTCTTCTGCTGTCGCTCACGATCCACCCGCGACGGCCACTGCGCCCCCTCGGCGTCTGTCACCGCCGCCTACGAGTCCCGCTTCGGTTCTCCCAACAGCATGAACGCCACCAAAAAACATGTTTCTACCTGGAAAACGGGCCGCACCCGGCCACGCTGCTTCGAGCGCCTCCGAGGCGTCGGTGTGTGCCTCGTCGGCCTCGAACCACAACTGGTCTCCTTCGACGTGCAGCCTGGGTGCGTTGACGCTGCGATCGAGATCCCGTCCGAAGCCGAGGGCGTTCACCAGTGCCGATGTCACCGCACTTCGGATCCGGTTGCTGCCGCCAGAGCCGAGTACCAGTCGCGGGTCGCCGTCGCGGAGCACGATCGTCGGCGACATCATGGTCGTCATCCATGTCCCCGGTTCGAACTTGTGAAACCCTCGCGGGTTGATGTCGTCTTCGCCGAGGAAGTTGTTCATGTGGATGCCCATGCCAGGTAGGACATATCCGCACCCCTCACCGTTACTGGCCGTGAGCGACGCGGCGCCTCCTTTTACATCGATCACACTTATGTGGGTCGTACCGCCGAGCTGGCGTTCTTCGCGGTGCGCGGCCATGCGCCCAATCCAGGCGTCTATATTGGAGCTCTCCAGAAGCTTCTCGATAACATCTGGCTCCCCGATGTTCTCATCGTACCCGGACAGGCGGGCCTGACTGACAGCTCGAAAGACCTCCGCGAGACCCGTGACGTGGTCGGGACCGAGAAATGAGCCGAGGTCCAACTGCTCCACCAGCCGCAATGCGAATGCGATCAGGCCGCCGCCAGATGCGGGCGGTGGATTGGTGACGATGTCGTAGCCTTGGAATCGGGCGCGAAGCGGTTGCCGGACCTGCGGCTCGTAGGCGTCGAGGTCGGCGGCGGTGATCAACCCGCCACACGCCGGGCCGAAGTGGGCGAGGGTGGCGTCTCGAAACGCGCGCATGCCATCCGCTGGATCGCGGGCCAGGGACTCGAGAAAATCGGCGAATGGCCTGTTGTACTGAACCGTGCCTGCGGCCGCGATCGCGCCGTCTTCGCAGAAGATCTCCCGCACTCCGGGCGTCATCGTCACGATGGGTTCCAGCAACTCGTTCACCCAGCGGACCTGCTTTCCGAGCATGTATCCATGGCGTGAGTAACGGATTGCGGGGGCGAGTAAATCGGCCAGCGGCATCGTTCCGTGACGCCGATGTGTGGCGAGGAGGCCGGGCAATGCGCTGGGAACAGCGGCGGCGGCCTTGCCCACATGAAAGGGTTGGGTCGTGGGACCGAAGTCGACGGTGACCTTGTGAAAATCCAACTCGGGCCAGCGTTTCAGGCCGCGACCGGGGGTGGCGGCGAAGAAGTCGATGATCTCGAAACCGCGTTGACGATCGCCGTGCAGCAGCACGCCGGCCCCTGCAGGTGAGGTGAGGGGAGGCTCCACGACGAAGGATGCGAATGCCGCCGCGAGGATGGCATCGACTGCGGTACCGCCCGCCTCGAGAGCGGTAACGCCTGCGGCGCAGGTCTGACGATCTCCAGCGGCGATGACGCCCTTCACGAATCTCCCGACCTCGTCGGAACGAGCCTAACTGGAATTATGGGTGATTCGCACGTGAAGGTGGCTGCGGTGATTCGGGGCGTGGCGTACCACGCCACGCTGGTTCCACGGCATGCGCTCGTCGATGATGGGAAAGATCGGATCGACGAGTTCCTCGGCCATCTTCAGGTCGACGAGGAGGTAGCGACGCAGCTGGTCGATATGGCGTTGATCGAGGAGGATGAACGCCACGCGATCGGTGTTGAGCAAAGTGCGAATGACCGCCCAGTTCGCTGCCAGATCCAGATCGTTCGACGTCACGTCGATGAAGCCGCCGTACGGTTGATCTCCATCACCCGTGTACAGGCCTACATCCACATCGATGCCGACATTGTGAGTGGTGTGACCGTAGATTCGCCCGCCGCCACGCCGAGAGACGTCGCCAATGAGGAGCGGGTCGGCGTTTGGCAGGATCCAGGCGAGTTCCTGGCTGACCTGGCGCATGGTCTCGACGAGGGCCGGCTGACCCCAGCTCCGGGACGGATCCCATCGGTAATACAGCCCCGGTTCGCGTGGGAGCTGCTGCGACGCGAACAGCTGTGTATCGGCCGATTCGACCGTCTCAGCCTGTGCGGTGATCATGAGAGCCAGGAGTGAGAGGAACATCCCCACCCAGTTTGCAGACCCCCGTATCTAGCGCGGGGGCGCTCCAGTGCAAAACCCCTCAGTGCTTGACCGCCCGACAAGCAGGTTTGGCAGGGGTGTTCAAGAATGCAAAATGAAGCGGCCGCGCCGGATCGGGAATCGGTGGCGCGCGCCGATGAGCCTCGTGGTAGCGTCTGCGGAGGAGGGCATCCCCATGTCCAGGACGCTGGCTGACCGGCTGAGTAAAGCGCAGGCCGAGATTTCACGGCGGGGTCTGGACCCCAATGCCGCACGGAGCCGAGCCGGCGGCAGCCCGTTCGGCGGCGGTCGGATGGGTCAAGGGCAAACCGCATCGAGGGGAGGCGCTCCCCAGCCCAGAGCCGCGCGACCGCCTACTGGAAAATTGTCCGGACGCGAGCACGAATTCCTCATGGATCTGGTGCCTGATGACGAGGGGGCACCGCCGCAGCGGGGGTCCATCAACCCGGAGAGGAAGAAGGCGCTGCACCTCGCGGTCGTCGCCTCGGACGCGGTTCGAATCGATATCGCGCCCAATGAGGCTCTCGACGCGCCGTTGCCGCGTACCGAGCCGATGGTCAACCAGGCCAAACAAGCACTGCAACGCCTCGCCAAAGAGCGGCAGATCAGTGTACCCAAAGGCGACTATCTCCAGACGTTCATGAGCGACGTGATGGACGAGATTTTTGGCTATGGCCCCTTGGAAAAGGTGCTCAGCAACGAAAAGATCAGTGAAGTCATGGTCAACGGTCCTTACATCGTCTTCGTCGAAGTCGGTGGACAGCTCCATGAATCCGGGTTCAAATTCGCCGATGACGACCACCTCGAGAAGGTCATTCGTCGCATTGCGGCGCCACTCGATCGGCCGGTGGATTTCGATCATCCACTCCTCGATGGTCGCCTCCCGGATGGTTCCCGCGTGAACGCCGTGGTTCGCCCGTGCTCCCTCGATGGACCCAACCTCACGATTCGCCGCTTTGCACAAGATAAGCTGACGATCGACAACCTGATCAACTTCAAGTCCATGAGCCCAGAGATGGCGAAGTTCCTCGAGGCATTGGTGGTCTCGAAGAAGAACGTGGTCATCTCCGGCGGGACCGGCTCCGGCAAGACGACCCTGATCAACTGTCTCTCTGGCTACATCCCCACTGGCGATCGAGTGGTCACCATCGAAGATGCAGCCGAGCTCCAGCTCAAGCAACGCAACGTGGTTCGGCTCGAGACAAAGAAGAGATCGCCGAACAGCGAGACTGAGGTCACCATCCGCGACTGCGTGAAGAACGCACTCCGTATGCGTCCCGAGCGCATCATCGTCGGCGAGTGTCGTGGCGGGGAGTGCCTGGACATGCTTCAGGCCATGAACACGGGGCACGACGGTTCGATGACCACGGTTCACTCCAACAATCCGCGAGCATGTATCTCCCGTTTGGAGACCCTTGTGATGATGGCTGGGGCCGACCTGCCCATTCAAGTCGTGCGTCGACAGATCGTGGATGCCGTGCACTTCATCGTGCAGGCCTCTCGACTCCGCGACGGAAGCCGCAAGGTCACGTACATCACCGAGATTGTGCGTCTCGAGGGAGACATGCCGATCCTCAGCGACATCTTCCGCTTCGAGGACAAGGGCGACAACGCGGCGGGCAAAGTGCATGGCTATCACTCGGCGACCGGCAACCGCCCGGTGTGCGTCGAGGACCTCAAGCAGAAGGGCTTCGACTTTCCGCCGGAGTACTACATGCAGCGCCGGCCACGGGGTTTCCAGTAGGCCCTGAGCCGACTTTGTGGTCGGACTGATCTATCGGCGAGATCGTGCGGCTGG
>Ga0315336_1004253_pt1 | contig 17321 bp, 13 predicted proteins | sample ASW5metaG_FD_204512 | JGI IMG/M metagenome (GOLD analysis project Ga0315336, IMG submission 204512) | Ammonia-oxidizing marine archaeal communities from Monterey Bay, California, United States - ASW #5 | ecosystem: Environmental > Aquatic > Marine > Intertidal zone | place: USA: California... | reverse complement strand
TAATTTTGGCTGCTGCCGGAGAGGCGCCAATGTTGGCGACCAGAAATCCACCGGTTTCTTTCGTCTTCAGCAACCACTCGAACGAAGCATCGAAATCGTCTAACAATGCGTGGGCGACACCCACGTTAAACATTGCCCGAGGATTGTCTGGAGACAATTCCATCGCTGCCTGATAGGCCAGTAGTGATTCTTCAAAGTTGGTGTTGCGCCGCTCCACGATTCCCAGCGAATTCCACCCTTGAACGAAATCGGGATGCGCTGTTGTGAGTGCCTTCAAATGCTCAAGTCCCTCGCTCACCGCGCCGGAGTTGATCTGTTGCATTGCCGACTGAAGCCACGCGGCAGGTGCCAGTTGCGCCGAGGAGTCTTGGCCTGATGCTGGATTTGGAAGGAGGAAGATTACGCCCAGAAATGCACAGACGAGAGCACGCGAGAGAAAGTTTTTCATCTTGACGAGAAGAGCGATTTCGGAATGAAGACGACTAGTTAGTTCGCCAACCTAGCAATTCGCTGTCTCCATAGCGATGTTTTCGCTCCGGCACGCACCAAAAGCATTGCGACTAGTTGATGACGGAGAATGAACCGCTAACGCTTGAACCACGCGAACTGACCCGATAGAGGTACAATCCACTCTGGAAATTCGAGGTGTCCACACTCATCTGTGCTTCCGGACTCACAAAATACTGGGAGAACCGGTCTACACGCCTTCCCAGCATGTCGAACACTTCGACCTCGACTTCGCCGGGAGAACGCAAGTGAAACGGAAGCTTTACACGCTCTGTAGCCGGGTTCGGATACGCTGGCGCGAGCGAAAGATGACCTGGAAGCTCAGTTTGCTCTTCAGTATCCACTCCCGCGACTATATGACTGAATAGTCCGCCGTCTGTCGTCCCCGCAAAAGCGTTCCCATAAGAATCAAATGCAATGGACGAAACGCGCTGGTGCTCTTCAAGACCGCCGTTCATTGGCAGCCACGTTCTGCTCCATGGATTCAGCTGAAAGACACCGCTACCGTAGGTCGTAATGTGTGGTACGCCAAACCCGTCGAACTCGACGCTTCTAACGTCCTCCGATCCATTCAATCCAGAACCGGACAGATGCCAGCTTTCTCCATCGTCGTATGATTCCATGACGGCAGAAAACCTCGTTCCGGCGAGAAGCCGCCCGTTATGCTCGGCAAAAGACTGTGCATCGAACCAGGGGGCTGTATTGGAACTCATTAGCGTCCAACCCGAGCCACTAAGATCCCTTCGCCATCCATCCCAGGAAGCACCTGCGAGTATGGTCCCATTTTCTGTTTCGAGCACGGCAGAGACATCTCTCGACGCCTGATCGGTGCCGGTAATGGGAGAGGCTACCCACGAGGTGCCGCTAAAGAAATACACGCCTGCATGATATCCTGCTGCGATTGACCCATCAGCCATAATGTCTATGTCTCGGATTGACGGCATTCCGGGTGGACCAAGTGCTACCCATCCATCTGCCTCCGAAAGTCTCCACACGCCCGCTGTGGTCGCCGCAACCATTCGTCCATCTTGGTCAAGATCGACATCTGTGATCCGCTGAACTAGCGGATTGCCCTCATGAGCTCGATTCCATGATTCTCCCAAATTCGTCGAAACGAAAACGCCCCCATAAGTACCTGCCACGAGCTTTCCATCTTCAAGAGAGCGAACTACGGTTATCTGGCTGTCCAGCCCCTGGCTGGATGACGTCCACGATGCGCCGTTGTTTTCTGATCTTCGGATTCCTTCTCCACTCGTACCAACGAGAATTGCGGAGTCCAGGAAAATGACTGATTGCACGCTCGAGCCCGATGCAGAGCGAGAAGACCACGAATTCCCTTCGTTTTCCGTTTCGTACAGGTTACGATAACCGCCCGCGTACAGATGGCCTTGAGGACCAATCTTAAGTAGCGGAACGGTCAATGGGTCGGTCGGCGGCTGGACACAGGTCCAAAATGTGCCATTTCCACGTGAACGATAAATCCCGCATCCACCTTGGCTCGGATTCACACCAGCAAAAATATTCCCTTGCTCGTTCGTTTCGATGGAAAGAACGTTGTACTCCTGAAGACCAGCAGACGAAAATTCCCAGGTCTCACCTAGATCCGCTGATCGAAATATTCCCAGCGATGTGGCAGCAAAAACAAATTCCGCATTAAACGACAGGTCCTGTACGTTTACATCGAAGCCCTGAAGTGATCTGGTCGTCCATGACAAACCCGCGTCCTCAGATCGATAGACAAAACCATTTGATCCGGCTATCATGAGGCCAGGCACAGGCTCAATGAGAACCGTCGTGAATGCGTTCACGAGAGACGTTTGCGTCCACGATTCTGCTCCATCTGAAAGCAGATAGAGGCCACCTCCATAGGTTGAGGCCCAGAGTGTGCCATCTTCCCGATGCAACAGATCACGGACGTCGAATGTCGTCAGCCCATCTGAAACGTTTTCCCACGTGCGTCCATCGTCGAGGCTTCGAAAAACACCATTCGAAGTGGCCGCGAAAAGGCTAGGCGCTGTGCCTCGTTCCATCTCCCAAACGGTGGTGCCTCCAAACGGTCCATTCACACTCGTCCAATAGTCAGATTGAGCACGGGCCGAGAGAGCTGTACTCAAAAGACAGAACACCGACAGGAGCAGTGTGACGATATGTTGATGAGATATGGACATCCATCTTCATTATCGACCATCAAGCTACTTTTTAAAGGCATTGGATAGATTTTTGGCCGTCGATTTAGGGCCTACGATCCAAGCCCTTGACGTGCACGCGTTCGCGCCCCTAGAAAACCCTGACCGTAGCCCGAACAGTATCCTCTATCCAGCATCGCGCACTTGACGAATCAGCTCTTTTTGTTCGTCTGTTAGCGTTTCTGGAATCTGAATGATGAGATGAACGATCAAATCGCCTTTTTTAGCTTCAGTTTCTATGCCGTGACCCCGAATACGCAGCTTTTCGCCGAGTTGGGACCCTTGTGGAATCGTCAGTTTTAACTGTTTTCCATGCGGCGTTCTGATTTGGGTTGCGACCCCTAACATCGCATCAAAAACAGACACCTCTAGCTCCGTATGAATAGTAAGGTCGTCTCTTAGGTAGCGCTCGTCATCTTCGACCTTGATCGTGACATACAAATTCCCTGCAGAGCCATCTGGTTTTTGACGTCCTTTTCCTCGGATTCTGATTTTATGTCCGTCTTTCACGCCCTTAGGGAAAGGAATGGATACCTTTTCATCGTCGAGTGAGAAGCTGATTTTACCCCCCTTCAACATGCGTGAAAACGCAATTCGAACTGTTCGCTTGCGGTCATATGCCGTGCTTTCTTTAGCACGGGATTCGGCCGGTCGAGGCCTTTGCGCTCCAGGCGCTCCTTGCGCTTGGTTGCCAAAGAAGCGCTCGAAAATGTCTCCGAACCCGTTTCCCGCGTCAAACCCTCCTGGATCCATGCGTACGTAGGTGCCATCTGGATTCTGCCGATACTGGCCTCCGGTTCGCGTGTTGAACGGGCCACCAGCCCCCCCAAATCGCTTCATTCGGTCATATTGGGCCCGCTTTTTCGGATCTGATAGCGTTTCGTAGGCGGCCTGCACCTCCTTAAATCGATCCTCTGCAGTGGGATCGTCGGGGTTTCTGTCTGGATGTAATTCACGCGCCAACTTCCGGTATGCCTTCTTCAGGACATTCGGGTCATCTTTTTCGCTCACACCGAGCGTTTTATAATAGTCAGCAGCCATCTTTGCAGATCCGATTCAACTAATTGAACTTCAGTCCAAGTCAGAGACAAGAACTGGAATTGACACGATACGGATAGTATTCTGCCAAAAGTTCAGGACTTTAACCTTACTTACTTCGAACCCAATTTCGTGCCAAGAGCGCGAAAACGGTAGTTATGTCAGACATCCAACCAATCCGAAAGGTCCTGATCGCGAATCGCGGTGAGATTGCGGTGCGAATCATTCGCAGTTGTCGTGAGAAAAATGTCCTTACGGTAGCAGTTTTCTCAGATGCTGATCGCACGGCCCTACATGTCCGCATGGCCGACGAAGCATATCACATTGGCCCGTCTCCGTCTGCGGAATCGTATCTGCTGGCGGATCGCATATTGGATGTTGCCATCAGCTCAGGTGCAGACGCCGTGCATCCTGGATACGGTTTTTTGTCGGAAAACAGTTCTTTTGCGAAAGCCTGTGAAGAAGCGGGGATACGTTTTATTGGCCCAACGCCCTCTGCCATTGAAGCTATGGGTGATAAAACAGCGGCCCGAGCACTCATGGAAGAGGCCGGCGTCCCGATGGCCCCAGGAACGGTCGATGCCATTTCTCAGGACGACGACACGCTTTCGATAGCCGAGGAGATCGGGTATCCGGTGTTGATAAAAGCCGCCGCCGGAGGCGGCGGAAAAGGAATGCGAATCGTGCGAAAGAGCGAGGATTTCACCTCCTCCCTCGAAGTGGCCTCTCGCGAAGCTCATTCCGCGTTTGGGGACGGTCGTGTATTTATCGAAAAGTACATCGACCAACCACGACACATCGAATTTCAAATTATTGCAGACACACACGGCAATATCGTTCATCTTTTCGAGCGAGAATGCTCCATTCAAAGACGTCATCAGAAGGTGATCGAGGAAGCGCCCTCTTCGGTCCTCACTCCCGAACTCCGAAAAACAATGGGGGGCGCGGCCATTCGCGCGGCTAGTTCATGTGGATACGTTGGCGCTGGTACCGTCGAATTCTTGCTCGATCAAGACATGCAATTCTATTTCATGGAGATGAACACCCGGCTTCAAGTCGAACACCCAGTAACAGAAAGCATTACGGGGATCGATCTGGTTGCGCTGCAACTCTCTATCGCAGAAGGACATGAGCTACCCTTCTCGCAAGAAGACCTCTCGATGGGTGGCCATTCGATCGAGTGTCGAATCTACGCGGAAGACCCATCTAACAACTTTATGCCAGGCCCCGGAACGCTTCTCAAACACGATCCGCCAGCAGGATTCGGCGTTAGGGTTGATAGCGGCGTGGAAGAAGGGTCAGAGATCTCGCTTTTTTACGATCCCATGATTTCGAAGCTCACTGTCTGGGGGCCGAACCGCTCGGAGGCCATCTTGCGCATGAGTCGTGCGCTTGATGAATATGGCATCGCCGGAGTACCAACGACTATTCCGTTCTGCAGCTTCGTGATGGATCATGAGGCGTTTCGAACAGGGAATTTCTCAACACATTTCGTCGAAAACCACTTCAGTTCGGACAGCTTACAGTCGCGGGACGACGAGGAAGATCGCATTATTGGAATTGCTGCTGCACTTTATGCTGACGGCCACCAGCGTAAAACCTCAGAGGTCGCCGCCGCGACCTCAAATGGCGGGTTCAGTCCCTGGAGAAGGAATCGAAAGGAGCTCGAATAGCGCCGGCACGCTTTAGACCCACGCTTGCTCCAACTCCAATCCTTGCGACACGAGCCAGTCCGTCACTGCCATCACGGCTTCGCGCACCCCTTTTGTTGTCATCGGGTCGCCAAAAGGTTGGAGACTCACGTAGACCCCTTCTTTTTTCGGCCAAGCCTGAATCAGCAGCTCTTGCCTGAAATCCTGCTCTTCCGTAGTCGCCTTGAACAGGAGTCCTTCCGATCCTAGTTCGCGATATGCCTCGAGCACGATCGCATGGCCGCCCTCAAATGAACGGACCTGTTTGGTGAACGCGCCTACGTTTTCAAGCGAGCCTTTGAGTGATGCGTGTTGCATTTCGATAGAAGTTATGAGCCTCGGTGCAGACGGAATGACCTTCGTACACCTGAACTCGGCATGAAAGATGGGTTTCTTCTGGTCCAGCCACTTGCGGGCATATTTTGTTTCAAGGGTCGCTGGAGGAGGATCCCCTGGTATCACATCGAAGCAGCCAGATTCGCGTCCCTGTTCAACAGAAAACGAATAATATTCAGGGTGATCCGTGGTCAGAAACAGGGACCCCCCAGGGACCAGACGCGAGGACAAGATCCGAAAGAACGGAGCCTGAAGAAGCCTGTTCTTGCGGTGTTTTAATCGTGGCCATGGATCGGGAAAATTAACAAACACGCGATCGAGTGAATGCTCGCCGGCTACATCTCTAACTATAAACCGAGCATTTCCTTTGTAGAGACGAACGTGCTCAATTTGATTGCGCTTCATTCGTCGATAGGTTCGCCAGACAGAGCCAAGCGAAACCTCTGCGCCCAGCAAATTCCACTCGGGATGAGCTTGTGCGAGATGCTCCAGATAGTGGCCTCCCCCGAAACCGACCTCCAGAACCAGCGGGCCCGGTCGAGAAAACAGATCGGCGGATGCTGTCGGTGTCTGCAGGTCACCGGCTTTCAAAAGTATGTCGTGCGCGTTCTCCATGGCCCGCGAGTTTACGCAGTTGTTACCTCAGCACCAAGTGAGGATTCTATGTATGTGGGCGTCGAGCGCTCGAAATAGGATTTTACCTTCGCTTTCATCGCCACGAGCGCAGGTACGATTAACAGAATAATGACGGTTGCAAACAAGATCCCGAATCCTAAACTAGCCGCGATTGGGATCAAGAACTGAGCCTGCAAGCCTTGAGGATTGATAACCTCGTGTTTACTCGTCTTCTTCTTGTCCTGGACCACGCAAGCCCAATTCTCGATCGACCAAGAACAGTCCTTGACCAGAGGCGCCGGCAAGTCGAATGCTATCGATTATCGCTTCTGCATTTTCTTCTTCTTCTACCTGCTCGTCAATAAACCAGTGCAACAGTGTTTGAAGTGCGTAGTCTTTTTCCTCTACCGCGACCTCATACAGGCCATGAATGAGCTTCGTTACGTGGCGCTCATGCTCTAAAACTTGCTCAAAAGCCTCAAGTGCATTCTCGAATTCTATCGCTGGAGCATCCATTTGGTGCAAGACAGGCGCCTGACCCCTTCGAATGAGATGATCAAACAACTTCATCGCATGGACCGTCTCCTCTTCCCACTGAATACGCATCCAGTTCGCGGCCCCGCTCATTTTCATGCCCTCAAATCGTGCTGACATGGCCAAATAGATGTACGCTGACTGAAATTCTGCCTGAATCTGCAAGTTGACAGCGTCTAAAGTCTTCTGATTCATACTAACGAGCGTTTTGGTGGGTAAATCCGTCTTGTGGCTGTGAAACGCGTTAACGCCACATCGGTTGTTTTGTCGCAGAGGATTAATGCGGGACGAACAAAAGTAGGCCCGGCAAGGTATTACACTTTCCGGCCATGCAACCAAACCAGGAAATCTCCGCGCCCGAACACGTCTACTATTCACTTTTTCGCGGACGAATTCTACATACGAATGGCAAGCACCTCACGCATTTTGTGGGCCGATGATGAAATTGACCTCTTACGGCCTCACATTCTTTTTCTGGAATCTAGAGGATTCGAAGTAACCAGCGTAACGAACGGACGTGATGCGATCGAGCATGTTCGTGAAGGGCGATGTGACCTAGTTTTGCTCGACGAGCAAATGCCGGGAATGGGTGGCCTCGAGGCGCTCACAGCAATCAAAGATCTGGCTTCCGATCTCCCTGTCGTGATGATCACCAAGAGTGAAGAAGAGCGCATTATGGAAGAGGCGCTGGGAGGAAAGATTAGTGATTACCTCACCAAGCCTGTGAATCCTAGCCAGGTTTTGCTCACGTGCAAACGCATTCTGGATGGACGCCGAATCAAGACCGAGGCGGCTTCTCAGAACTATCTCCAGTCTTTCGGAGAGATTTCGAGCGCACTAATGAATCCGCTGAATCACGCCGACTGGACTGCTCTATACGAGCGCCTGATTAAATATGACGTTGAGCTGGGAGGTGACGAAGGTGTTCGCCAGGTTCTGGAAGATCAATACCAGGAAGCGAATCGGGCATTTTCGAAATACGTCGAGGATGAGTATAAAGGCTGGATTGCAGCCACAGATACTGCGCCCGATGAGCACCGACCGGTCATGTCACATGAGGTGGTCGGCAAGTGGGTCGTTCCGGAACTAGCAAACAAAAAGCCGGTCATTTTCTTCGTAATTGATTGCATGCGATACGATCAGTGGCTGGAATTCGAACAGCTTCTCGCACCTCTGTTTTCGCTCGAGAAGGACTACCACTACTCTATTCTTCCAACGGCAACGCCGTACTCCCGAAACAGTATATTCGCGGGCCTGCTCCCGGCCGATATTGCGCGGGAATACCCTCGGATCTGGGCGGCTGGTGAAGACGACGAGCACAGCCGCAATCGGAATGAAGAAGAGTTTCTGAATCAATTTCTCAAACGTCGTCATCTGAACACGCGCGTGAGATATGACAAACTAATTGGCTCAAGGGACGGTAAAGAATTTCAGTCTTCGGTTCACGATCTACTTCAAAGTGATCTAAGTGCGGTCGTCGTTAATTTCGTAGATATTCTGGCGCACAGTAGATCTGACTCCCCCGTCTTAAAAGAAATCGCTCCGGATGAACGAGCTTACCGCGCATTGACGCGCACCTGGTTTGAGCATTCGTGGCTCTATTCTGCGTTCCAGCAGTTGGCCGAAACGGATTGCACGATTATCGTAACGACCGATCATGGGGCGATTAGAAGCTTGCACGGAACGAAGGTGATTGGCGACAGAGAGACCTCAACAGCGCTGAGATACAAATACGGCCGAAATCTGAAATGCGATGGGCGCCACGCCATATTCGTTAAAAACCCCGCTGATTATGGCCTCCCCGGGGATAGCCGAAACACGAATTTCATCATCGCCAAGGAAGACTATTATTTCGTGTATCCAACGAACTACCACCATTACCTTAACAAGTACAGAGACACCATGCAGCACGGCGGAGTGTCTATGGAAGAGATGATTCTTCCGGTGATAACAATGCGACCTAAAAAGTCCTGATCTGAGGCACGCTTTCCGCATATGGAACCACGTTCGGTAATCAGCACTTCAGAAGCAGAGACGCGTCAACTTGGAAGAGAATTCGGATTGCTGCTCAAACGAGGGTCCGTCGTTGCGCTGGTGGGCGAACTGGGAGCTGGCAAAACACAGTTTGTGAAAGGAGTTGCGGAAGCAATGGATATTGATTCCTCCTCCGTTTCAAGTCCCACTTTTACGATCGCCCAGGAATATTCTGGCCGGTTGCCTGTCTACCATCTTGATTTGTATCGGCTAAAGAACGAGCAAGAGTTCGAACAATCCGGCGTACAAGAATACCTAAATGGTGACGGAGTGTGCCTCATCGAGTGGCCTGAGAACGCTTCGTCGTTCCTGCCGGATACTACTATCCTGGTTCGTATTCGGCATCTGGATGGTGATCGAAGACAGATCGATTATTTTCCGCCTGACGCGGGTTGAGGGATGAGCATCCCCTTGAAATACCTTCTGGACCTTCCCAGATACGCGACAGCTGGTGAAAGTGCGATAAAGCCAGGTTTAGATCGAATCAAAGAGTTGCTGTATCTCCTGGGCAATCCCGAGAAGAACTTCCGCTCGGTGCTAGTCGCTGGTACAAACGGGAAAGGCTCGGTTTCCTCTATGATTGCCGCCTGTCTGAGTGCTTCTGGGATGAAAACTGGGCTGCACACATCCCCCCATCTGCTGCATGTCGGCGAACGCATGCGAGTAGGCGGCGAACCAGCTTCAGAGCGCTGGATTGAAGCCAAACTGGAGCAACATCGGGCCTCATTCGAAAAAGTGCGTCCGAGCTTCTTTGAGGCGACTTTCGCACTTTCGTGCCTGTATTTCAGTGACACAGAAGTGGAGATCGCTATAATTGAAGTTGGTCTGGGCGGCCGCCTCGATGCGACGAACATCCTGGAGTCAGAGCTCGCGGTCATCACAAATATATCGCTGGAGCACACTGATATTTTGGGTGATACAATCGGCCTTATTGCCAAGGAAAAAGCTGGCATCATCAAGGCCGCGAAACCCGTTGTGGTCGGCAAGTTGCCAGCAGAAGCGAAGCAAAAAATAGCCGATGTTGCGTCTCAAAATGGCGCTCTGCTTATCGACGCATCTTCGGGGGTCTCCTTTTTTAGCGATGCAGAAGGACTTATTTCGTTCGTCTATAACAGCCTGGAGCTCGACTCTGTAGCTCTCGATCTGAAGGGCGAACACCAAGTGAGAAATGCCTCCTTGGCGTTGTGTGTGCTTCATATCGTGGCACCACAAACGTCCGAATACGCCTTACGTGAGGGACTTCAGTCCACATCGACGTACTCCGGAATTAGAGGTCGATCTGACGTCGTAGCTCGCGACCCGCTCCTCATGGTAGATGTTGCTCACAACCCCGCAGCGATGCAATGTGCTGTTGAGGCGTTTCTTGACCTGCGCCCCGAAGAAACGCGGCAGGCCTACCTCATTCTTGGTCTCCTTGAAGACAAAGATATAGATGGCATCGCTCTCGTTTTGAATAACTTCCCGCTACAGATTATTGTCGTAGATATTGCCGCTCAGCGCGGAATGTCAGGAGAAGATCTTTCTGATCGACTTCAAAAGGGAGGCCTCACAATCGTCAATTCGGGTGGGTCTTTAGAGAATGCCCTGGATGAAGTGAAAAAAAATGATGGTGACTGCATCGTTACGGGTTCTCACCACGTAGTAGCAGACCTGTTACGACTCGCACGGAGTGATCTAGCGAGAAATTAATCGCCGAAAAAACGGCCCTACTGGCCTGAAAGCGGACTCATTGCTTCATGCAATATTCCCTTCACCAGATGAACAGAGCTTGTATTTCAGTGTTTATAGCCTATCTTGGACGTAACAGTGCCGTGAGCGGGTTATTTTCCGCAAGGATTATTCTACCCTAACAGGTGCTATGCCGACCCAACTCCTTTCCGGGATCCGGCAACCTTGATATCGGCGATGCAGAATTAGACTGCCCGCCTTTCCAATTCCATTCCAATTATTCCTACCTAGTCGAAACGAATTCGATTGAACGTCGGGCACGAGTTGACCCATAAAAACCGGCTCATTTACCTGCGCTAGCCGCGGGACTCCAACCCGGTTCGACCATTTTCGAACCTTCAGACGTAAGCTCATTCCTGAGCCTCGATTCGATTCCCCAACATTGATACATGAAAATTGCAGACCTTCAGGATAAAAAACTTCCTGATCTGAAAGACATTGCCAAGCAGATGAAACTATCTGGTTTTTCGGCAATGCGAAAGCAGGATCTTATTTATCTGATCCTCGAAGCCAAAGCAGAAGCTGCCTCAGGCAACAATCGTGGGCGCCAGTCCGATGACTCTGGCTCGAGTCGTAGAGGCGACTCCTCCTCCCGATCCAAGTCCTCAAACTCTGATCGCGACGACCGAAAAGAAGGTGGTCGATCAGAAGGCCGCGGTGGAAGTCGTCGCGGAGATAGTCGAAGCGACGATCGAAACGAAGATCGTGGAGATCGAACTGAGCGAAACGAACGTTCTCAAAGTCGCCGTCGTGATGATCGCCGATCTGATTCCAGTAATTCGGATAGCGATTCTCGCTCCGAGTCTGATTCAGGCGAGCGTCGTCAGGGAAACGATCGGGACCGCAGTGATCGCGGACGCGAGCGCGATGACCGGAGCCGCGATGATAGAGGCGGCAACGACCGCGAACAGAGTCGAGATCGTGACGAGCGCCGTGAAGACCGTGGTCGTGAAGACAAGGGACGAGATGACCGTGGCCGTGAAGACCGTGGTCGTGAAGATAAGGGACGAGATGACCGCGGAAGAGGCCGCGGACGCGGAAGAGATGATAGAAACCGTGATGGTGGCGGGCGCGACCGTGACCGCGATGACCGGGGCCGCGATGATAGAGGCGGAGACGACCGTGGACGAAATCGAGATCGCGATGAGCGCCGTGACGATCGAGATCGCAGTGATCGCGGGCGTGGTCGAAGCGAAAGCGGCCGAGGCCGGGATCGTGATGACCGCAAAGATCGTGGTCGTGGTAGAAGCGAGGGCGACCGTGGTCGTGATCGCGATGGAAACCGCGAAAGAGATGAGAAGGGCAGCGACGACCGCGGTGGACGCGGACGCAATGATCGCAACCGAAATGAGCGAGGACGCGGCCGCGGGCGCAATGATCGCAACCGAAATGAGCGAGGACGTAACGACCGGGACGAAAATACGGATCCGGGAAATCGAGGCAACAGAAATCGGAATCGAAACCGAAATCGCGAAGCCCGTGAGGATCGCAAACGTCGCGTCTATGAAGATCAGCCTGCCTACATGCAGGAGTATGATCCAAACAAGACCGAGCTTGAGGGCATGATCCGAAAAGTCGGTGTCCTTCAGATTCTACCTGATGGATACGGATTCCTTAGAAGTGCTGAATACAATTACCTCCCGAGCCCTGATGATATTTACGTTTCTCCGTCTCAAATAAAGCGTTTTGCTCTGAAAATGGGTGACACGGTTGACGGGGAAATTCGCCCTCCTAAAGAAGGCGAGCGATTTTTCGCTCTGATTCAGGTGAATTCGATAAATGGTAGACCACCTGGAGAGATCGATGAGCGCCCGTCGTTTGATTACTTGACGCCATATTACCCGGAAGAACAGCTTACGCTGCAGACGCTTGGAGGCGAGTATTCGACTCGTGTCATGGACCTCTTTTCACCGATTGGAAAGGGCCAGCGCGCCTTGATTGTCGCCCAGCCCAAAACTGGGAAGACGATCCTCCTGCAAAAGATTGCCAACGCGGTGACGACAAATCACCCCGAGTGCCATTTAATTATTCTTCTTGTCGACGAACGACCTGAAGAAGTGACGGATATGCGTCGACATGTAGACGGGGAAGTCGTAGCATCCACATTTGACCAAGACCCTGAAAAACACGTCGAAGTTGCCAACATCGTGCTTCAGAAGGCCAAACGCCTCGTTGAAGCAGGTCAAGACGTAGTCATCTTGCTTGACTCGATTACACGTCTGGCTCGTGCGCACAACGCCGTAGCTCCAACATCTGGAAAGACACTTTCCGGTGGTTTGGAGGCAGGTGCACTTCGCGGACCAAAACGTTTCTTCGGTGCAGCCCGAAATGTGGAAGAAGGAGGCTCGTTGACAATCATCGGGACCGCCCTTATCGACACGGGTAGCCGGATGGACGAGGTAATCTTCGAGGAGTTCAAGGGAACGGGTAACTCCGAGATCGTTCTGGATCGAGAGCTCGCCGACAGACGTATCTTCCCTGCCATTCACATTGTGAAGTCAGGCACGCGTCGTGAAGAGCTGCTCATTCCGGAAGCGAAGCTAAAACGTATCTGGATTCTGAGAAAGGTTCTGGCTGATATGGAGCCCGTGGCCGCGATGAATTTCCTACTCGAGAAGATGCGCGGTACGAAGAAGAATGATGAGTTTCTCGTCGTAATGAACTCGTAGCCGTGTAGACCGGCCGGGTTCTGAATTTGCAGTCGAAAGATCTTATTCCAATGCTAGGTTCGGCACCGAGACTAGTTCTCGGTGTCGCCGCCTATAGCATGTAGATCGATGACCTCTTCGGGCATTTCTGGCTCGGGAAGGGCCTTGGAAACGAGGATTGCCATAGCCACGATGGCCACTGCACCAGCCATCGTATTGCTGACGTAGCCGTATTTCACGAAGGCTATGCCCGCTACGGCGCCTCCAATTCCAATCCCAGTCTGACCAATCGCTACGGCTAGCGAGAGTAGCGCGCCGCGACGACTCTCCTCAACAAGCGCAGTCATTAGCGATTGGAGCGGGCTCATGCGAAGAGCGAACATCATCATCGCGAATCCGAATCCAATGTAGGCGATCAGCATGTTGGTCGTCACATAGGTGGTAATTGCCATCACGACACCAAGGCCCACGCAGGAAATGATGATTAGCGGCTTTCGGCCGGTTCGATCAGATAATTTTCCAGCGGAAGGACCTGCGATGATGTTTGCGATTCCCCCAACGAAAAAGAGGGATGCGATCGCAGTACCATTCGCACCTAGCGTCTGCTCGAGCCATGTTGGCAGGTAAATGATGTAGAGTCCGATGCTGAAAAACATCAGGAAGTATGTCGCACAGGCAGCTACTACAACCGGTCTACCGAGCAATTCCCGGTAGCCCATAATGGCAGACTTTATGGTCAGTTTGGACGTGTTTCGCTCCACGTCAGGCTGCGGTACATACAAGAAGATGAGCAGCGTCGTAAGAGTCATCGTACCCGCGAACATCATGAACGCCCCTTGATAGCCAAACTGATCTGCCAGGATGGTTCCTATCGGTATTCCAATTATCTGTCCGAACGCAATACCACTCATTACCCAGCCGTTGGCCCAGCCGCGTTTGTTGTACGGGAAATAATCACCGACGTACGAGACCGCCGCTCCACTGAGCATGCCCCCTGCAGCACCGGCCGCTGCTCGCATGATCAACAATTGGGTAAAGTTATTAGCCACGGCATGCATCCAAAGAGCAACAGCCATGGACCCGCACCCGAGTAGAAGTACCAATCTGCGTCCAAATTTATCTGAAATTGGACCGATAATGAGCGCAAAAATGCTCAAAAACACCGCGTATGAGGTGATTAGCCATCCTTGAATCGCTTCGGGAATACTTAGCGCTTCTCCAATTCGCGGGAGAATGGGAGCAATGATGATGACCTGACTACTGGCTGAGAACACCATCAGCCAAAGGGCAAAAAGAACAAGCCAAGGATGTGATTGATCGCGCCGCGGCATATATCAGAGGAGTGTGGTCGTATCAAGGCCGCGGAGAATGTACGGCTTCTTCCTGACTACAGCTTTATTCAGCAGCGGATTCTTCTTTAGAACTCGTTGCCTCCACCATCAACTCCGTCATTCTGCGTACGAATTCCTGTGGAGATGCCAACGATCCTTCAGCCAACTGAGCACCTTCGTGAAGCTGTAAAATAATTGACTCGACTAACGACTCTGAACCCTCCTGGTCGCAGAGGGAGATCAAGTTCTTGACGAGAGGATGATTCAGATTCACTTCGAGGACCTTTTTCGATCCTTCAAAATTTTCATCCATCATCTTCATCATCCGCTCCATCTGTGTGTCCATGCCGTCTTTTCCCACGACGAGGCTAGCGGCTGAATCGACGAGCCGATCCGAGGATTTGACATCAGATACGCTATCTCCGAGTACTTCTTTAAATCGCGTGATGATCTTCTTCGAAGCCGCTTTCGTTGGGGCACCCTTCTTCTTTTTCTTGTCCGTCTTCAGGTCCAAATCTGATGTTTCCACGCTCTTCAGATCATAATCCTTGTATTTAGGGACACCGGGCATGACGAACGCATCGACCGGCTCTGTCATCAGAAGGACTTCGATATCGTTGGCCTTGAAATACTCCAGGTTGGGATTCAGCTCTGCGGCAGAGCGCCCATCAGCTAACACGAAGTAAATCTCCTTCTGCCCAGACTGCATTCGGTCGACATACTGTTCAAAGCTGACCAGTTCGCCTGCTTCTTTGGCAGTGGATTCGAATCGGAAGAGCTCGATCATCTCATCTCGATGCTCAAACTCTGATTGGATTCCAGATTTAAAGAGTGGGCCAAACTCCTTAAAAAACGTGTCGTAGCGATCAGACTCTTCGACCGACCACTCTTTCAGCATCTGCAGAATTTTTCCGGTAAGCACCTTCCGAATTTTCGCCAGTACCGGGCTAGACTGTGTCACTTCACGGGACACGTTCAGAGAAAGGTCTTCCGAATCAACCACTCCTTTTACAAAACGAGCATACTCTGGAAGGAGGTTTTTCGCATCGTCTTGTATAAATACTTTTGAAGAGTAAAGGTGAACGCCATACTGATAATCATCCTGATATAGGCCGCGAGGGGCTTTCTTAGGGATGAAAAGAAGCGACTTGAAACTGATTCTACCTTCAATCGAAACCTGAAGGTGGCCGAGCGGCTCATCTAAATCGCCGGACACGAATTTGTAGAACTCTGCGAGCTGTTCATCTGTGACGTTTGATTTTCCTTTGTGCCACAGTGCGTCTACTGTGTTCACCTCTTCACCCTCAACGTGAATCGGGAAGTCAACAAAGTTGGAGTACTTCTTAATGATCTGCTTGATACGCCACTCTTCAGCAAACTCGCCCTTGTCCTCCTTGAGGTGCAGCGTAATAGTCGTACCACGCTCTGCTTGATCCGTCTCTTCGATCGTAAACGAACCTGCTCCATCTGATTTCCACCGCAATCCGACACTGTCCAGATCTGCATGACGCGTGTCGATCGTTATTTCATCTGCAACCATAAAGGCAGCGTAAAAGCCGACGCCAAATTGACCAATCAACTGCCCATCTACGGGGCCATCTCCCTTTTTAAGCTCCTTCACAAAATCGAGCGTTCCGGAAGAGGCAACGGTCCCAATTCGGCTCAAGAGGTCTTCGCGAGTCATTCCGACACCCGCATCAGTGAGAATCAGCGTGTTGTCGTTCTTGTCGAGCTTGATGTCGATTTGCTGGTCTGCGTCCGGATCAACCACTTCGCGATCTGTCAGCATTCTGAATCGAATCTTGTTCAGCGCATCTGAGGCATTCGATATCAACTCACGCAAAAATATTTCTTCGTGTGTGTATAGCGAATGGATGATTAGATGAAGCAGCTGCTGCATCTCAGCCTTGAATTCGAACGTCTCTGTTTGAGGCGTTTCGGCCTGGGGAGCTTTTGTCTCGGACATTTTTTCCTTCTTCAGAACGGCTGGCAGATTACCAGCGTGAGGTAGAACTAATTATGCCCATTCTTGGCTGAACGAGCCTTTTTGTTCCGTGAACATTCATCGGAGCAGACTGATGAACACGCGCGAGCCAATACGCGATTTTTCGATTTACGCTCAAGATGACAAGGCTTCCAATAATTATATACAGGGGCTCAATGGCCACTATTGCCAAGAAAGTCGACACAATGGCAATCACAAATAAGCGGTTCAAACTGATGGTCGGCGCGGAATCCATGGTCAGACTTTCTTGACGAACTCGGACTTGAGACTCATTGCACCGATGCCCGGAATCTTACAATCGATGTCGTGATCGCCATCGACGATACGAATATTCTTGGCCTTCGTACCCACCTTTACTACCAGCGAAGAACCCTTCACTTTAAGGTCCTTGATGACGGTGACCGTATCGCCGTCTTTAAGCTCATTCCCATTGGCATCGCGCACGATTCCGGACTCAGCGGCAGCCTCGGCAGACCACTCGTGTCCACACTCTGGGCAAGCCATCAGGCTTCCATTATCGTATGTGTATGCTGAAGAGCACTCTGGGCAGGGAGGGAAATCAGACATGAAACTCGGACAGAATGGTTGGTCGATCTGCTCCAACCGCGCACCCACTTAGATTGTTCAAAACAAGGAAGGCGCGCCGCTAAAAGCGGCGCGCCTTACTC
>Ga0315336_1004252_pt1 | contig 17322 bp, 19 predicted proteins | sample ASW5metaG_FD_204512 | JGI IMG/M metagenome (GOLD analysis project Ga0315336, IMG submission 204512) | Ammonia-oxidizing marine archaeal communities from Monterey Bay, California, United States - ASW #5 | ecosystem: Environmental > Aquatic > Marine > Intertidal zone | place: USA: California... | reverse complement strand
AGCTACCAGAGGATGTAGGCTGGAGTCTCGATCTCAGAGGCCTGACTACGGCGGAGGGGTTGAAGCTGCCGAAGGGTGTAGGCGGGGATCTCACCCTCAGTGGCCTGATCTCGTCGGAGGGGCTCAAACTTCCGGAGCATGTAGGAGGGAACCTCTACCTCAGTGGCCTGACTACGGCGAAAGGGTTGAAGATGCCGGAGCATGTAGGCGGGTGGCTCGGTCTCAGTGGCCTGACTACGGGGGAGGGGTTGAAAATGCCCCTGCATGTAGGAGGTGACATTTACTTATGGTCGCTGGACGAGGACGAGTACGATCAAGAAGTTCACGGGCCTCATGAACTGAACGGAAGAGTCCATTTCCATGAACCTAGCGACGACGGACGGCCTCGGCGGCACTAGGCCTTACTAAGAGGCCTTCCGGAGGCACCTAGAATACGGCAACTAGCCCCCCTCCGTGGCACCCAGCCACACCTAGCTATCCAGCACTGTTTTGAAGCCCTGGATGTGGAGGCGGTGCGCTGGTTCACGCTTGCCGCCGGCACGGCTCTCGCGGCAGCGAGTCAGGTCGCTCGCGTGGCCTTCCAGTTGATCGTGAACCGACCTCCCGGGCCTTCCATCGTTCCGGTCATCGTGTCTCCATCGATCTCACCGTTGTAAGTGAGCTCGAACGTGCCACGCGGCGTCTCTGCCTCGACCGTGAACGTGATCTTGTTGCCGTCTAGCATGATGCTCTTCAGCTCCGTGCTCCCGCGCTCGGCCTCGAGCGTGCCCTGCAGCGTCTCACCCTGCACCGAGAGCATTAGCATCTGGGTACCACCACCGAACGCACCGCCGCGACCCCCACCCCGACCACCGCCGCGGCCACCACCACCGCCCTGGGGGGCCTCCATAGTGAACTCCCAGGTTCCCGCCAAGTCACTAGAGTCCTGGGCCGCGCCCGGCTCGGCGAAGTACGCCATCGAGAGAATGATAGCTCCGACTCCAAAGATGAGTCTCGTCATGGGATCCCCTTCGAAAATGAGCTTCCGTGCCACCCACTGGTTTGATACCCGACTGATTTGATACCCGAAGGACACGCAACGTTAAATCTGCGTTGATGCCCTCCAGCACTCGGTCTCCTGCTTAGTTGAGTTTCCTAGCCCCGAATACCCCTAGTCCCTCCGTGGCACCCAGCCACACCTAGCTATCCAGCAGTGTTCTGCGCGTCCTGAGTTGCGGGTCTGTCGATCAGAGATACTGGGCATTTCTGGGTCTTGATGACGGGCACTAGTTAGTGTATAGTGCTCATATGACAACCTTTGGATGCTTCGTTCGAGAACGCCGGGAATCACTGCGTGAAAACGATCCGAAGTTCTCGATCCGGCGCGTGGCGCAGCGCATGGGCATCCAGCCGTCCTATCTCAGCAGGGTCGAGCGGGGTGAGGTTGCGCCGCCGTCTGAAGAAACAACGCGAAAACTGGCGAAGGAGCTCGGTGAGGACACCGACGTGCTGCTTGCGCTTGCTGGAAAGGTGTCGTCCGACCTTCAGGACGCGATTCGGAAGCGTCCGGCGCTGTTTGCGGAGCTGATCCGGGGACTGAAGGAGATGCCCGACCACGCAGTCTTGCGACTCGTGCGCGAGGTGCGGGACGGCGAGTGGTAGCAGGGAGCAAACTTGATTCAGAAGGAGAGTGTAGAACATGATCGAACTGCGACGCAAAAAATTGGCGATGAGTTTTCCCGAGGTACATGCGAAGGCGACGCTGTCGCTGGACTTCCAGCGCACCCTACGAATCCCCGATGACGGACGAGACTACCCGCTTCCACCGGGGTTGGGCTCGTTCCCGATACGGCACGTTGATGATTACGCAGACCGGCTGCCCGAGCTATGGAAGAAGCACGGTGGGATCATGCTGCCGATGTACCAATCCGAAGCCCTGTGGCTGAATCTCAACAGTGACTACCCCTTCGCCGTGAAGGTGGCAACTGGGAAGATCAACGCGATCACCGGAGAAGCCTGGTGCGACGGCATCCACCGAGATCCCCAGGACTACATGGTGACCCCCGAGCAGCCGTGGCTGGACGGCTACTGCGTAGAGAAGGGCACGATCCGACAGTTTGTGGCGATGCCTCTGGGTGGCGGCTACACGGTCGAGGAACAGATCACGGATGAGGCGGAGCACGGTGGCCTCCAGATCGTGGTCTACCCGATGAAGGCTGAAGCCTATCGAGATCTGTCCCCCCCGGTGCACTGGGTGTGCGATGACTTGGCGTTCCCGGCGTCGATGATGGTGAGAGAGCCAGCGCCTAGGTATGACATGGGCCTCGCTCCGGGCGGTCGTATGAAGCAGGAAATCTATGACGACCGACACTCGCTTGACGTCTGGGATACACGGGCGAGCAGTCGCTGCTTTGTGCACATCGCCAACTCCTTGGCGTGGAGGGCTGTGACCGGCGAAGAGCCACCGACGACGCCACTGACTGCCCGTGAATATGAGAAGGCCGGTCTGCCGTGGTTCGAGTTGTATGGAAACGACCGGATGGCGCTCGAGGGCGCAGCCGCGCTGGCTGAACTGAAGACGGTGAAGGAGATGGGAGAGGAAAAGGGGGAGCACCCACTGCCGGAGAATGAAACGGTGGAGGATCAGTTGGTGATCAACCTCGGCGGGGAGAGTGACGGTCGCCCGGTCCGAGAAGGTCCATTCTGACCGTCCGTTGGGCCACTCCAAGCTCTCGCAAGGAGATGTTGGTCCTGGTGTAGCAGCGGAGTCTCTGATAGGAGAGCAGCACGATGCAGTCTGGCAATTTGGTCCCAGTGTTTGCGGTCCTCGGGATAGCGGGACTCTTCTTCTGGCTTGTCCCTCCGGCGCAGGGGGAGTGGCTGAACGGGTTCATCAAGGTGCTCGGGGGCGGATTCTGGGTCTGGGTGGTCGTCCGAGCCGTTGCTCGACCGCTTTTGCATCGCCGTTGGGAGCGTTGGGAGCGAGAGATGCGAGAGATGGGAGAGCGAGAGAGGTGGGAGGCTGTCCCGCGGTTCCCGCCAAGTTACGGGCGTATGGCCGATCGAGAACCGCTCAAGTCCCACATCATGCGGTGGTGGGAGGGTTCCTCACCAGACGCTAGAGCCTATTCCTTCGCTTTCGTGCTGGTCGTCTCGACTGCTGTGTGGCAGCACCGGACAGGCGGTGAGCTCGTGATTTCGGCGCAGGAGAAGTCGAGTTGTACACGTGGCGCTACTGGGGAATCACAGAGAAGTGGACTGAAGTCCAGTTTGACCAAGACTCAGGTGTATGGCTGGTCAAGGAGACCGGACAGCGCCTGATTTGCGATTTCCCCGAGTGTCTCTAAAAGGCACTGTCAGTACGTGGGAGCGCCTTGAAACAGGAGGGATGTTGAAGGGGGTGACTGTGGGCCACTCAAGACAAGTACCGCGTGCGCCGTACCACTAGGACAACGCCACTTGGACAACGCCGCTCCACTGCGCTGGATCAGGATGACGATCTTTGACGATATGGAAGCCGCTGAAAAGCTGGGCCGTGCGCGGTGTCAGCCGAACTTGGAGTTCGTGCCGTTCTCGATCCATTCGCTGCTCGATGAGATTCATCGCCGTCTGTTTCCCGACGTTACGCACTCTGTGCGAATTTGCTTCGTATCTCGAGGCCCGCTGGCGTGCATCTCTTACAATACTTCCCATGCGACGATCTACGTTCATCAGCTCTTGAACCGCCATGACACGCCGAAGAGCGTGATGACTCTTCTCATCAAGCATGAGCTCCTGCACCTCAGAATTAAGCCGAGCAAGGTTGAGGGCGATCGACGGGCCGTGAATCACCCACCGGAATTTTGGAAGGCTGAAAAAGCCATCGCGCCGGAACGAGACTCAGCCTGGAAGTGGATTTGGGGAAACTTCTTCAACCACCTCAAGAAGCGACCGCGTCTGGAGAGAATCGATGTCCTGCCGAGTTGGCGGAGAGCCTGGACAATGTCTACGAGGGGAGTTGAGGAGCTCACGACCGGCCCAGGTGGCGTTCCCCACCATACCGAGGTCTGGAAGGTGCTGAAGGCATGAGGTGCCGTACGTACGGTGGCACTGGACTTCATGGTTGAGGTGCTGCCCTGATACCACTGTGATATTTCAGTTTGGCATTCTTAAAGGGCTGATAAACAAAATGGGGAGTGGCGTATGAACATGCGGGTTCGGACTATGATCGAAGTGCTCGGCCTAGTTGGTATCGTAGGGTCAATGGGCTTCGTTGGAGTCGAGATAAGACAGAATACCCAAGCTACACGGGCAGAGACGGTTCAGAGCGTGATGGATGGTTGGAGGGAATGGAACCTGCACGTGACCAGCATCGAGCAGTGGGAGCTTCTCAACCAGATTCATGACTTCGATAATCCAGATGACGCACCTTTTCCTTTGCAGCAGGCTATCCAGGGCTTTTACCGCGGCCTTTGGACAAACTGGCAGAACATCCAGTACCACCATTCTGTAGGCAACTGGCCCGAAGGGTGGTGGAATGCTGTTTTGGCTGACATGTCGGACGAGGGTGCGGAGGACCAGACGGCCGAGGGCCTGGTTAACTGGAGGCGGATATCACTATGGGCTTGGGAGCAAAATGGTTTTCGGTTTTCCAGTAGCTTTCAGGAGCTGTTCGATAGTGTGAGCCAGGATTGGTAAGAGTCCGCTACGAATCCCGGACTTCAACGGTTGTCCCGTGAGTGGAGGTTTTTTTTGTTCATTGAGAGAGAGGCGGTGTTCCTAGTTTCACCTCAATCGGTTCCAACGAGACGCGATCCGTGCCACCCCACCGGAGGGCGCCCAAATAACGACTGCCCGGGTGGAGGAGCCGTTCGGAGCGGTAATGTGGTTGACGAGATCCGGTGGTTTGACGTGGCCCAACATGCCCGGTTCCAAGATTTCGCTCTCGCCGTTCACTACATGCTCCAGTTCTCCATCCAACATGTAGAAAATCTCGGTCTGGGGGTGCTCGTGGTTTCCGGAATTGTTACCGGCCGGAAAGGTGATAACACCGACGTCGACGCCAACGCCCCTACTGCCACCGTCGAAGAGTACCTCCACCTGTGTCCCTCCCGGTCTGCTTTCAAAAACCCCCCCTTCCAGAGACTGCTGTGCGATCAGCCCTACGCCGTATGACGAGGCACAGGCTACCGTCACGGCGGCGCCCAAAACGATGTACCGAGTGCTCTGCTTCATCAGGTTCTCCCTTGGTGTGATACGAGGGACGCATAAGGTAGCCCTTCGGTCGATCGGTTTGCCATTGGTGTGCCTTTCGTGTCTTCTGACGCGGGAGGCACACCAGTTTCCCGGCCCCCCCTCCGTGGCATCCTCCCACCCCTAGCTATCCAGCAGTGTTTTGCGCATCGGATCAAGCGAGTACGTTTCAAGAACACTTCTAGTGGAGGATGGTCCGATGAAGAAAGCCCTGCTGCTCGGCTGAACTGGCGACATTTGAAGGGAGGAATTCAATGAACAGAAAGCATGCGTTAACGCTTGGCGCTGTCGGGCTCTCAATCGCTCTTGCCCCGCCGCTGGCGTTCGGCCAGCAGGCGGCCCCAGGTAACATGAACATCCTGATTGTCTGCGGGGACGAAAACGGCAACTACGCCAAATGCACGAGCCTTGACGACCGCTCGCTCGAGCTCCATCTGCGTCTCGACTTGGGACACCGGGTGACCATGATGCCTGATGACACCGAGGAGGCCGAAATGCAGGCGGCGGCCGACGCGGCGGACTTGATAATCATCCCCGAGTCGGTGACCTCTAACGGGGTCGGCACGAAACTCACCGCAACGTCGATGCCGGTCATCAACATGGAGGCGTTCCTGCAGGATGAATTTCAGTTCGTGGACCCGGACGGTGTGAGTGTCGATCCCGGCTCGCCAGAGGGAGGTGCCGGGGGCACCGTTGAAGAGCCGACCGGTGAGGTCGAAATCGGCCACTTCGGCGCCATCGATGGCGAGACCGATATCGTCATCGTGGATCCTTCACACCCGCTGGCGGCAGGGCTGTCGGGCCGCGTTACCGTCTACACCATCCCTGCGGAGATCAACTGGGCCGTGAATGAGGTGTTGGCACCCGGGGTCCAGTCTGTGGCCGCCCTTCCGGACTACCCTGAAGCGCAGTCGATCTACTTCATTCTCCCAGGCGATGCGCTCTTCGACGGCTCGCCCTCGCCAAACCTGCGCATCTCGCTCTTCACCGAGAACAACAACGACATTGGCACGTATCATCGGATGACCGAAGATGGCCATCGCCTCTTCGACGCCGCGATCAACTGGGCGTTGACCTACGGTTCCGGGATGTAAGAGTCACGCTCGAGGATGCCGAGCATCGAGTGCCCCTTTTTCTAGAGAATGGCGCGTCGAAGGCCCCACACCAGCCATCTAGCACTGTTCTGCGCGTCCTGAGTTACGGGTCTGAGTGGGGCTGGGCAGACAGGTGAGTCTTTCTGGCTCGAGGCTCACGTTTCAGGGATGGCAGACCCCCGGCGCCTAGCTGTATGATGCGTGGTGGACTCGGCTCGATCGTGAGACAGGAGGAGTGCCATGAGGAGACGCACGCGAGAAATGGACGGCCGCGAAGGCCACGAGAGCGCCGACACCGGCGGAGCCGACCGAGGCGTGACCCGCCGTCGGGTGCTCGAATTGGGGGTCGGCGCTCTGGCCGCGGCCGCCGTGACCCCTGAGCTCCTTCGCGGAGGGTCGCGTTCGGTGATGAACGCTCAGGCCGATGTCGTCATGAAGCGAATCCCCCGCTCGGGAGAGGAGATCCCCGCAGTCGGCCTCGGCACGTGGCAGACCTTCGACGTTGGCTCGGACCGGACCCAGCGCACCGCCCTAGCCGAAGTCCTCCGCACGTTCCATCGGCTGGGCGGACAGGTGGTGGACTCCTCACCGATGTACGGGACCTCCCAGGAGGTCTTGGGTGACCTGGCCGTCGAGACAGGATTGATCTCCGATCTCTGGGTGGCGACCAAGGTCTGGATCGACGGCCAATCCGAGGGCATCGATCAGATGCAGCGCTCGATGGCGCTGCTGCAGCGCCCCTCCCATATCGAGCTCATGCTGGTGCATAACCTCCGCGACGTGGAGGTGCATCTCGACACGCTGGAGGAGTGGAAGGCAGAAGGACGATTCGACTACATCGGCATCACTACGTCGTCGAATCGGCAGTACGGGGCCGTGGAGGCGCTTCTCGAGGCCGAGCCAGAACGCATCGACTTCCTGCAGATCAACTACAGCCTCGCCGAGCGAGCGTCAGGCGAACGGATTCTGGCGATGGCGGAGGAGCGCGGGATCGCGGTGATGATCAACCGCCCCTTCGCCGGCGGAAGGCTCTTCGGAGCGGTGCGCGGCCGGTCGCTCCCCGAATGGGCAGGCTCGTTCGGCTGCGAGGCGTGGAGCCAGTTCTTCCTCAAGTACGTGATCTCCCACCCCGCGGTTACCTGCGTGATCCCTGCTACCTCGGACCCGGAGCACCTCGTCGAGAACATGGGTGGGGGCCGGGGCGAGCTGCCCGATGAGGCGACGCGACGGCTCATGGAAGAAGCCATCGGTTGAACCTACGACCCCTGTCCTCCCGACCTAGCAGACAGTAACTAGCCCCTAGCCCCCCCGTGGCACTCAGCCACACCCCAGCTATCTAGCACTGTTTTGCGCATTGAAGTAGGGCCGAACTTCCGCTATGTTCGTAGCGTGCAGAATGACACTGCACCCCGGTGATTTGAGACGATTGCAGCCGGGTGATCAAACTGCTAAACCGTCCGGGGGGTCCCGTTCGGTTTAGCCGAGCGGGACCCTTTGCTGTTTGAGAATATTTGAAGTCCGGTTCGGGCCGTTGAGGCCCGAACGGAGTGTGCGCTTTGAACACGACAGCTTGGCGGGCGCGCTCCTGAGAACGGCACTCCGCCTAAAGCGTCGAAGAGCCCCTCGCATCTTCTGATGTGGGGGGCTCTTCGGCTTCCTGAATCCCTTTCTACGCAGGAGGCTGAGATGACAGTCGATCTGAAGCACCACCCCGACTCGGACGGTGATTCCCCTCACTCGTCCCCGTCGCTATTGAGTGCGATCAAGCGAAACATTCTTGGAGGTAAGGCTAAGGCTCGAGATCGATTCGCATCGCTGGGTGTGTACGGTTTTGCGAAACGACAGCTACCGATCCTCGCAGCGCTGGTGACGGAAGACCCCCTTTTGCTGACAGGACTGAGCGGCACCGGCAAGACCTATCTACTGAACTCGATCAGCGAAGCACTGGGTCTCGAGCACCGGCATTACAACGCAAGTCTCATCTCGTTCGATGACCTGGTGGGTTTTCCGTATCCCGACGATGCAAAAGAATCGGTGCGCTTCCTACAGACACCGGCAACCATCTGGGGTGCGGAGTCGGTGCTCGTAGACGAGATCAGCCGCTGTAAGCCCGAGCACCAGAACCGCCTTTTTTCGCTCGTCCACGAGCGGCGCGTGCAGGGCATCGCGCTCGAGTCGCTGCGTTATCGCTGGGCGGCGATGAATCCCTGTACTTCGGATCAGGGGGAGGGCGAGGAATACATCGGCTCGGAGCCACTCGACCCGGCACTGGCTGACCGCTTTGCCCTCATCGTCGATGTAGCCGACTGGAAGGAGCTATCGGCGTCCAATCGCAAACGTATCTCCAATCCTGCCGGTGAAGGGTCGGTTGCTAATGACGGCGGCGCATTGAAAGAGGCACTGGCCGTGTGGCGGCAGGAATTCGAGACACAACTCGAAGTCTGTGATCCGAATATTATCGATTACGCTTGCGCCGTGGTGACCGCTCTGGGCGATGGCGGCATTCGTATCTCACCCCGTCGCTCGAGATTGCTCGCACGCACGCTACTCGCCGCCACGATCATCGACGGCGAACTCAAAGACAAGAGCTTTCGTGTCGTCCTCGAAGCGAGCCTGCCCCATCGCACCTGGGGTGATCCACCGGACACCGGCAAAGTATTGGCCGCCCACCGCCTGGCATGGGACGCCGTGATGCTCAGCGGCGTCGAACAATGGGTGCACCGCTTTCACCTGGAGCACTCGATCGCCGGCAAGGTCAGGCTGCTGCGCGATACCTGCCTGGGGCTGGATGCCGGCACACTCGCCGTCGAACAGTTATTGGCCAGTGAGTCGAAGGAGCGCTCCGCGGCTTTTGCCCTGGCTGTTTACCCGGGTGCGGTTGACGGCAAGCTCGCGATCGGAGCGGAGGGTATCAACGATCTCGGCCGTCTGGCCACGGAGGTTATGAACGTGGACGGTGAGATCAACTGGCAGGAGCGTCGCGAGTCAAAGAACACGATCGCACCTGAATTCACGCGTATCGCTACGGTCCTCAATCGGCTGGAGGGCGCGCGGCTGGAACGTGCGACGCAGCTCTTCTACTGGTGCCTGACCAACGAGATCAGCGTGGAAAACCCGCGCGAGTTCGAGTCGGATTTTCACGCCAGCGTGCGTGCGGTCGCCGGGAGATCACGAAGATGAGTTCCCTGATCTTCGGCGCGCAGATTGAACACGCTGGGCGTTTGGCTGAGGAAGATGTCTATCATGAACGTCCCTACCGCATTTTGGAAGGCATCAAATGGCGCTGCAACAGTGGCGGCCCGATGAGTCGCCGCCGTACGGAACGCCTGACGGCTTCGATACTCGGTAAAGGTGACGGCGTAATCCGCTGTCCGCGGGTGACCCGGGTGGCGCTCAACTTCGACGGATCCGATCCGCTTACGGTCATGCATGCGCTGCTCCGGGAGCACGGACTCGAACACGCCGAGCAGCTGCGCGAAGTGTTCAACCCATCCGAAGACCGCTGCATATGCCAACTTGATCCACGCCCGCGAAGACTTCGTGTCGCCGATGCGGACCCTAAGAAGGTGTTACGCCAGGCACTGCTGCTTGGGCTCTGCACGACCGTTCTGTACGATCCCGAGCGGCCCGTGCTCTGGACCCGTTCCAGCCTCTCGCGTTGCCTGGAGCTGTACGACGGAGGGGGGTTTTACGCATGAACGCAGAATACTTTAATACGCTCTACCGGGAACTCATCGAAGAGAACCCGTTCGCGGTGCGTGCGGTACTGAAAGTGCTGCAGGTGGAATTCACGGAGACCGTCCCCACGCTCGCGGTCACTTGCGAGACGCGTCCGCGGCTGCTCGTGAATCTGGCGTTCCTGAAGAAACACTGCCGTACCGATCAGCACGTCAAGGCGGTTATCTGTCACGAATTCCTGCACGTGCTGCTGCGCCACACCGAGCGCTTCGCCGGCTTCTCGCCGGCCGAGCATGTGGCTTTCGACGCTGTGATCAACGCCATCATCCACCGCGAGCTTGGCGACGACTACAGCGAGTTCATGAGCCGGTACTACGCGAAGGAGAAGGGTGTCCGCCGACTGCTGCGTCCACCAACTCGCACGGAACGGACTCCAGGTTTCGGATCGAGGTCCCCTCTTATGCGTGCCTGGGTCTCGCTCTACAACGGTTTGCTGATTGCAGACGACATCGCTGACCTTGCCAAAGATGTTCTAGATGTCAAAACGGTCCCTTCGACGGGGACTGTCCTGATCGGCGGTCACGACCATACGGAGTTTGTCGGCGAGCTTCCCGAAGTGCTTCAGGAAGCACTGGACCAGGCCCTCAAGAGCATGAACGGCTGCGGTATCTGGCGCTCACCGAACGGGCGTGGGGTCGGCGCGAATGCTTACCGCGCCGCCATCCCCGGGGTCTCGGAGGGTGTGCAGCGCTGGCGGCGTGAAACCCTGGAAGTGCTGCGTCGACATCTGCTTCCTGACCCCAAAGCGGTTCGCCATGATACGAGACCTCTTCATTTCACCGTGCCCGTGCTGAGCCCCGGGGACAGGCGCGCCACCCTCCGGGCCTTGTGGAGCCCGCTACTGCCGGAGGCGCTCTGGTCGACGGAGCAACGTCTACGCAGCGGCACGGCGCAGGTGTATCTCGATGTCAGCGGCTCGATGAACGCCGAGATGCCGCTGATCATCGGATTGTTGGCCAGACTCGGCAGCTTTATTCGCAAGCCGCTGTGGGCATTCAGCAATGTCGTCGCCAAGGCCGAGATCGTTAACGGCCGGTTGCTCGCGGATACCACCGGCGGCACCAGCATGGCCTGTGTACTCGAGCACATCGAGGAGACACGGCCCGCTGCTGCGGTCGTCGTTACGGACGGGTACATCGAGACCTTGAGTCCAACTCTTCTCGCCGGCGTCCGAGGCACACGACTCCATGTCATCGTTACCCGTGATGGAAGCCCGGCGATGCTTCACCAGGCCGGTATTTCTTACAGTCAATTATCGAGGTTGCCCACATGATCAGAACGAGCGAAGCCGTGCTACCCGGACATCCCGACAAGTTCTGTGATCTCGTTACGGATGCGATCGTAGCCGAGTGTTACGCAGTCGATCCCGTCGCCTATTGTCAGGTGGAGATGAGCGTCTGGTCCGATCAGGTATTTCTGACTGGCGGCACTGCCACCCGTGAACCGCTACGCCGTCCGCTCGAAGAGATCGTCAAGGAGGTCGGGCGCGACATCGGATACGTAGCGCCCAACTGCATTGTTGCCGACCGATACACGGTCCACGATCACGTTTGTAGAGAAACGCGCGACCCACGTGAATGGACCACGCACGTGAACGACCAATGCATTGCAATCGGCTGGGCAGGCTACGACGAGAAGGTCGGTTGGCTGCCGCCCGAACACTTTCTGGTTCACCATCTGACGGACGCGATCTGGCAGAGTTGCCGATCTGGCAGGCTCAAAGGTCAGGGACCGGACGGCAAACTGCTGGTACGCGTGCGGGAAAATGCTGACGACTGGCGTATAGAACACATCCTGATAACGCTGCAGCAGCAGCCCGAGATCAGCCTGATGGAGGTCACCGGGTTGGTGCTGACCGAACTGGAAGACGCCTATGCCCGGCTCAAGAAACGCGACTGGCGATGGCAAGCAAAGTGGCAAGAGATTCGGGTGCTGGTGAATCCGAACGGGCCGCTGATCAACGGTGGCAGTGACGGCGATAACGGTCAAACAGGACGGAAGCTCGTGATGGACTACTACGGTCCACGGGTACCAATCGGGGGCGGTGCATTATCGGGCAAGGATCTCAGTCACATCGATCGGGCGGCAGCTTATGCCGCCAGGGAAGCCGCGTTAACCGCGGTGGTCACAGGCGCTTCGACCTGCAAGGTCGTGCTGAGTTATGCGCCGAACTTCGATGAACCACTGGACGTCATTTACGAGATGGAAGGCCGTGGCAAGCGCCTGCCGACGTCGTGGTTCGCACACCCCGAGGTTGTCGGCCGCTACCGTACACGACATGAACATCTCGGCAATGCTTGGTCTTACTCTCCCAGCAGGAAGTGCCGTCTGCCACTACCCTCTAATACTTAAGTTTCAGTAACGGTGATGAGTTATTAAGGCCTTTGTGGGCGTGCCTGCCTAACATTGAGGTCCGGATCGATTTCGCGGTTCCAAGGAAGGGAAGACGCGCTCGAGCGGCGGATTATCGCTTAGGGCCGCACTCGCTCGTACTTCCTGAGCGTTCGGGGATTGAGATGAGGTAAAGGGACGGGCTCTCCTCCGTAGATGTTACCCTCCCGATCCACCGCAACGAACTCTGCTCCGTTCCCTGGGATAATGTGAGGATTCGCCCAGGGGAACCGAATGAACTCCGTCACCCAACCCGTCTCGGCTTCGCCGATGCGAATCCCCATTTCCCACCCGGGGTTCTGTACGTTGTCCGACTCGGAGTCCGCCACGTAGATCCGTCCCTGGTCGTCAAAGGCGATTCCGCTCGGACGACCGAATTGGGTCCAAGTGGCGGCATGATTGCCCTGTTGGTCGAAAATCTGGATCCGGCTGTTGCCTCGATCTCCAACGAAAACCCGGCCGTCCATGTGGATGGCGATGGCGTGTATGGCACGGAACTGCCCAGGGGCATAGCCAGTTTCTCCCCAAGACATGAGGAACTCGCCGCGGCTGTTGTACTTCATCACTCGGTTGTTTCCGCTCTCGTTGTGGCCGTCCGCGATGAACACGTCGCCGTTGGGCGCGACCGCCACATCGCTCGGGGAAGTGAAGTGGTTAGGGCCATCTCCCTCTTCTCCGGGCGTGCCAAGTGTCATGAGCACTTCGCCTGTTGGGCTAAACTTGATGACGTGATGGCCCCGATTGTCGCCCGCGGGAATGTTGCTTTCACTCACGGCGTCAGTCACCCAGACGTTGCCATCGGGGTCAACGTCAATTCCATGCGGCCAGATGAACATTCCGCTGCCGAAAGCCTCGACCAGGTTTCCGTCGGGGTCGAACTTCGAGACGGGAGGCAGGTCTGAATCAAGGCACTCTGTTCCGAACCGCTCAGGACCGGCATCGCAGCGGATGACGGCCCAGATATGGCGTCCGTCGGGGTCGACCGTCGCCTTGCCGACTGCTCCCATATTCCTTCCGCTCGGAAGCTTTGCCCACCCTTCGATGATCGAATATGGGTTCGAGGAGTTCTGCGCAGCGGTGTGCTGCGGTGCCAACAACAAGGACACAACGAGAAGCGCGGCTATGGACACAATTGGCTTGCGAACCGACATGGGGTCACCTCGACGAACTCGGAAAGGAGCTACCTCTGGTCACCGCTACCGTACGTGTCCGGGGTTAAGCGGGCAAGGAGTCGCTCTTGGGGACAAGTGGGCCTCTTAATCAGTAGGTTCGGGGTTCGAGTCCCTGGCGGGGCACTCGGACAAGATGAAGCTTCACAAGCATTTACAAGCTTATGGGGCTTTTGCTCTTTAAGCACTGAGGTGCTGAGGACCCATACAAGGACCCACTCTGGGGCCGAAATCGGGGTCAATCGCCGTTCCACTGCCTCCCTCATTGGCGGCCAGGGGGGCGGTGCTTGTACAGGGCCGCACACATCGCCGCCACTGCAACGCCGTTTCCCGAAAAATTTTGGTAGCTGGGACGGGTCCCTTTTCCCGATAAGCAATGAGGGTGGGCTGATTAAGCCTCCTTGCTCGACAGACGCTGTCAGCACCACTATCGCCTATCGCCGAATCTCGATTAGCCCGCGCGCACGAATCGGATTCATCCAGTGACGTTCAGCCCAAAATAGAAAACAGCGCCCGAACCCCTAAGTCAGCATGTTGAACTTCCTTTCCTGGTTAATCTTCGTCCCGTTGCAGATTGCGTTCATTCCATTAGCGGTCGTGGGAGTCGCAGTGGTGGCGTACAAGCAAATTCTCGTATCGAAACGCTTGGACGCTTCACAGACTGGTATCGAAACGCTCAACGCCCGCTGGACGATGCACATGTTCGGTATGCGAGATGACGTCCCCTCAAAGCAGCTGGCCGAAACGATCCCAAACACTTCCGTGCTCGGGCTCAGCTTTTGCCTAATTCCATTATGGGTGAAGTACAAGATCAGCGGAACGCTCTCGCTATATCCGCGAGCACCCCAAGAAGGCAGTGAAACTCTGCTCGACTGGTTCCTTGTCCGAACTCTGTACATCGACCGGATTCTCGACAGGGCAGCGCCCGATATGGAGCAATTCGTCCTTATCGGTTCCGGCTACGACTCACGGGCCTATCTCTGCTCTGAGAAGCACCGCATGAAGTGCTTCGAACTAGATCGGGCTGGGACACAGCGGCTGAAGACAGATGCACTGACTAAGGCCGGTATAGAATCGAGCCACGTGAACTTTATACCGGTGGACTTCGAATGTGAGAATGCGTTTGATAAACTCTCAGAGGCTGGCTGGGACCCAAGCCGGAAGACGCTCTTCCTCTTCGAGGGCGTCACACTCTACCTCGAAGAGGAAACCGTGCGGACCACCCTTCGTTACATAGCGGAACGCGCCGCACCTGGAAGCGTGCTCACGCTGGATATCTACGCTCAAAAGGTGATCGACGACCTTACACGACGCACCAGACGTGTACTAGAGTACACGAACGAAGCCCTATCCTTCGGTCTTCCCTTTGAGACAGACTTCGAGCGCGTGCTCGCCGATTTTATCGAGAGCGAGGATCTCCGATTAGGCGAGACGTTCTTTCTTGGTAGGACACACGAGACAGGGCCCTATGGAGTGGTCGCGGAGGTGTTGATCCAGCGAGAAAGGGTGATTGCCCCCGAGAACGCTTCAGGGGGATAGGGTGGCACCCTAACACAGTCACGGTTAGGCCATGATTCGGATCTCTCTGAAATTCTGACAGAGGGTCCGGATAGGAGCTTTCCGTTTTTTTGTTCATGGTATCACTAACCCTGTGGCAACTAGCCTCCTAGCACCCCCTAGTCCCCCTCCGTGGCACCCAGCCACGCCTAGCTATACAGCAGTGTTTTGCGTGTCCGGTGAGGTGCCCTAATAGGTGCTGTTTTCGCATTGAAATAAGGCCGAAATTCAGCTATATTTATAGCGTGCAGAATGACATTGTACCCCGGCGAGTTGTTGCGATTGCAACCGGGTTAACAAGGTGCTAAACCGCTCGGAAGGGTCTCGTGCGGAAAGCTGTACGGGACCCTTTTGTTGTTGGTACTATCGCTGAACGGAGAACACTATGCCCTACGTCAAACAATCAAAGGAAACAACGGAGAAGTTGCGGGGGTGGCTGATCCTGTCACCAAACAAGCCGCGAAAGAAACTGGACGAGCGTAGCACCCCTATCCCAGAGGAAGAGAACCCCGAACCAGCCGCAACCGGAGAGACACCATGAGCAATCCCCACATGGGACCCAACGAAACGATCACAGGACTAGAGTTGTTGATGAAACTGTCCCCGAAGGATCGGAAGAAGCTCATATCCAAATTGCGTAAGGGAGAACTCCCCATAGATCGGGGCTCCAAGACCCAGCAGAAACCCTCGCCTACCTCAGAGAAACCGCCGTCATCCTGAACCTATGGTCAGACGCCGCGCACAAACCACCGAATCCCAACGGCTGTCCACCGAGTGGCTAGAGGCGCATCCCCCCGGCGGCAACTAGCCCCCTAGCCCCTCCGTGGCACCCAGCCACACCTAGCTATCCATCAGTGTTTCACGCATCCGATCAGGCGAGTACGTTGCGAGACACTTATGGTAGAGGATCATCCGATGAAGAAAGCTCTGCTGCTCGCCGGGGTTCTTCTCGACCTGACGGGCGTTGTCTGGATTCTACAGGGGTTCAACGTCCTCCCCGGCTCGTTTATGACCGGCCAGATGATATGGGCCTACATCGGGATAGCAGTGTCTATGATCGGGAGCGTAGTGATATGGATCGCAGTTCGAGGCGGGTCATCTGAGCGCGAGTGATACCCTAATTGATCTTCCGCAATCCATGCGGGAAAATCGATAGTGGTGATCTACCTTATGACTCGGATCAACTTTCTCATTTGGAGATTGCGTGATATGAACCCGCCAACCTTGAGACGGAGTCGCTTGAGCGTCACGCAGTTCGTGTGCGTGGTGATGGGCGTCTCCGCATGTGGTAGCACCGAGTCTTCGGAGGCTGTTGCATCCGGGAGCCCTGAAGCCGCGGTGTCGCCTGGAGCTGATGGGGTCTCTCCTTTGGGGACAGGATTCATCATGGTTTCGGAGCGGGGGCAGATACTCTTGGAGGAACTGAGCTATCTGAGGGAATCGGACTGCATGCAACGGGTTGTGAGCCTCCAGGATGCCAGGGAGTTCACGGGTTGTATGGAGATCCCCCGTACCGCGCACTGCCTTCAGGTTACGGTGGGTTTTCGGGAGTCGGACAGTTGGTGGGAGTGCTTTTTGGAACCGGTCGTATGTGAGGATAGGATTGCGGAACATGATATCTTGTGGCAGCTCATGAAGGACGCCCGGGCCATCCTTCAGCCGTGTGCCGAGAGGGAAATGGCATCGGTGTTTGGCATATAGCTGCCTGCGGTGCTAGCGCGCGCGTCAGGCATCCGTCAGTACGGCTCTGATATCGTCCCGCGACGTGAATTCACTCCGCCCGCCTCGCCGTGCGACTGCTCAATTGCATCCAAATGGCTCTGGCGTGAGCCCCTGAAACGAGACCAGTGCGGATGCTAGGATCCGAGGCTGGTAGCAGCTTCAGGGAGGAGGTCAGCGATGAGCAGGAGAAGGCTCACGCCGAAGTAGATCATCACGGCAATTAGCCCCTAGCTCCTCCGTGGCACCCAGCCACACCCAGCTATGCAACACTGTTTTGCGTGTCCGGTGAGTTGCCCTAATCGGTGCCGTTTTCGCATTGAAATAGGGCCGAAAGTCCGCTAAACTTATGGTGTGCAGAATGACGTTGCATCCCGGACATTCTGAGGTCCGTCGCCAGGGACCACCCCCCCCCCCCCATAAAATTCGCGAGACCCTGGGAT
>Ga0315336_1004250_pt1 | contig 17326 bp, 18 predicted proteins | sample ASW5metaG_FD_204512 | JGI IMG/M metagenome (GOLD analysis project Ga0315336, IMG submission 204512) | Ammonia-oxidizing marine archaeal communities from Monterey Bay, California, United States - ASW #5 | ecosystem: Environmental > Aquatic > Marine > Intertidal zone | place: USA: California... | reverse complement strand
GCGTTATGAAACGCACACCGATGGGCACCGTGGCAAAAGCAACCATGGCGAGGAGCGCCCAGAGAATGCCCCGTGTCGTCGGCGTCATCTTAGCTGTGATCACTTGGTCACCCTAACGTGCTGAGGAGCGGACTTCGCCTAGGGGCCAGCGTGGCCGTGGCGCGAAATCGAGGGGATCGGTGAGGCCTCTTCCTAGACGCTCAATGCCGGCCCAGGCAACCATGGCGCCGTTGTCGGTACACAGAACTGGGGGCGGTGCGGTCAAGGTAAAACCCAACTGTCCGGCGAGATCGTCCAGCGTAGCGCGTAGCGCCGCGTTGGCGGCGACACCGCCGGCCACCACCAAATGCTGGGCCTTGGGATGCGCTGCTCGGAAAGTCTCAAGCCCGGCTCGCGTGCGGTCGAGCACGGTATCGGTTACCGCTGCCTGAAACGATGCGGCGACGTCGGCGATGTCGTTTCGGCTAAGTGCACCTGGCGGCAACTGGTCCACGGCCTGTGCCACCGCTGTCTTGAGCCCAGAAAATGAGAAATCACAACCAGGACGACCCAAAAGGGGCCGCGGGAATTTGAATCGAGCGGCGTTGCCCTGGACGGCGATCTCCTCGATGGCGGGACCTCCGGGATAGTGCAGGCCGAGCATTTTTGCGGTCTTGTCGAAGGCCTCACCGATGGCGTCGTCCATGGTAGTGCCCAACACTAGATAGCGGCCCACATCCTCGACGCTGACCAGCTGGCAATGGCCGCCAGTGACCAGGAGCAGGAGATAGGGAAACGGCACGTCGGCCACTAGGCGCGCCGACAGAGCATGCGATTCAAGGTGGTTAACATTGATGAGCGGCTTGCCCAACACCTGGGCTAATGTTTTGGCAGTCATTACCCCAACTATAACGCCACCGATCAGCCCGGGCCCGCCGGTGACCGCGATGCCGTCGAGAGCGGAAAATGCCACTCCCGATTCCTCGGTGGTTTTGGCTACCAACCGGTCGATATGCTCGAGATGGCTTCGTGCCGCGATTTCCGGTACCACACCGCCATAAGGGGCGTGTTCGGCGAACTGGGAAAGCACCCGATTGGCTCGGATCTCGCGTGCCGACGTAACCACGGCGGCGGCCGTTTCGTCACAGCTTGTCTCAATCCCGAGAACGATCATGGGGCAAGAACATCCAGCTTAGGGTGCGCGGGCGCGCACTCTACAACGGCATCGACCGAGACACCACTTCCATAGGCGTGGCCAAACCACTAAACAGATGGGCGCGTTTGCCTTGCACTGTAATCTGCTGGATACTAAATACTGAGCATGAACGGTGATGGTAAAGATGGCACCTTGGTGATCGGCACAAGGGGCAGTCCCCTGGCACTGGCCCAGGCCAGCATAGTGCGCGATCTTCTGGGTGGTTCGCAGGCCGGTCTCGAAGTCACACTCTCGGTGATCAAGACATCCGGTGACAGATTTCTCGACCAGCCGCTGGCAGAAATCGGCGGCAAGGGGCTGTTCACCAAGGAAATCGAAGATGCTATGGTGGTCGGACAAATCGACATCGCCGTCCATTCCATGAAAGATGTGCCAGCGGTCTTACCTGAGGGGCTCCATATCCCCTGCTTGCTGCCTCGTGAAGATCCCCGAGACGTATTGTTGACGGCCGATCCCAGAGTGACGGGGATCGCCGGTTTATCCCAGGGCGCTAAGGTCGGGACCTCTTCCCCCAGGCGTAAGGCGCAGCTCCTGAACTTACGACCCGATCTCGTGGTGGTGCCTATTCGCGGTAATGTCGGCACCCGTATGAACAAGCTCGCTGCTGGTGAGGTGGATGCCACCTTCTTGGCGCTGGCCGGGTTAAAGCGACTGGGCTTGGTCGACCAAGCCGTCAATATTCTGGCCGAGGAAGAAATTTTGCCTGCCGTTGCCCAGGGCGCTATTGGTATTGAGTGCCGCATCGGCGACGAGGCGGTGGAATCACTTTTGGCGGATTTTCATCACCCCGCTACGGGGATTGCGGTTGCCGCCGAACGGGCCCTTCTGGCCGCCCTAGACGGGTCCTGCCGCGCACCCATAGCCGGACTCGCTCGACTCGATGGACACGGGGGATTATCTCTGAATGCCCGGATTGTGGCGCCTGACGGTGGCGCGCGTTTCGATGCTGCCGGCGTCGGTCCGAGCACTGATGCCATGGCATTAGGTCATAACGTGGCATTGGACCTGCGGACCCAGGCGGGGGATGACTTCTTCGCCACGCTTGCCGAAGCATGATGGTGGCGCGTAAGCGCGTATTAGTGACGCGCCCCATTGAGGACGCGGTGCCCCTCGCCCGGAATTTGGAAGCCAATGGTTTCACCGTTGTTATCGAATCCCTTATTAAAATCCGTTTTCTTGAAGGTGCTGCCCTCGATCTTTCTGGCCTACAGGCACTGGCATTCACCTCGGCTAACGGGGTCCGTGCGCTGACTTATAAAGCTCCAGATGAGATAGATAAGGGCCTTACCGTCTTCGCCGTTGGTAGGGCAACGGCCGCGGCAGCATGCGCGGCGGGCTTTGAAGATGTTAGGAGCGCCGATGGCGATGTTGGCGAGCTGGCGCCGTTGATCATCGGCGCCTGCCCGCCCGCCGCTGGGGCAGTACTCCACGTGGCAGGGAGCGCCCGAGTGGGCGACCTCATTGGTGCGCTACAAGGAGCCGGTTTGGATGCCCGTCGAGCCGTCCTCTACGAAGCGGTCGCCGCCCAGGCATTTATGGAGCCCCTTCGCCGGGACATTGAAGCCAAGGACATCGACGCGGTGTTGATTTTCTCTCCCCGAACGTCGGCGCTGTTTGTTAGTCTGATGACCGACGCGGGGCTGGCACCCTTTGCCCAAAGTATGAGTCTAGTAGCGATGAGTCCGGCGGTTGCGGCAGCCGCAGCACTCCTCCCCTGGGGCGCGGTCAAGGTTGCGGAAATGCCTGAGCAAGAGGCGCTCCTTGCGGCGCTGGAGCAAGTGGCGGACGGGAACTAAGGGATAGGTATGGCCGAGGACGATGCCAAAGGCAGAAGAAAGCGCAAGCCCCGCGCCGCCAAAAAAATGCCTGCAAAATCAACGCCCGCTGCCGTGCGGACGGCCAAGGCCAGAGCTAAAACCACAAAAAAACCTATGACAAGGTCCGAAGCCGAAACCGTTTCAGGGCTAACCCAGAAAGACGTATCAACTCCGCCTCCAGGTTTGGGTCCACGTCAACCCTTCCTATTGGGGATCCTGGGCGGTCTTACCGTATTTGCAGTCCTGGCCATCCTCTACTTCCCTTGGTCTGGAGCCTGGGACCGCGTCGCTAGCGTGTTTTTCAAGCCGGGGACATTAGTGCCTGTTGCCGCGCCTAAGCCCATCGCCAAACCTATTGCCGTGGCTGATCCATGGAATAAACTCGCTGATCACCTTGCCGCGCTCAAGGTTATCGAAGATCGCCTTGCCGACCTGGCGTCGTCGGTTAAGGTGATGGAGGGTCAATTGGCGAATCTGGCGGCGCCATCGGAGGGGTCCGGTACCCTGGCCCTTATGGCACTGGCCGGGGCACTCCGTCAGGGCGTGTCTTTTGCCCCACTGGCTGCGCGGGTGCGAGGGGACCTTGCCGCCAAGGGTGATGGCGAAGGAGTCGTTGCTGCGCTAGATAGACTGGCCAGTTACGCAGCTAAGGGTGTACCGACGAGGCCTATCCTGGCTGCGCGCCTGGCGGCCTTGCCCTTACCAGCGCCGAAAATCGATACGCTGTCTGTCAAGGCGGTGGCGAAGCCGGAACAGCAGGTTGGGTTGTGGAACAAAATCCAGGCGCGTTTTTTTAGATTGGTAGAGATCCGCCGTGTGGTCGAAATAAATGGGCCTGAATCCGATGACTATAACTTGGCGGGTGCCGCAGTTGCCAAGGCTCTTGCACGGGGCGATCTTGTCGCAGCAGACCAGTTGTCGGCCACGTTGATTGGTCAGGATGCCAAGGGTTGGCGTAAGGACTTGCGCGCACGCATCCAAGCCAATGGTCTTGCCGTGGTGCTGGACGGTGTGATTGCATTACGCCTTGGCCCCAAGGCTGATAAAACGTGACACGGCCATGGCTCGACTGATCCTGATTCTGATCCTTGTGGCCCTTGTTGCCTTGGCGGCGGGATGGTTCGCCACCGAACCGAGTAGCGTGACAATTACTTTTCGCGGCGTGGAATACAAAGCTGCAGTGGGTCTTCTGGTGTTGACAGTCGCTGTGATCGCCCTGGCCGCGGTCATACTGTTTGCGTTGCTGTCCAGCATCATTTCCACGCCTCGGCGAATCCGCGCCTGGCGTAACAGACGACGGGGGGAAAGAGGACTCAGGGTGCTTGCCCGTGGCATGGTAGCGGTGGCGGCGGGCGAAGCGCCCGAGGCTGCGCGGGAAGCCAAGCGGGCGGAGAAGTTGTTGGATGCAGCGCCGCTGACGCTTCTCCTGTCCGCTCAGGCAGCTCAACTCGAGGGTGACGAAAAGGCAGCGGAGAATTATTTTCTCGAAATGTTGTCCCAGCCTGACACTGAATTTCTGGGGCTGCGTGGTTTGTTGCTCCAGGCTGGGCGTGCGGGTGACAGTGTGGCGGCCCTGGCGCATGCTAAACGGGCGTCAGAGCTGCGTCCGGATTCGACTTGGGTTCAGCGCTCCCTGTTCGAATTATCGGTCAAATTGGGGCTGTGGGCGGATGCGGAAAGTGCCTTACGCCGTGCCATCCGACGGGGTGCCATCGACAGGGAATCTGGCGCCCGCTGCCGGGCTGCAGTTTATTTGCAGCAAAGCGCCGACGCCCAGCGCCGGGATTATGCCGACGAGGCCCGCAACCTGGCGCGCAAGGCGCACCGCGCGGCCCCAGATTTTGTGCCCGCGGCCCTGCGCCTGGCCGACCTGGAGTGTCGGGCGGGGCGGATGCGCCCGGCACGTCGGGTGATAGAACGGGCATGGCGCGTCTCTCCCCATCCCGAACTAGCAGCGGCCTACGCCGCGCTGTTCGGGGTCGCGGAGGATGAAAGCAAAGGGGCTGCTGCTCTAGCCCGGGCTCAGGGGTTGCGACGTCTTCTTGAAATTCGGCCTGGCCATCCCGAGAGCTACCTGGCTATGGCCGAGATGGCGCTGGCGGCAAAACTCTGGGGCGAGGCGCGTTCGTATTTGGATCAGGCACTTGAATATTATGATCAGTCAGAAACTGCTGCCGCCCCCCCGGCGCGTCTTTATCGTCTCTATGCGAGAAGCGAAGTAGAGGAAAAAAATGATACCGCTGCTGCTGCACGGTGGCTCGCCCTGGCCGGAGAAGCCGCCGCCGATGGCCGTTGGCTCTGTGCCGGCTGCGGCCAAGGCTTTGCTGCCTGGGCACCGTCATGCCCGGGGTGTCAGTCGTTTGATACGCTTTATTGGGGCCGCCCTGAATCTATTGGCCGCATCATCACGGATATGGGCGGACTGACGCATTCGCAACCTGGTCCCATGACGAATCCAACCAGCGCGAAGCTGACGGGCACACCGGAATTATGAAATGATGGCGGTAACATAATGTCCCGTCAGTGACGGAATCCCCCGCTAAAGCACCTGGCCCTGGTTGGTTTGCCTTTCTTGCCCCGATGTCCTGGTCTTTTCTCTGGTCTTCCTCGCGCCGTTCTCCTTGATCGAGAACGATAGTGAGTTTAGTAGTTCCGTCGTGGTAAGCCGCATTAGCTCAGTTGGTAGAGCACATCATTCGTAATGATGGGGTCGGGTGTTCGAGTCACCCATGCGGCACCACCATTTCCCCCCGCAAATATCCTACATTGAGCCCATTGTATTCTGGAATCCCGCGTTTATCTGTCGGTTATATGGCAGGCTATTTGCCAGGTGACTTGTCCATTGCCCAACAGCTTGTCGTAGTTCAGGCGGTTTTTCTGGGCAACTCGACGAAAAGCGGCTTCCAGTTGTTCGCGAGTTTCGGGATCGAGGTCATTGGCGTCCAGGGTGATGTTCACCGGCAGCTTTTTAGTTCGTTTCACCGCTGCCGATTTTGCCGGCTTACGCGTTGATTTCTTCTTACCCGAATTAAAAATATTATCCCAGCCCGAGCGATAATCGTCGTTGGAAACGCTGGAGAAATAGCTGATAGGGCGCGCAGGGGCGGAAGATTTTTTGCCACCGGCACTGTCAGTTTTATTTGTTGAATTGGAGGTATCAGAATTAGGGGTTTCAGGTTTAGGGGTTTCAGGTTTAGGGGTTTCAGATTTTGGGGGCGCGGAATTCGCCGCATCTGGCTTTGAAGTCTTGGAGCCAGCTTTCGCTGTCATCGTGCTGGGTTTCGGTGCCATTTTTTTTACATACCAATTCGTGGGAATGAGGAAAATTCTATGCGTCGTAACCCGGGTTGATCCTGTCCATCATCTTCTTCAGCGAAGGGAATCCATCGGGACGCGATTGAGAAGGCGTTGCGTCATTGGCGAATTGCTGGGCCGTGAATTCTAGCAGGTTCTCGCTGAGGCGTTCGCACTCAGCGTTGGTAGACATGATCTGGATCTGCGTCTTACAGGCTTTCTCCATGGCGTACATTTCCTTGAACGCTTGGGAAATGGTAGGGGCGCAGACCAGAAGGCCATGGTTGCGCAGCACTAGGTAATTCTTGTCGCCGAGGTCGCGGACCAGGCGTTCGCGCTCGTCCATGTCCTGGGCCTTGCCTTCGAAATCGTGATAAGCAACCCGTTTGTAATATCGGGTTGCTTTCTGATTCATAGGTAAGAGGCCGTCTTTTAGGGTGGCCACAGCCATGCCCGCCACAGTATGGGTGTGCAGCACACATTTAGCGTCATGTCGGGCGGCATGGATCGCCGAATGGATGACGAAGCCGGCCGGGTTGATGACGTGGTCGGTGTCCTGGACGATGTTTCCGTCGAGGTCTACTTTGACCAGGGTGGATGCCGTGATTTCGCTGAATAGGACGCCATAGGGATTGAGTAGGAAAAGTTCTTCATCGCCCGGCACCCTCAAGGAGATGTGGGTCGCGAATAGGTCGTCCATGTCGAAATGTGCGATTAACCGATAACAGGCAGCAAGGTCGACCCGTGCCTTCCATTCAGCATCTGTCATGGTGTCGTCGACGGGAATCACATGGTTGATTACAGGATTTGCGCACATCATCTACCTCCATCAGGGCGATGCCCGGGTTTGCTTTGCTGCTACTCAGTTTAGGGCAGAACAGGTCCAAATTGAACCGTTTGGCTGGTCATGTGCCCGCGGCCCTTCAATTTTCACGGATTGTGCCCATCACTGCCTTATTGAGCGGCCGTCCTTGGCCCGCGAGCTCGTCCAGAACGTCGAAATGGTAACGCCCAGGCGCGGGGGGGCGGGTGACACGTAATCCTTTATCTTCCCAAGCATCGGCGAGTTCCTTTGTGTGGCGCTTGAACTCGGTGCATTCGGCACCGCCAATGGTGATTATGAGTTTGCCCTTGGGATTGTGCGGGCGGAGCCTGATGGGAGAGAGGTCCCCGACCTCGGCGCTGTCTATACCAAGATCTCGGTGTTGGCGGCAAATGGTTAGCGGTTCCAGGTCATAAAGGCCGGACACGCAGGTGGCACTCTGTATGGTATCTGGTGGGAGACCATAACTTGTCCAGTCAGTCGCCATCATCATCGCCGCCAAATGGCCGCCCGCAGAATGTCCCCCAACGTGGACCCTGGTGGGATCGAAGCGGAGGCCGCTCGGGTAGCTTAAAAGCCAATGCAATGCCCTGCTACAGGATCTCACGGTGCCGCGTAAGCGCGTATCCGTCGCGTAAGGATAGCTGATGGCGGCGAAGTTAATGCTGGCATCGACGAATGCTGGCGCGAGGTAGTGAAACATACTCTTGTCGCGGGTCTTCCAATAACCACCGTGAATGAACACGAACAGCGGCGCGAAATCGTCGGCCACAGGAAAGTAATCAAGCCGTTCGCGGTCGTGGATGCCGTATATGCAATCCAGAAGCCGCGGCCGGTCGGTAATAATCTCTGCGTTAATTTTTGCGTTCCGCGCTTCTCGCGCTGCCTGTGGCGCTGCGAGCTCCGGTTGGCGTCGGCTGCCGGCGTACTCCAACTCAAGTGAAGGGAGATCATATTGGCGGAAAACAAGGGTCATGGGGCCTCTCTTCGCAGTGTTCAGATCGTCGGCAATGTTGGGCTTTGAAGGCCAGTGCTGTCAAGCGAGGGCCGCCCCTCAGCCCTGGCGATGGGCTCAGTAGGCTTACTCGCGTTCTCCGCCAATCTGGTTTTGGCCTTTTTACTCTACCGTTACCGGAAAGGAGACGCCAATATGCGTTCGGTCTGGCCGTGTACGCGCAATGATGTCTTCAGTAACCTGGCCGTGGCGGCGGCTTAGGGGATTTTTCGCCACCGGCGGCAACTGGCCGGATCTCGCTGTTGCCGCTATCATGGCGGGCCTCGTGCTCTACGCCTCGGCCAAGGTGATTTCCCATGCCACGCAGGAATGGCGGCTTGTGGGCGGCGGCGGGGCCTGAGCCACCGATTGGACGGTTGCCCTCCGCCCTTACGCCCGCTAAATACATCGTGCCCGCGGCCAGGGGCCGCGCCGTTGTTCACATTCTTTGAAGATCGCCATGAGGCCTGCCATGAACCGGCGCCAAATCCTAATATTCTCGGCGGGTATCGTCGCCTGTGTCACCGTGGCCTGGGCCCTAGTATTCTTCGTGAAGGATAGGAGGGCGAAGATTCCTAGCCAGGGGTCGGTCATCATGTTGACAGCGGCCGCCCAAATCGGCGGTTCGTTCCGTCTCACCGATCACACCGGCAAACGCGCTTCTGATACCGATTTCCTGGGCCGCTACATGCTGCTCTATTTTGGCTATACGTTTTGCCCTGATGTCTGTCCGGCGGAACTGCAAACCATGGGCCGCACCATGGATCGCCTCGCCGCCAAGGGGGAAAAGATCGTGCCGGTCTTCATTTCCGTCGATCCCCAACGCGACACATTGGCGGTCCTGAAGGACTACGTCGCGGCCTTTCATCCCCGCATGATAGGCCTGACCGGCAGCGCCGCAGAAATCGCTGCTGCCACCAAGGCCTACAAGGTCTATTACCGTAAGGCGCCCGGTGCCATGGCGGGGGATAAGGACTACCTGATGGACCATACCTCTTTCATCTATCTAGTCGGGCCCGACGGTAAGGTGGTGGCGCTGTTTCGTGGCGGTACTAAGGCAGAAGTGCTTGCTAAGGAATTGATCCGCCTGACCCGCTGATATTCATGAGCTAAACTAAAGGACGATTATGACCCTCCGACCATTTTCGCCATTCTTTCCCTTGGCAGTCTGTTCCGCCGCTATCACTGTTTTATGGTTCTTCGCCGAGCTCGGCGCCGGGCATAAAAACCACGATGCCATGGCGCTCGCAAAGAAGGCGACCAAGGGGGATATCATTGTATTACGCCCCTGGGCCCGGGCCAGCGCCGGGCGGGCATACAACGGGGCAGCTTATTTCACGATCCTCAACAGGGGCACTCGCGCGGACCGGTTGATCGGTTCGAATACGCTCATCGCCAAAAAGGCCGAACTGCATGAGCACCGCATGGCCGACGGTATTATGCGCATGCGTGAAGTCAAAGGCGGCCTCGCGATCTCGGCGGGGGGAAAGCTCAGTTTCGCTCCCCGGGGGTATCACGTGATGCTGGCGGGGCTTGCAAAACCGCTGAAGGCCGGGGAAGGATTCATGCTGACACTGGTATTCGAACGGGCTGGGCGGATCACCATCCATGTCGTGGTCCATCCCATCGGCGGCGCGCCCAAGCTCATGCCCATGCCCCGACATTAGAAGTTCGGGCTGCCGCATAAGATACGGGCCGGGATTTCCCGGCCCGATATTGGTAGATGTCTGATACCCTTAACGGCGGTTGCCGAAAAGATGGAGCAACATGATCATCAAGTTGATGAAATCGAGGTAGAGGCGCAACGCCCCCATGATAGCAAGCTTACCGCTGGTCACCTGATCGTGCAGTTCCGAGTACTCGTTTTTGATTTTCTGGGTGTCGTAGGCGGTGAGCCCCGCGAACACCAACACGCCGATCACGGAAATGGCGAACTGCATGGCGGAGCTCTGCAAGAACAGATTGACCAGGCTGGCGATGATAATGCCGATCAATCCGATGAAGAGGAAGGAGCTCCAGCCGGAGATATCCCGCTTTGTGGTGTAACCCCACAGGCTGAGAGAGCCGAAAGCGATCGCGGTGATGAAGAACACCCGAGCGATAGATTCACCTGTATAGACCAGGAATATTGTGGAGAGGGAGAGCCCCATCACTGCGGCGAACACCCAGAAAAGCACTTGGGCGGAGAACAACGACAACCGGTTGATGCCGAAGCTAAGCACCATGATAAAGGCCAGAGGCGCCAGCATCACCACCCACTGCAACGGCGTGCCGAACATCGCGTTCATCAAGGCCGGCGAACTAGAAGCCAGCATGGCGACAATACCTGTGAGCGCCACGCCCGAGGCCATGTAATTGTAAACCCGGAGCATGTGCTCGCGGAGGCCAACATCGATCTGGGCAGCGTCCGCCTGACTGCGGGTCATGGTACGTCTATCGGGACCAAGCATTGAGAATTCCTCGCTTAGGTTGAATATTCTGCGGGGGTGCACTGTCGTACCCCATTCGGGCAACAATATGTCATTGAATCCCAGAATTTCAAGGGTTTCTGGCGGAAAAAAAGAAACCCAGTGCGGCCAGCGTAAGCAAGCCCCAAGCCAACCAAAATCCTGATTTTTATTAAATTATGCTCGGGATCGATGGCGCTTCGCACCTCGACGGTGGTGGCTAGCGTGAGACCGGCGCCAACGGCCAAGAAGGGGAATTGCACCATTAATACGCGGTCATCACCGCCTTGGGAAAGGGTCTGGCGCGGGCCCTTGCCGCCGATCACCGTCGCCGTCATGATTGCCCAATGTAGGATCTACCGGGCGTGGATCGGTGCCAGGTCCGGGTCGTCGAATTCCAATGGCATGCTATAGATACCTCAGCACCGGGGCGGGCTTTTGGGCCAGCGCCCGCCATGTGCCTACAAAGCCCAGTCCGACAACACTCAGCGCCGCGACCACCAAGACGGTCCCGGCGGGTCCCGGCAGGATCACCCAACCTGCATCCATAATCTGGGTCAGGATGAAATAGCCCACAAGCGTGCCGGTAATCGCTGCCACCAGCCCAGCCGCCGTCCCAGCGATCCCGTATTCGATGAGATAGGCTATGGCGAGATCTTGGCGGCGGGCGCCGGTGACCTTAAGGATGACGGCGTCCCGAGTACGTTCCCGCAGACCCGCTGCAAGAGCCCCGGCGAGAACCAGAATACCGGAGATCAGGGCCAGCGTGGCGGTGGCGCGCGCAGCGGTGGCAATATTGTCGAGCGCACTGGTGATCGCGGTGAGCGCCTCGCGGACACTGATGGCGGTGACATTTGCGAAACGGTCAGTGACGGCGCGGACCACGGCTTCCTCGACCCGGGGCGGCGCCTCTACAGTGGCGATGTAGGTCTGGGGAGCGTCTTCCAGCACGCCGGGAGAAAAGATGATGGCGAAGTTGAGCCCGATGGTCGACCAGGTGATGTGCCGCGTATTGGCGATTTGCCCAGTGATTTCACGACCCAGCACATTCATGGTCATGGTTTCGCCGACACCGATGCCCAGCCCTCGGGCGATCCGCGCATCAAGGGAAATCAGGGCCGCGCCCTTGTAATCGGCGGGCCACCATCGGCCTGAGACGATATCGGTTCTGTCGGGCCGGGAGCCGATATAGGTGAGGCTGCGGTCGCCCCGCACCGCCCACCGGGCGCCATGTCCAACCCGCGCGGCCTGAATTAGCTTACCGTTGGTCCGCACAATTCGTCCGCGGATGGTCGGCATGCGCTGGATTCGTCCCGTCCCAGGCACATCCTTGACGGCGGCTTCGAAGCCAGCCACTTGGCCGGGCTGGATATCGACAAAAAAGAAGGCTGGCGCACCAGCGGGGATGCGTTCATTGATCTGGCGGCGCATATTGCCTTCCACTTGGACCAGGGCCACGAACACCGTCAATCCGACGCCGAGGGCGACGATGATGGACCGGGCCGGGGCGCCGGGCCGGTGGAGATTGGCCAGGGCTAGGGAAAGCCTGGGCAGCCGCACCTTGCCCTGGGCCAGGTGCCTGGCTGTGTTCCTGGCGAAGTGGGAAATCCCCTTGGCCAGGCCGTGGAATAGGGCAAAGGTGAAGATTGCACCGGCGATGAACCAGAGCGCGAAGCTGGGCCGGATGGCGGTGGCCAGCACCAGCCCGGCTATCGCCGCAAAAGCGAGGCCGAGCCCAATAATAATGGCAGTCGGGGGGCGAAACCGTGTGTGTGCGACGAGACCCCGAAAAAGCTCGGCTGCGGTTACCTCCCGGACGCGGGCCAGGGGCCAGAGGGTGAATAAGACAGCCACTGCGATCCCGTAACCTGCAGCTACCAGCAGTGGCGCTGGGTATAACGCGACCCTAGGGACGATGGGCAGGAAGGCGGCAAGCCCTGGCAAACCCAGGGCCGGTAAACCTGCGCCTATGATCAGTCCCAGGCCAATGCCTAAGAGTGCGATCATGCCGACCTCGAGGGCGAACATGGCGAAGATAAACCCGCCGGTGGCGCCAAGGCTTTTGAGGGTAGCGATGGTCTCCCGCTTGCCTTCAAGATATCCCGTCACCGCTCCGGCAACGCCGATGCCACCGATCAAGAGCGCCGCCAGCCCCACCAGGGAGAAGAACAATGCTGCCCGGTCGATATGTCGGCGCAGCCTAGGCGTCGCCGCCTTTGTGTTGCGCACCCGCCAGCCAGCGTTGGGGTAGGCACGCGCCAAGGCTGCTTCCAGAGCAACGCCATCGGTGCCAGGTGCCGTGGCGAGCCGCGTGTGATAGCGAATTAGACTGCCTGGACGGACCAGGCCGGTGGCGCCAAGCGCGTTGTCGCCAATCAAAACCCGGGGTCCAAGTTTGAAACGACCTGACGCTTGGTCCGGTTCGCGCAGCAGAATGGCCTTGATCTTAAATTTGGCGCTGCCGACGCGAAATTTTCCATCCTGTGCCAGCCCTAGACGGGTCAACAGACTGCGTTCGACGATTGCCCCGAACGTGCCGTCGGCATCGCGGGCCAGGGCTGCGTCCAGGTTAATGGGTGGAATGGTGACAACCTGACCGTATAGCGGATAGGCTCGGTCCACAGCCTTCACCTCCACCAGGGTCCGGTCCCGCGCGCCCGGGGTTCGCGCGGCTACGACTGTGGGCCGCGCCATGGACCGCATCCGCGCGACCGCCGAAATCCGCCCTCGGACCTGAAGCCAGGCGATCTGCTCTGTGCTGGGGCGGCGGTGGGTAAGGCGAATATCAAGATCGCCGCCCAGCAGCGCCTGGGCATCACGCGCCAGGCCTTCTTGTACGGCGGCGGTGAACGAGCCGATCCCGGCGATTGTAGCTACTCCTAGGGCGAGGCAGGCGATCATCACCCTAAAACCCCTGATGCCGCCACGCAGGTCGCGCCAGGCGAGGTGAACGGCGGTTCCCGGCCCCAGGGTAGCGGTTCGGTCGGTTGCTGTCATGCCGGTGCCGAGTTGGATGGAACGACGATAAGCCCATCGCCCATGGTGAGAACGCGCCCGCAACGTGCCGCTAAATCTTGGTCGTGGGTAATCAGAAGCAGGGTGGCACCGGTTTCCGCCCGCATGGAAAACAGCGTCTCAATTACTTGGGCGCCAGTGGCTTGGTCGAGGTTTCCGGTGGGTTCGTCAGCGAGGATCAGATTGGGCCTCGGGGCGAACGCCCGGGCGATAGCGACGCGTTGCTGCTCGCCACCGGAAAGTTCGGTGGGGTAGTGCTCCAGCCGCGTCACCAGCCCCACTTGGCCAAGGGCAGCGCGCGCGCGTTCGAACGGATTGTCGTGACCGCTGAGTTCCAGCGGCACGGCCACGTTTTCTAGCGCCGTCATAGCCGCGACCAAGTGAAAGGATTGGAAGACGATGCCCACGTGGCGGCGGCGGAACAAAGCCAGGGCGTCTTCGCCAAGGCCTTGTATATCGGTGCCGCAGACGGTGACTCGGCCGTCGCTTGGTCGTTCCAATCCGGCAATCACCATCAACAGCGTAGATTTGCCTGACCCCGACGGGCCGAGCACGGCTACCGCTTCGCCTGCCGTCACATCGAGATTGATGCCGCGCAGGATATCCACCGGCCCTGCTTGGGATTGCAGTTGGAGCCGAACTTCCTCAATATGGATCATGATACGGGGCGCCCTGCCTTCCCATCTTGATCAAATTTGCGGGAGTCTCCAGCGATGTTTTTGACCCGGTTGCCTGGATGCGACCAAGGCTCGCCACTTTTCCGCCATTCATACTTGAGGGGATATGTGGCACGGGTATGTCTTGTCAATCCATTGGCGGCAGTTTTCGCGTGCCTTATTCTTTACGATGGCGGTGCTTTACCCGCGGTGGCGGCGCAAGCTCCCAAGGTTTTTATTCTCGGAGACAGCCTGACCGCAGGATACGGGGTCCCATTAGGGAAATCATTCCCCGACCAGTTGCAGTCGGCACTTGTGGCCCGGGGCCATCGTATCCGGGTGATCAACGGCGGCGTATCGGGTGACACCAGCGCGGGCGGACGCGCGCGGATCGGTTGGGTACTGAAATACAAGCCTGACGCGGTAATCGTCGAGTTGGGCGGCAATGACGCGCTGCGCGGTATCGACCCCGAATACACGCGCGGTAATCTCGATGCGATCCTGACTCGCCTCGACCGCGCTGGCGTGCCCGCCCTCCTCGTGGGCTGGAAGTCGCCGCGAAATTTTGGCCCGGAATATGTCCGCGAGTTTGAAGCGGTCTTTCCGGCTCTCGCGCACAAGCACGAGGCACTCTTTTATCCCTTCATCCTTGACGGTGTTGCGCTGAAGCCCGCCATGAATCAGCACGACGGCATTCATCCCAATGCTCGCGGCGTTGCCCGCATGGTGAAAGGCATATTACCGCTGGTCGAACGCCTGCTTGCGCGGATTAGCAAAAAATCTGGAAAAGCCGGGCACGTGCGCAGGGCTCGCGGGCAGCCCGAAGGACGGCCATGATCAGGCTTTTTGTCGGCATTGAATTGCCCTCCGGCGTCACTGACCGACTTCATGGGCTGGGTGGCGGTATTCCGGGTGTGCGGTGGGTGGCACCCGAGAATATCCATCTAACCCTGCGGTTCATCGGCGATTTCGAGGACACCATTTTTGCCGATGTCGATGATGCCCTTGGCCGCGTCACCGGCCCTGCATTCGATCTAGAGATTACCGGCGCGGGCGAATTTTCCCGGGGCCGCCACCCGGTTATGATTTGGGCCGGCATCGCACCCAATCCAGCCCTTGCCGGCCTCCAACGGCGCATCGAAGCGAGCTTGGTCAAGGCCGCCTTTCCGCCCGAGGGTCGCCGCTTCATCCCCCATGTGACCCTCGCCCGCGTCAAGGATGGCGCCCGCGCTCGCGCCCGCGTCTGGGAGTTCGTCGCGGGCAACGCTCTGCTGCGCCTCAGGTCATTCCCGGTCAAGCATTTCACACTGTTTTCCTCCCATTTAGGCCATAGGGAAGCAAGCTATACGGCGGAGGCTGCTTATCCTCTGACCATAGTTCAGGAGGGAATGACATGATCCTTCTATCCAGGCTCGACCATTTCGTCCTCACGGTCACATCGGTGGAAGTGGCCGCCGAATTTTACGCCCATGTCTTGGGGTTTTGCGTCGACAAGCACGCCCACCAGACGGATTTCCCTGTGTTACAGCGGTCTCAGGATTAACCTACACGATAAAAACCATGCAAGGCGCGATTCGCGCCTCGCAGGCACAATCCGCTCTATGGCGTTGAGATTGTCGCGGTCCATGGCCAACACTAGGAGAAAGACGTGAAAATCTGCCAACGCTATTTGGCGTGCGCGGAAACTGGTAAGATCGACACCCCGCTTTGCCGCTGCCGCTACGGTGCGGCTGTCCCAGGTGATAGGCACCTATGCCCGCCGAGTTGGCCTGGACTAGCCTCTCGGCGGCGATCGGTTGTTCTAATACTCCCTGGGCGGTGGGCAAACGACAGATATTGCCCATGCAAACGAAAAGAACCCTGATCATTACCGCATGTGCCAGGCGCTTCCCACCACGTATGACTCCAGTTATTCGGCGGCGCGCACTTTTACTGTCATCTCGCCGATAAGATCGCAGGCGCAAACCATCACATCGCCAGCCTTGACCTCGGACACGCCCGGGGGCGATCCGGTAAACATCACGTCGCCCGGATAGAGGGTGTAAAACTCCGATGCGAACTCAAGCAGCCTGGGCACGTCAAAGATCATGTCCTTGGTATGGGCATCCTGTTTAAGTTCGCCATTGAGGTGGAGCGTGAATGGCACGTTGTTGGGCTCGGGAATCTCGTCGGACGTCACCAGCCAGGGGCCTAGGGGCGCGTAGCCGTCGCATGATTTGCGGAAGGAGCGATCCTGTACACCGCGCACGGTCATGTCGAGACCAAGGGTATAGCCGGCGATGTAATCAAGGGCGTCCTCTTGTTTGATGTGGCTGCCCTGCTTACCGATGATGATGCAGAACTCTCCCTCGTGGTCATTGCGTGCATCGGGGAAGCGGATAGAAACCCCTTCGCTGGCTCCCACCATGGCGGAGTTGGCCTTGAGGAATATGCCCTGATTGGCGATGCCTTTGGGGCGCTGCGGTGCGTTGGGCAGGTCTCGGCCGGTGATATGCGGCTGGGCCGCCATTTCTTTGATGTGTGCCTGATAATTGATCGGTGCTGCCATGACCTTGGACGGCCGCGCCACCGGGGGTAGCAGAGCCACCTCGGAAGCTGGTTTCCCCGGGGCCTTGACGGCGGCTTCTTCCATGCGATTGCGCCATTCGGGTAGAGCCGCGACCACGGCGTCGCCGCGCATGTCATAACGCACACCGTCGCGAATCTGGTCCTGGATATCGCTGATATCGTGAATCATACCGTCTATCACGACACCCAAGCGGTCCTCGTCAAATCGGCAAAGCTTCATTTTTTCTCCCTTTCTCAGCGCCGTTCCACACCGACGCGTTTTTCCATCGTGGACAGTATTTACTTATATGACCCTCCGAGCGGCGCGGCAATGCGTGGTTCAGTTTTCCCAGCCCTCCAGCCATTGTCGCGCGGTCGCCGCCGCACCCTTGGTCAAGGGCAGGTCTATATCAAACAGATTTGCCAGGGCTTCGGCGTGCTGAACGTCTTTTGACATCAGGATGTCGTCCGGCTCGGGATGGGGGATCACCAATTGGCCGTCCTTAATGTCAAAGACCCGGTTCCAATTCATTACCGC